>Ga0207646_10004185_pt1 | contig 15803 bp, 15 predicted proteins | sample KBSK5502metaG_FD_184343 | JGI IMG/M metagenome (GOLD analysis project Ga0207646, IMG submission 184343) | Corn, switchgrass and miscanthus rhizosphere microbial communities from Kellogg Biological Station, Michigan, USA - KBS K5-50-2 metaG... | ecosystem: Host-associated > Plants > Roots >... | reverse complement strand
GGCGCCTCCCCCGCGATGGCCGGCGCCACCGTCCCCGGTGTTGCCCTGGCGCAAGCGCCCTTCGGCCGCGCGGTCGACGGCATCGGATGGTCCATGAGTGGCTCGCTGGTCGTTCCCGCGCTCCCGGCAACCCCGCCCGCGGAGAAGCACCGCGACATCATCTATTACTCGGCGGTCGACGGCGACACCCTCCGGGCCCTGGCGTCGAAGTACGGTTTGTCGGTCAATACACTCCTCTGGTCGAACCCCAAGCTGGTTGACCGATTGACGGCCGGCCAGGAGGTCATCATCCCCCCGGTGGACGGCGTCCTCGTCAAGGTCGCGGCCAACGACACGGTCGCCTCCCTGGCGCAGAAATACCGCGCCGAGTCGGACGCGATCATCGAGTTCAACCTGCTACGCCACCCCGAGACGTTGCCGGTCGGCGAGTACTTGATGGTGCCGTACGGTGTCGGCCCCGAACCGGCGTCGGTACCGCAGCCAACCGCCCAGACCATCAACGCGGGCAAGCGCTCCTGGTACGTCACGCCGATCTACTCCAACGGAGGGGCCAGCTATCCCTTCGGCCAGTGCACCTGGTATGTCAACACCCGGCGGCCGGCGCCCTGGGGCGGCAACGCCTGGCAATGGTTTGGGCGTGCGCGCGCCTACGGACGGCCCGAAGGGCCCACCCCCCGAGTCGGCGCCATCATGGTGACCTGGGAGTCACCCTATTGGGGCCATGTCGCTTACGTCGAGCAGGTCTACGGCGACGGCAGCTGGCTGGTCTCGGAGATGAACTACGCGAGCCCGTCCGGCGGCGGCTGGGGACGCGTCAGCTACCGCCACGTCATCCCGGGGACGATTCCGCTGATCGGCTTCATCTACTAAGCCTCGGCAAGCTCTTCGATCACCCGTCCAACCGCCAGCAGGCGGGCTTCGTCCATCGATTGCCCCACGACCTGGAGGCCCACGGGAAGGCCGCCCGCGCGGCCGAAGGGCACCGATAACGCCGGCAGTCCGGTCAGGTTGAAGGGCGCGGTCAGCCGCACCAGGGCGCCATCGACCGGCTCCTCGCCGGAGCGCCAGCGCGCCGTGCGATCACCGATGACGGGCGCGGTGATCGGCGTCGTGGGCAGGAGCAAGACGTCGACGTCCTGGAAGGCTCGCCCCAGGGCCGCCCGAAGCCGGCCTCGCATGCGCTGCGCCAGCACGTAGTCGGCGCCGGCGACCAGGGCGCCAAGCTGCAAACGGATCCGAACATCGACGCCGTAGGCGCGCGGCCGGGTGCGGATCCAGCGGCTGTGGACGGCGCTGGCCTCGGCGCGAAGCGTCACCAGCTGGGTCGCGACCGTCCACTCCATCTCCGGAACCGTGACCGAACGAACCCGCAGCCCCCGGCGCCGCAACCCGGCGGCCGCGGCGTCAACCTGGTGCGACACGCGCGGCTGCACCTTCTCGACAATCGGTCCTTTCAAGACGCCCACCCGCAGGCCGCGGGTGGCTGCTCGCCCTGCCGACCGTCCAGCCTCCACGCCGGTGAGCACATCCAGCAAGAGGCCCGCGTCGGCGACGGTCCTCGCGAGCGGACCGGCGTGGTCGAGCGACCACCCGAGCGGGATGGTCCCGTCCAGGGGAATCGCACCGAACGTGGGTTTCAGCCCGACGCAACCGCAGAGCGAGGCCGGGACCCGGATCGAACCGCCGGTGTCCGATCCCAAAGCGCCGGCACAGAGCCCGGCCACGACCGCGATCGCCGAACCCCCGCTCGAGCCCCCCGGGCTGCGGCTGGGGTCGTGTGGGTTGCGGGCCACGCCCCACCACGGGTTGGCGGTGCTGACGCCATACGCAAACTCGTGAAGGTTGGTCTTGCCGAAGATGATGGCGCCGGCTGCCCGGAGCTGGGCCACCGCGGCGGCATCGCGGGCGGGAACCCAGTCCCGCAGGATGCGCGACCCGGCGGTCGTCCTCATGCCCCGCGTCGCAAACAGGTCTTTGACCGCGATGGGCACGCCGAGGAGGGCGCCGGCCTCACCTCGTGCCAGCCGCCGTTCCGCCCGCCGCGCCTCCCGCCGTGCTCGCTCTCCCGGAAGGGTGATGAAGGCGCGCAAGCCGCTCGCCTGTTCGATCCGGCGGCTGTAGGCGTCGACCAGATCCAGCGGCGACACCTGGCGCCGGCGGAGCGAGCGGGCGATCTCGACCAGCGGCGCCGTGGTCAGCGCCTCAACTGGCGTCATCCCAATCCTCAGGCGGCATCGCCGTTCTCAGTTGTTCGACCAGTCCCAGGTACCGCTTCCAGGCGGGCAGCAGGTCGGCCACCTCCCTGGCGGTCAGGCGAAGCCCGGCGGCTCGAGCGGCGGCCGCGAGCCGTTCCCTCTCCGTCACCGGCACAGTATGCAATCCGTGGTGGTTCGCCGGTGATCGACTCCATCATTACTTGCGAGTGCGAAAAAGTTTGACAAGAGTGATTCCCCCGCCCTAAGCTGGCCACTGCCGCTTACCGGCTCTTGGGGAGGCGCAGGGTGGCGGTGGCGATGCCGTTCATCCAACTTTATTGCTGAGGAGCCCGAAACAATGCTGCTTGTGGAAGTCCGCCGCCTCGACGTCGCCCCCAACACCGACCAGTTCTGGACCCTCGTTTCTCGCATCAACGGCCCTGAGTTCATGGGCGTTCTCTACCGGGCACGCGAAGCCATCTTCGACAGCGCCGGGATCAGCTTCACGCTCGACTTGCTGAATAAGTTCCTCCAGTTCGACGTGACCAAGAGTTGGTCGGCGTCCGACGAGGGAGAGCTCTTCATGGGATCGGCGCCGGTGGTCGGCTGGCTGCGGGTCCGGCGCCCCGGTTCCGCCACCTTGCGCGAGCTACGGTCGGACGACGTCCATTTCATGGAGCTCGAGCATGCCGCGAAGCCGGCCTTCATCGAAGTCGGCATGGCCTACCGTGCCGGTACCGAGAAGATCCGCACCGACTTCCTCAAGCGGGTGCGCACCGCCACGCAGGAGGCCCTTGGCCAGGAGGTTGGCACCCCGTCATCATGGCCGGTGCTGGCTCCGGTGGGCAGCCACAACTTCGATGCCATCCGTAAGTCCCGTCAATCGATCAACGAGGCGACGGCGGAAGAGAACCAGGCCATGGCCGCCTTCACCACCCCTGAGATCCGGGCGCTCATCCGCGATCTCGAGCGCGTTGGATCACTGACCGTCTCGGACCTGCCGAAAGTGCTCGGCGAGGCCCAGGGAACGGCGGTCGCCGGGCGGCTCGGCGAGCTCCGGCAACTTGGCCTCATCCAGTCGGAGTATGTAATCGTGTGCTCGCGCACCGGCAACGCTGTGCTGCGCACCGACGACCCCAACAAGCTGCAGAAGATGGCGCCGGACTGGATGAAATGCGCCTGCGGCCGGCCGCTCAACGAGGAGCGGGTCGACCAGGTGATCATGCCGACCGAGCGTGCCACCGCCCTCAACGACAAGGGTCGCTGGATGACGACGCTCGCGACCGCCATCCTCCCCAAGCTGGGCATCAGCCGCGAGCAGGTCATCATCGAGGCCGGCCCGCAGGGCACCGATATCGTGCTCGACCTCAGCGGCGACCTCGTGCTGGTCCAGCTCAAGGATCGCGAGTTCAACCTGGCGGACGCCTACGCGTTCAATGCCAAGATTTCGCGCATCAAGGCGGCCGAAGGCGTGATCGTCAGCAATGAAGGTCTGTCGGGCGATGCCAAGAAGCTCGTTCAGGAGGAGCTCGGTCCGCAACGGGCACGGATCACGGATCCCTTCCGCATCTCGTTCGTGGAAGGCGTCCAGGGGCTCGAGCACGAGCTCGGCCGCGTCGTTGAGCGCCGTCGCCGCCAGTACTTCCTGCGAGCGCTCGGCGACCTGGCGACCATTCAGGGGCTCAACATTGGTCAGCTGGCGCTGGCGAAGGTCGAGGCCGGTGGCCGCGCCGGCAAGGAGCTCGTCGTTACGCCGGAGGCTGTGCCTGCCGAAGCCTAGGTAACGCCGACTTTGGGTTCGCATGGGAAAAACTGAAACGCCCGCGCGTACTGTTAGAACATGCGAACCCTCAGTCTCGTTGTAGGCGGAATCGCTATCCTGGCCGGCGTCGTCTGGATCCTGCAAGGCTCGGGTGTGCTGCCAGGCAGTTTCATGACCGGCCAGCGGATGTGGCTCATCATCGGCATCGTTGTCGCCATTATTGGATTGGCGCTGGCTTACAACGGGATGCGCCGACCCGCCAGCCGCTAACCGCTTGGTCCGTCACCGCCCACTGATCACCGGCATCGGGGCCGGGGTACTGGCCCTGGGGGCCGACTACCTGGCCCACGCGCTCTTCGCCGTGCCGTTGCTCCCGGAGCAGGCGGGCTTCTTGCTCCTCAAGGTGCTGCCCCTGTCCACCTTCGAGAACATGCTCAAGTTCTTGGGCGTGCTCGCCCGGCCGCTGCTGCTCCTGGCGGTCACGGTCGTCATCATTGCGCTCTACGGCGCGGCGGCGCTGGTCAGTGCCCGGCTGTTTCCGCGCGTCTACGTGGCGGTCGTCACCGCGCTGGCGGCGGTGGTCGGCGCCATCGTTGCCTTCATGGCCTTTTCGCCCGGCGATTCGGCGATCGGCGTCGCGGTCGAGGTCTTGCTGCTCGCGGCGACCATCCCGCTGGTCGATCGGGTCATCGACGGGCTCGGATCGGCGAGCAGTGCGAATGAGGACCGCCGCATCCTGCTGCGCAACCTCTTTTATGGTGCGGTCGGGATCGCCGTGCTCGGCATCGGCTACGCCAACGTGCGACGGTTCACGACGGCGCTCGCGATGCGCGAGGGGAGCCGAGCCGCCAGTGAAGTGACCGACGTCAACGACTTCTACGTGGTCTCCAAGAATCTTGGCGGTGACCCGGTGGTCGATGCCTCGACCTGGCGGCTCAACCTCGGGACGCGATCACTCACCTATGAGGAGCTGCTGGCGATGCCCGCGCAACAGCAGGAACTCACGCTGGAATGTATCAGCAACGACGTGGGCGGCACGCTGATCAGCAATGGGATGTGGAAAGGGCCGCGGGTGACCGACGTGCTCGCGCTTACCACCGTGCCCTCGGACGCGGTCTGGATCCTGATCGAAAGTGCCGACGGCTACACCGAGAGCTTTCGGCTGCGCGAGCTGACGCCCGACCACATCCTCGCGACCCATCTCAATGGAGCGCCGCTGACTCCGCAGCACGGCTTTCCAGCCCGCTTCCTTTTTCCGGGCCATTACGGGATGAAGCAGCCCAAGTGGGTGACGCGGATCCGCTTTTCCGCCAGCGACCAGCCGGGGTACTGGGAGAACAACGGCTGGGACGAGCGCGCGATTATCAAAACGATGTCGCGCATCGATCGGCCCGCCGATGGCGCCGCGCTGGCTGCGGGGTCCATCCAGTTTGGTGGCATCGCGTTCGCCGGCTCCCGCCGGATCAGTGCCGTCGAACTGAGCTGGGACGGCCGCACCTGGCAGGCAGCGGATCTGCACGCCGAGTTCGCTCCCAACGCCTGGCGCTTCTGGCAGCTGACCGCCAACCTGCCGGCGGGACATTACAAGGTCACCGTCCGAGCGCGCGATGGCGAGGGAACATTACAAACGTCGAAGGTCACGGGCACCCTTCCCAACGGCGCCGACGGCTACCACAGCGTCACCCTCGATCTCGCTTAGCGAATCTCAGCCGCTTCTCAGGGCGACTTCAGCCAGATTCGCAAGGAGCCTGTTTACCGTAAGGTTCGAAGGCGCCAGAAAGGCATGAATCGCCACGTTGTATCGGGCAGGGAGAGGAAGATGTCCTCGATCACGACGCTGAGGTGGGCGTCGACGCTAGGCACGCTGCTGCTGGCGTTGCTGGCTGGCGGCGTGGTCGCCACTTCCCCCAAACCCTCCCAGGCACCGCTGCACCCTTCGGTCACGCTGCTGCCGAGCGATGCCACGGTCCAGAGCAAGAGCTATGTCTCGTGAACTCGCGTCCCGACACTTCAGTGCGCTGGGATCGACCTGCGAGCTGCTGGCCCTCGGGGCGGGCCAGGCGGCGCTCGAGCGTTGCGAGCAGCGGGTGCGTGAGGAAGAAGCTCGCTTCACGCGGTTCGTCACGGACAGCGAGCTCGCCCGCCTGAACGCCGGCGACGGCCGCTATGTTCCCGTGAGCCCGGAGATGTTTGCCATGCTCGAGGCCGCACTCTGGGCGTATCAAGAGAGTGGGGGATTGGTCAACGCCGCCATCCTTCCCGCGCTGACGGCGGCCGGCTACGACCGCCCTTTCCGTCAGGGCCTAACGCATCCCGGATCAACCGATCCCATGCAGGTTCCAGGCCTGCCAGAAGTCCTGATTCTCGACGCGGCCACCCGCTCGGTCGCGTTGGCCCCGGGGGCGGCGCTCGACCTGGGTGGGATCGCCAAGGGGGCGCTCGCCGACCTCCTCATCGATGAGCTCGGTGACGATGCGGTCTGCAACCTCGGCGGCGACGTCCGCGTGCGCGGCAACGGGCCCGAGGGCGACGGCTGGCACATCGGACTCTGCGATCGCTCCGCCGTGGCGGTGCGAGATGGCGCCGTCTGCACCAGTGGCACCACCCGGCGTCGGTGGGGGCAGTCGATGCATCACCTGATCGATCCCAAGACGGGCATGCCAGTCAAGACCGATCTGGCCGAGGTCTCCGTGGTCACCGACTGCGCCTTGCGCGGCGAGGTCTACGCGAAATGCGCAATGTTGTTAGGCGCGTCCGCCGGTCTCGCCTTCCTCGAGTCGCGCGGCGTTCGCCACGCGGTCGTGCCGGCGGCCGGTAACGGCGACAGTCTCCTTCCGGCTGCTGCGTGAGCCTCGACCAGCTGCTCTGGCTGACGTCACGCGCGTCGGCGCTTACCGCCTTCTTTATTTTGGCGGCGACGCTCGTTACCGGCCAGGCGTTGCGCAGCGCCATGTTCGAAGGCGCCGTGCGCAATCGGGACCTGTCGAACCTGCACCGCTTCCTGACTGTCTGCTGGGTGCCCTTCGTGGCGCTGCATGTGCTGGCGATGATGCTCGATGCGGTGGCGCGAATCGGCCCGCTCGACCTCGTGATTCCCTTTCGCGTCTCCTACGCGGCGCTGCCGATCGGGCTGGGAACGATCGGCTTCGACCTTCTTCTGATCGTCACCGCCACCGGCTACCTGCGAGCTCACCTCGACCCGGCCGCGTGGCGATGGCTGCACCGGCTCTCATATGTGATGATCGGGGTCTTTCTCTTCCACGCCTTGCTGGCGGGCACCGACTTCGCTCGGCCCATCGTGCTCGCTCCAGCAGCCGCCGTGGTGGCCTTTATCGCGATCACGAGCCTGGCTCGCCTGGTCTTCGGACGCCTGAAGACAACCTCCGGTTAGACTCGCGCTCACAAGCGTGGATCCATGGCGTCGGGCGATTACCTTCGTGCGTGCGGTCGACGAGCGTGCCGCCGAGCAGGTCGTTCCCTTTCGCTGGGGCCGCGCCCTGATCAACCGGCGCCTCGAGCTGGTGCATGATCTCAACTACTTGATCGTGGACCGCGTCGATGACGCCGACGTTGGGGCGCTGACCGCCGAAGCCAATCGGATCCAGGGCGAGGCCGGCATTGCGCACCGTCGCGTCAACGTCGACGACCAGGCCGCCGCGGACCGCCTCGCGCCTTCGTTTGCGGCGGCCGGCTACCAAGCGGAGCGTTTCGTCGTGATGGTGCATCGCCGGTCTCCCGGTCGGCAGGTCGACACCAGCGGTGTGCGGGAGATCGACTGGACGCAGTTGCGCCCAGCCCGTGAGCTCGAGTTACGGCAGCAGCCCTGGGCAGTGGCGGCCGCGCCAGGTCTGGTCAGACAGATCCTCGCCAAACACCAGCTCACCGCGAGCCGCATCCACACGCGCTACTTCGGGGCGACAGTCGACGGCGGCATCGTCTCGTCCTGCGAGCTTCGTACCGAGGGCGGCGTCGCACAGATCGAGACGGTGGAAACGCTCGAAGCCTACCGCCGGCGCGGGCTCTCGCGCGCGGTCGTCAGCGCGGCACTCGAGGCCGCCAGTGGGTACGGCTTCGTCTTTTTGGTCGCCGATGCCAATGACTGGCCGCAGGAGTTCTATCGCCGGCTTGGTTTCGACGAGGTCGGCATCGAGTCGCGATTCTTGCGTCTGCCCGATGGCTGACGATCCTTCACTCAGCGCGGGCTGGGAAGCAGCGGCGCACGACTGGGCGAAATGGGCGCGCGCGCCCGGGAATGACAGCTACTGGCGGTTTCACAGGGAGCCGTTCTTCGCGCTGTTGCCCCGACCCGGGCGGTTAACGATAGATATCGGCTGCGGCGAAGGCCGCGTTGCCCGCGACCTCAAGGCGCTCGGGCATAACGTGGTGGCGGTCGATGTCTCGCCGACCATGGTCGAGTACGCGAAAGCCGCCGACCCCTCGATGAAGGTGCTGGTTGCCGATGCGGCCCGGCTGCCGTTCGACGATGGTGCCGCCGACCTGGCCGTTGCCTTCATGTCGCTCCACGACATCGACGACATGCCCGGGGCGATTCTCGAGGCGGGCCGCGTCGTCAGTCGCGGCGGCGCCCTCTGCCTGGCGATTGTTCATCCCATCAACTCGGCGGGCCGCTTTGAGAGCTACGACCCCGACGCCCATTACGTCATCGACGAGTCGTATCTAAAGACCCATCGCTACCGGGATTCGATCGAGCGGGATGGTCTGCGGATGACCTTCAACAGTCGCCACTGGCCGCTGGAGACGTATTTTCGAGCGCTTGAGAAAGCCGGGTTCGTTGTCGAGACGCTCACGGAACCGACGGTCGACGAGGCGTCGATCGCGCAACGTGCGGACCGGGCCCGCTGGCGACGGTTGCCGCTCTTTCTCGACCTCCGAGCCCGCAAACGTTAGGCTGAGCAACGTTTGCGATTGCTTTCGGCAGCGAGGCTCATCCCAGGAGGACTGCGATGCGTGTCATGGATGTCGTCAACGAGGCAAAGGGTGCGATGCGGGCGAGCGAAGTCTTCGGCACGCCCTATGAGAAGAACGGCATTACCATCATTCCCGCCGCGAGAATCGCGGGCGGCGCGGGTGGGGGTGGGGACCAGCAGAATCCGCAGGCGGGCGGTGTGGGATTTGGCGTGTCCTCGCGACCGGTCGGCGCCTTCGTGATCAAGGGTGGGGACGTCAGGTGGCAGCCGGCCCTCGACCTGAATCGGGTCATCCTGATGGGCCAGGTGGTCGCGATCGTCGCGCTGCTGACCGCTCGGGCAATCGTGAAGGCGTCGACGAAGCGCCGCTGATGGCCAGCCCGACCAGCATCGACCTCGACCTCCAATCCGTCCGGAGGCAGTTTCCGGCGCTCGCCCTGAAGATCGAGGGACAACCGGTTGTGTACCTCGATAATCCTGCCGGCACGCAGGTGCCCCAGCGGGTGATCGACCGCACCGCGGAATACTGGCGCACGATGAACGCCAACCGTGGTGGAGCTTTCGTTACCAGCGAGCAGACGGACGACTTGATTGCTCAGGTTCGGCAGGCAGCCGCGGTCTTCCTCAACGCCGCCTCGGCCGACGAGATCGTCTTCGGTCCCAACATGACGACGCTGACCTTCGCCGTCAGCCGGGCCATCGGGCGCGAGCTGCGACCGGGCGACGAGATCCTGGTCACGCGACTCGAGCACGATGCCAACGTTTCGCCGTGGCTGGCGCTCCAGGAGCAAGGCGTCATCGTGCGCTTCGTCGACATCGCGGTTCCGGAGTGCACGCTTGACATCGCAGACTTCGAGCGCCAGCTCGGCCCGCGGACCCGGTTGGTCGCGGTGACCCACGCCTCCAACGCGGTCGGCACCATTCCGGACCTGACGGCGATCTCTCGAGCCGCCCACGCCGTGGGCGCCTGGGTCTGGGTGGACGCCGTCCACTACGGCCCGCACGGCCCGATCGACGTGCGCGCCATCGACTGCGACTTTCTCGTCTGTTCGAGCTACAAGTTCTACGGGCCGCACCAGGGCCTCCTCTACGGCCGGCGCGAGCTGCTCGAGCGGCTCCGTCCCTACAAGGTTCGTCCGGCGAGCGACGAAGGCCCGAGCCGATGGGAGACCGGCACTCAAAACCACGAGTGCCTCGCCGGCATCCTCGGCGCCTTTGAATACCTGGCGGACCTCGGTGGGTCGGATCGGCTGGTTCGCACCGCGCTGGAAGCCGCCATGGTCCGCATTCGGGCCCACGAGCGGGCCCTGGCGGCACGGCTGATCGACGGCCTTCAGCAAATCAAGGGCGTTCAGATCTATGGGATCACCGACCCCGAGCAACTGGACCGGCGCGCGCCGACGGTCTCGCTGACGTGGTCGCCGCATCGCCCGGAGGACTTAGCCCGCTGGCTCGGAAGCCACTACGTGTTCACCACGCATAGCGATCACTATGCGACCGAGTTGATGAATCGGCTGGGTCTCGCGGAGCAGGGCGGCACGCTGCGCATCGGGGTGGCCCACTACAACACCGCGAGCGAAGTCGATCTCGTCCTGGAGTTGCTCGCCGGCTACCGTCCGTAGCCGATCAGATACTGATCAAGAGCACCCCAGCCAGGGCCAGGACGATCCCGAGCTGTTGCAGCCGGGCCATTCGCTCCCCGAGCACGATCCGAGCCAGGATGACCGTGGCTACGGGATAAAGCGACGACAGAATGGAGACGATGCTCAGGAGGCCGATCGTGGTCGCAAAGGCGAAGAAGACATCGGCCGAAACATCAAGAACGCCGACGGCAAACAGAGATGGCACATCGGCTCGCCCAACCTTGAGGCGCGATCGGAACAAGAGCCCCAGGAACAGCAGCGCCAACACGCTGCCGGTTCGTGTCGCGAGCACACCCCACACGGGATCGGGCCGGCTCGCATAACGGATCGCCACCAGGAACACGCCGAACGCCAGCGCCGCCAGCAGCGCCAGGCCCACACCGGGTACTAGCTTGCCTCCTGCCTGCGGCCGCCGATCGAAGGCCAGCAGCGCGATCCCCGCAAGGGTTACGACGATGCCCCCGAACTGCAGGACGCTCGGTCGTTCGCCCAGCAGCAGGCCAACGATGATCGGGACCACCGGTCCGGTCGCCGCAATCGTCGACACCACGCTGACCACGCCGATCGCCATCCCGCGATAGGCCGCCGACAGGCCGACGAGGCCGACCAGCCCGGCCACGACGCCGGCCACGATCCAGGGGCCGGGCGCGATCGGGACGGCGCGGATGATGACGATGGCGATGATCAGCAGGAGCGTCGGCGGTTGGGACACGAACAGCACCGCGAAGGCGCCCAGGCGCCGGGTTTTGAAGCCGCCGATGAAATCACCAACGCCCCAGCTCAGACTGGCGGCCAGCGCCAGCAGGACGGCCGTCAGTCGGCGACCCGACGAACGGCGGTCGTGGTCAGGAGATCGCCAAGCCGCTGGCGGCGGCGATTGCGCAACACCACAACGGCATCGATCGGCCACAGGGGGAAGGCGACGCCGACCAGGTTGCGCACGGCCGCCCGCCACCACCCGGGCACGCCCTCATTGGGTCCGTACACCGAGATGCCCATCAGCGTCTTGCCGATCGTCTGGCCGGTACGCGCCTCGATGGGGACGCGATACACGAGGGCGATAGCGGCCAGCAGCAGCAGGCCCTGGGGGTCGAGGACGATCTCGGTACTGTCCAGTCCGGATACCGCCGTCAGGATCAGGAGCGCGACCATGAACACAATGGCCAGGTCGATCAGGCCGGCCCATACCCGGCGCACCAGCGGATATTGACGCCACGCGCTGGCGCGGAAAATCGCCGCGTCGATCGTGTCCGCCAGATCGCGGCGCACACCTAACACGATCGGGTCCAGGGCTGAAAGCGCGCCGCGGCGTGCCAGCCAGCGCACCGAAAGGATGAGCGCGACCGCGGCGAGGACCGTCACGGCGATGACGAAAAATCGGTGCTCGGCCCGGTGGAAGAGCCGGACGGCGGGCTGGCCGGCCAGCGCCCCGAGCCCAACAAAGATTGCGAGGTAAACAACAACCGATGGAATCAGGCCCGCGGCAAAGGTGAGGCGAGGTATCTTGCTGACGCCCGCCACCTGGGTCGTGCTGATACGCAGCCCGGGAATCAGCCGGCCAATGAAAACCGCCAGCGGCCCACGACGCCGGAGCAGGCGGGTCGCTCGTTCGAGCGCGGGCCGGAATCCCAACGCGTCCGCCGCCTTCAAAAGGGCGGGCCGACCGACGGCCGCGAAGACTTCGCGGCCAAGCATGGCGCCCAGCACGGTAGCCGCAAGGAGCGCAGCCACCATCGGAACAGGCTCCACCGTGTCGCTGGCGATCGCGATCCCGGCGATGATCAGGAGCAGGTCGCCCGGCGCGAAGGGGACTGGGATCCCGGTTTCTTCGATGAAGACGAGGCCCGCGATCACGGCGATCAAGAGGTCGCCGCTCAGGCTGGCGATCGAGGTAATGGGGTTCATTCGGCGATCGTGGGGCCCGGGTCGAAGCCGTGATCCCGAAAGGGAATCCGTAACGTCGCCCACGTCCGCACGGGGTTTGAGGCTAGCAGGTGGCGGCCTGCAAAGCGTCATGCGGGACGTAAGGCTCCGCTGTTACGTTGGCGTCACCGAATCATGCGCGAGCCATCATCGACGCGTAACCTGATGTCAGCCTTCCATCGTCCGCTGGTGGCCCTGCTTGCCGCTACCGGCCTGGCGCTGGCCGGTCTGCCGAGTGTTCCGGTCCTGGCCGTATCCAACCAGGCTCACCTCGATCGCGAGGTCCTCAAGGCGATGCAGGCCGGGCGTTCGATCAACGTCATCGTGGTCGCCCGCGGCGATCTGGACGTCCTGGAGGCCGATCTGCGGCGGTCTGGTCTAAAACGCACGGTGCGCGTCCCCATCGCTCACGGGGCCGCCGTGCAACTCACACCCGCCTTCATCGACCACTTCCGGGCCGACCCGAACGTCGCCCGCCTCATCTACGACGCTCCCGTCAGGCTTACCGATACGCCTTTCAACCCGACCGCACTGGTGGCGGCGTACCCGGCGGTGGTTGACGCCCTCCCGGTCTGGAGCAACCCGCTGGCGCCGCTCACCGGTCAGGGGATCGGGATCGCCGTGATCGACAGCGGCGTTGCGCTGCATCCGGACCTGGGCAATCGCGTGATCGTCAGCCAGAACTTCAATCCGAACGTCACTGGCAACGATGACGCCTACGGCCACGGCACCGCGGTCGCCGGCATCATCGCTGGTAATGGCACCGCCGGCCTCGGACAGTACATCGGTGTCGCGCCGCAGGCGAACCTCATCAGCCTGCGGGTCAATGACGGCACCGGCGGTGCGCCCACCTCGGCGATCATGAACGCCATTCTGTGGGCGGTCGTCAACCGGAATACCTACAACATCCGCGTGATCAACTTGTCCTTGCAGGCCTCGGTACAGGAGTCCTACCGCACCAGCCCCATCGACGCGGCCGTGGAGTATGCCTGGCTGAAAGGACTCGTCGTGGTCGTCGCCGCCGGCAACAGTGGGCCCAACAGCGCGCTCTACGCGCCGGCGAACGATCCGTACGTGATCACGGTGGGCGCGACCGATGACCAGGGCACCGTCGCGGCGAGCGACGACACGCTGGCCGGTTTTTCGAGCTTTGGTGTGACCCAGGACGGCTTTACCAAGCCAGACTTCGTCGCGCCCGGCCGGCGCATCATTACCACGCTCGCCCCCAACAGCAGTTTCGCGCTGAACTACCCGAGCTTTCTGGTCGGTTCGCAGTACATCCAGCTCAGCGGCACCTCGGTGGCGGCCCCGGTCGTCAGCGGCGTCGCGGCGCTTTACATCGAGAGCAATCCGACGGTGCGCCCCGGACAGCTAAAGGGCGTGCTCCTGGCAACCGCTAATCGGCTGGGAGTCGCCGGTAGCGGCGCCGGGTACCCGGACGCCCAGCATGCGATCACCTATATCGGCCTGGTCGGGAACGCCGATCACGGCCTGGATCCGAACGATTACCTGAAGGTCCTCTACATGGCGGCGCACAGTCTGACGGTGCTGCCCGTCGTCTCCTGGGACAGTGTCTCCTGGGACAGCGTTTCCTGGGACACGGTGTCGTGGGACAGCGTCTCATGGGACGCGGTGAGCTGGAGCAACTAGCCATGGCCAGGGGTCGACTCTCGGCCGCCGCCCTCGCCTACATCGTCGGCGTCAGCGTTGCCGCGGTCGGGGCTGCGCTGATCTTCTGGCGCAGCGAGGGTCCCGCGGCCAGTTCTGCCGTCTTCGCCGTCCTCGTCGGTCTGGGCATGCTGGCGCACGCCTACCCGGTGCAGGGGTTCCGTCACCAGGCCTACCAGGTGACCCTGCCCTTCATCGTTGTCGCGGGCGCCATCTTGAACGCCTGGCAGCTCGTGGCGTTCATCGTCCTGATCCACGTGGCCGAGCAAGCTCGGCTTCGCCGGCGGCTCCACATCCAGTGGTTCAACGTCTGCAACTACTTCGTCAGCGCGGCCGTGGCCGCCGCCTTCTACCACCGGGCGACAGCGCTTCTCCCGGATGGCGCTCTCGGTCAGGTCGCCGCCGCCCTGGCGGCGGGCTGTGCCTTCGTCACGCTCAACCGGGTGTTGCTGGCCGGGGTGCTGTGGCTTGGCCGTGGCCTCTCGCCGCTCGCCTCGGGGCTTTTCCAGCCGGAGTTGCTGGCCGCCGACCTGATCACCGTCTGGATCGCCGGCCCAATGCTGGTCCTCACGCTGGAGGCAGGCCCCTGGATGATCCTCGCCACCGCGGGCCCGCTGTTGCTGGCGCGCCTGGCGCTGTCGGCGATGCTGGCACGACGCGAGGCGCAGGTGCAGCCGGTCGAGGCCAGGGCCGCCTGAGGTCGATGAACGATCTCCCGCGCGCGGCACGGATTTATGTCGTAGCCGTGCTCGTGGCGGCGGTGATCGGCGGCATCGCCGGAATTCTGCTGGCGCCGCCGCGGCTCGATCGGCTGCCGGTCGCCATCGTGCTCCTCGTGTGCGCGACGATCGCGCAGCAGTTCAAGGTCAAGAGCCCCAAGCACCAGTCCTATTACACAACGACCGTCTTTTTCTTCGCCGGGGCCGTTCTCCTCCATCCGGCCTACATCATCGCCATCATCCTCGCCGCCCACGCCGTGGAGTCACTGCGCGTGCGCTACCGCTGGTACATTCAGGCTTTCAACGTCGCGAACTTCGTGCTTTGCTCGATCGCCGCCGGCGCGATCGCTGGCATTGGCCAGCCAACTGAGCCTTCGAGCACAGGAGGCGCCGTCTTTTACGTGGCGCTCGCGGGGCTGACGTTTGTTGGCCTCAATCACTTTCTGACGGCCCTGGTGATCATGTGGGCGCGCGGCGTCTCGATTTCGCGCGCCGGCACCATGGATTGGGAGAACGTGGGGACCGACCTCGCCTTGATGTCGGTGGGCGCGCTCGGATCGCTACTCTGGCTCAAGAATCCCTGGCTGGTGCCGCTCTGCCTCGGCCCACTGTTCTTGATCTACCGATCGCTGCTCGTCCCGAGCCTCAAGGAGGAGGCGCGGACTGACCCGAAGACCGCGCTGGCCAATATGAAGCACTGGAACCAGCTGGCGCAGGCAGAGGTCGAGCGCGCCCGTCGTTTCGGCCGGCCCCTCAGCGTCGTGCTCGCCGACTTCGACCTGCTCCGTGACGTCAACAATCGATATGGCCATCTGATGGGAGACCAGATGATCCGGCGGGTGGCCGATGCGATCCGAGCGTCGCTACGCGAGTACGATGTGCCGGCCCGTTTCGGCGGCGACGAATTTGCCGTCCTCATGCCGGAAACCACGCTCCCCGAGGCGATGGCGGTCGCCGAGCGAATC
>Ga0207646_10004184_pt1 | contig 15804 bp, 18 predicted proteins | sample KBSK5502metaG_FD_184343 | JGI IMG/M metagenome (GOLD analysis project Ga0207646, IMG submission 184343) | Corn, switchgrass and miscanthus rhizosphere microbial communities from Kellogg Biological Station, Michigan, USA - KBS K5-50-2 metaG... | ecosystem: Host-associated > Plants > Roots >... | reverse complement strand
GGATAGGCGAACGGCCACCCCGGTGTCGCGCAAGCGAGCACCAGCCGGTCGACCCGGTCCGGATGATTGATGGCGAGATCCTGAGCCACCATTCCGCCCAGGCTCGCGCCCATGATGTGGGCCGCGTCAGCGCCAATGTCATCGAGCACCGCGACGACGTCGCCGCACATGTCCGAGACGCTGAACGCACCGGACGCGTCGGCGCTCCGGCCGCTGCCCCTGTTGTCGATGAGGATGAGCCTGAATGCACGTTGCAGGGTCCTGATCGCCGGTCCCCACCCGGTCCGGTCGAAACCCAGTCCCTGGATGAGGACGAGAACGGGCCGCCGGGCATAGGCGGCTCCACGGAATTCGTAAGCCATCCGGACGTCACCGTTCCAGGCGAATCTCGTTCTGCTCACTGGGGCAGGTCAGATTTGCTCAGGGACCATGTTGATCGCACCGCACGGGCACTCGGCCGCGCACATGCCGCAGCCCTTGCAGTAGTCCAGGTCGATCTCGTAGCGCCTGCCAGGGCCGAGCTTGATGATCGCATTGTCGGGGCAGACGCCGAAGCAGTTGTCGCACTCGAAGCAGTTGCCGCAGGACAGGCAGCGGCGCGCCTCGAACTGGGCGTTGGACTCGTCAAGCCCACCGACCACCTCGTCGAAGGTGGAGACGCGGCGGGCCACGTCGAGTTCGGGCCGTACCGTTGCCGGCGCATCCGAGTAGTACCACGTGTTCAGCCGGTCATATGCGGCCAGGGCGGTCGGCTCGCCGGGCCGCCACACCTGGCCGCGTAGCCAGGCGTCGATGCAGCGGGCCGCGCGCTTGCCATGACCCACCCCGGTGGTTACCGTGCGCTCGCCCTTGACCATGTCGCCGCCGGCGAAGATGCCGGGGCAGCCGGTCATCTGGTCGCCGCCAACCTCGACGACGCCGCTGGCCACGCCGATCCCGTCGACGCCGGCGACCAGCGACAGGTCGCTCTCCTGGCCGAGCGCAAGAACGACAGCGTCGGCGTCAAGCTCGGTGAACTCGCCGGTCGGCTGCGGGAAGCCGGTCTCGTCGAGCGTCATCTTCTCGATGGTCAGCTTCTCGCCGTCGGCCCGCGCGATCGTGGACAGCCACATCATCCGCACGCCCTCGGCGGCCGCCTCCTCGACCTCGATGTCATGCGCGGGCATCTGCCCGCGGGTACGCCGGTAGACGATCACAGCGTCGGTCGCGCCGAGCCGCCGCGCCGTCCTCGCGGCGTCCATCGCGGTGTCGCCGCCTCCGTAGACAGCGACCCGCCTGCCGATCAGCGGGGGCTGGCCGTCGGTCGCCGCATGCAGGTAGGAGACGGCGTCGAGGATCTTGGCGGAATCACCCGCCGGGATAAAGGCCCGTTTGCCGACCTGGGCACCGACGGCCAGGAACGCCGCGTCGAAGCCATCATCGGCCACGGCCTGGCGGATGTCGGTGACCGTGACGCCGGACTCGAGCCGTACCCCCATCGCCAGTATCCGGTCGATCTCGGCGTCGATGACGTCCCTGGGCAGCCGGTAGGCAGGGATGCCGTAGCGCATCATCCCGCCGGGCTCGGGCCCGGCGTCCCTTATCGTCACCTGGTGGCCGAGCAGGGTGAGGTGGTAGGCGGCGCTTAGGCCGGCCGGCCCCGCGCCCACGACGAGGATCCGCTTCCCGCTCGGCGGCGCTGTCCTGGGCATCGTCCAGCCGCGCCTGATCGCCTCGTCGCCGAGGAACCGCTCGACCGAGTTGATGCCGACCGCTGCGTCGAGCTGACCGCGGTTGCAGGCCGTCTCGCACGGGCGGAAGCAGACCCTGCCCATGATCGCCGGCAACGGGTTGTCGGCCATGATCTGCCGCCACGCCGCTTCGTAGCTGCCATCCTCTGCGTGGTAGAGCCACTGCTGTATGTTCTCGCCGGCCGGGCAGGCGTTGCTGCACGGCGGCAGCAGGTCGACGTAGACCGGCCGCTCGGTGCGCCAGGAGCCCGTCTTGTTGGCCAGGCTCGACCCCACGTCCAGCGTGATCGCGAACGGCTTGTCCATCGCTAGCGTGCCTCCTCCTGCGCCGCCTGATCGCCGAGCAGGCCGAACCTCGCGATGTTCCGGTCCGCCAGCGCCTGAAGCCTGGCGATAGTCCGCGCCCCATCCGGCGAGCCGAACAGGTGCGCGTACCTCGACTGCAGCCGCAGGTAGTCCTCGACGGGTGCGTTCTTCCTGATGGGCGAGACGCTGACGACCTCGCCGCGCTCGGCCTCGAAAACGGGGAACAGCCCGGTCTGCTCCGCCAGCCTGGCGATCCTGATCGTGTCGCAGGAGGCGGCGCCCCAGCCAAGTGGGCATGGCACGAGCACGTGCAGGTAGCGGGCGCCGCGGAACTCCATCGCCCGGCGCACCTTGTACTCCAGATCGCGCAGCCCGGCGACGGTCGCGGTGGCCACATACGGAATCTCGTGCGCCATCGCGATCAGCGGCGCGTTCTTCCCCTGGCCGAACGCGTTGCCTGGCTCAGGCCCGACCGCCGGCGTGGTATTCGTCCTGGCCGCCGGCGGGGTGGCGCCAGAGCGCTGCACGCCGGTATTCATATAGGCCTCATTGTCGTAGCAGATGAACAGGACGTCGTCGTTGCGCTCGAACATCCCGGACAGGCAGGCGAACCCGATGTCGACCGTGCCGCCGTCACCGCCCTGCCCGACCACCCGGACGTCGCCGCGCCCTTTGGCCCGCATCGCGGCCGCGACCCCGGTTGCCACGGCCGGAGCATTGCCGAACAGCGAGTGGATCCACGGGATCCGCCACGAGGTCTCGGGGAACGGGGTGGAGAAGACCTCCAGGCATCCGGTGGCGTTCACCGCGATTAGCTGACCGTTTGTCGCTCGCATCGCCGCGTCTAGGGCATAACGAGCCCCCAGTGCCTCACCACAGCCCTGACAGGCGCGGTGGCCGGAGCTAATGGAGTTCGCCCGGCCGGCGTCGGACTGCACGGAACGCTGGCCGGGATCGAGCAGCCGGTTCCCGACCGCGAAGCTGCCCGTCTGGTAGAACTTGATCGGCTGGTCTGCCATGGCGCTGCCCTCCTAGCCGATCCGCGAGGCGACAGCGCCAAGGTCGCGGAGCATGTTCTCGGCAGCTGGACCGGACTGGCGGTTCGCAGCGGCGCGGGCGAGTTCCCGGCCGATCAGCTCGGTGTCAAGGTCCAGGAATGTCAGCGGCGGAAGCTCGTCCCTGGCCGCCGCCTGGAAGAGCAGTCGCAGCGAGGCCTTTGGGATCGCCCGCCCGCCGAGCCCGGCGATGACCGCATAACCGTGCAGCGCGATGCCGGACAGCGCCATCCTGACGTTGGCCGAGACGATGCCGCCGATGCCGACCGCCAGCGCCTTCTCCAGCACCACGACACGGTGGCAGTCGCCGAGCGCTGACCTGACCGCGTCCAGCGGAAACGGCCGGAACGAGGTGATCCCAAGCGCGCCGATCTTCATGCCCTCGCCGCGCAAGTCGTCGATCGTGTCCTTGATCGTGCCGAGCACCGAGCCGAGCGCGACCACGATGGTGTCGGCATCGGTGGTCCGGTACGGCCGGATCAGGCCGCCGCTGCTGCGGCCGAACAGTCCGGCGAACTCGGCGGCAACCTGCGGAATGAGCTCCAGGGCCTGCAGTTGCCTGGCGTGCGCGAGATACCTGACCTCGGTGAAGGCCTCTGGGCCGACCATCGCCCCGATCGAGACTGGATCGGCCGGGTCAAGCACCTGCCGCGGTTCGAATGGCGGCAGGAACGCGTCGACTTGCTCGGCGGCCGGCACCTCGAGCCGCTCGTGGGCGTGGGTGAGGATGAAGCCGTCCATGCACACCATGACAGGAAGTGACACGTGCTCGGCGATCCTGAAGGCCTGGAGGTGCAGGTCCATCGCCTCCTGGTTGGTCTCCGCATAGAGCTGGATCCAGCCGCAGTCGCGCTGGCTCATCGCGTCGCTGTGGTCGTTCCAGATGTTGATCGGGGCGCCGATCGCGCGGTTGGCGACAGTCATCACGATCGGCAGGCCGAGGCCGGATACGTTGTACAGGGGCTCGGTCATGTACAGCAAGCCCTGGCTCGCGGTGGCCGTATACGCCCGGGCCCCTGCGGCGGACGCGCCGATGGCCACCGACATCGCGGCGAACTCCGACTCAACGTTGATGAACTCGCACGGGGCGAGCCTGCCGGATTTCACCTTGCGGCTCAGGGCCTCCACGATGTGGGTTTGCGGCGAGATCGGGTAGGCGCAGATCACCTCCGGTCGGCAGCGAGCGACGGCTTCGGCGACACCGGCCGATCCCTCGATCTGGGCGACCCGCCCCCCTCCGGTGCTGACACCGGCAGGCGTGGCGTTCGCCGCGCCCGCCGGCCGGTGTCCGTTGTGGCCGGCCGGCGGGCGCAGGCCCAGCCCGGCGAGTGCCGCTGCGACACAGTCGAACGCCGCCTGCGCCGCCCGTGCGTTGCCCGAGGCAACGTCGGGACGTGCCGCGAACCGGGCCTCGATCGCGGCGATCACCGAGCCGATCGTGACCAGACCGGTGAGGGCCGCGAACCCGCCAAGCAGTGCCGCGCTCGGCACGGGCCTGCCCAGATGCTGCATGGCCAGCTCGGTAGCTGGCACGGTGAGCACCGCTCCTGGCGGCAGCTTGCTGGTGAACTCGCCGATGTTCAGGTCAGGGACAGGCCGTGCGGAGTTGATCAGGACGCGGCAACTGGCCTCCGCCCCCTCGAAGACGCTGACCTGGTGCAGCAACGTCGGGTCCTGGATGACGAGCGCATCCGGCCTGATGACCGGCTCCCGGCTCCTGATTGGCTTGTCTTCGATGCGGCAGAACGACATCACGGGTGCGCCGGTGCGTTCTGAGCCGAAGCTCGGGAACGCCTGGGCGTACTTGCCCTCGTTGAACGCCGCGGCCGACAGCAGTTCCGCCGCCGTCACGGTCCCCTGGCCGCCGCGTCCGTGAAACCGGACCTCACTCATTACTGGCACCGTGCGGCGGGATACGGATGATGACCACCGGGCAGGTGGCGTGGTGCAGGCATCGGACGCTGACCGAGCCGATCAGCGCATCGGCGAAGCCGCCGTGGCCGCGGTTGCCCACCACGAGCAGGTCGGCGTCCTTCGCGGCGTTGAGCAGTACCTGGGCTGCGTTGCCTTCGGTGACGATCTGGTGCACGGTAATGCCGGGCGGCGGGCTGACCTCGGCGATCGCGGCGCTCAGCGCCTTGGCCGCCAGCTCGGAATAGTCGGTGTCGTCCAGGCCTGACGTCGGCGCCCAGCCCAGCCCGCCTGCTGCGATCGGGAATTCCCAGGCGATGACGGCGTCGATCGTGCCGCCGCTCAGCTGAGCCTGGTGGACGGCCCAGCGCAATGCCGCGATCGACGACTGCGAGCCGTCCACTCCGGCCACGAGGCGGGGAACAGCGTTCTGCGATGCGGACATTTCTGCCTCCTCAGGCGGGCAGGCGGCGCGCCTTGCGTTATCCCATGTGGTCAGCATTGCCACCGGCCGGCGGTCAGCGCAGAGCCATTGCTCCCCCCTAATCGGGACCTTCGGCACAGCTCGAGGCTGCCGCCGGCCGTCAGGAGCATGTCGAACAAAGTGCTTCATCTTGGCTATCGCTAGGAGACTCAGTTCGCTTATGGCACCAACAATCGCGAGACCGATGCCGTCTTCGCGGCCGATAGTGCCTTGCCCGGCGCACTAAGGCCGAAAGCCCTGCCGATGGTCGCCGAATGCCTCTCACGCCGCCCCGATATCGACGCCAGCCTTAAGTTAGGCGATCCGAGTAGCGGTCGCCAGCTCAGAGGGGAGCACCCAAAATGCCAGGAATTGTCGTGGGGGTCGACGGGTCGGCCACCGCCCGCCGGGCGCTGGAGTGGGCGGTCAAGGAAGCCGCCATCAGACACTCGCCGATCACGGTCCTCACCATTCACTAAGTCGCGCGCAGCTTCTGGACCGGCGTGCCGATCACTCTTCCAGCCGACGAGGCCTTGCTGGAGAAGGCACGCGGCGCGGCCGCAGAGCTAACCGACAAGGTCACTAGCGAGCTGGGAGATGCCGCGCCCGCATCGGTCACCGTCAACGCGGTGAACGGTTTCGCCGCCAAAGAGCTGATCAATGCGTCGCACGATGCCGACCTCGTAGTGGTCGGCGCGCACGGCGGCGCGCACGGCGACGGGCTCGCCTACCAGCCGGTCGGCTCGGTCAGCAACAAGTTGATCCATCACGCGGCCTGCCCCGTCGTTGTGGTGCCCGCCGGCGGGTAGGAACTCTGCACCGAAAGGTTTGGCGGCTCGTGGCCGGACCGGTGTCCCCGCCTGGCCCGCTGACTTGGGCGGCGCACCGGCCCGGTCGTGCCGAGGCCGCGATATCACGGGGCTCCTAAGGGAGCGACGACTGAGGCAGGCCAGATGAACGTTGGCCAGGCGGCACAGGCTGGCACCGAGATCCATGCCGGTGTTTGCGAGACCCATGCGGCCACAGTGCTGTTCATCGCCGAACGCGCGTACAAGCTCAAGAAGCCAGTGAATCTAGGCTTCCTCGACTTCTCTGCTCTGCACATGCGGGAGCGTGCGTGCAGGCGGGAGACAGAGCTCAACCGGCGGTTCGCGCCTGACGTTTATCTAGGCGTCGCCGAGGTTCGCGACCCAGCGGATCAGATATGCGACTACCTGGTAGTAATGCGGAGAATGCCGCTCGATCGTCGGCTTTCGGCGCTGATCCAGGCTGGAGCTTCGGTCGCCGATCCGCTGCGCGCCGTTGCCCGGCTGCTTGCCGCGCAGCACGCCTCGGCCGACCGCAGCCCGGAGATCGCGCGGCAAGGAGGCCGGGACGCGATGCGGGACCGCTGGGCGGCAAACTTGACTCAGATCCGCGAGGTTGGCAATGAGGTGCTCGAGCGCCGGGTCATTGACGACATAGAACGGCTGGCTAGCAAGTTCCTGACCGCGCGGGAGCCCATGTTCGGCAAGCGGATCAGCGACGGGCGGATCGTCGACGGTCACGGCGACCTGCTCGCGGACGACATCTTCTGCCTGGGCGACGGGCCTCGCGTGCTGGACTGCCTCGAGTTCGACGACCGGCTACGCTGGGTTGATGGCCTGGACGACGCATCGTTTCTGGCCATGGACCTCGAGCGGCTTGGTGCGCCCAGACTCGCCGAGCGATTCACGCGCTGGTACATCGAGTTCTCTGCCGATCCGGCCCCGACCTCGCTCCGCCATCACTACGTCGCCTACCGGGCGCTGGTCCGCGCCAAGGTCGCGTGCGTCCGGGTCACTCAGGGCGAGCCGGCCTACACTGCGGAGAGCAGGCAGCTCGCCGAGATGACGTTGCGCCACTTGCAGGCGGGAGCTGTCGCGTTGACGATCATCGGCGGGCTCCCGGGCACCGGGAAATCCGCGCTGGCAGGCGAGCTGGCTGACCGGCTCGGTTTCGTGGTCCTGAACAGTGACCGGATCCGCAAGGAGCTCGCCGGGATCCCGCCAGAGGAGCACCGCCGGGCGCCTTATGAAACCGGCATCTACTCCCATACGTGGACTGAGCGAACATATAATGAAATGCTCGCGAGGGCAGGCCGTCTCCTCCGGTTGGGCGAGTCAGTGATCCTCGATGCCTCTTGGACCTCGCCGGCCCACCGTGCTGCGGCCGCGGCCGCCGCCGAAGCCTCGGCCGCTGACCTTGTGCAGTTGCGCTGCATGGCCGCTGAAGAGGTTGCAGCTAAGCGCCTGGCCGCCAGGACCGGCGGTGTGTCAGACGCAGACCAGCCAATCGCGGCGCTGATGGCGAGCCGGCTCCAGGCATGGCCGGACGCGATCGCTGTCGATACCGGTCGCGACGGCGGCCAATTGATGGCTGGAACTGGCTGCTCGGGCTCGGCGGTCCGGCAGGCGCTGGAGGCGATCAGGCCGTATGGGCCGGAGCACACCTGGCGTCCGTTGCGGCCGTACATGCTCCCGGACTGAAGGTGCCGCGGGTTCCGATCGGGGTGCCAGGGACGTACGTCCGCGCTGCTGCGGTCATTCGGCCCTGAACCGGCGCCAAGTGCGCATGGTCGGATGGATCCAAGATCGGGGTCATGTGGCCTGCCGGCAGATGCCTGCAGGCGTTGCCAGAGGAGTTCAGCTATGAGCCGGAAAAAGGTTCTTGTACTAGGTGGCAACTTCGGTGGCCTCACCGCTGCGCTGGCCGTGTCTCAGCGGAACCCTTCCTGGGGCATTTCGGCATCGGCGGGCTGCCGCACGGTGAGACGCTGCTGTCGATGTTCCTGAAGAAGGAGCGCATCACCGCCCGGCTGAATACGGGCATGGACCATGTCGACAAAGGGCGCCTCGTCCTCGCCGACGGGACGGCACTCGGCTTCGCCTACGCCATGATCGTGCCGCCGTTCATTGGTCAGCAAGTCATCCGAGAGGCGACCGAAATCGCGGATGAGAAAGGGTACGTGAAGGTCCGCGACACCTATCAGACGCTGAAGTACGACCAGGTCTACGCCGTCGGCATCGCGGCGGCCGTCGACGTGCCATGGCAGACGCCTACCCCGGTCGGCATTCCTAAGACTGGATTCCCAACAGAGCGGATGGCGCACGTGACAGCGCGCAATATCGCCGCTCAGATCAGGGGGCAGCTACCGGAAACGCGGCAGGCGTTCGGCGACATGCCCGCCGTGTGCGTGATGGACGCAGGAAACAACGGCGTGATCGTACTGGCCGACAAGATGCTGCCGCCGCGGAAGCACGGGCTGCTGATTCCCGGACCGCAGGCGCACGCGATGAAGCTCGGCTTCGAGAAGTACTTCCTGTGGAAGACGCGCCATGGCTACGTCAGTCTCCCCTAGCTAGAGACGTGCGCGCGGCGGTGATCAGGCTGGCGGGCCCGGCCGGGTCTACGTGGCGCTGGAAGAGGGCGACCGGTTCGTGATCACGACCAGAGGGCACGAAATGCTCGTCGATCAGCCGGTCGCTGAGGGTGGCCAGGACAGCGCGGCCACCCCAACTGAGCTGTTCATTGCCTCCATGGCGTCGTGTATCGCGTTCTATGCGGGCCGGTACTTGCGCCGGCACGAGCTTGATGCGGCGGGTCTCGCTGTCTGGGCGGAGTTCGCCATGGCCGAGGACAGGCCGGCCCGCGTCGGCTCCGTCAGCGTGGGCATCAAAGTCCCGGCTGGAGTGCCCGACGGCCGCCGCCAGGCACTGCTCGCGGTCGCTTCTCACTGCACGGTGCACAACACGCTTCGCCAGCCGCCCGCCGTCAGCATCGAGCTCAGCTGAGGCGCCGCCGCCGTCACGCGAGCAGGTCCATGACCGGCGGACGCGTAGCGCGCGAGGTTAGACGGCGGCTTGTCGGGATCGTCAGCACGATCGACTTGCTCGGGGTGTACGACCGGACGGACGCCTATGTCACTGCCGAGATCATGGAACGCGTGATCGCAGGGGACTTCCTCCTCAACCCGGCAGACTTCGAGGTCACGGTCGACAACGGTATCGTGACGGCCGAGCGGCCGAGCGTGGCTCGGCGTCTGACCGACGCCATCCGAGACGTGGATGGCGCGGTCGACGTGCGCGACCGGCTCCGCTCGCCTTGACCGCCTGACGTGGCGTGACCGCCTTGCGTCGCTTGACGCCCCTGGCTCCCTGGGAAACTTGCAGCCGCCGACCGGAATCCACTGGGCGAAGTAGATGCGGCGAGAGGGATCCACCCGCTGTCGCGGTCGGCGATTGCGTGGTGCACGGGCTGGTCCGCCCGTTTCCCCGCGTCCTATCGGATCCCTCTCGCATTCTCAGCACATCATCTCCCCTGCCTGCTGCCAACGGTCAAAGGGCAGCCGATTCCGGGACCTTCGTCCGTTGGTATCGGCGATCCGTGATTCGGTAACGAGCAAGCCTTAGCTTGGCCGCGTGCGCCGCAGCAGGTAGCGGCGCAGGTCGTCGGCGCCCCAGACGATGAATGGGAACGACAGCGCGACCAGCATCAGGTGTGGAGGGGGGCGGTGCGGTACTCAGCAACTGCTGCAGCGGCGGGGCGTAGATGAGGGCGGCCGTCTGGGCAAGCTCCGCGGCGATCCCGGCGAGCAGTCCGGATTGGAGAAGACGCCAACGGACCGGAGCGATGCCCGGTCGGTCTGGCCGCGATGGCGGTGCCGACCTGCGCGAGAACCAAGGACAGGAACGTCATCGTGGTTGCCTGGAGGTAGGCGTGATGCAGCGGTGAGCCGAGCCCGGTCGGGGCGTCGGTGCCGGAGCGTCCCATGGCCACGCCAATGTCGGCGCGCCGCAGGGCGGGCGCGTCATTCACCCCGTCGCCTGTCGTGGCCACGATGTGCCCTTCCGCGCGGAGCGCGTCGGCGATGCGGAGCTTGGCCTCGGGAGACGTGCGGGCGAAGATCAGTTCCTTGCCGGTGCGGAGCAGCTTGTCGAGGTCGGGCTCGCTCATCCGGTCGAGTTCGTCGCCGACGATAACCAGTCCGTCCACGGTGCCGATCCCGAGCTGGCGGGCGACCGCCGCGGCGGTCAGCGGATGGTCGCCGGTGACTACGATGACGCGGATACCCGCGGCATGGCAGCGGGCAACGGCGTCGGCCACCTCGGGCCTGGGCGGGTCGGCTATTGCGGCCAGGCCGGCAAAGCACAGCTCTCGTTCCGCGTCCTCACGGCGCACGGCCAGGACGCCAGGTGCAAGCGGGCGGACCCCGAAGGCCAGCACGCGCAGCCCTCTCGAAGCCTAGCCGTCGACCAACGCGGCGATCTCATTCTAGGCACTCGGGGTCAGCGGGCTGCTGACACCAGCCCTTCCCAACATCGCAACGCACAGGGGGATGACCGTCTCCGGTGCGCCCTTCGTGTGCACCCGGCGGCTGCCGTCCCGCTCATCGATGGTGGACATCAGCTTGTGCGCCGGATCGAAATGGAACTGTGCCAGGCGCTCCCGGTCCCGGCGATGGCTGTCCGGCTGTTCCCCCAGCTCGGCAGCGGCCAGCAGCAGGGCGACCTCGGTCGGGTCACCCGCCGGTGTCTCGCCAGCGTTCAGCCGGGCGTTGTTGCACGCCACCATCACCTCCGGCATCGCCGCTAGAGGGGCCGTCCGGTCGTCACCTGGCCGCGCCTCTTCGCCCGCAGCCCAGAGTCGGACCACCCGCATCTGGTTCCGGGTCAGCGTGCCGGTCTTGTCGGTGCAGATCACATCGGTCGAGCCAAGCGTCTCGACCGAGCTCAGCCGCTTGACGACCGCTCCGCGCCGCACCAGGTCACGTACCCGATGGCCAGGGTCAGCGTGATCACCGGAAGCAGCCCTTCCGGCACGTTGCCAGCGATCAGCCCGACCGCGAAGACGATCGCCTGCGCAAGGGTCAGCCCAGCGCCGAACGTCGCAATCGGCAGGAATGCCGCGGCCATCGCAACGGCGATCGCCGCGATAAGCCAGGCAACCCGGCGGACCTGGCACTCAAGCGGGCTTCGGTCGGGCTTCACTCGCTCGGAGAGCGCGGCGATGCGCCCCAGTTCGGTGTGCATGCCGGTGCCTACGACAACGGCTTTGGCCTCGCCCCCAGTGCAGGTGGTCCCGCTGAAGATCAGGTCCCTGGCCTGCAACAGCGGGACCCCGGGATCCGCCCAATCGGCGGACCGGGCGACGGGCACCGACTCACCGGTCAGCGTTGACGCGTCAACCTCGATGGTCCCGGTCAGCATCCGCGCGTCAGCGGAAATCCGGTCGCCTTCTTCGACTGTCAGGACGTCACCGGGCACGATTTGCCGAACCTCGATCACCGCGGGCACTTCATCGCGGAGCACGGTCGCATGGTGCGGCAAGTAGACCTGCAGCGCCTCGACGGCCCGTTCTGCGTGCAGCTCCTGAACAAAGGCGAACACCGCGTTGAGGAGGATGACGATCACGATGGCGATCGCCACTGCGGTGATCCCGGCTAGCCAGGCCAGGCCCGCAGCCGCCCAGAGCAGCAGGGCCAGCGGGTGAGTGAACTGCCGGCCAAGTTCGCGCCAGACGTGATGCCCGCCCGTGCGGCGCAGCTCGTTGGCGCCATGAGCGATCAGGCGCCGGGCAGCCTCCCGGCTGGACAGCCCAGACCGCGACGACCGCAGATCACGCAGCAGCCTGTCTACCGGCTCTGTCGGGTCGATGGTCTCGGCGAGACCAGGCCCCGTCGATGGCGACGCAACACCGGGTGCGGCATCAGCACCTGGCGCCCGGGACCTGACGTCGTCAGCCTGCGACATGCCTCACGCGTCCGACAAACCGGACCTCAGTCATCGCTGAGCGCTGTGGCGCGGGGTACGGACGATGACCACCGGGCAGGTGGCGTGGTGCAGGCAGCAGACGCTGACCGAGCCGATCAGCGCGTCGGCGAACCCGCCGTGTCCGCGGTTGCCCACCACGAGCGGATCGGCGTCCTTGGCGGCGTCCAGCAGTACCTGGGCCGCGTTGCCTTCGGTGACGATCTGGTGCACGGTGACGCCGGGCGGCGGGCTGACCTCGGCGACCGCGGCGTTCAGCGCCTTGGCGGCCAGTTCGCGATAGTCGGTGTCGTCAAACGGCGCCGTAGATGGCCAGCCGAAGCTGCCTGCGACGACTGGGAACTCCCAGGCGATGACGGCGTCGATCGTGCATTCGCGGCAGGGCGCTGGCGCGCCCTGCGGAGCGTGAGGAGATGCCAATCGTAAGGCGGTGCTGCGTTCGCTTGCTCGTGCGGCGAGTGGTGACGGAGTGCGACGACCTGTCGCCTGCTGGGTCAACGGTCAGCGCCACGGGCCGCCCAGCCAGCGCGCCGAAGTCACCAGGAGCCCACCCGGCGCGGGCAACCTTCCGCGCTGCCGCAGGCGCTAGCCCCGCTCATGCCTGCGCAGGGCACGCCAGGTCTGGGTCTTGTCGCCCTCCTGCGGCCCCGTTTCGCCCCGCGCTGCTGCTTCTACCTGCTCAGTCAGCTTCTGTGGGCTGCTGGCCGCGATGAGCGTTCTCTTGCCGCGGACCGCGATCCACACGCTTTCCAGGGGGTCGAACAGGATGCCCCACCGGGGGAACCTGGCCCGGAGCTTTCGCGCGTCGTCAGTCGCTTGGGCGCTGCCGTCTGGCATGGCATACCCCCACTTGCTGAGAGCCAGCCTGTTTTCCCAGCATAGGCGCGGGGAACCAGGGTGCTGGGGGGAATCACCGGACTGAGTGAGATTCCATCCACGAGCCGACAGGCATCCAAGACGCCACCGACCGGAGCACCGCGACTGGCGGTCGCGTCCGCCGGTCTCGCGTGCAGGAGTGCCAGTGCGGGGGGTGCGGTGCGGTCACCACCCTGGTGGCCAGGATCGCCGACCATACCGCAGTTCGCGTCGCTGTTTGCGGTGGTGACGCTCTGTAGTCAGTTAGTCGGCGCGCCGCGCCTCGAACAGGCGTTTCATCCGCTGCGTCGCTGACACCAGCTCGTGAACTGGCGCAGGTCGAAGGCGTATGCCTCGCGGGTCAGGCCGGTTTAACCGGCCAAGAACCCAGCCAGCGCCAGCCGCTCTGGACCGGTGAACACCGGCTCGGCGGCGCCAGCGCCATCTCGACCCGCGCCTGGCTGGTCAGCGCGACCAGCCCGTCGATCCCCGCGGTCCTGCGGCCCGTGTTGCGCTGCGTTACCTGCCGCACGCTGACTAGCGTATTGGCCCAGCTCCGCAGCATGAGCTTCTGCAGGTTCCTGGTCAGCGGCCAGTCACCCTCCTGCACCGCCTTGAAGATCCTGCCGCGCAGCCGCCGTACCTGCTCCTGCTGGTGCCGCCAGTCCACCCGATCCCAGGCGACACCATCGAATGAGGGCAGGCCCCCAGGTCCGTTCACCGAGGTGTCCAACTTGCCCATCAGTACCGGCATTTACGCTCGCTTCGCATCAAAGGCTCACCTGCCCACGTCAGTACGCTCGCGGGCCCGAGCATCAAGCTCGGTATCCGGCCAGTTATACGAGCATCTTCCGGGAGGAGACCCGGCCCTGCGGCACTCGCTTTCCTGTTGCCTTTCAGCCGCCGGCATTCGTTTCCCGGGCACCCTGTCCCGCCAGGGACTTCCGCCCCCTTACGGTCGGCCTACCGCCCTGCCTGCGCATACCCGCGCCTGCACGGCGGACCCTGGCGGGGTTTACACGTTCCGCACGCGTGAGACCCAGGCCGGGCCGGGCGCTCTCTCTACCCCGGGGACAGCGGTGCTCGTCGGCCGTCGGGGCATCCGCGACCGCCGCCTGCCGCCTCTCAGCGGCTGGTCCCTGCCACCCCGGCGAACAATCCAGCCCGGAGTGCGTATATGACGAGGCATCAGCAAGAGTTTCCTGGTAGTCGCCCTATACCGGTCTTTCCCCTTACCTGTGGCCACCCTGGCTGGAACGGCGGCTCCTGGGCTTTCCGTGAGCTTGGCACCCAACCGGTCAGGAACCGGCCACGCACGTCACGGCGGGGAACCGGGCCTAGCGTTGGGCTCCTGTTGTTGCGTGCCAGCGAGGAGCGTGGGGGTTGGCCCTCAGGGTCTCTGATTCAGTCAAGCGGGGAGTGGAAGAACCAGAGCTGGCCTTCGGGATCGCGCGCACCGTATTCGCGTACTCCGTAGAACTGGTCGACTGGTTCCTCGATGATGTCTGCCCCGGCCTCTGTGCTGCGGGCGTAGTGGGCGTCGGCATCGTCAACAGTTATGACAGTCATGCTGGACACGCCGCCGAGCGATCGGGGCGATCGGTATTCCTTGCCGGCCGGGTGGAGCCAGAGGACGTGGTCGCCTGCTCTGACCTCGGCGTGCACGGCCCGTCCGCCGCCGTCGCGTTCGAGGGATCCTGGGGTGAGGCCGAAGACCCGCACGAGGTAGTCCTGTGCGGCGGCGATGTCGTCGTAGACCAGCAGGCCCGTGGTGCTGTGAATGGTCCCATCGAGCATGGCCATCTCCTCAAGCGTTGAGAACAGCTGTTCGGCGGACGGGTGGTCGTGCCTTTCGAGTTCCTGGGCCATCCCGGCCAGGCGAGTGCACAGCCGGGCAGCGATGGCTGCCCTTTCCTGGGCGTGCGTCAGGTGCTGGCGCACTGCGGCAGCCAGTTGCCATTCGGGGTCGCCGAGCACCGACGTGATCTGCTGCCGTGGGAAGCCGAGGCGGCGCAGCAGGCTGATCCTGTACAGCCGCGCCACGTCGTCGGCGGTGTAGAGCCGGTGCCCTGCGGCGGTGCGGAGCGAGGGACTGAGCAGCCTGATGCTGTCGTAATGGTGCAGCGCCCGGACCGTCAGGCCGGTGGCCCTGGCCAGGGCGCCAACCTTCCAGGCTTGCTGCCGCTGGCCGGTCGTCTTGAACGTGCCCATGTACTGCACGGTAGATCCTGACGCTGCGTCAGGTGCAAGCGAAGGGCTAGCTGGCCAGGCGCCCTTCCACATCGAGGCATAGGGCAGCGCGGCGGCTGAGCGCGATCCGGGATGCTGCGAGAGACCGGTGATAGGTTCGGAGCCGTGCCTGACCTGCCCTGGACAACCCGCGCGGAGATGGAACCGGGATCGGACTACCTGGTGATGGCCTCGCACTTGCCGCTCAAGCGGATCTCTTCTACCGTGCCCTTCTTCCGGGGCGTGTCGGCCATTCGCAAGCAGCTCGCCTCGGCGGATGGCCTGGTCGGCTACACGCTGCGGGCGAAACCCCTCGCCCGCGACTACTGGACCCTCTCGGTCTGGACGGACGAGACCGCGCTCGGTCGTTCATGCGCACGCCCCCGCACGTCCGGCTGATGACCTCTCTCAAGCCATTCATTGGACCGACAAAATTCGTCACCTGGACCATCCCCGCTGCCGATGGC
>Ga0207646_10004182_pt1 | contig 15808 bp, 21 predicted proteins | sample KBSK5502metaG_FD_184343 | JGI IMG/M metagenome (GOLD analysis project Ga0207646, IMG submission 184343) | Corn, switchgrass and miscanthus rhizosphere microbial communities from Kellogg Biological Station, Michigan, USA - KBS K5-50-2 metaG... | ecosystem: Host-associated > Plants > Roots >... | reverse complement strand
CAAACTCTGGGAGATGCTCCGTAGCGTGTTCCGGGTGCTCACCTTTCCTTCGATGGAAAGCTTGTACCGCCACATCGCTTTTCTGTATCGGTTACAACTGGAGTGAATCTCATATTGAGAATTGCTGGCTACAAATTTCGTTCTGTTGCGCACGCCGAGGTGGATGCGGCAATTGACGTTGTTTTGTCCGCATATAGGTCGGACCCCGTGTGGGGGCCGCTCATGGCGGGCATTGAACAACGATTGACCGAACGGATTCTGACGACCCTGGGAATGCCGGACACCGATTATTTGGCTGCGGAATGTGGCGGTCGTCTGACGGCCATATCTGGTGTAGCCAAAGCTCACTGGACGGGCCAGAACCTGCTGACCGGCGTTTGCGTGCTTCCGAGTCATCAACGACAAGGCTTAGGCGCGTCGTCACATAACCTGACTCACAATTCGTCACCAATGATGACTCAGAATGTGATGCGAAAAACCCAATGTTTATGCGGCTTTTCTAAAGCTCATTCTGAGTCAGGTTATGTGACAAATTCTTATATAGGTTATGTGACAATGCGCTTAGGGAAGTACCTGCTAGGATTGTCGCTTGGGCGGTTGCGCGCTATGGGTTTACGTCAAGCGCGTGTGTATACAGAGAATGGCTCGCTCGCAGACCGGAAAGTCTATCCTCTGTTCGGCTCGGTTAGAGAGGAGGACGTGGAGTATCCAGGCGTCCAGCCGTCTAACAACTCATTCAACCGGAGCGATCGATAGCATTTCTTTCATCGTTGTCTTCTCCGATAATGCTGCTCGCTCGCGCCCGGTTAATGCGGGCGTTAGGCGGCGGAGCAAGAGCGAGGATTGCATGGACTGGGTGGACCAAGCCGATCGGTTCTGGGCCGGTGAGCTGGGCGTAGCCCCTCGTCTACTCAGAACAGAAGGGTTCCACGTGTGTGAACGCGCCGATGCAGATGCACAACCCCGCGCGACCATAGTAGGGACGTCGTCAGCAACTATTGTGAGCCTTCCGGAAGGCCGGGCTCACACGTTCGAGAATGCAGGCTTCAGCCTCGAACAGATGGAACGCGCGCCACGGCGCTACGTAGCCGCATGCCCCTCGATCGACTCTCTGGAGGTCCGAGGTCCAGCCTATCTGGCCTACTGGCCACCCTCATCCCCGCGGCCAACACCGCGCGGGCGGACCGAGCTGCTCGGTGGCGATGCCCTGGCGTCCCTCGCGTCGCTGTGGGATATTGCCCCCGCGGAATGGGAGGAAGCTGGCATCGGGCCCGACTCGCGAATCTTCGGCTTGCGCGTGGAGGAGCGGATTGTCGCGGTGGCCGGCTATGAGCGCTGGTCCGGCCAAATCGCGCAACTCCACGTATTCTGTCATCCAGGTTACCGACGGCGCGGTCTGGCTGCTGAGCCGCTCAAGGCTGCGATCAGCGAGGCTCTGGCCGACCACCTGCTGCCCCAGTATCGGGCGCGAGATGGCAATGCGGCGAGCGTCGCGCTGGCCAAGCGAGTCGGGTTCGTTGAGTACGGGTGGATGGCTACGGTTCGCATCCGCCTGCCTCACAACGCAGTGCTGCGGACCGGAGCTCGCGATGCTCGCCCCGGCCGCTGACCGCGGGCGTTGGGTATTCAGAAACATGAACAGAAAACCAAAGTGCATCATCATCACGGGCCAGCCCGGATCGGGAAAAACCACTCTTGCCAAAAAGCTTGGTGAACACCTGTGGATGCCGGTGATCAGCCGCGATGAGATCAAAGAGGGCTACGTCAACACCTACGGCGTCAAACACGACCAACTCCCACCCAACACCAATGGTCTAGTCTCCGACTTTTTCTTTGGCATAGTGAATCAATATCTGGCGGGTAAGATCTCGGTGGTCATAGAGGCGGCATTTCAGCACCAGGTTTGGGAGCCCAGGATGCCTCAGATCCTTGAGTTGGCCTCACCTTGGATGGTTTTATGCTCCGCTGATAGTGCGGTGGCCGCAAGACGTCATCTCCAACGAGGCTTAGAGAATCCAGAACGGGAGTTTTATCATGGCGATAAACGTGTCGCCCATTACAGGAAAACAGGCGAAATTTTATCTCCCGACAGTTATGCAGCGCCGACATTCAATGTCCCTACAATCCAAGTCTCGACAGATGGAGAATACGTCCCTTGTATTGATGAGATTGTGAAGCAGATCCAATCATCAGATGCCCAACACGGCGGTGCACCGGACGTCCTGGCGGGCGCCGGTGACCTCTAACGTCGGGCGGAACTACAAGCAGGTTAGACAGGCGTACATTGATGTAATGACGACATTCTGCCTCATTCATAGCAGCGGACAAGGGCCCGAGGGCTGGAAACTTCTGGTCCAGGAGCTCGAACGCCGCGGTCATCGCGTGCTCACCCCGGCGCTGGACGTAAGCCGGACTGACGAAGGCTTGGCCTATCACGCCGAGACGCTGGTGGAGGCCCTCAAGCGATCTGGCCTCCCATCGCCGGAGGTCGTCTGTGTCGCCCACTCTGCGAGCGGGATGTACCTCCCGCTGGTCGCCGAGCGTTGGCCTCCGCGTCGGATGGTGTTTCTCGCGGCCGCCATTCCGCGTCCGGGCCTGAGCATCATGGACCAGTTGCGGGCCGATTCCTCGATGATGAACCCCGCGTGGATCGGCCAGAACCCGATGGAAGACGATGTCGCGTTGGAGTTCGTCTTCCACGACTGTCCGCCGGAGCGCCTCGACTGGGCGCTGTCGACGCGCGTGCTGTTCTATGCGAAACGAGCGATGGAGGAACCTTGCCCACTGAGCGCCTGGCCTGCCGTGCCGGCCACCTATGTGGTGTGCGCCGAAGACCGGACGATCACGCCAGCGTGGCAGCGCCGGGCCGCTCGTGAGTGGCTCGGAGTGGAGCCCGTTGAGTTGCCCGGCGGGCATTGCCCGCATGTCAGCCGGCCTGAGGTTCTGGCAGACGTACTGGATCGAATCTCGGAGTAGAAGATGACTGCCCCGCCCAACAAATCGTTGGACGCGAGTGGCGGGAGCGTGTTGCGCAACTTCTTTGGTGCAGCGAAAGGTGCTTGGATTTGCGCCGCCGCGTCAACACAACCGTGAGGCCGCCGATGATTAACGCTCTAAATGACGAAGCATCCAAACAAGAGCCAGAAAGGAGACATTTTCTATGTGCTACAACTGCGGATGTGGGATGCCTAATAACGACATGGGCAACCCAAAGAACATCACCAACAAGACGTTTGAGGAAGCAGCCCAGGCGATGGGTCAGTCTGCCAAGGAGGCAAAGAAAAATGCCCATGAGCTACTAGAGAAAGTCCTGGCCACCAAGGAAGAAAGTCAGGACAAAAACTGGAGACCTTGAGAGGGAAAGACCATCCACCAGGTTAGGAGGCTAACTGATTGCGGCGCTACTGATGCAGTATCCTCGGTACTGAACAAGAAAAGCGCGACCTGGTTGAATTCTTGAAGTCGCTTTCGCTCTTGCTTCAGTCACCTATCGGCGGCGGGAGCGTAAACGCTCGCTGGCCACGGAGACGACTATGCCCCCCAATCCGACGACACCGGCGGTTCACATCTCCCTTTCCAAAAAAGTGATGAGTCGCCTGTTGGGAAGTTTGTCCCTCGTCACGATGCTCATGACCATTCCCCAGGTGCTGACCATCTGGGTCGGTCATCAGGCGGCGGGGGTGTCGCTCCTGTCCTGGAGTGCGTATCTCGTCTCTGCCGTTCTCTGGTTCTGGTACGGGATACAAAAGCGCGACAAGAATATCTACTGGCCATGCATCGGCTGGATCGCGCTGGATGGTGCCGTTATTGTGGGCGTTCTCACTTATGGATAATTGACGCTCAAAGTCGGTAGCTGTGCATTACCAGAGGGCGCAGAGAGAGAGAGCAGAATTGAAGTGAGCGCCCTGCATGGGAGTCAAGAAAGGGAGATTGGTCGGTGCCACGGAGGCGGCCGAACAACTGATTCGACCGGAGCCCGCGCAACGAGTCCTTTCATCATCCTTCAGTGCTGCAGCGCGCGCCCGGTCAATCGGAGCGTGAGGGCTTGCGAGAGAGACCGCACATTTTCAACGGGGAACTTCAATGAGCAAAGTGATTGTCAACATCAGCTTGACGCTCGATGGCGTCATGCAGGCGCCGGGCCGGCCCGATGAGGATACCCGCGGCGGCTTCGCGCACGGCGGTTGGGCGCTGCCCTACTTCGACCCGGTCCTGGCCAGCGCCGCGTCAGAAGGCATGGCTCAGACGCCGGCCCTGCTCCTTGGCCGGCGCACCTATGAGGACTTTTACGCCGTCTGGCCCGAACGGATCGACAATCCCTTCACCGAATTTCTCAACCACGCCACAAAGTACGTCGCGTCAACGACGCTCTCTGAGCCGCTCCCGTGGAGTAACTCCACGCTCCTCAGGGGCGACGTCGCGGCGGCCGTGGCCGCGCTCAAGGAGCAGCCGGGCCAGGATCTGCTGATCCTCGGGAGCGGAGAGCTGATCCAGTCGCTCGTGCGGCGCCACCTCGTCGACGAGTACGTGCTCTCGATCCACCCGCTGGTGCTCGGAGCGGGGCGCCGCCTCTTCCCCGACGGCAGTCCCTCCACCGCGCTCCGGCTCGTCGACACCAAGACGACGACCACTGGCGTCGTGATCGCGACCTACCGAGTGGCCGAACCGACGACGGGGAAGACCTCCTAAGCTCCGGCACGCCCTCCAGAGCTTATAGGATCGAATGGCTACTAGAAGATGACCATGCTTCAAAGTCATGTGGCACAGGACGGCAAAGAGTTCGCGGTTCGCTCTCACGGGGGCGATTGGTTGATCGCCTGGCACTCCCCGGTCGCAGTCCCAGTGGGTCAGGCCCATGGGGCGAATGCTTTCTGCGTGACCGACGATGGCGTCGTGCTGATCAGCAACGATGGCGAGCGATGGGGGTGGCCGGGCGGCCGTCCCGAGGGTGATGAGTCTTGGGAGCAGACGCTGCGCCGAGAGGTCTGGGAGGAGGCGTGCGCCGTCGTGGGGGCGGCGCGGCTCCTCGGCTTCTGTCGTGCCGTGTGCCTCACCGGTCCGGAGGCAGGTCGGGAACTGGTCCGCTCGGTGTGGCGGGCGGAAGTCGAGTTGAGGCCGTGGGAACCCCGTTACGAGATCGCACATCGTCGGGTCGTCCCGGCCACGGAGTTGCAGTCGCACCTCTGGATGGAAGAGGGATTCGAGCCGATCTACCGCCGGGCGCTCGCTGAGGCAGGGTTGAGCTAGAGATGCGCTTAAGGTCGCCTGCGGGCTAGTGGTCTAATGTGAGAGGCAGTACCATGCGCAATCGAACCGAAGGAGAAGCGCTCATGCCATCCGCGAAGATCATTCTCTGCCTCTTCAGCATGCTTGGCGTCTGCGCTCTAGCGCCACGAACTTCTTCACAGACTCCTCAGCCGAGCAAACGCATCGTGATTGCCGCGAGCGCGGTGCTCGACGGCAAGGGCCGCCTGCTGCACGACACCCATATCGCGATTGAGGGCTCAAAGATTGTTGCAATTGACCCGAAGGCCGGGCCAATCGACTACGACCTGCGTGGCCTGACGGTGTTGCCGGGCTGGATCGACGCGCACGCGCACATTACCTGGAGCTTCGGCCAGGATGGGAAGAATGCGGGCGCTGGTGAGACCGCCCAGGAGGCGGCGTATCGAGCGGCGTCGAATGCCTGGGTGACGCTGATGGCGGGCTTCACGACGGTGCAAAGCGTCGGCTCACCCACCGACCTTCCTTTGCGCGAGGCGATCGCGAAGGGGCTGCTGCTAGGGCCGCGCATCCTGACGGCCGTCGAGCCACTCGTCGGGCGGGGCGAGCAGACCGGCACGCCAGATGAAATCCGCGCGTTCGTGCGGAAGCAGAAAGAGGCAGGCGCGGACCTGATCAAAATCATAGCCTCGGGAGGGATGCTCCAGGGCGCGATGACGCTTTCACAGGAGCAACTGAACGCGGCCTGTGATGAAGCGAAGAAGCAGGGCCTGCGGACGCTCGTCCACGCTTACAGAGACGCGGTCCGGGCCGCAGCTCTGGCCGGGTGTACGCAAGTTGAGCACGGCCTGGGGGCGACGGACGACGATCTGAAATTGATGGCCGAAAGAGGGACCTATTTTGATCCGCAAGCCGGGCTGCTGCTTGAAACCTATCTCCGGAACAAGGGGAAGTATGTCGGCACACCCTTCTTCCCAAAAACCTTGGAGGGGTTTGCGCCGATGGAGAAGGTCCTGCCAATGAACCACGAGTTGCTGCGACGTGCGGCAAAGATTCCGGGATTGAAAATCGTTTTCGGCACGGACGCGGTGGCGGGCGCGCACGGGCGCAACGCGGAAGAATTCATTGACCGCGTGCGCGATGGCGGAGTGGACCCGATGGCGGCGCTGGTCTCGGCCAACTCACTCGGGGCGGAAGCGCTTGGCTTGGCCGATGCTATCGGCTCGATCGCGCCGGGGCTACAGGCGGACATCATTGCGCTCGATGGGGATCCGGTGAAAGACATCGCGGCCGTGCGGCGCGTCGTCTTTGTCATGAAGGGTGGCATTGTTTACAAGCACGCCGCGCGTCGCGCGATTCCTGTTTACGCCGGCGTCCAGCCTTGATCTACTTTGGTAGGCTCGCCCACGTCCACGAACTGACCCGGGGCGGCCCCGTCATGCAGGACGAGAACGTCAAGGTCACCGCCGCGCTCGTTGACCATCCGCCTACCGTCCCGGCGTTCGGCTATCGGTTCGATGGGCACGATCGCTCCGTCGTCATCTCGGGCGACACGGCGCCTTCTGACAACCTCATCAGGCTGGCCCGGGGTGCCGACGTTCTTGTCCACGAGGCGCTCTACGCTCCCGGCGTTGAGCGTCTGGTCGCCAGCGTCCCGAACGCGGCGACACGAACACAAAGCATCCTCTCCCACCACACGACGGCGGAGGACGCCGGTCGCGTGGCGCAGGCCGCCGGCGTCAAGACGCTGGTCCTCTCGCACTTCGTGCCCGCGGAGGATCCGGCCGTGACCGACCGGATGTGGAGCGACGCCGCACGGAAGCATTTCGGTGGGCAGGTGATCGTCGGCAAGGACCTGCTGGAGATCTAAAGTGAGGAGAATAATTTTATGAACACCCGCCGTCAAATTTCGCAGTTGCTGTCTGTGGCGATGATACTCCTGGCCTTGCCGGCCATGATGACTCAGGCCGAAGCCCAGATCACCGCCACGCCGACGAGCAAGACGCAAGTGGTACTGTTGGGTACCGGCAACCCGCAACCCGATCCGGACCGGTCAGGCCCGGCGACGGCCATCGTCGTCAATGGCAGCGCCTACCTGGTGGACTTCGGGCCGGGAGTGGTGCGGCGCGCCAAGGCCGCAGTGATTGAGAAGGGGATCACAGCGCTGGAGCCAACGAACCTGAGGGTGGCCTTTGTGACCCACTTGCACTCGGACCATACCGTCGGCTACCCCGACCTGATCTTCAGCACCTGGACGATCGGGCGCCGAGTCCCGCTGGAGGTCTACGGCCCGAAGGGGATCAAGGCCATGACTGAGCACGTCATTGAAGCCTGGCGCGCCGACATCGAGACCCGCACGAACGCGGACGGCAACCAGCGTGATTTCCCCGAGGGCTACAAGGTGAACGCGCACGAAATCAGCGCCGGTGTCGTCTACAAAGACGCCAACGTCACCGTCACCGCCTTCCCGACCAGGCATGCCATGGAGAGCTACGGCTACCGGTTCGACACGCCGGACCGCAGCATCGTCATCTCCGGCGACACGAACCCGACGCAGGCGACGATCGATGCCTGCCGCGGCTGCGACGTGCTGATCCACGAAGCCAATACGCTGGCCTGGCTGGCCAAGCGCCCGGAGACTTTCCAAGCCTTCGCCGCGAAATACCATACGACGACCGCGCAACTCGCTGAACTTGCGGCCAAAGCCAGGCCCCGGCTGCTGATCGTCTATCACGCGTCGATCGCCCTGCGGCCGGCCGTGAGCCCTGTCGCGTCATCGCCTGAAGAATTGCTGAAAGAGGTACAATCACGCTACCCAGGCAAAGTGGTGGTCGGGCGGGATCTTGATATCTATTGAGTGAAACGCCCGGCGTTATTCGTCAGCAGGTAAGCCTGGCTCGGCGTCGATGGTGGGAAATAACTCCTGTTTAGACCGGCCCGAGCATGGCCTGGTGTTTCGCGTCGACGAGGTTGGCGTTGAACCAGTTCGGGTAGAGCGGCGTGGTCGCGGTCATCGCATCGAGTGCGGGGGCGATCACTTTTGACGTGGGTGGTGCGCCGCCTGCACTTGTCCGGCTCCGGGGATTCTTTAGCGCATTTACCCCGGCCGCCGGAAGGCTGGCCTAAAGCCAGCGGTCACACCGTGACCAAAGTAGCGGTGACCCTCCCGATGACCCGTCGCCTTACTCAGGCCACTTTTGAACCCTTAAGCCCTTGACGGGTTGTGATCCATCGTTTTCCCCTTTGCATCATGCAAGATGCGTAACGCAACTTGCGGCATAAGGATGAGCGGTCGCGGGAGGAGCGCGCCGAGGAGCAAGGCGCAGTCGTGCCTCGGTTCGATGCCGAAGACTATCCGACTCTACAGGTTTAGCCTCCTGCCGGTCCCCCGGCAGTTATAAATCTCTTCTTTCAGCTTCTCTTCGGTCTATAATCTTCCGGTCAGCCCCCGCACTTTAAGTCAGGAGAGTCCTTCATGGAAGATTTAGTCGGGAGGAGATCGCCGGTCTCCTTCGTGATCCCCGCCCACAACGAAGAGGCCCTGATCGGGCAAACCTTATCTACTCTGCTCGCCTCCGCCGCGGCGGTCGGGCAGCCGTTTGAGGTGATCGTGGTTGATGACGCCTCGACGGATCGGACGGCCGAGGTGGCCCGGTCGCTCGGGGCGGCGGTGATCCCGGTCAACCTGCGCCAGATCTCCGCCGCCCGCAACGCCGGGGCACGGGTCGCGCGAGGGGCGGTGCTGATCTTTGTCGACGCTGACACCTGGGTCCCAGCCGCAGCGCTGGCCGCTGCCATCGAGGCCATCCGGCAGGGGGCGGTCGGCGGCGGGGCACGGGTGGAGATAGACGACGACGTCCCGTGGTGGGCGCCGGCATTGATGAGGCTGACCTCCTGGGGTCTTGGCCAATTGGGATTGGCCGCGGGCTGCTTCCTGTTCGCCCGGCGGGATGCGTTCGAGGCCGTGGGCGGCTTCGACGAGGAGTATTATGCCAGTGAGGAAATTCATTTGAGCCGGGCGTTGAAGGCGCAAGGGCGCTTTGTCATTGTCCCTGATGCGGTCGTCACCTCTGGGCGTAAGGCGCGGCTCTTCACGGGCCGCCAGATGCTGCGGCAGATGGCCGTCTTGGCGGGCGGGGGAAGGGCAGCGCTCAAGCAGCGGGAGAGGTTGGGTTTTTGGTACGGCGGGCAGCGGGAACAAGTCAGGCCCGGTCCCCGGCAGGAAAACCTCATCAAACGCCCAAGTTGAGGGCGGCTGTTCGAGGAGCGCCCGGAGGTTGTGCATCGGCAGGAAGAGGCGCATCGGGTCGGGGATGAACTCAGACAAGGTCAAGAACATATTTACCGTCTCAGCGCCTCAGCGAGTTGCTGACTGAGCACCGTCGGGCACCAGTATTTTTCAATATGCCGGATCACCAATTCGGTCCCCTGCTCGTGAGAGACATAAGGCCGGCTCTGAGGATTGTACATGGCGTCGGTGAGATCGCGGACCAAGACGCAAGCGATCCCCCAGTTGGTCATCTGCTTGATCGCGAAGGTGCGATTGAGCACGCACATGTTGGTGTGCACTCCCATGACGAATAGATTCTTGATGCCCCGCTGTTGCAGGAGGCTGTAGATTTCGATCCCCTTATCGGAAACGACGTCGTGCCCGGTGATCTGAATGGCCGAATGCTGACAGGTCCAAGCCTTGTATTGCTTATCGCCCGGCGTGTCGCAGCCGCCGTCAGCATCGTCAATCGGCAGCGGTGAGTCACTGAGTCCTTTGCTGGCAGGCGGTGTGGCGCGTGGGATTTCAAGCATTGTCTTTCGCCACGGTGTGTCCTTGTAGAAGTTCATCGTGTCGGACGGGGCGTGAATAATTTGAATGCCTCGGGCTCTGGCCTGATCTATCAGCGGGGCCATCTTCCGGGCCAGCCCGTTCACGCGCTCAGTGGCTCCCTGGCACCAGTGCTTGTCCCACATATCGCAGATCACGATGGCCGTCTCACGGACGGAAAAGCTCTTCTGAAAATTGACCTCCTCCCAGTTGCTACTCCCTTTGAAAGCTTCGACACGGGTCCGCAGCGGTAAAACAAAATTCTGTGCCACCGCCTGCCCCGCAGAGAAGGAGACGAGCCTGCTCGGAAACGAAGTTAAGACGACAGCGCAGGAAAGTAACAGCAGCATTCCGACTCTGGCGGGTGGTTTGGATAAAGCCATCTTATTCCTCCCGGTTCTGATTCTAGTCTGTGGCATTGAGGTCGGCGAGAAACGGTAGATCGGCGTTTGACTGCTGACACTCACTCCCGCCTCGCGGAGGGCGGATGGGCAGAGCCGTTGTCTGCCCGGATGTCGCTCGGCGTTTGAATTCTGCCCAGCCTGCCTTGACCCTTGCCCCATTTACTCTGTTCTTTGCGGTGAGCTTAGTCATGTCCGGTGGCCACGTCAATAGCTTGACGGGATTAAATTCCGAGTGGTGTACTGGGGGAAACATCGTGAACGATCAGGAGGCAAGAGATGCTTGAAGCGAAACTGGAATATGACGCCAAGGCGACGCTCTCGCGAAGGGCCGTGCTGGGACGTGCGGCGGCAGTTGCTCTATTGGGTGGACATCGAAGGGCACCGGTTGCACATCTACGACCCGGCGAAGCATGATGACCGCGCGATCGGCGTCAGCAGCTCATCAAGCCGTAAAGTCCGGCGGGAGGTGAAAGAAGCCCACACCTGCGATCTAACGACCCAGGCGGTTGGGTAACCCCCGATGGGAGGAGGAAAAATTTGCCTTCCAGGGCGATTTCACCAGGGCTTATCCGCCGTCAAAAACAGCCTGTTTGAGCTTCGCCAACCTGGTCAATGTGAGATGTCTCGGCGTGAGAAGAGCACGTAGGCCAGCGTGAAGCCCGCGACCGTAATTCCTCCCAGCACGAAGAGATGTTTGGCGGGGAGTGCTTTGCCCATGACCAGATCAAAAGGGCTAAAGTAGCGAAACGGCGAGAGCCAACCGACCGCCTCCGCCGGCTGCCAGGCGCGTGCCACATAATCTAAAAGGAAGGTCGCCAGCGCCAGCAACCCGGCGACCGCACCCGCCACACTGCGGCGCCGAGACGCCGCCCCAATCGCCACCCCGCCCCAGCACAGCATCAACAGGCCGAGGTTGATCGCCAGTGACAGGATCAAACTCGGCGCCGGCCACGCGACACTAGTCGGGGCAAGTGCCTTGAGCCCCGCCCACGTGCCGATCATCATCATCACCAGCAGCGCGAGGGTGCAAACTGTGACCACGATGATCGACCGCGTGATGATCCAGTGGCGCGCCAGCGGGCGAGATAACACCAAGTCCATGAAGCCGATTTCAATCTCGGAGGTCGGGACCGTCGCCAGGGCAATCGAGAGCGCCACCAGCGATCCCATCACCGCCAGGTGAAAGTATCCCACACAGACGATCCCCTTAAACGACATGAAGCTGGTCAACGCAGGCCCGACGAGCGCGCGCACGAACGGCGGGATCAGCGCACTCATCTGCGAACAGGCGTTAGACCTCTGCACCGACCTCGCGATGATAATCAGAAAGACTTGGAAGACGGCCAGCAACACTCCCGTCGCAGTCACGAGCGTGCGGACCCGTTTGAAGGAATGTAGCAGCAGGACTTAAGGGCCTGTCATGGGGCACCCTCGCGATAGTATTTGATCAACACGTCCTCGAGTCGCGGTTCTTCGACTTCGAGATCCTTCACCGGAAGCCCGGCGAGGAGATGCAGCAGCGGCCCCAGCTCGCCTTCGACTCGCAAGTTCCACAGGCGCGGCTTGAGTTCAACCACCTGGTGACCCGCCGGTAATTCCGAGTGGGTTTCCACGTCTTGCGCGAACCTCACCCGCACGCGGCGGGCGGCTAGGCGGCGGATCTCTTCGACCGGTGAAAGGAGCACCAGTTCACCCTGACGCAGCAGCGCGATGCGATCACAAATGCGCTCGACTTCCGAGAGCACGTGCGACGACATAAACACCGTGCGGCCTCGTTGCCGCACCTCCGCCAGCAACTCGTAAAAAGATTCTTGCACCAGCGGGTCGAGCCCTTCGGTCGGCTCGTCGAGGATCAGCAGTGGGGGGTCAGCTTGAAACGCCTGAATCAGTCCGAGCTTGCGCTTCATGCCGGTGCTGTATTCGCGCCACTTGCGTCGCAGGTCGCGGTCTAAGAGTTCCAGGCGCTCACCCAGCTCGCGCCGATACTGCGGATTGCCCCCCTAGCGATTGAGTCCGGCGAGCCAATCCAGCACTTCACGACCAGTCAAATCGGGATAGATTCCCAGCTCGCCAGGCAAGTACCCGGCGAGCGAGCGTGCTTGCAGTCCTTCTCTCTGGCAATCGTGCCCGAAGATGAAGGCCCGGCCGCTGGTCGGCCGTAGCAGATCGAGCAGGAGGCGAATGGTCGTCGTCTTGCCGGCGCCGTTCAGTCCGAGAAAACCGAGTCTCTCACCCGGCTTGACTTCGAGGTGGAGATTGCTGACCGCGACCAGTCTGCCGTAGCGTTTCGTGAGGCCGCAGATGGAGATGGCGGGCTGTGGCGTGCCGCTTGATGTCACATGGCGAATTCTAGAAAGAGAAGGACTGGCGCGCAAGAGAAGGTCGAGAGGCGAGATGGCTCTTGCCCGGCGTCAAGATAAGGCGCAGGATGCTGCCAGATCGTAAATAGAGGTTCGCTTAGAGGCGCGCCTGCCACCTCGGCTCATCGGCAACTGGGAGAGTCAGGGAAGCTATTGACCTCTCTGCCCATAGGGTGCGAAATGACGCCCTGGGCGCGCTTCAAGTTAAGACTGGCGACCGTTGGACCGTTGCATCCTCCCAGCCCGGACCAAATTACTGGCACCTGCCCGCCTCCTTGACTCGCGCGATGCGGTTTCGATAAAATCCCCCTGTAGACGGTTAGTGTAGACAGAATAGAAGAGGGGGGGATCGCTGTTGATGGCTGGAGAGACGAGCACTTTGACAAAGAAAGAGATGCGGTGGACGCCGCGGCTGATCAAGCGGCTCCGCGGCAAGCGCACGCTCACCGAATTTGGAACACTGCTGGGTGCGCCCAAGAACACGGTCTGGCGCTGGGAAGCAGGGAAGTCGCAGCCCGACGAGACCTACGCCGGGCGCCTAGCGGAACTCGCCGAGCGCGAGCGATTTCTCAAAGACTGGAAGTTGGTCGGCTCGATGACCCTCGTCGGTGATCTGGAGAGCGCGAAGGCTGAGATCGCCGAGCTGTTCCGACAGTCCTTGGAACGCACTGCCCGCCAACTCGCCGAGTGAAGCCGTGTCTCTATACGTGACTGACACCCATCCGCTCGTCTGGTACGCGACCGGCAAGCACCATCAGCTCTCGAAGAAGGCCCTCCGCGCTTTCAACGCTGCCGCCCGCGAAGAAGCGTTGATCTACGTGCCGGCCTTCGTGCTCTGGGAGGTGGCGATGCTGCTCAAGGTGGGGCGGATCGCGCTCTCAGAGGACTACCGCGATTGGGCCGAGCATCTGGTGGCGCAGCGCGGCTTCGATCTCGCCACTTTCACTGTTGAAGTGGCGGCCGAGGCTTATTCCTATCCGTTTCCGGATCCGTTCGATGGGGTGATCACGGCGACGGCCAAGGTCATGGACTTGCCCCTAGTCACGAGGGATTGGGAGATCGGCGAGTCCCATTTGGTGGAGACTTATTGGTAAGTGTCCTCTCGCGTAGTTTGGATTGATTGTCTTTCGTTATCGAACCCTTGAGCCCCCATTTCAAGATCATCCCGGGTTCCCATCTCGCCAAGGAACGTCGGTTGTCAATTCATCTTTGACCCCGTAACAGGAGATCGCGGTATGAGAGAAATCCTTGGCCATGCCAAGAACGTTCGGGCGCTCCTCGGAGGTGCCAAATACGCCGTCGATTACTACCAGCGCGAGTACAAGTGGCAGGCGAAGCAGGTGGCCGAGTTGATCGAGGATCTGGCTGACAAGTTTCTGGAAGGCTATGTGCCCGGGCATGAGCGCTCGGCCGTCGAGGGGTACGGCCACTACTTCCTCGGCTCCATTATCATCAGCGATAAGGACAGCCGGAAGTTCATCATCGACGGCCAGCAACGGCTTACCACGCTGACGTTACTGCTGATCCGCATTCAGCATCTCCTCACCGACCCGGAGCAGAAAGGCCAACTCGCCGAATTGATCTTCTCCCAGAAGTACGGCAAGCGCTCCTTCAACCTCGACGTGCCAGAGCGGACCCCCTGCCTGGAGGCGCTCTACTCAGGCCAGCCCTTTGATGAAGGCGGCCAGCCGGAATCGGTCGTCAATATTCTCGGCCGCTACCAAGATCTCGAGGAGCAGTTTCCACCTGAGCTGGCGGGAGAGGCACTGCCCTACTTCGCCGACTGGCTCATCGAGAACGTCCACCTCGTCGAGATCACCGCCTTCTCCGACGAAGACGCCTACACGATCTTCGAGACCATGAACGACCGGGGCCTCTCTCTGACTCCGACCGACATGCTCAAAGGCTACCTGCTGGCCAACATCACCGACCCCGACCGGCGCTCGAAGGCGAGCCTTGTCTGGAAAACCCAGGTCGGCAAGCTCCAGGAGCTTGGGAAGGATGAGGATGCTGACGGGGTCAAGTCGTGGCTGCGGAGTCAGCACGCCGATACCATCCGCGAGCGAAAGCAGGGCGCGATGCCGCAGGACTTTGACCTCATCGGGACGGAGTTTCATCGCTGGGTCCGCGACCGCGAAGATAAACTCGGGCTCAAAGCGGGTGGCGACTTCGCCCGCTTCGTCGAGAAAGACTTCGCCTTCTACGCCCAGCAGTATCACCGCCTTCGGAAGGCCGCTGAGGCGCTGACGCCCGGACTCGAGGGCGTCCATTATAACGCCCAGAATAACTTCACACTTCAGTACCCGGTGCTCCTCGCGCCTCTCCGCATGGAAGATGCAGAGGAAGAACTCCTGCGAAAGCTCCGCATTACTGCCGCCTACCTCGACCTTTTGTTGGCGCGGCGCATCTGGAACTGGCGCGCGATTGACTATTCGACTATGCAATACGCCATGTTCCTCGTCATGCGTGAGATTCGCGGCCGGAGCGCCGCCGAGGTTGCCGAACTACTAACCCAGCGCCTCGGGGCCGAGAGCGAGACCTTCGCTTCCAACGATCGATTCCGTCTCCATGGCATGAACAAGCGGCAGATCCACCGGATGCTGGCGCGCATGACCGACTATGTAGAGACGCGCTCCGGCCTGCCCTCACGCTACGCCGAGTACGTGCAACGGAAGGGAAAGGCCGTCTACGAGGTCGAGCACATCTGGGCCAATCACCCAGAGCGGCACGACCAGGAGTTCGGTCACGCGAGCGACTTCGAGGAGTATCGGAACCGGATCGGCGGCCTCCTGCTACTCCCCAAAAGCTTCAACGCCAGCTATGGCGATCTGCCTTATAAGGAGAAGCGTGAGCATTATCTCAAGCAGAACCTCCTGGCCCAGAGTCTCCACGAGAAGGCTTATGAGTCTGTCCGAAAAACCCTAGATCCTAGCTGTCTCAATAATGCGCCAGATGATGAGGGCAGAAGCTAAATCAATCATCGCATAGTAATGATCCAACTT
>Ga0207646_10004181_pt1 | contig 15815 bp, 18 predicted proteins | sample KBSK5502metaG_FD_184343 | JGI IMG/M metagenome (GOLD analysis project Ga0207646, IMG submission 184343) | Corn, switchgrass and miscanthus rhizosphere microbial communities from Kellogg Biological Station, Michigan, USA - KBS K5-50-2 metaG... | ecosystem: Host-associated > Plants > Roots >... | reverse complement strand
AGTTCTACGGCGTGCGCTGGTTGTTCACCAACTGAAGTTGACCTAAGTGCTTTGTGTAACTACGTTTAAAGTCTGTGCCGCGGAGCATGACGGGTTTCGGTTCGGCCGAAGGGAAGGTCCTCGGCGGGCGGCTCTCGATCGAGATCCGCAGCGTGAATCACCGCTACTTCAATCCTCAGCTCAAGCTGCCGTTCGAGCTCGGTGGGGTCGAGGGGCCGCTGCGCGAGCGGCTGCGCCAGCTGCTCGAGCGAGGCCATGTGACGGTCTCGGCGCGCTGGATCGAGGCGCCACAGCGCGAGGCGGCCGTCGCGCTGGACCTGGTGCGGGCGCGCCAGCTCGTGGCGGCGGCGAAGGAGCTGAAGAAGCGCCTCAAGCTCAAGGGCGAGGTGGACCTCGCATTCGTGGCCCGCCAGCCTGATGTGCTGAATGCGCATCAGGACGGCAGCGCCCCGGCGCAGTGGGGCGAGGTCGAGCCGATCGCCGAGCGGGCCGTCCAGGAGCTGCTCGGCATGCGGGCACGCGAGGGGGCGGCGCTCGCGTCGGAGCTCGGGGGACGACTCGGAGCCCTCGAGCAGGCGGCCGGGACGGTCGAGCAGCGGGCGCCCGAGCGGCTCACGGCGGAGCTCGCGCGGTTGAAAAAGGCGGTGGCCGAGCTCGCGGCGGGTGTGCAGATCGATGAGCAGCGTCTCGCCGTCGAGGTCGCGCTGATGGCGGACCGCGTGGACATCACCGAGGAGCTCGTGCGGTTACGGACCCACCTGGCGGCGTGTCGCGCGGCGCTCGCCACCGACGGGGCGGTCGGGAAGCAGCTCGGGTTCCTCGCGCAGGAGCTGTTGCGCGAGGTGAATACCATCGGGTCGAAGGCCAACGACGCCGGGATCGCGCAAACCGTGATCGCCATGAAAGGCGAGCTCGAGAAGTTCCGCGAGCAGCTCGACAACCTGGAGTGACGACCTCCCCGCGCGTGGTCGTGCTCGCCGCGCCGTCCGGGGGCGGCAAGACGACGATCGCGCGCGAGCTGCGGACTCGGGGAGCCGACAGCTTCGGGTACTCGGTGTCCGCCACGACACGCAAGGCGAGGCCGGGCGAGCGGGACGGTGAGGCATATCATTTTCTCACGCGCGACGAGTTCGAGCGGCGGCGTGAGGCGGGTGAGTTCCTCGAGTCGGCCGAGTATGCGGGGGAGCTGTACGGCACGCTGCGCAGCGAGGTCGAGCGGGTATTGCGCGGCGGAAAGCATGTGGTGCTCGATGTCGAAGTGACGGGAGCCCGACAGGTTCGGAAGACCTACCCGCGTCCGGCATCGGTCGTGCTGTTCGTGATCCCGCCCTCGCCGCGCGTGCTGATCGAGCGGCTGCGCAAGCGACGCACGGAGTCGGAAGCGGAGCTGTCGCAGCGGATTGACATCGCCACGCGCGAGGTCGAGACGGCGCGACGCGAGATCGGGGACGTGTACGACCGCGTGCTCGTGAACGACGACCTCGAGACGGCGGTGCGAGAGGTCATCGACCTGGTACAGCGAGGGGAGCGCGGAGTCGCGCAGCGCGCGCCCGGCGACATGGCTAGCTTGCTGTCGGACTTCGTGCGACAGCTGACGCGCGAGGCAGCCCAACTGAAGCAGTCTACCGGAAGGAGCAGGTGATGCGGATTGTGACCCCGAGCGAAGTCGCCACGCAGACCCAGAACAAGTACCTGGGCGTGCTGGTGGCCGCCAAGTTCGCCCGTTTCGTGAACGAGTTCCCGCGCGATCGCTCGGTGGACTTCGAGGAGAAGCTCACCACGCGGGCGATGGACGAGCTGGTGCGCGGCCGGCTGACGTACAAGCTGGTGCGGCGGCGGCGCCAGGAAGGCTGATGGCGTTCGCCGGCCGGCACGTCGTCCTCGGCGTGTCGGGCGGGATCGCGTGCTACAAGAGCTGCACGCTCGCCCGGCGGCTCACCGAGGCTGGAGCGACGGTCGACACGGTGCTCACCGCGTCCGCCGCCGAGTTCGTCCGGGCGGTCACGTTCGAGGCGCTCACCGGGCGCCCGGTCCTCACCTCCCTGTGGGAGCGGGACCGGGCGCTCGCGCACATCGGGCTCGCGCGAGAGCCGGACCTCGTGATCGTGGCGCCGGCCACCGCGAACGTGCTGGCCCGCGCGGCGATGGGTCTCGCCGACGATGTGCTCACCGCCTTGTTGCTCGCCCGGACCGGGCCGGTGCTCGCGGCGCCCGCAATGAACGACGCGATGTACGCCCATCCCGCGACGCGGGCCAACCTGAAGACGCTCGCCGCGCGCGGCTGGCAGTTCGTGGGCCCCGAGACGGGCCCGCTGGCCGAGGGACCGAGCGACCGTCCCGGCCGCATGAGCGAGCCCGAGGCGATCCTCGCGGCGGCGGAGCGACTACTGTTGCAGCGCGCGCCGTGGCAGGGGAAGAACGTCGTCGTCACGGCGGGTCCCACCCGGGAGCACCTCGACCCCGTGCGCGTCGTCACCAACCCGTCGAGCGGCCGCATGGGCTACGCGCTCGCGGAGGCCGCCCATGCCCGGGGCGCGGACGTCGTGCTGGTCTCGGGACCGAGCGACCTGCCGCTGCCGTTCGGCGTGACCGCCCATCGCGTCGAAACCACGGCCGAAATGCAGCGCGCGACGCAAGCGTTGGTGACGCGGGCGGACCTCCTCATCATGGCCGCCGCACCGGCTGACTACCGCCCCGCCGAGCCGTCCGCCGCCAAGCGCCCGCGCGCGAACGGCGGTTTGACCCTCGAGCTGGAAGCCACCCCCGACATCCTCGGCTCGCTCAAACGACCGAAGAAATGCGTTGTGGTCGGGTTCGCGCTCGAAGCGGGAGGAAACGGCTTGGCCCGGGCGCAGGCCAAGTTGCGGGAGAAGGATTTAGATGCGATCATCCTGAACGACGCGCACGAGCCCGGCGCGGGATTCGAAGTGACCACGAATCGCGTCACCATCATCAGGAGGAGCGGTGACCCGATCGAGTTGCCGCTCCTTTCGAAGCGGGACGTGGCCGACAAGATCCTCGACGCGGTGGAGCAATCGCTGACGTGACCGACGGGCGGGCACTGGCGCGCGAATTCCTGGAACAGCAGCGGCAGCTGGGTGGCGATCTGGTGATTCTACCGGAGCTGCCGGGAAGCGGGATGCGGGATGCGGGATCCGTGGCTCCGCAGCCACCCGCACCTACGCATCCCGCATCTGGCATCCCGTCTCCTGATCTTCCCCCTCCCGGGCTCTCCTACGATCCTCCCGGCGGCGATCTGTTCTCGAACGACCCGGTGCCCCAAGCCGGCTCGCTCGAGGCGATCGCGCAGCTCGTGGCGAGCTGCACCAAATGCCGGCTGTGCGAGGGCCGCCGGCACACGGTTCCCGGGGAAGGGGCGGCGGATGCCCGGCTGGTCGTGGTGGGCGAAGGGCCGGGACGGGTGGAAGACGAAACCGGACGACCGTTCGTGGGACGGGCCGGCGAGCTGCTCACCAAGATCCTCGGCGCGATCGAGCTGCCGCGCGAGCGGGTCTTCATCTGCAATGTGGTCAAGTGCCGGCCGCCCGAGAACCGCCTGCCGCAATTCGATGAGATCGCAGCCTGCGTGCCATACCTGTTTCGCCAGATCGACGTCGTGAAGCCGAAGGTGATCCTCGCGATGGGCGGGACGGCCGCGCAGACGCTGCTCAACACCAAGCAGTCCCTGGGGGCGCTACGGAACCTGGTGCACCGATTCCGCGGTATTCCCTTGATCGTGACCTATCATCCGGCTGCCCTGCTTCGCAACCCGAACTGGAAGAAACCGACCTGGGATGACGTCCGCATCGCCCGCCGTCTCATCGGCTGAGCGCTCCTCCGAGTTCACCGGCCGCCAGACTCCGTGGAGCAACGAAGCGGAGCAGGCGGTGCTCGGCGCCATGCTGCTCGATCAGGACGCGGCCCTCAAGGCCGCCGAGCTGCTCGACGACACGATGTTCTATCGCGAGGGGCACCGGCTGCTGTTCCGTTCGATGATCGCGCTCACCGAGCGGGGCGACGTGATCGATCCCGTCACCCTGCGCGACGAGCTGATGCGGCGGGGAGACTTGGATCGCGCCGGGGGCATGGAGTACCTCGGGAGCCTCATCGACGTGGTCCCGACCGCCGCGAACGTCGAGTATCACGCCAAGATCGTGCGTGACAAGGCGGTGCTGCGGCGCCTGATCGAGGCGGCCACCGCGATCATCCAGGACGCCTACGAGGGCCGCACCACCTCGACCGAAGTGCTCGACAACGCCGAGCACCGCGTGTTCCAGGTCGCCCAGTTCCGGCGCGCCGAGGAGTTCGTCCGGCTGAAGGAGCTGATCTGGCCGACGATGGAGCGCATCGAGCAGCTGCATACGAGCCAAGGCGCGCTCACCGGCGTGGCGACCGGCTTCACCGACCTGGACCGGCTCACCGCCGGGTTCCAGCGCGGCGACCTGGTGATCGTCGCAGCCCGGCCGTCGATGGGGAAGACGGCGCTCGCGCTCAACGTGGTGCAGCATGCCGCGATCGAGCACAACGTGGGAATCGCGGTCTTCTCCCTCGAAATGTCGAAGGAGCAGCTGGTGCAGCGACTGCTCTGCTCCGAGGGCCTGGTGGACGCGCAACGCCTGCGCCGCGGCCAGCTGCGCGACGACGACTACCCCAAGCTCGCCCGCGCGGCCGGCCTGTTGGGCACGGCGCCGATCTGGATCGACGACTCGGCGATGCTCTCGCCCCTCGCCATGCGCTCCAAGGCGCGTCGCCTCAAGGCGGAGCACGACATCGGCCTGGTGGTGGTCGACTACCTGCAGATGATGCAGGGCCCCAGCGACTCCGAGAGCCGGCAGCAGGAGATCTCGTTCATTTCCCGCTCGCTCAAGGCCCTGGCCAAGGAGCTGGACGTGCCGGTGGTGGCGTTGTCCCAGCTCTCGCGCGCCCCCGAGCAGCGCGGCGGCGAGCACCGGCGCCCCCAGCTGTCGGACCTGCGCGAGTCCGGGGCGATCGAGCAGGACGCTGACGTCGTGTGCTTCATCTATCGCCAGGAGTTCTACGACGGCCCGGTCGACCCCAAGACGAACGACAGCATCGAAGGGATTGCGGAGCTGATCGTGGGCAAGCAGCGCAACGGCCCCACCGGGACCGTCAAGCTGTTCTTCAAGAAGGAATACACGCGCTTCGATAATTACACGCCGCGCGAAGCACCCACCGAGGCCGCCCGTGGCTAAGGGAGGCTCGGTGTTCCGCTGCACCGACTGCGGCGCGGATCAGCCCAAGTGGGGCGGACGCTGCGAGGCGTGCGGGGCGTGGAATACGCTGGTGGAAGAGCCGGTAGGGCGGACGAGCGGACGGGCGGACCGGCATGCGAGCTCGCCGTCCGCCCGACCGCCCGTCCGCCTGTCCGCCCTCGGGGCAGGGCCGGGGGTGGCGCGGTGGCAGACCGGCCTCCGGGAGTTCGATTTCGTGCTCGGCGGTGGCATCGTGCCGGGATCCGTCGTGCTGGTGGGCGGCGAGCCCGGCATCGGGAAGTCCACCCTGCTGCTGCAGTGCGCGGCACGGCTCGAGCAGGCGGGGGTTCCCACACTGTACGTGTCCGGGGAGGAGTCACCCGATCAGATCCGGTTGCGGGCCGCTCGGCTGACGGTCGACGCCGGCGCGGTCCACGTGCTGGGCGAGACGCGGCTCGAGGCGATCACCCATCATGCGCGTGCGCTCGGCGCCCGCGTCGTGCTGGTCGACTCGATCCAAACCACCTATACCGACGAGCTCGAGGGCGCACCGGGCAACGTGGGCCAGGTGCGGGAGTGCGCGGCCCGGCTGATGCGCTTCGCCAAGGAGGCGGGGCCCGCGGTGCTGCTCGTCGGGCATGTCACCAAGGGGGGCGGCATCGCGGGCCCCAAGACGCTCGAGCACATCGTGGACACGGTCCTCTATTTCGAGGGCGAGAGCACGCTGGATCACCGCATCCTGCGCGCCGTGAAGAACCGCTTCGGCTCCGTGGACGAGATCGGCGTGTTCGAGATGACCGGTGCGGGCCTGGAGCCCGTGGCGGACCCAGCCGCGGCGTTTCTGGCGGGACGCACCACGGGCGTTTCCGGCTCGGCGGTGACCGCGCTGATGGAAGGAACGCGTCCGCTGCTGGTCGAGATCCAGGCGCTGGCGGCGAAGAGCGGCTTCGGCACCCCACAGCGAGTAGCCACGGGACTGGACCACCGCCGCCTGGCGGTCCTGCTCGCGGTCCTCGAGCGTCGCGGTGGCCTACCGTTCGGTGAGCGGGACGTGTTCGTGAACGTGACGGGCGGCGTGCGGCTGCTCGAGCCCTCGACCGATCTCGCCGTCGTGGCAGCGCTGGTCTCGAGCGTGCACGACCGACCGCTCCCGGCGGACGCCGTGTTCCTGGGCGAGGTCGGCCTGGGCGGCGAGATCCGCCCCGTGGCGGCAGTCGAGCGACGCCTCGGCGAAGCGGTGCGCCAGGGGTTCCGCCGCGTGTTTCTGTCCGCCCGCTCTCGGGTGACCCTGCCCGGCCTCGATTTGGTCGGCGTGGACGGCATCGGTGACCTTGCCCGGCGACTCGCGGCCTGACGCGGGCGTCGTGATCGTGGCGGCCGGCGCCGGCGTGCGCGCCGGCCCCGGCGAGCCAAAACAGTTCCGGCCCATCCTCGGCGTCCCGATGCTGCTGCGCGCGCTGCGGCCGTTCACGTCCCACCCCGACGTGGGGCAGGTGATCGTGGTCGTGCCCGCCGGATTCGAAGCCCGACCTCCCGAGTGGCTGGGCAAGCTGGTGGGCGACCGGTTGGCGCTCGTCGCCGGCGGCGCTACACGGGCCCAATCGGTACGGGCCGGCCTCGGGGCACTGCCGCCGCACGCCACGGTAGTGCTGGTGCACGACGCCGCCCGCCCGTTCGTGACTCGGGAGACGATCGATGGGGTGATCGCCAAGGCACGCCTGGGCGTGGGGGCCGTGGCCGCGATACCGCTTTCCGATACGGTCAAAGACGTCGAGCAAGAGCGTATCACGAAAACCGTACCACGAAACCGTCTCTGGCGCGCGCAGACGCCACAGGGCTTCCCCCGAGCGATGATCGAGCGAGCGTACGCGGGGCTCGCGAACGGCGATGCCGCGCCGACCGACGACGCGGAGCTGTGCGAGCGCGCGGGCTTCCCGGTGGAGGTCGTCGCCGATTCGGCGTACAATCTCAAAGTCACGACCGCCGACGATTTCCGGGTCGCCGAGGCGTTGGCGCGTGAGCTGCGGTGAGCGGCGTTCCCTTCCGGACGGACGAGGAAGTGACGGCCGCCCTTCCTCGGGTGGTGGCGCATCTCCGCCAGGGCGGGCTGATCGCCTATCCGACGGAAACGGTGTATGGCCTGGGTTCGCGGGCGCGGGGCCCGGACGTCCAGGCGGTGGCACGCCTGAAGGGCCGGCGGCCCGACAAGCCGTTCCTGTTGCTCGTCGCCGACCGTGACATGGCGGAGGCGCAAGGCCTCGCATTCAGCGAGTCGGCGAGCGCGCTGGCGCGGGCCTTCTGGCCCGGGCCGCTCACGTTGGTACTCCCGGGAGGGAGCGGCCGGCTGCCGGACGTGTTGCGAGGCCCCGAGGGCGGGATCGCCGTGCGCTGGACGTCCCATCGCGGGATGGCCACGCTGGTGCGGGCGCTGGGGGAGCCGGTGACGTCCACTTCGGCTAACTTGCCCGGGAGTCCCCCGGCACCGGGCGCGGAAGCCATCGCGCAGGATTTCGCGCCGGCGGTCGAGGCGGGGACCTTGCTCGTGCTGGACGGGGGCGTTTTGGGAAACTCTCCGCCGTCCACCATCGTTGATTGCACGCAGCGGACGCCCCGCCTGATCCGCGAAGGCGCCCTGACGCTCGGCGAGCTGCGCCGGGCCGCGGGTCGGCTCGCTCCATGACCGAGGAACCGAACACGAAACGAATCCTGCTGGTCTGCACCGGCAACATCTGCCGCAGCCCGCTCGCGGCGGCCTTGCTCGAGCGCGCCCTGGTGGAGCGGGGGATCGAAGGGATTGCGGTAGACTCGGCGGGCACGGGGGCCTGGGACGGCGCCCCGGTGTCCGAGGGCGCCTATCTCGTGGGACTCGAGCGCGGGCTCGATCTCTCGGGCCACCGGGCGCGGCTCCTGACGCGCGAGCTGGTCGACGGCGCCGACTTGATCCTCACGATGGCGCGGCACCACCGAGCGCGAGTGGACGAGCTGGGCGGGGAAGGTCACGTGTTCGTGCTGGGCGAGTATGCCGGCCGTGAGGGCGACGAGGCCGAGGTGAGCGACCCCTTCGGCGGCGACCTCGACGTGTATCGCGACACCTGCGTCGAGCTCGAGGCGCTCCTGCAGACGGCGGTGGAGCGCATCGTAAAAGAGTTCGCGAGTGGAAGTCAGCGCTAGCACACGCCTGCTGGCGGTGATCGGCGATCCAGTCGCCCATTCGCTTTCCCCCTCGATGCAGAATGCCGCAATCCGCGTCCTCGGCCTGGACGCCGTGTACGTCGCGCTGCGCACGTCGGCCCCGGAGCTGACCACCGTGCTCGCCGCCCTCGCCGCTGTCGGTGGGGCGGGGAACGTGACGGTGCCGCATAAGGAGGCGGCGGAACGATGCGTGGCGCGGAAAACCGATGTGTGTGCCCGCGTCGGCGCCTGCAATACGTTCTGGACGGAGCACGGAGCGCTCGTGGGCGACAATACTGATGTCGCGGGAATCCTGGCCGCCCTGCGCCAGCTCGGCGCGGACGGTGCCGGCAGCTGGCTCCTGCTCGGCACGGGTGGCTCCGCGCGCGCCGTGGCGGTGGCGGCGGCGGCGGCGAAGGCCGATCTGCACGTGCTGTCACGCGACGCCGCGCGGGCGCGCGACTTCGCCACCTGGGCGCGCGGGCAGGGGACCCGCGCCGAGCCGGCGCGAGGCAAGCTCCAGCCCGATATCGCGATCAACGCGACGCCGGCCGGACTGAAGGACTCCGATCCGTTGCCGCTCGACCCGGACAGCGCGGCCCACCTGCATGCCGCCCTCGACCTCGTGTACGCTCCCGGCGGCACGCGGTGGGTGCGTACGCTGACCGCAGCCGGCGTGCGGGCGCAGGACGGCCGCGAGGTGCTGGTGCAGCAGGGTGCGGCGGCGTTCAGCCGCTTCTTTCCGGATGAGACGGCGCCGCTGGAGGTGATGCGGGCCGCCGTGAGCCGCGCCCTTGGTGCGTGAGGCCGTCGAGCAGCTCCTCCTCCCAGCCGAGTGCCTGTTGTGCCGCGCCCTCCTCTCGTTCCGCGATTCCGCCCGGCTGGTGTGCGACGTGTGCCGTCACCGCTGGCGCCCCGTTCGCGCGCCGTGGTGCCCCCGTTGCGGGCAGCCCGAGCCGCTGTTCGGGCGCTGCCGGCTGTGCGCCGAGTGGCCGGCGGCGTTCGGGCGGGCGCGATCCGCGGTGTGGCTCGAGGGGGGCGCGCGCGAGGCGGTCCATGCCCTCAAGTACGGCGGACTGCCGCGCATCGCCACGGACCTCGCCGCGGCGATGGTCGGGCTGGACGTGCCGGGACTGGACTCGGGTCTCCTCGTCCCGGTACCGCTGGGGCGCGCGCGCCTCAGGAGCCGCGGCTACAACCAGAGCGAGCGTCTCGCGCGCGCCCTGGGTCGCCGCTGGGGACGGCCGGTGGTGGACCTGCTGGTCCGGACGCGGGACACCGCCGCGCAAACGGCGTTGACACCCGAGGCGCGGCTGGCGAACGTGGCGGGGGCGTTTGAAATGCGGAATGCCAAATGCGGAATCCGGAATGAGGCCGGACCGGCCAATACCGCATTCCGAATTCCGCATTCCGCATTAGAACGGCCCCTCGTTCTGGTAGACGATGTCTTCACGACCGGCGCCACGCTGGCCGAGGCGGCCCGCGCGCTGGACCAGGCCGGGGCCCGCACGGTTTCGGCCGTGACCTTCGGCCGGGCCGTCGTGCCGGACTTCACCTAGGGGAGAGCCATGGCAGTGCGTGTCGGGATCAACGGGTTCGGTCGCATCGGGCGCAACGTGCTCCGGGCCGCGGTGCTCATGAAGCAGCAGGCGCTCGAGTTCGTGGCGGTGAACGACATCACCGATACCAAGACGCTCGCGCATCTCCTGAAGTACGATTCCATCCACCGCCGTTTCCCCGGCACCGTCGAGGCGCAGGGCGATGCGCTGGTCGTCAACGGCAAGCCCATCAAAGTGTCGGCGATCAAGGAGCCCGAGAAACTCCCGTGGAAGGCGTTGGGTGTGGACCTCGTGCTCGAGAGTACCGGCCGGTTCACCGACCGGCCCGACGCCGACAAGCACCTTGCGGCCGGCGCGAAGAAGGTCGTCATCTCGGCGCCCGCCAAGGGTGAGGACATCACGATCGTGATGGGGGTGAACCACCAGAAATACGACCCCGCGAAGCACCACGTCCTCTCGAACGCCTCGTGCACCACGAATTGCCTCGTGCCGGTTGTGAAGGTCGTGCTCGACAACTGGGGCTTCAAGCACGGCTTCATGACGACGATCCACAGCTACACGAACGATCAGCAGATCCTCGATCTGCCGCACAAGGACCTGCGCCGCGCCCGAGCCGCCGCGCTCAGCATCATCCCGACGACCACCGGTGCCGCCAAGGCGACGAGCCTCGTCATTCCGGAAGTCAAGGGGAAGATCGACGGCATCTCGCTCCGCGTGCCCACGCCCGACGTATCCGTGGTGGAGCTCACGGCCGAGGTCGAGAAGAAAACGACCATTCAGGAAGTGAACGACGCCTTCAAGCAGGCGGCCCGCTCGAGTCTCCAAGGGATCCTCGACGTGAGCGACGAGCCGCTCGTCTCGGTCGATTACATCGGCAGCTTCTACTCGAGCGTGGTGGACGCGCTCTCCACCAACGTGATCGACGGGACGTTCCTACACGTGTCGTCGTGGTACGACAACGAAATGGGCTATTCCGCGCGCTGCGTCGACCTGCTCGCGCACCTCGCCCGCAAGTGAGTAAGCGTAGCCTGCGCGATCTTCCGCCCGCGGCCTTAGACGGCAAGCGGGCGCTCGTTCGCGTGGATTTCAACGTCCCGTTCAAGGACGGGGCCGTCACCGACGACACCCGCATTCGCGCCGCGGTCCCCACCATCGCCTACCTGCGCGAGAAGGGCGCGCGGGTCGTGCTGCTGTCGCACTTCGGCCGCCCCAAGGGTCCCGACCCGAAGGCGTCGCTCAAACAGATCGTGCGCGATGTCGAGCGCATCCTGGGAACGCCCGTCGAGTTCATCCCCGATCCGGCCACCGGCGTCGCGGCCAGTCGCCGTCTCCCGCGCGGCGGTGTGGCCCTGGTCGAGAACACGCGGTTCTGGCCAGGGGAAGAGGCCAACGACGCCGCATTCGCCCAGATGCTCGCCGCCCTGGGTGACTTCTACGTGAACGACGCGTTCGGCTCGGCCCACCGGGCGCACGCCTCCACGGAAGCGGTGGCGCGCCTCCTCCGGCCCGCCGTGACCGGCTTTCTGATGGAGAAGGAGCTGCGCTACCTCGGCGAGGCGCTCGACCACCCCAAGCGACCGTTCGTTGCGGTGCTCGGAGGGGCCAAGATCTCGGGGAAAATCGACGTCATCCACGCGCTACTCCCCAAAGTGGACGAGATCCTCATCGGCGGCGCGATGGCGAACACCTTCTTCCTCGCGATCGGATTCCAGGTGGGCGGCTCCCTCGTCGAACGCGACAAGGAGGATCTCGCCAAGGAGCTCCTCGCCCAGGCGGGGGCCAAACTGATCCTGCCCCGCGGCGCCGTCGTGGCGCCGAGTCTCGCGCGCGCCGCCGAACGCCAGGAGGTGACGAGCGATCGCATCCCCGCCGGCTACGCCATCTTCGATATCGATCGACCCACCCGCCTCGACTTCCGCGCCCGGATCCTGAAGGCCAAGACCGTCTTCTGGAACGGCCCCATGGGCGTGTTCGAGACGCCGCCGTTCGACGAGGGCACGCGCGCCGTCGGGGAGGCGTTGATCGAGGCGGGGAAGCGCGGCGCGACGACGGTCGTCGGGGGCGGGGATTCGGCCGCGGCCGTGGCCGGGCTCGAAGACAAGCTCACCCACGTCTCCACCGGAGGCGGGGCCGCGCTCGAGTTCCTCGAAGGGAAACCGCTCCCCGGCGTGGCCGCCCTCGAGGACGCGTGAGAAAACTGCTGTTCGCGGCCAACTGGAAAATGCACGTCGGGCCGGATGAAGCCCGAGCCTATTTGAAGACGTTCCGCGCCCGCTACAACCGCCGGGAGGACCGCGAGGTGTGGTTCTTCCCGCCCGCGGTCTCGGTCGAAGCCGCCGCCCAGGCGGCGCGCGACCGCGGCGACCTCCGGGTGGGCATCCAAGACGTCTACTGGGAGCCGAAAGGCGCGTTCACCGGTGCGGTTTCCGCGCCGCTCGCCCTCCAGGCTGGAGCCCGCGCCACGCTGATCGGCCATTCCGAGCGACGCCATGTCTTCGGCGAGACCGACGACGACACTCGTCGCAAGATGGGCGCGGCGCTCGGGGCGGGACTCGAGCCCGTGCTGTGCGTCGGAGAAACGCTCGCGGAGCGCGACGCGGGGCACACGTTGGCGGTGGTCGTCCGCCAGCTCGCCGCCGCGCTGAGCGGTCTCGACGGCGCGGCGCTGTCGCGCGTCGTGATCGCATATGAGCCCGTGTGGGCGATCGGCACCGGCCGCAACGCGACCCCCCAGGACGCCGCCGCCGTGCACCGAGAGATCCGCGGCTGGCTCGTAGCCCGCGACGCCCCAGCACCCCGGATCCTGTACGGGGGAAGTGTGAACGGGAAGAACGCCGCCGCCCTCCTCGCCGAACGCGAGCTCGATGGCGTCCTGGTGGGCGGCGCCTCGCTCGATCCCGAAGGCTGGGCGCAACTTGTGCAGACCGGCGCTGCTTAGGTATTTTCCCGGCCGCATGTACAACTTCCTGCTGAGCCTTCTCACCCTCGATGCCCTGATCCTCACGACGGCGGTCTTGCTGCAGGCGGGCCAGGGCGGGGGACTGGCGTCGCTCGGCGGCGGCGCCGGTACCGAACAGTTCATGGGTGGCCGGCAGGCGACGACGTTGCTCACCAAGATCACCTGGTGGGGCGCCGGCATCTTCCTGTTCATCTCGCTGGTTCTCGCCGTCATGTCGGCGCACAGCGCGGCGCCGCGCTCGGTGCTCGAGGGAGGCGCTCCCGCGCCCGCCCCCGTGCAGCCCACGCCGCTGCCGCTGCCCGCGAGCCCGGCGCCGCAGAACACACCGCCGCAACCCTCCAACCAGAGTCCACCGCCCCATCGCTGACCGTCACCCAGCCTACGTGTTGCTCGAAGACGGAGCCTGGTTCCCCGGCACCGCGCCGGTGCCGTTCGAGCCCACGTATGCCGAGGTCGTCTTCACCACCAATCTGTCCGGCTATCAGGAGGTCTTCACCGACCCGTCCTATCTGGGCCAGATCGTCGTGATGACGGCGCCGATGATCGGCAACTACGGCATCAATCCGGACGACGTCGAGTCCGACCGCCCGCGGGTCGCGGGCGTGGTGGTGCGCGAGCTCTCGGTGCAGCCGTCGAACTGGCGGTCCACGGGCGCCCTGGCGGAGTGGCTCGCCGCCGCGCGCATCCCCCTCGTCGCCGACGTGGACACGCGCCAGATCACCCGCCACATCCGCTCGAAGGGCGCGATGCGCGGCGCCGTGGCGATGGGCGAGCAACCGAACGACGCCGTGCGCACCGCGCTCGCCGCGAGCCCGTCCATGGATGGTCTCGACCTCGCGACCGAGGCGACCATCGACGCCGAGTACAGCGCAGGACCGGCGGACGCGCGTCGCCACATCGTGGCGTACGACTACGGGATGAAGCGGAACATCCTGCGATTGTTTCTCAAGAACGGCTGCCGTGTCACCGTCGTCCCGGCCGCCACATCCGCGGCGCGCGTCCGGGAGCTCGCGCCCGACGGTCTGTTCCTCTCGAACGGGCCGGGAGATCCGGCGGCCGTGTCCTACGCCATCGCCACGCTGCGCGAACTGGCGGACGGCTCACTCCCGATTTTCGGGATCTGCCTCGGCCACCAGCTGCTCGGTTTGGCGCTCGGCGGGGAGACGGTGAAGCTCCCGTATGGGCATCGGGGGGGGAACCATCCGGTACGGGATCTTGCGACCGGACAAGTACTTATCACCTCACAAAACCACGGCTTCGCGGTCCGGGGCGATACGGGAGGAGTCCCCGGTGCCAAGACGCTTGAGGTCACCCACCTTAACCTCAACGACCGCACCGTAGAAGGCGTGAAGCACCGGGAATACCCGATATTCGCGGTGCAGTATCATCCTGAGGCCTCGCCGGGACCGCACGACGCCCAAGCCCACTTCGAACAGTTCCTCCAAGCTCTTGACACACAATAGGTAAGCCCGTATGTTGGCCGCTCGTCTTGACTGCCCTTGGGCCCTTCAAGGGGGATGGATGACGAAGGCCGACCTGGTCGAAAAGGTCACCGCACAGATCGCTCGCACCGCCGGTCCTCTGATTTCCAAAAAGGACTGCGCGCGTGTGGTTGACTCCTTTCTCGACGCGGTCAAAGCGGCGCTATCTGAGCAGCATAACATTGAGATCCGCGGATTTGGGACGTTCAAGATCCGCCAGCGCAAGACTCGCATGGCGCGCAATCCGCGCACTGGTGATCCGGTGGAAGTCGCCGCGCGACCGGTACCTGTCTTCAAGCCCAGCAAGGAGTTGCGTGCCATGGTGGCGGAGGCCAGCGAGCGCGTCACACCCTGAAGGCATCCACGCGCCACACGCATCCCGGCGGCCCCGACTAAGCGTCTGGGCCGCTTCGTTTTGCGCGGGGTAGTAGTCACACCCTCAAATCACCGGAGTCGTTCGTGCGCCACCTGCTCGTGCTGCTCGTCGCCGTTCCGCTGTCCGCACAAGCCCCAACGCCGGTCAAGTACGAAGTGTCGATTCCATCGCCGGCGGCGCGCCTGTTCCACGTGAGCGCCGCGTTTCCAGCGCGCGGCAAGGACACGCTGTTCCTGTCCCTTCCCGCGTGGAGCCCCGGCAGCTACGAGATCCAGAACTACGCCCGCTACGTACGGCACTTCGGCGCGAAGAACGCGCAGGGCCAGCCATTGTTCTGGGACCGATTGGACAAGGACACGTGGCGCGTGGTGACCGGCAGGAGCGGTGTCGTGACCGCGGAGTTCGACTACCTCGCCGACACGATCGACCTCTCGCTCGCACGCATCGCGGGTGACTTCGGACAATTTCTCGGCACCAATGTATTTCTCTACGAGGAGCGGCACCTCGAGCGACCGGCCGAAGTTCGCTTCACCCTGCCCGCGGGCTGGCAGGTGACGACGGCGCTCAAGGGCGGCGGCACCGGGCCCTACACCGCGCCCAATTACCACGAGCTCGCCGACGCTCAAACCTTCGTGGGCAAGTACAGTCTCGATTCGGTGCAAGTGGACGGCAAGTCGGTCCGCATCGCGGTGTGGCCCGTCGACGCGTACACGACTGCGGTACAGCGGAACATGCGAGCCGCGGTCGAGAAGATCGCGAAGAGCGAGAACGGGCTGTTCGGCGGCCCGCCCTACGAGCACTACACGGTGTTCTTCAATGTGATCCGCGAGCCGATCAACTTCGGGGGCGGGTTGGAGCACAGCGCCTCGCAGTTCGACATCATGCCCCAAGGCGCATTCGCCGATGCACTCGGGAACTTCGGCGATTTCATGGTGCCGCTGATGTCGCATGAGTATTTCCACCTGTTCAACGTGAAGCGCACCCGGCCCGCCGAAATGTGGCCGTACGATTACCACGCCGAGCAATACACACCGTTGCTCTGGTGGTCGGAAGGCG
>Ga0207646_10004176_pt1 | contig 15827 bp, 7 predicted proteins | sample KBSK5502metaG_FD_184343 | JGI IMG/M metagenome (GOLD analysis project Ga0207646, IMG submission 184343) | Corn, switchgrass and miscanthus rhizosphere microbial communities from Kellogg Biological Station, Michigan, USA - KBS K5-50-2 metaG... | ecosystem: Host-associated > Plants > Roots >... | reverse complement strand
CGACGCCTTCTGGAGCTCCGGCATGGCCGGAACCTCGACATTGATGAATAAATTCTTGCCCCAACCGACAAAGTGTTCGACCCATTCCCGCGCAACCGGATCGTTAGCGAGGGCTTTCTCGAGCCAGGCGGGATAGATTTTCTGGAGCATCTGGTAAAAATTATTCTGCGTCCGCCAGACGTTTACTTCGAACGGCAGATTGCGAGCGAGGCCGGACGCGGCTTCCAGCTTTTTCATCAGCTCGAGATTGTCTGGATTTTCGAGCAACTGTTCAGAAAGACGTTTGAGCGTTTTCCTCAACGCGAACCCCAGTGTGGCGCCATCGAGCTGCACATTGTTCGCGCGCGCTTCATCGAGCAGTGCATTGATGCGGTTGAAGTCGAGGTTCTCGGCATCCTCGAATGCCGCGCGCAGGCTGCTGTTCAGAGCAAGCTCTGCGGCCATTGAAAAAGCGCGCGGCATCGGCGCGCGGAGATCTGTTACGAAGCGCATCATGGGCGCATATGTTTCGTAGAGCTGGCGGTAAACGGCTTCCGCTTCCGTCAATGTCGATTTCATGATGATGTTCAGGATCTGCCGCTGATCGTCATGGAATATCGACCGCAGCGAGTAGGTCGATTCGCCGAAAGTCTTATCGAGAAGTCGAATGAATTCGGGGAAATCGGCGCGGTTGAACGGATCCGAGAGCTCCTGCTTCAACGCGTTGTAATCTTCTTCGCCGTGGTATGGCCGGACTCCGGCATTCATGGAGTGATTGCCCATATACAGGGAGCCGAAAGTAAAATCGTCCGACTCTTCGGTGATTTCCGATGTGATGTGCGCGCGGCCCACGACAAGTTTCGAGCGGCCGGTTTCAATCGAGCTCATATCTTCGGTCTTCACCCTGTAGCAATAGACCTTCGTTTCGTCCGGATGATTTTCAAACAACGAAATCAGCGCGTAGTGAGCCGCCACCTTCCTCCGATCGACCATTGCAGGGCGGACAAACTTTTCATAAATCACGCGCCCATTCTGATATTCGGGTATGTTGCTTTTGGCCAGCTCGAGCCGCTCGAGAAAAGCCGGCTCGATGGTTTCGCCGAAAATCTCGTGATAGAGCTGAATCGTGCGGGCCGCATATTGGATTACCTGCGTGGTTTCGAGACCGGAAAGCTCGTCGAAAAACCAGCCGCAGCTCGTGTACATGAGCATCGCGTGCCGTTGCATTTCCATGAGTTTCAACGCGATGATGCGCTCCTCCGGATTCAACTGCCGCGTGGCTTGCTCGTTGAAAAATTTTTCGACGTTCTCGGGCATGCGGTTGAGAATGACGCTGATGTATTGATTGCGCGCCTGCCATGGATCCTTGAAAAGCTCACGGCCTTTCACTTCAAAACGCGCGGCTGCCGTATCTCGCAGCCAGTCCAGCGCCTGGCGCAGTGGCGTGCGCCACCCCTGATTCCAGTTCGGGTAGCCCCCGGAGTTGCAGCCGCAGTTGCTGTTCCAGCGTTCGACACCGTGCGCGCAGCTCCACGCCGTGCGTTCCCAGATTTCCGCTTCCTGGGTTGGCGGGTGACGCTCGAGATACTCACCGTAATTCGTCAGTTTCGCCAGGTTGTTGTTCTCGATGTGGTGCAGCGCGTAGGCCAGCGCCATCTCGCCCTTCTTGTGATGATGGCCATAAGTCTCGCCATCGGTCGCAATATGCACAATCTGCGGCCAGGGCCGCGCGTCCGAGAATGCGGATACGAGCCGGCCGGACAGGTTCTCGCCTTTGTCGAGCAGATGTTCGAACGCAATCGCCTGCGATATCGGACCGTCATAAAAGAAAACGGCGATGCGCTTGCCTGACGGCAGCCGCACTTCGTACGGCATGGAAGGATCAATGCGCCCTCCGCTCGCGTCGCGCCACGCGCGGCCTCGCAGTTTACGCGTGCGCTTTGCCTGATACGGCGACAGAATCGTGAAACGAATCCCAAAGCCGGCCAGAATGTTCAGGGATTCCAGATCAACAGCGGTTTCGGGAAGCCACATGCCTTCCGGCTTCCGGCCAAAACGGCATTCGAAGTCACGAATGCCCCACAAGATCTGCGTGTACTTATCCCGGGAGTTTGAGAGCGGAAGGATGGTGTGGTTATACGCTTGAGCGATCGCGGAACCATGACCTGAAAATCGCTGCTGGCTTTCCTTGTCTGCTTCAAGAATCGTGCGGTACGTTTCAGGCTCCTTCTCGGCCATCCACGCCAGCAACGTCGGACCGAAGTTGAAGCTGATGTGCGCGTAGTTGTTGGTGATCTTTTCAATGTTCTGGTAGCCGTCCAGAATTCTTGACGTGCCATTCGGGGCGTAACACTCCGCCGTGATGCGCTCGTTCCAATCGTGGAACGGGTAAGCGGAATCCTGCAATTCGACGAACTCGAGCCATGCGTTCTCGCGCGGCGGTTGATAAAAGTGTCCATGAATACAGATGTAGCGGTCCATCAGTCCTTAATCTCCTTCTCAAAGAGCAGCACCGCATGCGACTGGACCTCAAGCGTACTGCTTGGAACGAATTCCATGATGTCGGGAACACGCGCGCCACGGCCTTTCCAGCGCGGGTCATCGGAATCCAGCCGTTTTCGCCACACGCCATACGGCATGGGGTGAACGAGCTGAACTTCCGTGTCATTGAAATTGAAAATAGCAAGAACCTCGTTGTTGCCATTCCACCGGCGGACGGCAAGTATCCGATCGTCGTCGAAGGTAACGACGTCCATTTTCTCTTTGCTCAGCGACCGCAACGCCGGAAGAGTGCTTCGCAGCCGGATCAGTTCCTTGTGATATTCGAGCAGCGCTCGATGGCAAGGTTCTTTCTTCAACGCATGATTCAGACTTGATCGCCTGAACGTTTCTTCGGACTGGGGGTCCGGAGGTTCGGTGCTCCATTTGAATGATGCGAACTCTTCCTTCCGTCCGCGGCGCACCGCCTCAATGAGGTCCTTGTCCGAATGGCTGACGAAATACTGGAACGGCGCCTTCTCGCCATACTCGTCGCCCATAAAGAGCAACGGCACGAAGGGCGACAGCAGGACGATGCCCGATGCGAGCTTGCAAGCCTCAAATGAAACGAGATGACTGAGCCGCTCGCCAAGCATGCGATTGCCGACCTGGTCGTGGTTCTGCGCAAAGACGACAAACTTCACGGAGGGAATTCCACGCGAAGAGTTGCCGTGCCTTCGGCCGCGATTCACCGAATAGTGGCCGGAGTATACGAATCCTTCCGAGAAGGCTTGCGCCATGTGCTGGAAATCACCAAAGTCGACGTAGTAACCTTCGTGCTCTTTCGTCAGGAGCGTGTGCAGTGAATGATGAAAATCATCGTTCCACTGTGCGTCCAGGCCGTATCCGCCCAGTTCGGACGGCCGGATGACCCGCGTGTCGTTGAGTGCGCTCTCGGCAATCACATAAACGCGCCGATTGAGCGTTGTGCCCTGTTCGTGTACACGTTCGGCAAGCTCTTCGAGGAAGTTCAATGCGGAGTGATCGAGAATCGCGTGAACCGCGTCGAGCCGCAACGCATCGAAGTGATAATCGGTAATCCACTCCACCGCGTTCGAGATGAAAAAATGACGGACCTCGTCGCTGTAGGCATCGTCGAAGTTCAGTGCAGGTCCCCACGGTGTTTTATAGCGGTCGGTGAAGTACGGTCCGAATTGCGGCAGGTAGTTTCCTTCCGGGCCGATGTGGTTGTAGACAACGTCCAGGATCGCGGCCAGCCCGCGCTGGTGGCACGCATTGACGAGTTTTTTCAGGCCGGCCGGTCCGCCGTAACTGTTCTGAACCGCAAACGGGAAGACACCGTCGTAGCCCCAATTACGCGTGCCGGGAAACTGGGCGACAGGCATGATTTCGATGGCAGTGATTCCAGTCTCAGCTAATTCGTCGAGATGTGGGATTACCGCTTCGAAAGTTCCTTCGGGCGTAAACGTTCCCACGTGCAGCTCATAGATGATGTAGTTCTCGATGGGAAGTCCGAACCAATGCCGGTCCTGCCAGTCGAATCGCGCGTCGATAACCTCCGATGGGCCGTGGACACCTTCGGGCTGGTACCGCGACACAGGATCGGGAAGTTCCTTGCCTGAGGCGAGACGATACTTGTAATGAGTACCCGGTTTGACGGCGTTTACGGTCGCCTGATGGTATCCGGCGGGTTTTTGCTGCATGCGGATCGAGCAATCCTCAGGGCCCAGGATATGAAGTTCAACCTGTTCCGAAAGCGGCGCCCAGAGACGAAAGCGGCACCGCTCGTTGTCGAGGCATACCGCTCCCAGATCCGTCATTGAGTATTTCTGAAAAACACCGCGCCAAGTGGCGGGACGATGAGGTTCAGCGAGTATTGCTTGCCGTGCCAAGAGGCCTCCTGCGCGTCCGTGCCTCCCAAGTTGCCGAAATCAGCTCCTCCGTACTGTTGGGAATCGCTGTTGAAAATCTCGCGCCAGTAGCCGCCGCACGGAACGCCGACGCGATAGTTATGCCGCGGCAATGGTGTGAAATTGAAAACGACGGCAACGATCTCGTCTCCCCCTTTAGACTTGCGCATGAAACTCAGCATGCTTTGCTGCGAGTCGCTGCCGTCGATCCACTCGAATCCTGCCGGATCGCAATCCAATTCGTGAAGAGCGCGCTCCGCGCGGTAGGTCGCATTGAGATCCGCCACGGCCTTCTGCAGACCGCGGTGCGATTCATATTGCAGCAGGTGCCATTCCAGACTGCTGTCATGCGACCATTCGGCCCATTGGCCGAATTCGCCGCCCATGAAGAGTAGTTTTTTCGCGGGCTGCGCGTACATGTATGAATACAGCAGGCGAAGGTTCGCGAATTTTTGCCAGAGGTCGCCGGGCATTTTTCCCAGCAGCGATCCCTTTCCGTGGACGACTTCATCATGCGAGAGAGGCAGAACGAAGTTTTCGTGGAACGCGTACAACATTCGAAAAGTCAGTTCATTGTGATGGAATTTGCGAAAGATCGGATCATGGCTGATGTACTTCAGTGTGTCGTGCATCCATCCCATGTCCCACTTCAGACCGAAACCCAATCCTCCCAGATATGTCGGCCGTGACACCATCGGCCACGCCGTCGATTCTTCCGCGATGGTCTGGATGCCCTGATTGTGGTTGAACATTTCGGTGTTGAAGCGGCGGAGGGAATCGATCGCATCCAGATTTTCATTTCCACCATAAAGGTTCGGAATCCACTCACCTTCTTTTCGCGAGTAGTCGAGATACAACATCGACGCGACGGCATCTACTCGCAAACCATCCATGTGATATTGCTCCAGCCAGAACATCGCACTGCTCAGCAGAAAACTGCGAACCTCATGCCGGCCGTAATTGAAGATGTAGCTGTCCCAATCTTTATGAATGCCCTTGCGCGGATCCGAATGCTCATAGAGATGCGTGCCGTCGAAATAGCCAAGCGCCCAGTCATCGGTCGGAAAATGCGAAGGCACCCAATCCAGAATCACGGCAATGCCGTGCTGATGCAGGTAATCGATCATGTACATCAGGTCCTGCGGCGTGCCGTATCGGCTTGTCGGGGCGAAGTAGCCGGTTGTTTGATATCCCCAGGAACCGTAAAACGGATGCTCGGTCAGCGGCAGAAATTCGATGTGCGTGAAGCCCATCTCCTCCGCGTAGTCGGCGAGCTTCGGAGCGGCCTCGCGATAAGTCAGCGATCGATTGTTATCTTCCGGAATGCGGCGCCACGATCCGAGGTGCACTTCGTAAATCGACATCGGTGCATGAAGCGAGTTGCGCTCGGCGCGCGACTTCATCCATTCCTGGTCGTGCCACTCGTAATCAAGATTCCAGACGATCGATGCCGTGTGCGGCGGCGTCTCGGCGTGAAATGCAAATGGATCGGCTTTATCGACCTTATAGCCATGGTAGCGTGATTCCACATGATACTTGTAGGCGTCACCCTGACGAACCTGCGGGACAAATCCCTCCCAGATCCCCGACTGGCCTTGCGGATACAACGGGTGGCTGGTCTTGTGCCAACCGTTGAATGCGCCCATGACGTAAACCTTCTCAGCGTCCGGCGCCCAGACGGCAAAATTTGTTCCTTCGGTTCCATCAACCACCCGTGTGTGGGAGCCCAGGCGCTCGTACAGCTTGAGATGAGTGCCCTCGTTAAACAGGTAGAGGTCGTGATCGGTGAGCAAAGACATCGGAGAGTACCTCGGCGGCGGCTGACATTCTGCGGATTTGCTCGATACCCGGGCGCATTCGGCGGCGCCAGTTTGGACGCTCTTTGCTGGTTGCTGGGACATTTTGAGGGAGAGTCTCCTGCCAGAGATCTTCCATATTAACCAGCACGATATCGGCCATACTGCCGGCCAAAAACCGGGTTGCATTCCGGAAGGAACGTAACTTCCGCTTCATCAATGCGCGTTGTTTTCGTTCTTTCCGGGCGGTTTTCTCATCAAGCAAACCCAGATCGAGACGATCGTCAATATCCAGGCCTTCGAGAAATGCCTGGAACGGCGGCATGTCGTGTGTATTCAAGCTGGCGACGTTTTTTGCCGGAACCGGACGCAACTTCGGCTTCTCAGGATCGCCCATGATCTCGTATTGCACAACATACATCTGCCTGATGTTGTGTTCGGCAAGCGCGCGATTTACAGCGGGAGGAACCGTTCCCAGATTTTCGCCGACAATGCCGGCCTGGTGCCGGTGCGACTCCACGGAAAGGATCGCGTAGAGTTCTTCAGCGGGATATTCGACGTAGACTCCTTTGTCACCGCTGAGTCCATCGGGAATCCAATACAGCCGATGCAACCCCATCACGTGATCGATGCGAAGCAGCCGCGCGAAACGAAAGTGATTTCGCAGTAACGCAATCACGTATGCGTATCGATTTAAACGCATCGCTTCGGGATTCATCGGTGGAAAACCCCAGTTCTGGCCTTTCGTGAAGACGGGATCGGGCGGCGCTCCGCCTGCTACACGCGGCACGAAGAATTCGCGATAGCGCCAGGTGTCATAGCTATCGGGATGCAAACCGAGCGGAAGATCCAGATACAACAATTGACCCCGCGCATTCGCTTTATCGGCGAGGGATCGAAGTTGTTCCTGAATCTTCCACTGTGCGTAGAGATGATAGTTCTTTGCTTTCTGATCGTAGTCGGCAGCCGTGATGTTGCCGTCGCGCAACCGCGCAGGCCAGGCGTTCCAGCCTTTGCGTTGACGATCGGTGACCGCGCGAAATCGTGCGTAGTCGCCGGCCTGTTCATTCTCGCGAATGAATTTGCGAAGAGCATCGGGTTGCTCCTTCTCGGCGAGCCGCTCGAGAATGCGTCGCTTGTGTGCCATCACCGTGCCGTAGTCGACGAGCTTTGTTTTCGGGAGCGGCTCATCGCAGGGGATGCCGACATAAAACTCGTTCCAGAACAGTCGCGTGGCCGGAGAGTACGGACTCGGTTCAAATGGTTCGTCAAGAAATGCACCGAGCAACGGAAGCGTCGCCGCCACCGTGCCGCCGAGTTCGTGCATCCAATCCATGAGTTGCTCGAAGTCCCTCAGATCACCCGCAGCCGGATTTCGCTTCGAGTGCAGCGCATAGACTGGCGCGAAGAGGCCCCAGGTTTTGCGGCTGCCGGGCCAGAAGGCGCGTCTGGGTGCGGAAATGACAAACGTTTCCTGACCTTTGATTTCGACCTGGTGATAACCGATTTCAAATTTCCGCTTACCGAGTCTGCCGTTCCAGGCGACCATCACGGGCTCGACTTTGCGTTTTCGCAGTTCGTCCTTCCGGCGCGCGAGTGCGTCGGGCACGTCGTCGAACTTTTCTACGCCCGCGCCCATCGCGCCGAGGACGCGCAACAGGGCCTCAGAGTCGGCATCCCTGCGCTGTTTTCTCATGTCGAGGTATGAAGTCTGAATTTTGTAAAGGCGGGCCAGCTCCCGAAGCTTGGGCGTCAAGCCGCCTCCGGCGTTTGAAGTAGCTGGAGAATACCGGTTAAGGGAATTCGCACCCAGTCGGGCCGGTTGTTCAGTTCGTAGCCGAGCTCGTAGAGCGCCTTGTCGAAGAGGTAGACGTTGAGCAGAATATTCAGATCTTCACGATTGGCCGGCAGGAAGCCGCCCGGTGCAGCATGCTCGAGATAGGAATCGAGGTAGATTGACGAGACCCACACATTCCAGAGCCGAGCCCACGGCTCGACAGCTGCGAGATCCTCAGGCCTGACGTTGGCGCTTCCCAAATGTCCGAACAGCGATGTGTACGCCGCATAGTGGAAGGATCGCAGCATACCCGCCACATCTCGAATCGGCGTCTTTTTGATGCGGCGCTCGGTGAGCGGGCGCGCCGGTTCGCCTTCGAAGTCGATGATCACGTAGTCTTTTCCGGTGTACAGAACCTGTCCCAGATGAAAATCTCCGTGGATCCGCGTGCGCCTGGCGGAGATTTTGCGCGAGAGGATCAGGCGGAACCGGTTCAGTACTTCGCCCTGTAGATCGAGGACTTTCAATGCTTCGTCGAGCACAGCGCCGCGAAGCGTGTTCAGATTCTTTTTCAGGAGCTGGAACATCTGGCCGGAATGGTTTCGCATGGATTGATACAACGATCGCTGATACAGCACCGAGAACGGTTCCGGCGCAAAATCCGGATCGTCGATGTTTGAAGCGAGTACCACATGCAATTCTGCCGTTCGCCGGCCGAGCAATTTCACGTTTTCGAAATACGGGCCGATGAGCTCCGTGGCGATCGGCGGGATCGGCGTATGCTGCAGACGATCGACGAACGGCATCGGCCTGAGCAGATCCTTCATACCCTCGATGTCACCGCCAGGCCGGGTCACCGCGCGATCGAGGTATTGGCTGAGCTGGTCCAGCGTATGCCGCCACGCATCACCTTCATTCGGCACAAAGCGCTGCAGGATGCCGACAGCCGCCGTCTGGCCTCGTTTCGATCGATATTCAATGGTGCCGGCAACCGGTGGAGTATGAGGAAACGCAGCCCGCTCCGTCAGAAAATATCCGATTTCGAGGTCCGGATTGATTCCTTCCTCAGCTTTGCGAAAGAGCTTCAAGATCAGCTCATCACCGAAGACAATCGAGGAGTTACTCTGTTCCAGCCGCATCGAGGCGACTTCAAGATTGGTAATGCTCGTCACTTTGCCGTTTCGCAACGCTCGCGTCGGAGCCGCAACAAAATCGCCGGAGAGCCCGCGCAACTGGCGTCGGCGGGCGATCATATCCACAAGCGATTTGCAAAAATCCTTCTCGAGTACTGCGTCGTAGACGACACCCGGGGTTTCGGTTTCTTTTTCACGGATGGTCACCTCCGCCAGTACGGAATTAGGCGATGACTGGCGTATCTGATCGGCGCGCTCGCCGGTGGCGAACGCCAGAGGGAGAACGTAGGTCTCCGGATCCTCTTCCGTGTATTCGATCTGAACCTCGGTCATGCAGGCCTTCGCCGAATCGAATGAGATCGGAACCGTTTCGACAAACGCTGCGCCCTTGACGTCGCGGGCTTTCCCACCGAACCACCGTTGCGTTTGCAGGTATTCGACGAGCCGATCTTCAAGACTGGTGCGGGCGCGGCCTGAGAAGACATTCGTCCACGGTGCCGGCACCGTCAATTGCAGAGGCGCTCTGCGAGGGCCCTGGCGGTCGTAGACCGCCCCGACGGGGGTCAAAGCAAACCAATAGAACGTGTGGGCGCCGAGTGTGAGGGGATATGGCCCCTCGCCAATAACCGGAAACTGCGCGCGACCGAACAATTCAACGGGCGCTGTTCCTTTGAATGCAGACAAATCGAGGCCGGCGTATTGAACAAATCGGGAAAGGTTGGCGATGACGAGAATCACTTCGTCCTGATAGCGGCGAATGAACGCGAGGACGCGATGATTGTCGGGATAGAGAAACTCGAGCGTACCGCGTCCGAAGGCCTTGTATCGTTTTCGCATCGCGATCAGCCGCTTCATCCACCACAGCATCGAGTGCGGATTATTCTGCTGCGCTTCGACGTTGAACGCTTCATAGTGGGAATCCGGATCGATCACGATGGGAAGAAACAAACGATGCGGGCTGGCTTTCGAGAATCCGGCGTTCCGGTCTGCGCTCCACTGCATGGGAGTGCGCACGCTGTTGCGATCGCCGAGATAGATGTTGTCGCCCATCCCGATCTCATCGCCGTAATACAGCACCGGCGTTCCCGGCAGTGAGAACAGCAGCGCGTTCATCAGTTCAATACGGTTCCAGTCCTTGCCCAGCAGCGATGCCAGTCTTCGGCGGATGCCGAGATTGATACGCATTTGCGGATCGTGTGCGTAGGCACGATACATATAGTCGCGCTCTTCATCGGTAACCATCTCGAGGGTCAGTTCGTCATGATTGCGGAGGAAAAGGGCCCACTGGTTCGTCTCTGCAATGGGTGGCGTCTGGGCCAGGATGTCGATGATCGGGAACCGGTCTTCCATGCGCAACGCCATGAACATTCTCGGCATGACCGGAAAATGGAAGCACATGTGGCATTCATCGGCATCGCCGAAGTACGCAATCGCGTCTTCGGGCCACTGATTGGCTTCGGCGAGCAGCATGCGATTGCGGAACCGCTCGTCAAGCTGCTTGCGAAGATGTTTCAGGAACTGATGCGTTTCCGGAAGATTTTCGCAATTCGTGCCTTCGCCTTCGTAAAGGTAAGGCACCGCGTCCAGCCGCATTCCGTCGACGCCCATGCCGAGCCAGAAGTTCACGACCGCCATCAGGCTGCGCCTGACGTCAGGGCTCTCAAAATTCAAATCCGGCTGGTGATGATAGAAGCGGTGCCAGAAGTACTGGTTCGCCACCGGATCCCAGGTCCAGTTCGATGTCTCGAAATCCTTGAAGATGATCCGCGCATCCTTGTACTTCTCGTCGTTATCGTTCCACACGTAGAAGTTTCGAGCCGGACTGCCCGGACGCGCGCGGCGCGCACGTTGAAACCAGGTGTGCTGGTCGGACGTGTGATTGAGCACGAGTTCGGAAATAACGCGGATGCCGCGCCGGTGAGCTTCCCGAAGAAAGGCTTTGAAGTCGGGGAGCGTGCCATATGAAGGATGAACCGACGTGTAGTCCGCGATGTCGTAGCCGTCGTCCTTCAGCGGCGAAGGATAGAAGGGCAGTAACCATACCGCCGTGATCCCGAGATCCTGCAGATAATCAAGCTTCTCGGTCAATCCGACGAAATCGCCGATGCCGTCATCGTTGCTGTCGTAGAAGGCGCGAACGTGCAGTTCGTAAATGATCGCGTCCTTGTACCATAGTGGATCGTCTTCGAGAGTGAACCCTTCGATAGTGTCAGCCATGGATCAGCCGCAAAAAGGCACAAGAAACACGAAAAACCTCTGATTTTTGTGCCTCGTTGTGGCTACTCCTTTCGCAATATATGTGCGGGTACCTCATTCGGCCTCAGCTCCACATAGTTTCGCGGGCCCTGCCAGGTGAAGCGGGAACCCGTAAGCAGGTCCACCATTCGATATGGATGCCGCACGTCAATTCCCAAATCATCGAGCGGCAGTTCCACAAAACCCGATTGAGGCGACAGCGAATCGAGATTCACAATCGTGACAATCAGATTCTTTTTATCCGCAGTTCGCTTGCTGTAGCAGATGATCCGGTCGTTGTCGACAGCGTGGAACTCCAGATTCTGATTCGACTGCAGCGCCGCATTTTCTTTTCTTATCGCATTGACGCATGAGATGAAAGGCCTCAGGCTTACCGGGTCGTACATGTCCCGATGCTTGATCTCGTACTTTTCCGAATTCAGATACTCTTCGCTGCCGCGCTCACGCGGAACGTTTTCACATAATTCATACGCCGGACCGTACATGCCGTAATTCGAGCCCAGCGTCGCTGCAAGCACGAGACGCGCCATGAATGCAGGACGGCCGCCGCGCTGCAGATATTCATGAAGTATGTCGGGGGTGTTCGGCCAGAGGTTGGGACTGAAGAATTCGCGCACCTCGGTCTTTGTCAGCTCCGTTAAATACTCCGTCAATTCCTTCTTGGTGTTGCGCCAGGTGAAATAGGTGTACGACTGCGTGAAACCTAGCATGGCGAGCCGGTACATGATGTTCGGACGCGTAAACGCTTCGGAGAGAAAAATCAGATCCGGATATTTCTTCTTGAGATCGCGGATCATCCATTCCCAGAGGTCGAACGGTTTCGTGTGCGGATTGTCGACGCGAAAGACGTGCACGCCCTGTTCGATCCAGAATTCGAAGACACTTTTCAGCTCATTCCAGAGCGTCCGCCACTGGGGTGTGTCGAATTCGAAGGGATAAATGTCTTCGTATTTCTTCGGAGGATTTTCCGCGTACTGAACCGTTCCATCCGGCCGCCACCGGAACCATTGCGGATGTTCTTTGACGTAGGGATGGTCCGGTGAGCACTGATACGCGATATCGAGCGCGACATCGATTCCGATGCTCCTAGCCTCTGCGACAAGGTGACGAAAATCTTCGAGCGTGCCAAGCTCCGGATGGATGGACTTGTGGCCGCCTTCTTTGGAACCGATCGCCCACGGGCTTCCGGGCTCGCCGGGCGTCGCTTCGCGCGAATTGTTCTTTCCCTTCCGGTGCGTGTGACCAATCGGATGAACCGGAGGAAAGTAAAGAATATCGAATCCCATTTCGGCGATTTCGGGGAGTATCTTCTCGCAGTCTTTGAACGTACCGCAGGAGCGCGGAAACATCTCGTACCACGTGCTGAAACGCGCGCGAACCGGATCGACTGTCACACGTAGTTCGCGGGAGTGCGTGGCATCCGTCCGATCCGAATACCGCGAGGCGAGTGATGCAAGCCGGTCATCAACCGCTTCCGGCTGCAGATCGCGTGCCGTGTGCTGCAGCTTCTGCGCATCGGCGTCCATTGCGCGCTCGCTCGTGCTTTTCAAGAGCTTCGCGCCGATTTGCAGGTCGACGGTCACATCCTGGTTCGCAGCAATTCTTTTCAGGAAATCCTTGTACCAGGTCTGGAAGGGATCGACCCAGCCGGTAATGGTGTAGATGTATTGCCCGAGCCTTTCGACGGGAAATTCCGCTCGCCAGTGGTCGTTGCCGAGCGCGTCCATAGGGACTTCGGCCCACGCTTCGTCATCTTCATGCCGGTATCGCACTACGGCTGTAATCGCGTCGTGCCCGTCTGCGAAGATATCGGCCTCAACGACCACCGTTTCGCCGACAACCCGCTTGATCGCAAACCGCCCGCATTCGAGTTCAGGTTTCACCCCTCGAATGACCACTCGTTCCGGCGGCCGCTCGCTCATATGTAGAGCGTATCACGGCGGGTTGTTCACAATACCGGTGTCGAGCCACCGTCCATGGGAATGATGGCGCCGGTGACGTAACTTGCCTGTTCGGAGGCGAGAAAGAGCGCGACAGCGGCAACCTCTTCAGGTCTGCCAAAACGGCCGAGCGGGATTCTCGACTGAGCGCGCTCCATGGCTTCCACTTCGGTGATGCCCTGGGCCTGGGCATCCGCCTGAATGCCGCGCTCGACCCGGTCGGTAAGTGTGGTGCCGGGATTGATGCCGTTCACGCGAATACCGAAGCGTCCGAGTGCACTTGCCCAGCCGACGGTAACGAGCATCAGAGCGGCATTTGCTGCGCCACCTGAAAGAAAAACCTGCGAGGCCGATCGTCCTCCCATGCCCATGATGTTGACGATGACGCCTCGTTTCCGCTGGATCATGCCGGGACGCACCGCATCCATCGCATGCACCTGAGGAAAGTATTTTGAATCCAGCCCCTGATGCCATGCTTCGGTGTTGTAAGCATCGATCTGGTAGCGATTCGCTGCGCCGGCACAATTAATCAGCACGTCGACAGGACCCAGCAGCTTTTCAGTCTGACTTGTGGCCGCTTGCGCGTCCGCGGGCTTTGAGAAATCGGCAACCAGCGTCACCACATCGACGCCCTCGCCGGCTAGCGTCTGACGCGCGCGATCGAGATTTTCCTGGCTGCGCGACGCAATCGCCACACGCGCGCCTTCCGCAGCGAACGCACGCGCGCAGGCGAGGCCGATTCCCTTGCTGCCACCGGTGATCAGTACAATCTTTCCGTCGAGACCGAGTTTCATTCTGTCGTCACTCCTTCGGTAAGTGCGTTTAGAATGTCTTCGAGTGTGGGCGGCGTGCCGGAATCCTTGAACCGCGCCAGTCGCCGATAAATGTTTGCCGCCGCTGCGTGGAATTCACCTGGAACTCCGGCTTCGCTGAACGTCTTCGAGATTTCTTCCATCTCCGCGACAAAGCGCCACGCCTTCAGGGTATTCGCCTGAATCCGTTTCTGCACCTGCTCAGGCAGCGCCGCATCGTCGTGCTTCCACTGGGCAAACAATTCTTCGCGCACGCCAAGCGTTTCGGCAGCTCCCACAATTGCGGCCAGCAATGCAACAGTGCCTTTGGTATTGGCGGCGTAACACATCTTCAGCGCGGACGCTTTGCCGATCGTTGTTCCCATGACTTTCGTGTCCAAAGGGCCGGCGGAAAAACACGACGCCACTTCGCCGGCGCGGGGACCTGAGAGATAAAGGCACGTCGTTCCCGGTCTCCAGGCGGGGAATCCGATGATGCCGCCATCGACAAACGTGACGCCGCGCCGCGACATCGTCTCACCGATCTTGATGGTGCGCTGCGGAGCAATGGCGTTCGCATCAACATAGACGCCCGAGAAGCCCGCCGCGACGACATCGTTCGCCAGCGATTCGGCCGCGTGCGGAGGACACACGCTGATGATGATGGGACATTCCGCACATAGTTGCGCCAACGTCTGTGCGTCACGCAGCCCGAATTGGGCCGCGCGTTCGCGCGTGGGTTGCCGCCGGCCTTCCGATACCCAGTAGACCTCGCATCCACTGTTTTTTGCGGACGCCGCGATGGAAATTCCCATTTCGCCGGGATGCAAAATTCCGATATGCATGGTTTACGTCCCCTCAGAAAATTTCATTCACCACGAAGGCACGAAGACACAAAGGCGCGCGAATATAGATTCTTTGATCGCGCGCCTTTGTGTCTTCGTGCCTTCGTGGTGAATAAAGCTTCATTGTCCCAAGTATCTCTTGATCCAGCCGAAAACCGATTCGTGCCAGCGTTTGCTGTCCATTGCTCCGAGAACCCAGTGCCCTTCATCGGTGAAGACGAGAGCCTGGGATACAACGCCATTCCGGCGGAGCGCTGTGAAAAGCTGCAAACCCTGATCGACAGGTACGCGGAAATCCTGCTCATTCGTGATCACGAGCGTCGGCGTCTTGATCTTATCGGCGGACAAATGCGGCGAGCATCGCGCGAAATGACGACGCGCGGGGGCGCTCCAGGGCGGGCCGCCGGATTCCCAGTCCGTGAACCAGAGTTCTTCGCTTTCGAGCGACATGGTTTCGAGATTGAAAACGCCATCATGCGTCACGGCCGTTTTGAAACGATCGGTGTGCCCGATCAGCCAGTCGACCGCATAACCGCCGTAGCTTGCGCCCGCAACGGCCGTTTGCTGCGGATCGACGAACGGCAGCTTTGTGACGGCATCGAACACGGCATTGAGATCGACCATCACTTTGCCGCACCAGTCCTGCGAGATTTCATCGACGAACTTCTGGCCAAAGCCGAATGAGCCGCGAGGATTCGGCGCAGCGATCACCCAGCCTTGCGCTGCCCACAGCGCCGGATTCCATCGATACGACCAGGCGTCGGCCCAATCGCCTTGCGGACCACCGTGGAGGAGGAAAACTGTCGGATATTTTTTCGAAGGATCGAAGTTGGGCGGCTTCAACAGCCAGTATTGAATCGACGCACCGGCCGCGCCGGTTACAGTTAAACTCTCCGGCCGA
>Ga0207646_10004175_pt1 | contig 15830 bp, 13 predicted proteins | sample KBSK5502metaG_FD_184343 | JGI IMG/M metagenome (GOLD analysis project Ga0207646, IMG submission 184343) | Corn, switchgrass and miscanthus rhizosphere microbial communities from Kellogg Biological Station, Michigan, USA - KBS K5-50-2 metaG... | ecosystem: Host-associated > Plants > Roots >... | reverse complement strand
GGTGACTGAGATGATTGGAGCGGGAAACGGGGGTCGAACCCGCGACATCCACCTTGGCAAGAAGGTGTCCAGCTTCGGGACGCTAGCGGACGCTTGCGGATGAGGGGGTTGCTATCCGTCCGCAGGCGTCCCGAAGCGTCCTGGAGCGTCCTTTGAAGGCCCATTGAACTCCTTATTGAACTCGCATGCGTATACCACCCTCTCCGGAACCTCGAAAGTCCCCGTCACGGTCCTCGGCTCGTTCGGTGTACTAACTCGGTTCGACCGAAGTGTTGAGCGGTCGACGTCTCGGAGTCTTCCACGCCGCGAAGGATTCAGCGTTATCGGACTGTGACCGCTTGGCCAATGACAGCGGAGGGCATGGCGTCCGTTTCCGAACAGGCGGGTCCCGGAATCGCTCATCTCATGCCGTGAACTTCATCGTCCGCTTTTTCGCATCAATGAGTTGCGTCGAGTCGGCCGTGGCACGGTTCTCGCCAAAAGAAGGCTTGGAAATCATGGACATCCTTCGGGAAGGAGTCGCGGAGAAGAAGCGTCGGCGGCGTTTCCTCGTCGGGGGCGCGGGAGTCGTCGCGATCCTTTTGATCACGCTCGGCCTGTCGCGGCTGAAGCCCGCGGCGCCGACCGTGGACAAGGCGACGGTCTTGATCGACACGGTCAAGCGAGGCCCCCTGAAGCGCCAGGTCCGGGGGCCGGGGTCGCTCGTTCCCGAGACCGAGGGGATCCTGCAGATCTCCGCATCGACCGACGCCCGGGTCGAGCGCCTGCTCGCCCAGCCCGGCAGCCCGGTGACCCCCGACACGGTCCTGCTCGTGATGTCGAATCCCTCCCTCGAGAGGGATGCGCTCGACGCGGAGTGGCAGCTGAAGGCGGGTCTGGCAGACCTCGCCTACACCCGAGTCAAGCTCCAGAAGGATCTGCTCGACCAGAAGGCCGCGGCCGCGACGGTCGAGTCCGACTACCACCAGGCGCAGCTTCAGGCCGAGACCAACGAAGGTCTCTTCAAGGAGGGGCTCGTCGCGGGAATCACGTTGAAGCTCTCGCAGACCCGCGCCAAGGAGCTCGCGACGCGAAACGAGATCGAGAAGAAGCGACTCTCCGTCGCCGCCGAGGCCGAGAAGGCGCAGATCGACGCCCAGCAGGCGAAAGTCGAGCAGGTTCGAGCCCTGGCGAAACTCAAGCGCGAGCAGATGGAGGCGCTGCGCGTCTGCGCCGGAATCCGCGGCGTGCTCCAGGACGTCTCGGTCCAACCGGGCCAGCGGGTCATGCCGGGAACGACGCTCGCCAGGGTCGTTCAACCGGAGAAGCTCAAGGCGCAGCTGAAGATCGCGGAGACGCAGGCCCGGGACGTCCAGATCGGCGAGAAGGCCTTCATCGACACGCGCAACGGCATCGTTGAAGGACACGTCTCGCGGATCGATCCCTCCGTCTCCGGCGGGACCGTCACCGTCGACGCGGCCCTGGACGGCCCGCTCCCGAAGGGTGCCCGGCCCGACCTTTCGGTGGACGGCACGATCGAGCTCGAGCGGCTTACCGACGTCGTCCACGTGGGCCGCCCCGCCTTCGAGTCCGAGCAGGGCACGATCACTCTCTTCCGGCTCCAGCCCGGCAGCGACGAGGCCGTGCGAGTGAAGGTCCGCCTCGGAAAGAGCTCCGTCAACGCCGTCCAGATCCTCGAGGGCTTGAAACCCGGCGACAACGTCGTCCTCTCCGATATGTCCGCCTGGGCGGCCTTCGACCGCGTCAGACTGAAATGACGAATCAAGAAGGGGAGTGCGCATGAGCAGCAACGGCACCCCGGTCATCCGGGGCACCCAGGTCATCCGCCTCGATGGCGTGACCAAGGTTTTCTTCACCGACGAGGTCGAGACGCACGCTCTTTCCGGCGTGCATCTTCAGATCCAGCACGGGGAATTCATCTCGATCGCGGGACCGTCCGGCTGCGGCAAGTCCACGCTCCTTTCGATTCTGGGTCTGCTCGACTCCCCCACTGCCGGCAACTACTGGTTGAACGGCAAGAGCGCCGAGAAGCTCGAGCTCTCGGAGAGGGCCCGCTTCCGCAACCGCGAGATCGGGTTCATCTTCCAGAGTTTCAACCTGATCGGGGACCTCTCCGTGTACGAGAACGTCGAGTTGCCGCTGACCTATCGCGGGATGCCGGCGGCCGAGCGAAGGAAGCGCGTCCACGAGGCTCTCGAGAAGGTCGGCATGGTCCACCGAACGAACCACTTCCCCTCGCAGCTGTCCGGCGGCCAGCAGCAGCGCGTCGCGGTCGCGCGCGCGATCGCGGGCCAGCCGCTCATCCTGCTCGCCGACGAGCCGACGGGGAACCTCGATTCGGTCAACGGCGAAGCGGTGATGTCCCTGTTGCGCGACCTTCACCGGGAAGGCGCGACGATCTGCATGGTCACCCACGACCCGCGCTTCGCCCGCTACGCCGCCCGCACGATCCACCTCTTCGACGGGCGCGTCGTCGAGGACGAGAGAGGCGAAGAGCGGGCCGCCGACGAGCACGAGCTGAAGGAGGCAGGCCTCTTGTGAGCCGGGCGAGCGGGCTTCCCGAGTTCCTTTCGTGAGCGCGCTCCTGCGCGACCTCGCGCACGCGATCCGGGCCGTGCGGCGGAGTCCTGGCTTCACTCCGCTCGCGGTTTCGACGCTTCGCATCGAGTGATCGCGGGAGAGGAGACGGCTCGCCCCGGTCGGATGGGGCGCGATCCCCGTTACGATTACCGGATGAGCCGGTCCGTGAACGACCCCGCTCCGTGAAAACTCCCGACGCCGCTTCGCCGGATCGGGTCCTCATCGCGGACGACCAGCGTGACGTACTCGAGGCCCTGCGCCTTCTGCTGAAGGGGGAAGGGTTCTCCGTCGAGACGACGAGCTCGCCGGCCGGAGTCCTCGCGGCGCTCGAGGCGAATGAGTTCGACGCCGTGCTGATGGACCTCAACTACGCCCGGGACACGACCTCGGGAGAAGAAGGGCTCGACCTGCTCGCGCGGATCCAGCGGCTGGACTCCATGCTGCCCGTCGTCGTGATGACGGCCTGGGGGACCGTGGACCTGGCGGTCGAGGCAATGCGGCGCGGGGCGCGGGACTTCGTGCAGAAACCCTGGGACAACACGCGGCTCACGACCACGCTGCAGACCCAGATCGCCTTGGGCCGGGCGCTGCGTCGGGGGCAGCGGCTCGAGGCGGAGAACCGGATCCTGCGGCAGGATGAACCGGAGATGATCGCGGCCTCGGCCGCGATGCGCCCGATTCTCGAGTTGATCGAACGGGTCGGGCCGTCCGACGCCAACGTACTCATCCTAGGCGAGAACGGCGCGGGCAAGAGCCTGGTGACGCGCGCCCTCCACGCGGCCTCCCGCCGCGCCTCACGGCCGCTCGTGACCTTAAACGCGGGCGGAATCGCCGAGGGCGTCTTCGAGAGCGAGCTCTTCGGCCACGTCAAGGGCGCTTTCACGGACGCTCGCTCCGACCGCGTCGGACGGTTCGAGCTGGCCGACGGCGGGACTCTCTTCTTGGACGAGATCGCCAACGTGCCTGCCAGCCAGCAGGCCAAGCTCCTCCGGGTCCTGGAGACCGGCGAGTTCGAGAGGCTCGGCTCCTCGCGCACCCGTAAGGTGGACGTGCGGATGATCTCGGCCACCAACTCAGACATCGGCGCGGAGGTCGCCGCCGGCCGCTTCCGCCAGGACCTCCTCTTCCGGCTCAACACGATCGAGATCCGGGTCCCGCCCCTTCGCGAGCGGGGGGAGGACATCCCGGCGCTCGCCCTCCATTTCCTGTCTCGCCATGCCCGGCGCTACCGCAAGGATGTCCGCCGGTTCGCGGCGGCGGCGCTCCAGGCGATGCTCGATCACCGATGGCCGGGCAACGTTCGGGAGCTCGACCACGCCGTCGAGCGGGCGACGTTGATGGCTCGAGGCGACGCGATCGAGGCGCGCGATCTGGGGCTTCGCCCGGCGGGAGACGGCGCGCCGCTGCTCGAGCAAATGAGCCTCGAGGAGGTCGAGAGGATCCTCGTCCAGAAGGCGATGGCTCGCTATGCGGGCAACGTCAGCCAGGCCGCCCGCGCCTTGGGCCTCTCGAGGAGCGCGCTCTACAGGCGCCTGGAGAAGTTGTGAGTCGCACTTGAATGAGACGCCTCAGCCACGACCGACGCATTGTTCTCTACGCAGCGCTGGCCGCGGGTCCCGCGGTGGCGGCCGCTCTGCTCCTCCTCTGGTTCGGCGACTTCGCGCCGAGGACCCGGTGGACAGTGACGGCCGTGATCGTGCTTTCCTGGATCGCGTTCGCCTCCTCGCTCTGGGAGCGCCTGGTCCGACCCCTCCAAACGGTTTCCAACCTGCTCTCCGCGATGCGGGAGGGGGACTTCTCCATCCGCGCGCGCGGCGCCCGCGCGGGAGATCCGCTCGGAGAGGTTCTCTTCGAGGTCAATGCGCTGACGGAGACCCTGCAGAACCAGCGCCTGAAGGCGCTCGAGGCGACCGCTCTGCTCTCGCGGGTGATGGCCGAGATCGATGTCGCCGTCTTCGCGTTCGACCAGGGCGGGAAGTTGAAGCTGACAAACCGCGCCGGCGAGCGCCTGCTCGGCCAGCCGGAAGAGCGACTGATCGGCGCCGATGCGGCCGCGCTGGGGCTCGAAGCCTGCCTCCGCGAGGACTCGCCGCCGATTCTCGACGCGATCTTTCCCGGTGGTGCCGGCCGCTGGGAGATCCGGACGAGCGCTTTCCGGCAGGGGGGTCTCCCCCACCGCCTCTTGGTTCTCGCCGACGTCAGCCGCCCCCTGCGCGAAGAAGAGCGGCAGGCCTGGCGGCGCTTGATCCGCGTGCTCGGCCACGAGCTCAACAACTCGCTCGCGCCGATCCAGTCGCTCGCCGAGAGCCTGCGGGGACTGCTCGCCAATACCGCCCCGCCGCCGGACTGGCGCGAGGACATGCGCCGAGGCCTCGCCGTGATTGCGTCGCGTTCGGAGTCGCTCTCGCGCTTCACCAACGCCTACGCGAAGCTAGCGCGGCTTCCCCGGCCTTGTTTGCAGACGGTGGATGTGTCGTCTCTGCTGCGCCGTGTCGTGGGGCTGGAGACGCGCCTTCCCGTGCGCCTCCAGGCCGGACCGCTCCTCCATCTGAAAGCCGACCCGGACCAGCTCGAGCAGGCCTTCATCAACCTCCTCCGTAACGCCGTGGACGCCGCCCTGGAGACTTCCGGAGCCGTCGAAGTGGGATGGAGACGCGCAGCCCCGACCTCTCCGCGCCTGGAGGTCTGGATCTCCGACGAAGGGCCGGGCCTGTCGAGCACGGCGAATCTCTTCGTTCCCTTCTTCACGACGAAGCCCGGGGGCTCCGGCATCGGTCTCGTCTTCTCTCGCCAGATCGCCGAAGCCCACGGTGGCTCCCTGACCCTGGAGAACCGCTCCGACCGCCGGGGATGCCGAGCCTCGCTCGTGCTGCCGCTCCCTCCTCAGGCAGTGATGGAGAAAATTCGAAATTCGAAATCTGAAATCCGAAACAAACCCCAATGACCAAAACCCGTATGCTCAAAACGGGGCCGATCCCGGCGCGAGCATTTTGAGCATTTGACCAGTCGGGCGCAGGTCAGACGAGAAAGGCGATAGAAGGCCGTCCCGGTTTCGGACAATTGCATCCCAACACCGGGCACAGCCATGTAAACCTGGGGAGCTCGTCGCTTCGTATCGTTAAACAACTTAACGACTTACACCGAAGCCCACGTGGCAATAGATTTGCTCACGCATGGTTGTGTCCTAAGAAGATGGAGGAATTCGAATTTACGATTGAAATCGAAAATCCGAACCAAGGAGAAACCTAGAGATGAAACGCTTCATCAAAGTTTCCGTTCTGTTGATGGTGCTGGGCTTCGGTGTGCCGGCCGCAGCGCCGACCATGCCCCCCAGTTGCTCCACTTGATTGTCAGTTTGTGCGGCGGCCGGTGGCTCGACGACTCTGTGCGGCAGGATTTGCACCGGCTTGTGCCGCCTTTAATTTGGCGCTTCCCGACCAGCGGCCTGGTCACGCCAGCTGAGCAAACGAGCCTCGTCTCGTGTCTGAGGTGTCTCCTCTGGAGGGCTCACGGATGAAAGAGAAACTGGAGGTAGTGACCAACATCGCGTTGATCGCTCTTGCCTGCATCATCGGCTACGATTTTTTGCTGGCACGCTCGACATCCAAGAATCCTCTGCCAGCTTCGGTTCAGGTTGGCGACCAACTGCCCAGCCTAGCCGCGTACGACTGGAAGTCGCACGACCGCACCCTGGTTCTAGCCCTCAAAAACGGATGCCGCTTTTGCGAGGAGAGCTTCCCGTTTTATCGGAAGTTGGCCGAGCTGGAAAAATCGAACCAGACCGACGCCCATCTCATCGCGGTTTTCCCGGACGATCCGGCCGCCGTCCGCCAGCATTTGGAAACGCAGCGGCTGGCGGTCGAAGCCTTCGCAGGCGTCGAGTTGAACCAAGTGAAAGTAGCAGGCACTCCAACTTTGATCTTGATCGATCGACAAGGGCTGGCTTCCAGAGTCTGGATCGGCGCGCTCGCGGCGGCGGGAGAGGCCGAGGTAGTGACGGCCATCAAGAGGGCAAGAGCGAAGCGCCCTTCGAATGCAGCGGAGGAGGATAAGAATTGGCCGGTGGCGTCGGCCAACTGAATTACGCATAAGGGTGGTGAAGCACTTGGCGACAGCATCAAGTCCACCGTTCTCAAACTCGGCTGCCGACGAGCTTCAGCCGGCGCCGCAAGCAAAGCCAAAAGGAGGCAAGTTGAATAGCAAGGAGGCGAGAAAAATGAGCTGGCGTTTAAGATTCAAACTGGCGGTAGTTGTGCTTCTCGGCGCTGCTGCGTTGCGTATGTCTCCTCCGCAGACAGCGTCGGCATCCACCTGCCCCCATCGTATCTGCTTGCGCAACGTCACAGTGGGGGGTTGCTGCGGCGCCTTGCTAACAGGAGCCGACGAAATTGGGCCATGTCGGGTCCTCAGGCGATGCTCTTAATCCTCTTGAACAAGAATTGCTAGCCATTTTCACCGACCCGATGGCTCCTTCCATGGAAACTTTGCTGCAAGACATTCGATTTGGCCTGCGGACGCTGCGAAAGAACCCTGGCTTCACGGCGGCGGCGATCGTGACGCTGGCGCTGGGCATCGCAGCCAATACGACCATCTTCAGCGCAGTCAACGGCTGGATGTTGCGGCCCCCGCGCATCAAAGATCCCGCCAGCGTGGTCGTGATCGTGACCACCGACCCGGCCAAGGGACCAGGATGGGGATGGGACCGCCAACCTGTTTCCGCCTTTGATTTCGTTGCTTGGCGGGAGCAGAGCCATGCCTTCAAGGACATGGTTGCGAGCGAAGGGAACAATTTCGCTCTGACCGGGGCGGGTGAGCCGGAGCGGCTCGACGGGATGCGCGTGTCCGCAAGCTATTTCGATGCCCTGGGCCTGTCGACCGCTCTGGGACGCACCTTCCTGCCCGGTGAGGACCAGCCGGGTCGCGAGCCAGTCGTCATCCTGAGCCACGGGTTGTGGCAACGTCGGTTTGGCTCCAACCCCAGGGTGGTCGGGGAGGTCCTGCGCCTCAATGGCGAGAACTGCACCGTGGTCGGTGTCATGTCCAGTAGCTACCGGCTGGGAGTGTACGGCGGCCCGCAATTGTGGACGCCACTCGTCTTCCCCCCGGAGAGCGTTCTCCCCGCAGCCCGCGGGGACCGCCGCCTGGTCGTTATGGCTCGCCTGAAATCCGGGGTAAGCATTGAAACGGCAAAGGCTGAGATGGTGGTGCTCGCCCAACGCTCCGAACAAGCTTACCCCGGCACGAGCAAGGGTTGGAGCGCCACGGCAATGTCCATCCAGCACTACATCGCCGATGAATTTGAGATTGGCATGAGGCTGCAGATGGGAGTGGTCATCTTTGTCCTGCTCATTGCCTGTGCCAACATTGCCAGCCTGCAGCTTGCGCGCGGCGCCGAGCGCCAAAGAGAGTTCGCCGTGCGCGCGGCTCTGGGCGCGAGTCGTTTCCGCCTGGTCCGGCAACTGTTTGTCGAGAGCCTCCTACTCGCTTTGGCTGGCGGCGGGCTAGGCCTGCTTTTTGCTTCTTGGGGAGTGGATTTATTCCGTAGCGGCCTTGGTGCGGACGCCTCCGTCGGATCGGCGGCGGCTGAAGTTACCATCGATCGCACCGTCGTGGCCTACACGCTCGGCATATCGGTTATGACAGCCATCCTATTCGGCTTGGCGCCCGCCTTTCACCAGACGGCACTGGATCTCCACTCGACACTCAAAGAGGGCGGCCGGACGGGTTCGCAGAGCAGGGCCCGCCACCGGACGCGCAGTGTCCTCGTGACCGCGGAAATCGCCCTGGCGCTGGCGCTCCTGATCGGCGCAGGATTTTTCGTGCAGGAATTTCTCGACAGAGTTCACGCTGGCTTCGGGATCGACCCGAATCAGGTCTTGACGGCAAACATCTCTCTTTCCAGCACGCGCTACAAAGATCCCTCAAAGCAGGCGGCCTTCTTCCAGGAAGCCATCCAACGCCTCGAAGCACTTCCCGGCGTCATTTCGGCGGGCGCCACGACGCGACTGGCGCCCAGTCAAGTGGACGACCACGTTGTCACGTTTAGCATCGAAAGCCAGCCTGTATTGTCACGCTCGGAGAGGATGCGGACGCATTACTTCGCCATCAGCCCCGATTATCTGCGCACGTTGCGGATACCGCTGCTTCGCGGCCGCAACTTCTTATCTTCCGACAGCACGCAGGCACCCCCTGTGGCCCTCGTTAACCAGGCATTTGTTCAGCGCTACTTCCACAACGACCATCCGCTCGGTAGGCACATTCGAATCGACACCAGCCCTTCAGACCGCCCCGACTGGACTGAAATCGTTGGCGTCGTAGGTAACGTGAAAAACTGGCTCGACGAGGCAAGGGAAAAGCCCCAGGTCTACGAGCTTTACTCTCAGAGGCCATCCGCGGTGATGACTCTCGCCATCCGGACGCACTCCGACCCGGCGGCCTTCGCTCCGATGTTGCGCCGCGCCGTCCGGAGCCTGGACAAGGACCAACCGATAACCCGTCTCCAAACCATGAACCAGGTTATCGCCGAGTCCGGCGTTGCCGGCGTCGTGGTAATCACACTCGTGGGCAGCTTCGCGGCTCTGGGGTTGGCTTTGGCAGCGGTGGGGGTCTTCGGAGTGATGGCCTATACGGTGGCGCAGCGAACCCATGAAATTGGAATCCGCATGGCCCTGGGCGCCCAGAGGAGCGATGTCCTGAGAATGGTGGTCAAGAAAGGAATGGTCCTTGCGGCGTTTGGGGTCGCGACTGGCCTCGCGCTGGCGGTTCCATTAGTGTGGCTGAAGCTAGGACTTGTGAATGACGAAGTCCTGCCATTCGATCAACGCGGTCCCGTTTTTCTGGCCGCAGCTTTTTTGATTTCGCTCGTTGCGTTACTGGCGACCTACATTCCCGCGCGCCGGGCCACGAAGGTCGATCCCATGGTGGCGCTGCGATGTGAGTGAAAACTCGTCGCTCACGCCATTCGAGTTTGAGAGTTGATGCTCAATAGGAAAGACCAGCATAGGGACCCAGACAAATTTCGTTTAAGGAGGATCTAAACCATGGACAGTCTAAGGAAGCGATTAGTGATGTTCGTAACCCTGGTGGCACTGGTTATGCTCGGATCGGTGCTTGTGGCGCAGCCGCCGTGCGATCGAGCCTGTGCGAGCACGTGCCTAGCGCAGTATATCGGTGCGGTGAAGGCCTGCGACGGTAGTCCAGCGTGCCTGGCCGCCGCACGTGAAGCAGCTAGGGCTTGCATCGAAGGTTGCGGTTGCCTCCGTTAAGGCTGTTCGTGGCGCGATTCCCTGCGCGACCCATCGGGAGTCGCGCCACTACAGGCTTTTCCAGAAGACCTGGAAGGGCCCGCAGGTTCGGGGAGCGGCAACTGCGCCACAAGGGAGGATTCCGCGGGGGCACGGCTCCGTGCCTCAGCCGGGCACGGGTCATTGGGGTCAGGTACGGAATCTTGCACTCTCAGGCGGGGCCGCAGAATGCAAGAGTGCGTGCCTCACTCCGGCTCGCGCCTCCCCCATCCCGCTAGCACCAATCGGCGCGACGATCCTGGTGGAACCCGAGGCGCGTGCCGGGTGGGAGTGTCACTGAGCTGCTGAAAGACTACATCGCGCCGCCTGCCTTGCACCGATGGCGCCAACTCCGCCTGGCGGCCCTGTTCGCGCGGCACGAACCAGCCAAGGGTTGGAGCGGGAAACGGGGGTCGAACCCGCGACATCCACCTTGGCAAGGTGGCGCTCTACCACTGAGCTATTCCCGCTCGGGACCGCGAAGGATAGCGAAGGGGCCTTGCGGAATCAAGACGCGGAGACAAGGGTCGTCGTGCCGCCGCAGTGGCTGCAGACCCGCACGACGTTCTCCCCGAACTTCTTCTCGGGAGCGCACTCCTCACACAGCGGTCGGTTGCTGTCGGGGCAGACAAAGTGCGCGAGACGGTCCGTGTGCGTGCGGCAACAGCGGGGCGGCGTGTTCTTCGACTTTCTCTTCAGATCGAAGAGCGGCTTCAACTCCGCCATCTCGCCGGCCACGACCCACGAGCCGTCCGGCGCAAAAACGCGGTCGCGCTCCAGGATCTCGCCGGTCCGGATCAGGTTCCGGATCCCGCGCCGGTCGAAGTAATCGTCCTCCCACCCGCGCTTGTCGAGCCGGAAGGCTCTCTCACCGCCCACCGCGATCCGCCCGGTCTTCTCCAGCTCTGCCGCTACGTCCGCGGCGGCTTCCTTCTTCGCCGCCTCGCCCTGGAGCCGCGCCTGGGTCCGCGCCTGGTCGCGCGAAGGGAAATCCATCGGATCGCCGCAGCGCGGGCAGGGAAATCGAGCCCGCACCGGAGGGATCTTCTCGAGAGACATCGAGAAGCTGGAGAAGCAGCTCGGACAGGTGTAGTTGTACGAGACTTCCGATTCGTTCAAACGATCTCCGAGGGAAGGGAAAATTTTAGCACGCGGTCCGACGTCTTCCGCTCGCGGCGGTTCAGCGCCGCCGCCGGCTAACGGTCGGCCCCCGAAAGGCGTCGCGCAGGATCTCGACCCGCGGGCCACCCTCGCCCTCGAGAATCGCCACGACGTCGAAACGGCAGGGGGCGTCGGCGCGGCGCTCGCGCGCGAGCCAGGCCTCGGCCGTCCGGAAGATCCGCCGGCGCTTCTCGGCGGTGACCGCCTCCGCCGGCGTGCCGTAACCGACGCCGCGCCGTCCCTTGACCTCCACGAAGCAGAGCACGCCGCCCTCCTCCGCGACGAAATCGATCTCGCCCGGCCGCGCGCGGAAGTTCCGCTCGAGGATCCGGTAACCCGCCTCCGTGAGCCTCTTCTCCGCGAGACGCTCCCAGTCGTAACCCGCCCCGCGCAGCCCGCGCGGGCGCGTCGGTTTTCGGAAGGCCCACGCGAGGAGCCGCTCGAGGACTGCCCGCGGCGTCACGGCGTCCGGCTCTCACGGACGTATTGAGGGCTCTGGCCTTTCGACCAGGGGTCGTAGCTCTGCGCGAACGCGATGCGTTCCGCCAGCGGCGGGTGGCTGTACAGCCAGAACTCGACGAATCGGCCCGGGTGAGGATCCGAAAGATTGACCTCTCCCAGGATCTGGAACGCGTCCGCCGCCGTCCGCTGCGGGTCGGGGATCAGCCCGTGGATGACCTCGAGACCGTAGACGTCCGCCGCATGCTCCTGCGCGCGCGAAAACGTGTTGATGGCTGGCGAGGACAGCTCGCTCGCGACGGACAGGACCAGGAGGAGCACCGGAAACGACGCCCAGTCCGCGAGCCCGCGGATCCTGGAGCGGCTCCCGCCCACCGGGAACGCGCTCCGGAGCACGAGGTGCGCGAGGAAGAGAATCACCAGGAGCAGGCCCGCCACGAAGGCGATCGTCTTCGGAATGTGCCCGAGCATGTAGTGCCCCATCTCGTGCCCGAAAACGAAGAGCGTCTGCGGCGAGGTCATCCGCGCGAGCGTCGTGTCCCAGACGACGACCCGCTTGGAGGCGCCGAAGCCCGTTACGTAGGCGTTCAGCGACTTCAGCTTCCGGCCCGCGTCCATCAGGAACATCCGGTCCCGCGGAATCGAAAGACCCCCGCGTTGCGTGACCTTTTCGATTTCGGCTACGAGGCCCGGGGCCTTTCCCGCCAGAGGCTCGAAGTGGAAGAAAAGGGGGTCGATGACGACCGGGGCGATGAAGACCAAGAAGACGATGACCGGCAGCGTCGCCAGCCAGAAATAGAACCACCACCGCCGCGGGCTCTTCGCGAGGATTCGATAGAGCAGCCAGAGGAGCGGCGTCAGGATGAGGACGCCCACGATTTGACCCTTGCACCAATCCCAGAACCACGATCCCCAGCCCTGCACCGACTGGTCGTAAACGAGCGAGAGGTGGTGCCCCCAGGCCGCGACCGGGAGCTCGAGGATCTGCCAGACGATCAGGAAGAGCGGGACGAAAACGAGGGCCTGGACGAACGGGTTGGCGGAGACGCGTTCCGCGAGGTCGCGGAACTTCGGCGCCAGGCCGGCGGCGATGAGCGCGAGGAGCACGACGATTTCCCACGCCTCCCCGAGGAAGTGGAGACGATACCGGGCACGCGAGTACGCGACCGCCTTCTCGTACTTCTCGGGTGAGAGCTTGTATGCGGCAGCCGGCCGCGCCGGGGCCGATGCCGTCGGCGTCCGGCCGGGCGCAGGAGTTTGCGCGGAGAGCGGCGGTGCGGCGTCAAACGCCGCCATTGCGACCGCCGCGAAAAAGAGAACGGTTCGAAGGAGCCGCGCTACATCGCCGGAGTCGGCACGGGCGCCACGGCGGACTGGCCACACAGCCGGACACCCTTCTTGCGGTTCGTGTGGTACTCGTAGGTCGCGTCCCGCACCCGTAGAGTGATCCGGTAACCGGGTGTCAAGACCTGCGCGCAGCTCTCCGCCGTCTTGACGCATCCCAGGCAGGAGTCGGGCCAGGTGGCGTCCTCCTGCGCGACCCCCGCGATGTCGGACTCCGGGGCGCCGATCTTCTTGGCGAGGTCCTTCACGGAGGCGCGGAACGCCTCCTGCCGGCTCTTGCTGTCGGCGCCCTGCCCGGAGGGGGGCGGCGGCGTGGCCGAGCGGTGGAGCATGCAGGCGGAAAGAGCGAGGCACAGGGCAAGAGAAAGGGTTGAAATAAGGACTCTCTTCATTGTTGTCGTTCTCCTCGGGAGCTTCCCGGCTGCAAGGCGGGTGCCCGATGTCAGCTGCGTTCTCCGACTGTCTCCCGCGGCATGGCTCTCCTCGCGAGCTCCAGGACGTCGAACGGGATCGTCGTCGCACCGATCTCCTCCTTCGCGTTGCCGAGCATGATCATGCAGTAAGGGCAGGAGAGTCCGACGGAGGCTGTTCCCGCTTGCTCGATCTCCTTCATGCGCGTCTGGTTGATCCGCGTCCCCAGCTTCTCCTCCATCCACATTCGCCCGCCGCCGGCGCCGCAGCAGAGGCCCCGCTCGCACGTGCGGGAAAGCTCCTCGAGTTGGAGGCCCGGAATCGCGCGGAGGACGTTACGGGGCGCCTGATAGACCCCGTTGTACCGCCCCAGGTAGCAGGCATCGTGGTAGGAGATCGTCTCGCAGAAGGGCTCGGTGAAGCGGATCCGTCCCTCCCCGAGCAGCCGTTCCACGAGCTCCGTCGCGTGGATGACCTCGTACGATCCACCCAGGACCGCATATTCGTTCTTGATGCAGTTGAAGCAGTGCGGGCAGTTCGTGACGATCTTCTTCACGCCGTAGCCGTTCAGCGTCTCGACGTTCTGCTGCGCGAGGATCTGGAAGAGGTACTCGTTGCCCATGCGGCGCGCGGAGTCGCCGGTGCAGGTCTCCTCGGTCCCCAGAATGGCGAACGAGACCCCCGCTTCGTTCAGGATTTCGACGATCGCTTTCGAGACCCGCTTCGCCCGGTCCTCGTAGGAGCCCGCGCATCCGACCCAGAAGAGGACTTCGACGTCGCGCTCCCCCGCCTGCGCCATCGAGACGACCGGCAGGTCCTTCGCCCAGTCCGCGCGCGAGGAAGCGGAGATCCCCCACGGATTGCCGTTGGTCTCCATGCCTCGGAACGCGGTCTGCATCTCCTTCGGGAAATCGGCGCGCTCGAGAACGAGGTGGCGCCGCATCTCGGTGATCTTGTCGACCGCGGGGATGATGAAGACGGGGCACGCGCTCGTGCAGAAGCCGCACGTCGTGCACGCCCAGATGGTTTCGGGGGTGAGCCATCCGCCGATCAGGTCCTTTCGGGCTCCGGACTCGTCTCCGTTGCCGCGGCCCGACGTCGCGGCGAGGATCTCCGGGGTCGCTTCGTACACCGCGTCGCGCAAGTCGCCGATGAAGACCTTCGGGTCGAGCGGCTTGCCGGTCAGCGCGGTCGGACAGACGACCCGGCAGCGGCCGCACTCGGTGCAGGTGTAGCCGTCCAGGACCGACTTCCAGGAGAGGTCTTCGACCCGCGAGACGCCGAACCGCTCCGATGCCTCGAGGTCTGGCGTCCCGAGTCGTCCCATCGGGTCGAGCTTCATGAAGAAGACGTTCGGAACCGCCGTGATGATGTGGAAGTGCTTCGAATACGGCAGGTAGTTGCCGAAGAACAGGATGTCGGCGAGGTGCGTCCACCACGCCACGCCGTACAGCGCGCGGAGACGCTCCGGCGACAGGCCGGCAAGGCCCCGGGCGATCACCGCGACCGCCGGCGACCAGGGGCTCGCGAGTCGGGGCGCGAGCGCGACCTTCGCCGCCTCGGCGACGAGGTCCGCGGAGATCAGGAGCGCGATCAGGAAGAGGATGAACCAGGCGTCGGTGGTCAGGTCGAGCCTCGGCGGACGCGCGAAGGCGCGCCGGGCCACCGCCATCGCGACCCCGAGGAGCACCAGGATCTCGAAGACGTCCTTCGCGAGGGTGTAGGCGTCGCCGGCGGCTCCGGGGAGCAGCCGGAAGCCCGGGACCAGACCTTCGACCACCAGGGCGATCGTCCGAACGAGGAGGACGATGAATCCGGTGAACAGGAAGATGTGGAAGACCCCGGCGTAGAGGTCGCGAAACATGCGCTTCTGCAGGAACGCGTACTCGATGGTCTTCCAGATCCGCGTGCCGATCCGATCGAATCGGTTTTCCGGCGCAGTCGCGAAGAGGACGCGAACACGCCGCGACATCGAGTAGACGAACGTGGCGACTGCGAGGAGGACGAGGAGGCCGAAGAAGACGGGACCGGGGACGCCGAGGATCGTTCGTTCGGTCGGCAGCGGGGGCACCGCTTAACTTTAATCGACCGTCGCGCTCCCCGGCGAACGATCTGATTCGCACCGGCACCTTGCTCGCGAAAGTTCCCCTTCAGTTCGCGGCGCGAGGAGTCTCCCGAGGTAACGAGGGAGGAGCCTCCCGCCGCGGGAGCGCGAGCGCCGCGAGGGATCAGGCGAGCGGTCGAGCCGGGTCTGGGCGAGCCGCTCGCCGGTGCGGCACGCAGATCCCGAGCGAAGCGAGCGCGACGACTACTCCGCCTTCGCGGCGCGCACCGCTTTCGCCACCTCCGGCACGGTCCGGAAGATGTCGCCGACGATGCCGTAGGTCGCAACCTTGAAGATCGGCGCTTCCGGGTCCTTGTTCAACGCGACGATGACTTTCGACGTTCCCATCCCCGCCAGATGCTGGATCGCGCCGGAGATTCCGCAGGCGACGTAGAGAGTCGGCGAAACGACCTTACCGGTCTGGCCGACCTGGTGCTGGTGGTCGATCCAGCCCGCGTCCACGACCGCGCGCGACGCGCCGAGAGCAG
>Ga0207646_10004173_pt1 | contig 15843 bp, 15 predicted proteins | sample KBSK5502metaG_FD_184343 | JGI IMG/M metagenome (GOLD analysis project Ga0207646, IMG submission 184343) | Corn, switchgrass and miscanthus rhizosphere microbial communities from Kellogg Biological Station, Michigan, USA - KBS K5-50-2 metaG... | ecosystem: Host-associated > Plants > Roots >... | reverse complement strand
CAGCGGCTTGCAGCAAGGCATGCTGCTGTGAAGATAGGGACAGGGCGCTGGCCAGCAATTCGAGCGTATCAAGGTGTGGCGTGCCATGAATGCCACGCTCTAAGTCAGAAATCGTACGCGCGCTCAGGCTAGCGCGAGCTGCCAGCGCTTCTTGCGAGAGACCTGCCGCCAGGCGATACCGCTTGAGAAGTACGCCAAAGCTGCTCTGTTCCTTCATACATCGCCCTCGTGTACGCCGTCCTTTCTGCTCTATGATAGCACATCCAGGTCAGCTGAGAAATGTGTGAGGAACATGTGCCTATTGTTCATGGCGGAAGGCAGAAGGGCCAGCTATACTTGCCAGAGGAACCTGAGATGACGTTGTACTTTCGTTTCACAGAAACAGGTGCAAGTTGCTTGTGTGACCAAGCGCCCCAAGCCTTCACCTGAGAGAGAGGAGACCAATCATGATACTTGTCGTTGGAGCGACCGGCAACCTCGGAGGCGCAGTTACGCGGATGCTCCTGGCACAAGCCCAGCTCGTTCGCATCCTGGCCCGTTCGCAGTCAAATTACCAGCCCCTTGCTGAGGCAGGGGCGCAGGTCGTGCTGGGCGATCTCAAACAGCGCGGTTCGCTCGATGCGGCGTGTGAAGGAGCAGCCACTGTCATCACGACCGCGAACTCAGCCGCGCGTGGGGGAGCGGACACGGTGCAGACGGTGGACCTGGAGGGCAATCGCCACCTGATTGATGCGGCCCGTGCCGCTGGGGTGAAGCAGTTCATCTTCGTGTCGGCGCTCACGGCTGATCCAAGCAGTCCCGTCCCCTTTCTCCAGGCCAAAGGCCAAACCGAAGACTACCTGCGGGAGAGTGGCATGCCCTACACCATTCTCGCTCCCAATGGGTATATGGAAGTGATGGTCGCTGGGGTTGTGGGCATACCAGCGATGATGGGCCAACCAGTAACGATCGTGGGGGGAGGCCGCCGTAAGCACTCCTTTATCTCTGTTGGCGACGTGGCTGCGTTCATCCTCGCCGCCATCGGCCACCCGGCGGCCATCAATCAGAAACTGCTGCTTGGCGGACCGCAACCCTTCTCGTTTCGGGATGCCGTGGCGATCTACGAGCGTGTACTTGGCCACCAGATTCCCGTCAGAAGTGTGGCTCCCGGTGAGCCAGTGCCAGGCCTCCCACCGATGGTTGCCCACTTATTAGCAGGCTTAGATACCTACGATTCACCGCTAGAGACGACCGAGACGGCTCGCACCTTTGGCATCCAGCTGACACCGCTGGAGGAGGTGGCGCGCCGGGCCGCCACAAGTGTGGCATCGGCTTGAAGCCACGAGTTCTAGGAAAAAGGAAGAGAGGGTTTGCTATGTCACAAGAACAGGGACAGGACGTGCAAAGGCATTCGTCCCCCAAAGGAGTATTCGAGCGCATGATTCAGGCTGCCAATCGGCACGATCTGGAGGCAATGGTGGCATGTTATGCTCCGGACTATCGCAGCGAGCAGCCTTTCCACCCCGAAAGAAATTTCGTAGGGCCGGCTGGCGTACGGAAAAACTGGAGCTTCTTTTTCAAGTCCATGCCAGATTATCAGGTAGAGGTTCTCAATGAGGTGGTAGAAGGGGACACGGTCTGGGCCGAACTACACTTCCATGGCACGCAGGCCGATGGAACTAAGCAGTCGACGCGCGGAGTGACTCTGCTTGGTATTCAAGCTGATCTGATCAGCTGGGCTCGGTTGTATATTGAGGAAGTCAAGGAACTGTCCTGAAGTAGGAATGTATTCGCTGGATGGATCACTCTGAAACTTTTATGAGGATGAGATGAGCGGTTTACCTCGTTTAGAGGTAAGAGGAGTCTCTCCTATGTCAACCGAAGACAACGAGGAAAAAGACATGCCCAAGACTCCTAACGGGTCTTGGGCATGATCGCGGAACCGACCTGAACCGACGGGCATCGAACCATCGGTCGCCCCTGTCATTAGTCCATGTTAAGATGCTGCACATCCCTCATAAGGGATACGTTTCAGAACCCCTGTCCACATAGCCAGCACAAGGCTGTTTATGCTGAAAGCGGAATGTCCATATATTCCGCCTCGGTCTGAGACTGCGGGAGAGGCAGATGTTCTTCACGCATCATCTGAAGATGTTCTTGTAGGGCTTCTTTCATCAGTTGCTCTACTTCTTCTCTCGTATCTGCAACAGCAACGCAGCCGGGCACATCAGGAGAATACGCGCCATACGAGTGTTCGCCTTTTTCGATGATGACCAAGATTCTTGCCATCTCAATTCTCTTTCTCTAGTTGGGCTTGTTTGAAGACACTGAGCAAGGTTCCTACAGGCATGTCCTTTCCAAGATGCCCAGAGACCGTTACTATTCCCCTCTTTGTCGGATGCTTATAATGTCGATGATCTCCACGTACCCGCGCCAGATACCATCCATCAGCTTCTAGACGTTTGATGACATCACGTACCTTCACACACGCGGCCTCATTTCTTCCGTCCTTTCAGAAGAAGTATACCGCATCCACAGAGAATGTGCTAGAGGAGTTGTATCAGCACCAATCAGATGAGCCAAAAAGGACAACCGCCAAATTGTAATCAGTAGACGAGGTTTACCATCGTAACTGACAACAGAGCACATCCGTCCCCTTTCTTCGATACTTACCCATGGGAAGAAGGTCGGCCATACATTTCTCCGCAGAAGAGCTCGGAAGAAGCCTCACGCTGGGAAGAGAAGGCCGGTCTGGACTGCCTCATCACCAAAAACGGCGGGGAACCAAGTAGACACCGGCGTTAATACTCTGGCAGCGTGCTGGGATTTAGCGGGTATGAATGGTATGACCAGCCTCGGTGAGGGCTGAGAGAGCTTGTGGTAACACCTCCTGTTTCACAAGGACATAGTCCGTATCGTAGGTGGAGATGGCAAAGATCCCCAGGTTCGCCTGCGCCAGAGGCATCGTGAGAGAATTGAGAATGCCGGTCAACGAGAAGGGGATGGGGCCCTGGAGTTTGAAACAGCGCCAGTCACGATCAGCCTCTACCTCGGAGGGGAGAGACTCCATCAGGCACACGAGCGAGAGTTCCTCCGAGGTGCTCGTAACAGAGAAGAAGGAGTTGGTTTGGACCCACTCCGGCAAAGGAGTTCCTGGGGCGAACTGACAAATGGCAAACGTGTCCGGCAACAAAAAGAGCGTCAGCGGATGAATGGTCATACCTCATTTCCTTTGCTCGTCTCATACAGAGGGACTCCTGCGCGAAGCAGATCCCAGCGTTGTTTCTCCGCGTGTCAATGCACCCGCAAAGCAGCACACATGAGCTGCTTCTTATTCTACCTCAGGGCCCCCTTCGGGGACAAGCATGCGTCTCCTGAGGCCGGGTAACAGAGGAGGTGGGATTCACCCGCTTGTATGGAGACCCGAAATAGTAGGGCGAACCCATCACTTGTGCAGAAGCAACCGGGCTGAGGGAGCGAAGCCGCAGAGGGAAACGGAAACTGAGGACGGATCAGTCAGACATCAATACGGGGCATACGGTGAGAAGTAGAGGGCGAGGTCTTAGAACTTTTGTTCCATTATATCTAGAACAATTGTATAAATAGTCGAGCGGAACCGACGGGTTTCGACTACTCTGTCGCCAATTTTCTACCTCTTCCTGGCCCCTTCTGGGAGACTGTATCAAAGGGTTCAGCACCTTCTTTCTGAGGATGAAACGGCTGCGGGAAGCACTCCTCCTGTCGTGATTAAGCACCAGCGTCCAGGGCCAAAGCACCCGGCATATGGTATTCCCGCTTCCCATTGGCCGACAGTGGTACACCGTGTTGTGGAGAAGAAAGAACCGCTCCGCACGGTTGCAGCAGAGTATGGTGTCTCTCATGAAACGATCCGTCGCCTCATTCGTGCTGCTACGAAAGAGCATGCATAGCAAGAAGCGCAACTGTACAATCTGTCATGATGGGTATTCGCATCATGTTTTCCTTCTCTGTTCAAGAACGGATCCCCTGCATAACCAACACCATGGCTACCAGAGGCACTATCTCTTTTCATCTACGAAGGGTCATCCCAACTGCTGTCCACCCCTACAAAGTGGTTGGAGTGGCAGGACCCCTGGCGTTGCATTGTGGCGACACGGAACCCGGCCTCGGTGCCATACCGTGAGCATAGCAGGTGAAGACAGGACACACCTGGATACAAGGCGGATTGCACTTGGGGAACAGGCAGAAAATCCGTCGTGATCTGGACAACCATGGCCTTCCTTCGGGCTAGGAGACCCTGGTAAGATTGACATGACCATTGCCAACTTCATAATGAATGGCAGTCCTTCACCGGCGGGTCCGCAAGGCCTGTGGGCCAAGTGAAAGGAGGGAACGTAGCGCAAGGCGACCCGTACGACCTGAAACGATGTCGATCGAGTGAAAGCTTGTAAAGAGACAACATCCTGCTGATTGCTCAGCGCTCAGGCGTAGATCGCCCGCGTTTTCCCCACTCCCTTGTGAATGAATGGTTTCCTGACCATGCAGTAAGCTGGGAGCCGTCGTACGCATCCTGAAGCGAATACGTTTGTAGCCAGTAAAGAGACGGTGGCGGATTGCACCAATCCACCGATGCAGATGCACAGGTTGCGACGCCGTTCCCCGGTTGCTGCGTTGCCTTGAGAACAGGCAGAGAAACAAGATGACAGATACTCATCAGCTGACGCCAACAAAACGCAAACGCTTGCTCAAGACCCTCGGTCCGTGTCCGGCAGGGTACACCAACGATGACCTCGAACGATTTCTCGACCTGCTCTACGGCATGTACAGCCACATCTATACTGCGACCGAACTCCGTCGCATTGTCATCAGCGATCCCTTTGATCGTTCAGAGACGCCTCGTCGGCTCAAACTCATGGAGCTTGCTGAATGGCTCGAGGCGCTTTTAGCCTAAGGGAAAGTCCTTCTGAATTCTCATCTGGAGGTATGGGCTCTCTCGACTCCTCACGAGAGAAGAAACAGGGTTCCCTGCCGCAGATGAGGCAGCAGCGACGAGCAAAATGAAAGGAGAAAAAGGGGCATCTGCATGACAGATGCCAGCTGCCTGTGCTATACTTAACTGGGCAAAGGAGGTACAAGACATCCAAATGGCAGAGCAGATCGAACAAGCACCACCATTGAGCAGTGATTTCGGCCAGCCCTTGATCGGCATTCCGTTTTCAGAAAATGGACACGAGGTCATCCGCTATTTTATCGACGAGACAGCGGCAGATGCGGCGGTCCGTGAGCAGGCGATTCAACAAGCCGTGAGCCTGGCTGGCAGTTGGGGCGACCTGGATTGGGACGAGATGGAAGCGACCCTTGACCGTATCCGTCACGAAAGCCCGCCCACCCCACCTATCACACTATGAGACGCTACCTTCTCGATACTGGCCCTCTTGGGGCCTATCTGCAAGGCCGGGAGCCTGCCGTCGACCTTATTGTTCCCTGGATCAGGCGCGGCGAAGCAGCAACGAGCATCCTGGTCTACGGCGAGATCATCGAGTACATCAAGAGCCTGCAAGACTATCCCACCAAGTATCTAGGGCTCAGAGGGCTGCTGGGCGCAATTTACCCGTATTTCCTCACCTACGCCATCCTGGAACGCTATGCTGAAATCCGCCGTGCTCTCCGGCCTCCCCATGGCCCTGGTCTGATTGGCGATATCGATACGCTTATTGCCGCCACCGCGCTGGAACGCAACCTGACGGTCGTGACGACGGATCGTGATTACGAACGGGTGCCAAGCCTCAAGGTGCGGCGCATCTCGCTCAAGCGCGTGTAGGGCGCTTGCAGCATGAACGCTTTGGCACGCGATCGAACGGGTTGCGCTCGATCGTCTCGCGGCGCACCAGCCAGTGGAAAAAAGCACGTGCGGAGCGCGCATAGGTCTGAGATGAATAGTAGCAGAGACGCAGTACAGAGGTGTTCTCGACAGATCTAGCTCTATCTTATTCCTTCTCGCTTTCTGGCATCTGTGAGCTTTCTCTGCTACTTTAGCAGAAATTAAGGCTGTGTTAGATGGCAAGACCTCGTCTCCAGGGTCTGGCTTCCACAGAGAACCCAACCCTTTCCCGTTCTTGTGTGGTACAATGGATGAGGATTTGTGTACGACATTGAGCGAGAATCGCTGTCAGGTAGAAGTTTCCACGCGTTCCTTGAGAGAAGTGGTGGCGTGCGGCTCTGGTACGTGTTGATCCCCAGCCGTTGTATGAGCCTGCTTCTTCCATGAGACGAGAAGCGTCAGACCAAAAAGGTCGGCTTGTCCCTGGGACATCTCTTTTATCCTGGGGCTGCTCTTGCGGCCAGACCAGCAAGATTTCCGTTTGAACAGCGATACGTTGAAGTAGCCAGGAAGGAGCAGGTCTGAATTGAGCCAAATGAAAGACGAAGTAATCACAAATCGACCTTCATCCACCCCCGCCAGCTCGCTCCTGGTCGTGGACGACAACAGTATGAACCGCATCATACTCTCCCGCTACATTAGCAAACTCGGCTATCGGTCCAGCCTGGCCGAAAACGGACGACAGGCGCTGGAGAAACTCCAGGCCGAGCCATATGACCTGGTGTTGCTAGACGTGCAGATGCCCGAAATGGATGGCTATGCAGTGCTGGAACAGCTCAAGGTCAACCCGCGCCTGCGTGACATCCCGGTGATTATGATCTCAGCCGTAGACGAGCTGGAGAGCGTCGTCACATGTATTGAATTGGGCGCGCAGGATTACCTGCCCAAGCCTTTCAACCCCGTGCTGCTGCGTGCCAGGCTCACGGCTTGCCTGGAGAGAAAGTGGCTGCGCGACCAGGAAGTCGACTATTTGCAACAGGTTGGGCTGGTCACCGCGGCAGCGGCGGCCATCAAGGCCAATACCTTTCAACCGGAAAGCCTGGACGAAGTGGCCCGGCGTCCCGATGAGCTGGGGCAATTGGCGCTGGTCTTTCAGGAGATGGCGCGCCAGGTCTATGCCCGCGAGCAGCACCTGCGACGACAGGTGCAGCAATTACGCATCGAAATTGATCAGGCCAAAAAAGCCCGCGAGGTTGCCGAAATCACCGAAAGCGATTATTTCCAGCAGTTGCTGGGCAAAGCGGACGAGCTACGCAACAGGGTCATGGCCGACGAATGAGACGGAAGGCAAGACAGGGCGACTAAAAAGCGAGACAATACGCGCGTTGATATCCTTATGCGAACCAAGAAAGAAGTAGGCGAGCTGAAGCAGTCCCAGAAAGTTGAGGAAGGGGCTTATGCAAGGAAACTTGCGTCTTCGTATCGTGCTTGGCTTCGGCGTCGTGCTAGCGCTCATCATGATCGCCATCTTAGGTTTTCATCTTGGCGGCCCGGCATTACTGCCCGTTGGACTGTACCTCGGAACGGCTGATGCTTTGATCGGTGGAATAGTCGTCCTTGTTTCAGTTGCTCTTCCTCTTCGCAGTGAGGAGGATGCTGAACCCTGGCTCAGTCATGAGCGATTTGCCTGGATCCTCATTGGATTGGGCTGTCTCATGTGGGGCGTTGGCGACTGCATTTGGCACTATTATCAGGCCCACGGCCAAAGTCCTTTCCCATCACTGGCTGATATTGGGTACTCCAGTCTGCCTCCTCTGATTTTTCTCGGTCTGCTCTTGCAGCCCTCTCCCGGCTCAGGCCGCAGCCGACTGATGCTCCTGCTCGACAGCCTGATCGCCATGGGCTCCCTGCTGGCAATCGCCTGGTATTTCCTGTTGGGGCCCCTGGCGCTTGCATCGGTCGAGGACCCACTGTCCAAATTCCTTGGGCTCTACTATCCTACCAGTGACATCCCGCTGCTCACCTGTGTGATCCTCCTACTCCTGCGCAGCTGGGGGCGCGTCTACCAGGCGACCGCACGACGTATTAGCCTGATCGTTGTCGGACTGGGTTTATGCTTCTTTGTCACCTCCGACATTCTCTATAACATGCTACAGAATGCAGGAACATACGTCGCAGGCACATTAATCTCGGCTGGTTGGCCTTGTGGGATAATGATCATCGGACTGGGTGCTTATCTCCGCCGCTCCCTCCCTGCAACATCAGCAACGTTGATAGAACAGCGTGTACGGCGACGTACCAAACGTGTTATCCTCGGACTCGAACAGCTTGTCCCCTATCTGCTGCTGGGAATCCTCTTTGTCGTTCTGGTGTTCAACACGCTCTCCTCTGATAAGGGCCAGCTGGCGCTGCGTCCGGTGCTCCTTTTTGCGACCATCGGTGTCGTGGGATTAGTCGTTGTGCGTCAGATTTTAACCATACGGGTCAATGCCGACTTGTTCCTGGAAGCCCACAGCCAGAGGCAGTACTTTGAGGCCTTGATGAACGTTGGCCCGGTCGCTGTGGCCAGTACTAACATTGACAACACGATTGTGGCCTGCAACCCGGCTTTTGAGAAGCTATTTGGGTACACTCAGGCTGAGATTGTCGGCTGCAACCTGGATGAACTGATTAGCAGCCCGGAATATCGTGCGGAAGCCAGCACCTACAGTACTCTCTCCCAGGAGGGAGAGATCATTCATGCTACCACCCGGCGGCGGCGCAAGGATCAAAGCCTGATCGATGTGGAACTCCTGGGGGCCCCGGTGGTGGTGGAAGGTGAAAAGGTCGGCTTTTTTGGACTGTATTTGGATATTACCCAACGCAAGCAGGCGATGGAAGCCATAGAGCAAGCCCGGGCTGCCGCCGAAGCCGCCAACCAGGCGAAAAGCGCGTTCCTGGCCACGATGAGCCACGAAATCCGCACCCCGATGAACGCCGTCATTGGCATGACTGGCTTGCTGCTCGACACGGGCCTCTCCGCCGAGCAGCGTGAGTATGCCGAAACGGTCCGCTTGAGCAGCGATGCATTGTTAACCATCATCAACGACATTCTGGACTTCTCCAAGATCGAAGCCGGGAAACTCGAACTGGAACGGCAGCCCTTTGACCTGCGGGAGTGCGTGGAGTCGGCCCTTGACTTGCTGGTGACCCGGGCCACAGAGAAAGGCTTAGACCTGGCCTACCAGCTGGACGATCAGGTTCCCGCAGCTATCTATGGCGATGTGACCCGCTTGCGCCAGATTCTGGTCAACCTGCTCTCCAACGCCGTCAAGTTTACGGGAGAGGGCGAAGTCGTGATCTCAGTTGAAGCCAGGCGCACGGATGCAGTTGCAACACTGCCTGAGCAGGACAGTGATGGATTAGCGTTCTACGACCTGCATTTTGCCGTCAGGGACACGGGCATCGGCATTTCAGAGGAAGGGATGGCTCGCCTGTTCCGCTCCTTCAGCCAGGTGGATGCCTCCACGACCCGGCGCTACGGGGGTACCGGGCTGGGTCTGGCGATCAGCAAACGGCTGGCTGAATTGATGGGTGGGACTATGTGGGTTGAAAGCCAGCCAGGAGTCGGCTCGACCTTTCATTTCACCCTCCTGGCCGAGGCTGCTCCCGCTCGCTTGCGCCCCTACCTGGAGAGCAGCCAGCCCCACCTCGCCGGTAAGCGCATTCTGATCGTGGATGATAACGCCACCAATCGCACCATTCTCAGGTTGCAGACACAACCCTGGGGCATGCTCCCCTACGAGTGTGCTTCTGGCCAGGAGGCGCTTGCACAAATACAGGCAGGTGTTCCTTTCGATGTTGTAGTCCTAGATATGCAGATGCCCGACATGGCTGGGCTGATGCTCGCCGAGCAGCTCCGCCGCTACCAGAAAGCCCAGACGCTTCCCCTCGTCATGTTAACGTCTCTGAGTCAGCGCGAGATCGAAACGGAAGGGGTCGAGTTCGCGGCCTTTCTACACAAGCCAATTAAACCCTCGCAACTGTACAATGCGCTGATCTCCATCTTTGCCGAGCAAGCACAGCCTGTACTCAAGCAGGAAGAGGCGGTTGGTACACAGTTCGATGCCCTGCTAGGTCGGCGCTTGCCCTTGCGTATCCTGCTGGCCGAAGACAACACGGTCAATCAGAAACTGGTGTCGCGTCAGTTAGAGCGTATGGGCTACAGGGCCGACGTCGCCGCGAACGGTCTGGAAGTCCTGCAAGCCCTCCAGCGACAGAACTACGACGTAATTTTGATGGATGTGCAGATGCCGGACATGGACGGTCTGGAAGCATCTCGCGCCATTCATGAGGGCTGGCCTGCCGAGCAGCGCCCCCGAATCGTAGCCATGACGGCCAATGCCATGCAGGGCGACCGCGAGGAGTGCCTGGCTGCTGGCATGGATGACTACCTCACCAAGCCCATTCAGATCAAAGCACTACAGGAGTCCCTGGAGCGGGTTGGACTCTGGGCACGGGTACACCGGCGTTCGACGAGTCCGCTTTCGCCAGTGAAGACTGCTCCCCTCACCCTGGAAGCTGAAAAGCTAGCCGAGCCTGGTCCGGCCCTCGACCCGACAGTGCTAGCTGAACTCCGTCAGTTCCAGGGAAAAGGGGAGCCGGATATCGTGCAGGAACTGGCCGAGGCGTTCCAGTTCGAAACGCTGCAACTCTTGGAGACCTTGCGCCAAGCCGTGGCCGAAGGGCAGCCCGAGCAACTCAAACGGGCGGCTCACAACCTCAAGGGCAGCAGTCACAACTTAGGAGCCCGTACGATGGCGGCTCTCAGTGCCGAATTGGAGGTCATCGGCAAGCACGGAACGGTCGAAGGGGCGGCAGAGCTGATCACTCGCTTGGAGCAGGAGTACCTGCGCATCTGCCTGGTCCTGGCCGCCGAAGGAGCTGGTGTGAAATAAAAAATGCACAGGACGTGCTTATCGCTCGCTATCACGACGACAGAGGTTTGCAGACAGCAACAAGCAGTCTGGTAAATCAAGCCAACAACAGAAAGGGGCATCTGCTGTAATGCCTACGATCATTTCTATTCACTCCTATCGAGGGGGGACAGGCAAATCCAACCTCACCGCCAATCTTGCGAACAGTCTTGTCCAACAGGGGAAACGTGTTGCTGTCGTCGACACAGACATCCAGGCACCTGGCCTGCACGTCCTCTTTGGCATGGATACGCAGAAGATGGGCTTGACCCTTAACGACTACCTGTATGGACGGTGCAGTATTGAGCAGGCGATCTATGACGTCACTGATAAGCTGGGTCCACAGGTGGCGGCGATGGGAACGCTCTACCTGCTTCCTTCCAGCATCAAAGCCGTGGAGATTACGCGGGTGTTGCGGGAGGGCTACGAGGTGAACTTGCTCACCGACGGCTTTCGCAAGCTGATAAAGACCTTTCGCCTTGATTACCTCCTCATTGATACCCATCCCGGTTTGAATGAGGAGACCCTGCTCTCCATTCTCATTTCCGATATCCTGCTGTTGATCTTGCGTCCCGACCAGCAAGACTTCCAGGGGATTGCGGTGACCGTCGAAGTTGCCCGCAAGCTCAAAGTGAAGCGGCTTTTGCTTGTTGTGAACAAGGTGCTTCCCAAACTGGACAAGGTCTCCCTCCGGCACCAGGTACAAACGGCCTATGATACCCCTGTTGCTAGCATATTACCCGTCTCGGAAGAAATGATCGAACTAGGGAGTGCTGGCATTTTCAGTATTGCCTTTCCTAATCATCCCTACAGTCAGGGTGTTCACGAACTCGCTGCACAGGTAGTAAACCCTGCTTGAGGTAGAATAGCAAAAACAGAGGAAAGCGCGGGAGGAGAGGCAAACAGGATGGGTTTGTTTGACTCGTTGCAGCCTGAGCAGAATCGACGCGACGACGTACCTGCGCGAACGATGGCCGATGTGCTGGCGTTGCCCGACGAGACACGTACGATTGTCACCTGGTTGGTGCGACGGCGAGAAGTTGGGCTGTCAGAGGTAGCAGCTCTCCTCGAGCAGGATGAAGCCACTGCACAGACGCTGTTAACTGACTTGGTCGAGCAGGGCTTCGTGCAGGAGGTACTCAATGAGGGCGAAGGACAGCCGCGCTACCGGGTACGGCTGGCGGCCAGACGAGGACGCCAGGTGCCGCTCGATCTGTGACTGGAAGAGTTGTTGAACGATGCATCGTCAAGGAGAAGGTATCTATGTCAACCGATGATGAGCTGTTCACACGTTCGGAGGTGCTGGGAGGGTTTCCAGCGAAGCGAGCCCGCTTGCTCCTGTTTCAAATTGAGAACCGGACCGCCTACCTGATGATGCAAGCACGGCGGGCAGTTGATCGCTACCTGACCGAAGAGACCGCTGAGCAGCAGGACCTGGCTTTCTTTGAATCCCTGGTAGAGGGCCGCGAGCCATCTATTCGTCCGACCATGCGCGACCTGGAACGCTATGCCCCCCACTGGCAACCCCTGGTGCCGCGGAACTTGACGCTGCAAGCTGCCCTGGCTCACCTGTTGGGACAGAAGTACCACTTTGCACAGCAGGACATTCCCCACATCCGGCAGGCGTTAGGACTGGACACTGAAGGGGTACAACAAGCCTTCCAGCGCCAGTACCGCCAGTCGCTTGACACGATCTATACGAGGCGCGTTGGCTTGCTCGAGTGGATGGGCTGGCGCTGGAACACGCTAAGCGGGTGGCTGGAGCACTTACCGCCTTTTTGGACTGCCTATGCTCTGACCTTCACCGAGACAGTGGGAGCTTCCATCCTTGCGTTGCCCATTGCTCTGGCCGGGGTGGGTCCGTTGGCCGGCGTGGTCTTCCTGTTGGTCATGGGCGTGATCAATGTGCTCACGATCGCTGCGATGGCGGAAGCCGTGACCCGCAGCGGCTCGATCCGTTACCAGGGCAGCTACCTGGGTCGGCTGGTCCAGGACTACCTGGGCAGACCCGGTGCAATGCTCCTGACCACCATGGTGGTGACCATCTGCGCCATAGCTCTCCTGGCCTACTATCTCGGGTTCTCGCTCACCCTGGCTGGCGCCACGCCGATCCGCGCCGAAGTCTGGGCAGGACTGCTTTTCCTGCTTGGCATCTATTTTGTGCGTCGCAATAATTTGCATGCCACCATCAGCAGCGCCCTGGTGGTCGGTGCTATCAACCTGGGTTTGATCCTGATCCTCTCGGTACTTGCTTTAGGACATGTCCGAGGGGAGAACTTGCTGTATGTGCATGTCCCGTTCCTCAATGGACGCCCTTTCGAACCGGCCCTGCTGGGCTTGATCTTCGGCGTGGCGTTTGCCTCCTACTTTGGCCACTTCTCGGTGAGCAGTTGTGCCAGAACCGTTCTGCAGCGTGATCCAGGTGGACGGTCTCTGCTGTGGGGGTGTATGGCAGCGCAGGCGAGTGCGATGCTGCTCTACATCCTGTGGGTCATAGCAGTGAATGGGGCCATTGCTCCACAGACCTTAGTCGGTTTCTCAGGCACGGCGCTAACGCCACTCGCCCGCCAGGTCGGTCCTACGGTCAACGTCCTGGGCACTGCTTTCGTCATTCTCGCCATGGGTATGGCTTCCATCCATTTTAGCCTGGCGCTCTTCTTCACTGTGCGCGAGTGGATCCCTGGACAGTCCCGGCATACACTGGCGCTCGGACGACGACAAGGGAAACTCATGTTTACTCCGCGTGGCAAAGCTACTATCAACCTGACCCTGACGTATCTAGGCCTGAAAGGGACGCAACCGCAGTTTCGCCTCGACCTCCAGCTAGAGGGTGAGACGCGCCGCTTTGAGGTGGAAGTGAATGAGACCTGGGAGGCGACCACCTTCCTCGCTGAGTTGACCCCAAAACTTCCTCCCAAAGCCATAGAGTTGACATTACAAATAGTAACCGCCAGCGCCACTCTCGTCCGTGTGCAACTTATCACGAACATGCGGTTGGAGTATGAGGGAAAGTGGGATATGCTGGGGTTCGACTTGCTGGAGACGGCTGATACGCAGGATATGACCCTAATAGGCTGGCTCGCTGGTCGAGAGCGGGCAAGTGTGGAGGAGGCGGCTCACTTTCTGGAGCAAACCGAGCAGGCTTCTCAGATGGTGTTGAGCAGATTGGTGGAGCAAGGCGTCTTGTGGGAGACCAGGGAAGAAGGCGAGGCGGTTTACCAGGTCCATTTTGCTGCCAGGCGGAGGCGACAGGCTACCACGGCTATTTGGCAGGCTCTGGACGGTCCTGGAGAGGTGGCAGTTCACAAGCGCAATGCAGCTCAAAGCATGAAGAAGGGGATGCGGCTCGCGCGCATGAAAGCATTGGTGCAAGGAGAACAGGCCCGCTCCTGGCTGGCACTCGGCCCACTGCTCCTCATTTTTCTTCTCGTTGAGTGGCTGTTCGTGAGCAAGCTGGAGTCATTTTCCCAGTTACTGAGTTTTGTGGGGGTCGTCGCCATAGCGGTGACGGCAGGGGTATTCCCGGTGTTACTGCTCGTGGCCAGCCGCAGAAAAGGAGAAAACGTGCCAGGATTCGTGTTGCCGTTTTTGGCTCATCCACTGGTAGCAGGTGGGATTTACCTGGTGGCTGTCAGCATCCTTTTCCTGCACGGTCTAGTGATCTGGCAGAACCCTTTCCAAAGGGTGGTGGCACTACTCGTTGGGGTCGTCATCCTGGGAGTAACGTACCTGATGGTGCGCAAGGGCGCATTTGCTCGCCGCGTGGTGATCGAGGTCCGGCAAGATCCGGCAGTGACAGAGCAGGCCGGCGGCACGTTTATGGTGACCGATTGTGGCCGGGCTGCAACGCAAGCCAGGGTCTGGCTGGGCTATCCCGGTGGAGAGCGTGTGTACCAGGGGGCTCTCGGCCCCATCCCGGAATTTGGTGAACTCTGCTCCGCTACATTTCATGTGCCTGTAACAGAAGCGCAGGAACTGATGACCTGGGTACACCGGGTGACACCCGAAGGCCAATCAGAAAATCTGCCTGCTCTTTTGAAAGTGTCCTGGGGCACAGAAATCCGTGAGTTTCATGTGGATGGAGTCAGCAAGCAGTTCATCCTCTCTCTGCGAGATCTCGTGAAGAAAGACAGCACAGGAAGTGCTCGTGAGACTAATCAACTTGAAATTGAAGTGCAGCTAGCAGGAAAGACAGCACCGAAAAAATAAGCTGGTAATCAAGTTAACAACAGAAAGGGGTAGATGCTCTCATGTCGACGATCGTTTCCGTTCACTCCTATCGAGGTGGGACGGGCAAATCCAACCTGGCAGCCAATCTGGCGAGCAGCGTCGTCCAACTAGGCAAACGTGTTGCAGTGATCGATACCGATATCCAATCACCGGGGCTGCATGTCCTCTTCGGGATGGATGTGCACACGAGTGGCCTGACCCTCAACGACTACCTTCACGGGCGCTGTGGTATCGAGCAGGCAGCGCATGATGTCACGGCGACGCTTGGCCCTGCGGCGGCAGCTGGAGGGGCGCTCTACGTCGTCCCTTCGAGCATCAAGGCGGGAGAGATTACGCGCGTGTTGCGGGAAGGCTATGAGGTCAACCTGCTCACCGATGGCTTTCGGACGTTGATCAAGACCTTTCAGCTCGATTACCTCTTCATCGACACCCATCCGGGCCTGAATGAGGAGACGCTCCTCTCCATTATCATCTCCGACATCCTGGTCCTCATCTTACGACCCGACCAGCAAGACTTCCAGGGCACGGCGGTGACCGTCGAAGTCGCCCGCAAGCTCAAATTGAAGCGGCTGGTGCTGGTGGTGAACATGGTGCTGCCTAAACTGGACTTCGTCAGCCTGCGGCAACAGGTCCAGGCCACCTATGCTGCCCCAGTGGCTGGCATCTTACCCGTCTCGGACGAAATGATCGAACTGGGCAGTGCTGGCATTTTTAGCCTTGTCTACCCCGACTCTTCCTACAGCCAGGGTGTGCGCGAGATCGCGGCCCAGATCGTGAATCCTGCTGAGGTGCGGTGAGCAACAACGATGCAGAAGCAGGACGGGTGCTACGTCTGAATGGAAGCACAGACGCGGGTGCAAGCGCAGGAGGGAAACCATG
>Ga0207646_10004172_pt1 | contig 15849 bp, 14 predicted proteins | sample KBSK5502metaG_FD_184343 | JGI IMG/M metagenome (GOLD analysis project Ga0207646, IMG submission 184343) | Corn, switchgrass and miscanthus rhizosphere microbial communities from Kellogg Biological Station, Michigan, USA - KBS K5-50-2 metaG... | ecosystem: Host-associated > Plants > Roots >... | reverse complement strand
ACCGCCCGCTCGGGGTCGACCTCGTGGGCCGGCAGCGGACGGCGGCGCGTCCGCGCCATGAGCAGGTCGATGTCGCGGTCGAGATAGCAGTTGATCGCGTTCGCGCTCCCCGCCGCCAGCGTCCCGCCGACGAGCGTCCAGACAGTTAGCCACAGCCAGTGGCCGAGCTGGATCCCAGGCACGGCCCGTGTCGCGAGAACCATCGCCGGGACGGTCGTCACGAGCAGGAGCTCGATGATCCGCGGCTTCGTCAGCGCGATGTAGGCACGGGCGGTGTCCTTGCGGGTCCGGGTCGCGGCCGCGTCGGCGATGCCGAAGCCCGTCTCGGGGTCGCCGCCGTCGCCCGCGGCCTGGGTCACGCCCGACCGCTCGCCGAGGTACGAGACCGAGACGAGGGCGACGAGGAGGGCCCAGATCACGGCTCCGAACGCGAGGTGGAGGGTCTGGGTCCAGCCCGACAGGCCGGTCAGGATCTGGAGACCGCCGATCAGCGCCTGGGTCGGGAAGAGCACCGCGGTGACGATTGCCAGGCGCGCGATCGCGGGCGGGCGCGGACGAAGACGCCAGGCCGCGACGACGACGGCCGCGACGATCAGCCCGACGATCACCGCGACCCAGCGGTGCAGGACGTGCGCCGAATTCGCGTCGGTCAGGGTCGGGAAGAAGGTCCCGTTCATCAGCGGCCAGTCGGGGAAGACGTACCACTGGGACGTGGCGGTCACCTGCGAACCGAACAGGAGCAGCGCGAAGACCGAGCCCGCCCCGAACGCGGCAACGAGCGTGAACCGCTGCGAGCCACCGCCCCGCAGACGGGCCGGGTAGAGCGATCTGGCCAGGATCCAGACGAGCAGCCCGACGAGCGCCATCGCCGAGGCGAGGTGGGCCGTGACCGACTCGCCGGAATTGCCAAGCCGGACCGTCTCTCTGCCGAGCCAGGCCTGAAAGCCGACGAGGAGCACGGCGCCGACGGTCGCGCCCACGAGGACGCGCCGGTCACGGAGGTCGACAAACGCGAGGATGGCCAGCCCGAAGACCTCGAAGCCGATGATCACGGCGACGGTCCGGTGTACCCACTCGATCCAGGCCTTCGGATCGTCGAGCGCCGGGATGATCCGGCCGTTGCAGAGCGGCCAGTCGGGGCAGCCGAGCCCGGAGCCCGACACGCGGACGATGACCCCGATCGTGACGAGCAGGATCGCCGTCACGACGGTCGCCGCAGCGAGCTTCTGGAAGCGGGTCACGAGCCTCCTCGGGGACGCGGAAACGGGGCGCCGCGGCCGGACCGAGCCGGCACGCCCGCCATTCTAGCGCGAGGGCATGCCCAGGCCGGCTCTGACGGAGGCCGCGGTGTGCGCGTTCAGGAGCCGCCGGCCCGGGCTCGGGCGCGGGTTTTGGCGCTCCACGGCCGCGCCCGTGCTGAACCCCAGCGAGAGCGACAAGCCGACTGATTTGATTATCGTGCGATTCCGCTATCCGAGCTGGCGGCGGGCGGTCGTTTCGCCAGGACACCCGGCCGCGCAAGCGCAGGTGAGCGACCCGCTCTAGGCTACGTCGCATGACCTCCCGATCTCGCGTCGCGGCGTTCGTGGCTGCCCTGCTGTTCGTCGTCGCCGGCTGTGGCTCGGCGCAGTCGCCGACGCCGATCCCGAACACGTCATTCGCGACCACGCCCGGCGCCGCCGCATCCGGCGGGCCGGCCATCCTGCCGATCCCGATCACCAGCGCGTTCCGCGTCGGCGACAACCGGATCGTGTTCACGCTGACGGACAAGAGCGGCCAGAAGCAGGTGGCCGCTCCCAATCGAACCCTCACGATCGGGTATCACGGTCCGAACGGGGCGACGATCGCCCCCGCCCCCCAGACGTTCATCTGGGCCATCGAGAACGTCAACGGCGTGTACGTCGGCCACGCGACGTTTCCGTCGGCCGGTCAATGGACGGCCGACTTCTCGACCGCTGCGCCCGGCTCGCCCTCGGTCACGACGACCTTTGGATTCGACGTGCTCGACAAGGTCGATGTCGTCTCGCCCGGGGATGCCGCACCGTCGGTCAAGACGCCGACCCTTGCCGACGTCGGCGGTGATCTCGCGAAGATCTCGTCCGACAGCACGCCCGTGAAGCGGTTCTACGAGGTCTCCGAGGCGGATGCCCTGGCGGCCAAGAGGCCGTTCGTCCTGATCTTCGCGACGCCGAAGTTCTGCGTCTCGGCCGTCTGTGGCCCGACGCTCGACAAGTTGAAGCCGGTGGCCGCCGCGCATCCGGAGATGACGTTCATCAACGTCGAGCCGTACCAGCTCAAGTTCACCGACGGCCAGCTGCAGCCGGTCCTCACCGGAGCCGACCTGACGCCGGTCGATGCGACGATCGCGTTCAAGCTGTCGACCGAGCCGTATGTCTTCGTGGTGGGCGGAGACGGCAAGGTCAGCGCATCGTTCGAGCTGGTGTTCTCGCCGGACGAGATCGCTGCAGCGATCCAGCGGGTCGAGAAGGCCGGTTCCTGAGCCTTTTCCGCGGACCTCCGCCAGCCGACCGCTAGAGCCCGATCAGCGAACGGATCGGATCGACGATCCGACTGATCCGGTCGGGAATCCGGTTCTCGCGATTCCGATGCGCTCGACAGCGCGCCACAAATCGGTCATGGGCTGCCCATTCCTCACGATCGTCGATCTCGTCCAGACGAACGGGAGGCCCGCCTCGCCCGAGGCCGACCGCGATCAGCGCGTCGGCGATGTGCGGGTTGCGCGGCAGGAACGGGCCGTGCAGGTAGGTTCCGATTCGCAGACCCCCGAGACCGCCGTCGCCGGGCAACGCGAGATAGCCCTCCGTCCGGTCGTCGCCGTTGTTGCCGTGCCCGATCTCGACCGTGGCGAACGACCGGGCTCCGTCGCCCAGAAAGGTTCGACCGGCATGGTTCTCGAATCCGATCACCTCACGATCCGGGGCCCACGGACCCCTCGCCTGCCCCAGTGCCGCGACGACCGGACCGACGAGCCGCTCCGAGCCGGCAACCGTCCGGACGTCGAGAATGCCCGGCCCATCGATCGGCCCGCTGGCGGCCAGATAGGACCAACCGAGACCCTGGTAGCCGCCGCAGACCGCGAGCAGCGAGGCGCCGTCCCTGATCCGCGTCAGGATCGAATCACCCAGTCGCTCGAGCTCGCGCGCGACAGCGTGCTGCTCGCGATCCTGGCCGCCGCCGATCAGGAGGACATCGGCCCCGGGCACCGATGCCGCGCCGGCCCGCACCGCGGAGAGCTCGACGTCGTAGCCCCGCGCCTCCGCCCGAACGACGATCGTCCGGACGTTGCCGGAGTCGCCATACACGTTCAGCAGGTCGGGAAACATGTGGACGACGCGGAGCGTCCGCTCACCGGGACGAGGCGGCGAACCGGTCACTGCGGAACGGCGGGGACGACCCCGCGCCGCTCGAGGACTGAGCGGATCGCCAGCAGGGACGTATAGGTGGCAAGGACGACCAGTGTTCCCTCCGCGGGTACGACAGCCAGCATCGCGGCCAGCGCGACCTCCGCCGCGCCCACCCGGGTGACGATCCGCCACGGATCGCCGGCGGCAGACGGCGCGTATTTCAGCCGCAGGCCCAGGTCGTCGCTTCGCGAACCGGTCAGCCCGATCCGCCGAACGCCCCGCAGCGGCTCGAGGTCGACATCCCAGATCCAGGACACATCCCGCCCATCGGCCGGCTCGTCATTCAGGCCGATCAACACCGCATCGGGAGCCAACGCAGCGGCCACCTCGACCGACTCCGTCATGCTGGCCGGGTTCTTGACGAGCGCCATGATGATCCGACGCCCACCGACCCGCGCTTCCTCGAGGCGCCCGAACGCCGGTGTTGCTCCGTCTAGTCCCCGGATGGCGGCGGCGGGCGCGATTCCCGCGGCGATCGCCGCCGTGACCGCGGCGGCCGAATCGTAGGCGGCCGACATCCCGCCCAGGTGAACGCGAGCGCTCATCCATCCGAACGATCCGTGGAACGTCACGATCGCCGGGCCGTTCCCGCGTTCGGGAACATCCGCGCTCACGGATACATCCGGTGTCGACCGTCGCGCATGCCCGCGCGGGCAGGCCCAGTCACCGAGGTGGCCGATGGAACGCCAGGTCGTCTCGAGCGCCAACCCGCACACGGGGCAGGCAACCGCGTCGACCGCGCTCGGTTGGTCGATCTCGACCCGGACCCGCTCGATACCCTGGCCCGGCGCGAGTCCGAACCGGAGCATCGGCAGTCCCGACCTGACGATCAGGTCGTCTACCCGCGGGTCGTCCGCGCAGCCGACGACGATCGTGGTCCGGGGCAGGCGACGCAGGGCCGCACGCCACCGCTCGATCACCGTCTCGACTTCCCCCATCCGGTCGAGCTGGTCGCGGAACAGGTTCAGGACTACGAGCACCGTCGGCGTGATCTCGCCGACGACGTTGTCCAATGCAAGCTCGTCGACCTCGAACACGGCGCTTCGCCCGGGATTCCGCAGGCGGCCCATCCGGTCGGCTTCGGCCACGAGGGTCGAGGCAAGGCCCTGGGCGAGGTTGGCGCCGGAGCGGTTGGCAAGCGGGGGCGCGCCGTCCACGGACTCGAAGATCCGAGCCGTCAGGCGTGACGTCGTTGTCTTGCCGTTGGTCCCCACGACGAAGACCACCGGTCCGAGGTCGGCGGCGAGGGCTGACACGATCGACGGGTCGATCCGCTGGGCGATCATGCCCGGCAGGGACGTGCCGCGATGCCCAACGACTCGGACCGCGTGGCGGGCGAACGCGCTCAGACGGACCGCGAGCATTCGTCGGAGCGAGCGCGCGGCCAACGTTCCGGGACGGGATCGGGAAACGGCAGCCTCCCCGTGGTTGCGGCCACGCGGCCTGGGTGACGCCAACTTGTAGTCGGCCAACCTGAATGCCACGTGAAGGGACGCGACCGGCGGTTTCGAGTACCCGCGCTGACCCGGCTAGGGCGCGTCCTCGATCCGGACAGCGACATGGCTGCCGCCCTCGTCGATGTAGGTCACCCGAACGGGAACGAGGCTGACCTTGTGCTCGGCCAGATGGCCCGGCGGAAAGGTCGAGGCGTTCTCGAGCCTCATGATCCGGAAATCGACCGTGCGGCCGTCGGTGGTCTGGATCGAGAACCCCTGCACCGAGCTGAGGCTGGTGGCCTCGACGGCAACGACGATCCCGGTCTCCACCAGCCGGCCTGGCCGCCCGATCGCCATTGCAGCTGCCGTGGCCAGCCCCACGACCGCGATGACCAGGACGACCAGCACCACGAGCCGGCGTGGTCCCGGCCTCGCGGGAGCCTGCTCGGTCACGTGCCCGTCCCGCTGCTCCCCGGTGTGTGGAGAGGTGTGCCGTCCGCGCAACGCGGACACGTCGCGGCGCCGGGCTCGAAGGTCGGCAGGTCGAGCCGCCAGAGCGACCTGAGGGGGTACGACCGACCGGTCGCCGGCGAGGTCAGCGTGTTCGTTCCACCGCCGCTCCGGTCCACCAGGACGGCGCACTCGATGATCTCGCCACCCATGGCCTCGACCGCCGGCAGCATCGCAACGAGCGAGCCGCCGGTCGTGAGGATGTCGTCGACGAGGAGGACGCGCTCGCCGGGCTCGATCCGGAAGCCTCGCCGGAATTCGCGATGCGTGCTCCCGTCGGCGTCACGGACCTCCTCGGCGAAGATCGCCCGGACCCCGAGTTGGCGGCCGGTCTCGAAGGCGAGGATGACTCCACCGGTCGTTGGGCCCGCGACGATGTCCAAGCGGGCTCGACCGGCGTCCGCGCTCGAGCCGAAGGCGGCAGCCCAGAACCCGCACAGTTCGCTGGTTGCCGCGGGATCGGAGAGCACGGCGAACTTCTCGACGTAGGCATCGCCGTGGCGGCCGCTCTTCAGCTGGAAATGCCCGTCGCGGAGGGCGCCGGATGAGCGGAACAGCTCCTCCGTCCGATGGGCGATCGCGAGGCGAGCCCCGATCTCGATGGCCGCCTTGATCGTGGTCATGACGGCGAAGTCTAGCGGCGATCGATCACCGGCCGGTGGAGCGAACACTCGCGCTGAGCAGCTAGGGTCGGTATTCAACGCCCTTGGAGCTCGGGGCGCCCGGCTTCTTCGGCAGCGCCGTGCCGATCAGGTCGGCGTAGGTTGCGAGCCCGCGCTGTCGGCACGTTTCGGTGAGCTCGTCGACCAGACGGACTGGCAGGGTCGGGTCGGCGAAGATCGCGGTCCCGACCTGGACCGCCACCGCGCCGACGGCGAGGAAGTCGAGAACGTCCGCCAGCTCCGTCACGCCACCGATCGCGACGACCGGGATGTCGACGATCTGGCTGACCTCGTAGACGATCCGCAGCGCGACCGGCTTGATCGCGGGGCCGGACAGCCCGCCGTAGATGTTGCCGAGCAGCGGCTTCGTCCGCGACGGCGCCACGGCGATCCCCGACAGGGTGTTGATCGCGGTGAGGGCGTCGGCGCCGGCGTCCGCGATGGCGCGCGCGATCGGGCGAACGTCGGCGACGTTCGGCGACAGCTTGACGTGCAACGGTAGGTCGGTCGCCCGACGGACCGCGGCGGTCACCTCGCCGGCGGCGCCGGCGTCGATCGCGAACTGGAGCCCGCCGCGTCCGACGTTCGGGCACGAGATGTTCAGCTCGATGCCGGCGATGCCGGGCACGCCCTCGAGGCGGCGGACGACCTCGACGTAGTCGGCGACCGATTCGCCCGCGACGTTGACGATGACCGGCGTCTTCCAGCCGACCCATGTCTGGGCGTACTTCTCGATCACGACGTCGACGCCCGGGTTCTGGAGGCCGATCGAGTTGAGCATGCCCCCGGGCGTCTCGGTGACCCGCGGCGTGATGTTGCCGATGCGCGGCTTGAGGGTGGTGCCCTTGCAGCAGATCGCGCCGAGCCGATCGACATCGACGACGTCGCCGTACTCGATCCCGTAGCCGAACGTGCCCGAGGCGACGAGGATCGGGTTCGCCAGGACGAGTCCGCGGCCGAGATCGACGCTCAGGTCGACGTCGATCGTCCGGGCCGGCCGGTCCGGTACCGGGAGGGCCTCGATGTGGGGCGCGGATCGCGGGAACCGAGCCGGCGCGGAAGCCGTCGCGGCGACCGAGCCCTGCTTCCGCCGCGGCGTCGGGCCACGCTGGATCCCGCCCGGGCGCGCGTCCCGCGAGGTTGTCACCTTGCGCTTCGCCTTCATCGCCCAGCCTTGCCGTCGATCTGATCCGCGCGTCGGACCAACGAGCGAAGAAAGGTGCCGGAGGTTGGCGATTCGCCGGGCTCCCCCGTCCGTTGGTCCGGCTGGCGGAGTGCGGCGACGCCCGAGGGCCGAATCACCAGTCGGACTCCCAAGCGACTTCCTCGGCGGCGAACACCGGGCCCTCGCGGCAGACCCGCTGCGGCTGGCCGTTGGCCCCGAGGATCACACAGCCGAGACACGCCCCCACCGCGCAGCCCATGTTCTGCTCCATCGAGACCTGGAGGAAGGCCTTCCGGCGAGCCGCCGGGGAGCCGAGCGCCTCCGCCTTTCCGGCGCCGCGCTTCCGCCCCAGCTTCGCGACGCCGAGCCGTTCCCGACGTCCCGAGGCAAGTCGGGCGAGGACCTTGAGCATCGGTGCCGGGCCGCAGGCGAAGGCCTGGTCGGCCCACGACTCGTAGGTGGGAACGAGTTCCGTGACGAACCCGCGGTGGCCGACCGAGCCGTCGTCGGTCGCGATCACGTATTCGACCTCGTCGGGCAGGAGCGACGACGGATAGACGTCGCGGGCCGATGCCGCCCCGAACAGCACGGTGACCTGGCGGCCGTCGCGAAGCGCCTCGTCGGCCAGCGAGCGGACACCCGCCATCCCAAGGCCGCCGGCGATCAGGAGGAGATGGCGCGAGCGGGGATCGACCTCGAACGGCCGCCCCAGCGGCCCGAGCATGTCGACGGTGTCGCCCGACCGAAGGTGGGTGAACCACTCCGTGCCGCGACCGATCGTCCGAAAATGGATCGTGATCACGCCGGTCGCAGGGTCGGCCGTGTTGATCGAGAACGGACGGCGCAGCACCAGCCCGGACAGGTCACCGGTTCGGGCGTGAACGAACTGGCCGGCTCGGGTGCCCGTGGCGAGCTCGGGAGCGAGATACGACTGGAGCCACTGGCCCGCGAGAATCTCCCGGCTGTCGACCAGCTCGGTTTGGACCAGGCGCATGGTCACCGGGCGGCGTCGCCCTCAGCCGGCTTCGCGGGATCGGTCCCCTCGGCCGTGACCGCGTCGTTGTCCTCCTCGTCGTCATCCGACTCGTCATCGTCGTCCGAGTCGGCGTCGTCGGACTCGCCGTTCGCCTCCCCCTCGGCTGCCTCGCCCGCGCCGGCCTCGAAGGCCGCGATCTCCGGAGCGATGGCCGGGAATGCCTCGGCGAGCGCGTCGGCCAGGTCGCCGAACACGTCCGTCGGGTCGTAGTACTCGACAAGCTCCTCGGAGGTCGTGAGTGGCCGCCATTCGTTTTCTTCCTCGGTCAGGACCTCCGCTCGGAACTCGCCCGACGCGGTCAGGGTCAACCGCTCATCGTCGTCGTCGTTGATGATCAGGTCGCCGATCTTGGCGATCAGGACCGACGACGCATCCTCGAACTGCTCGAGGAGCCGCGCCTCGCTGCGCTGGCTCCGCTCCTGGAACTCGAGGGCAAGGTCGTAGAGGCGCTGGGCGGCGAGCTCGTCGTCGTCGACCTCGACCGGCTCCGGCTGGGTGGCGGCCCACTCGTCGGCCGCCGCGGCATATGGGTCGTGAGCTCCGATGGTGACGGATTCGTCGGGCCCGATCCCCGCGGCATCGAGGAGATCGCCTTCGGCCGTCGGCTCGGCCTCGAGACCGGCTGCCTCGCGGGCCGCCTCGGCGAATGCGGAATAGATGTCGGCCGGGTTGTACAGCTCGATGAGCTCGCCGGCGCTCTCGATCACCTCGGTCTCCGACGTCCACTCGCCGGTCAGGTCGTCGAGATACCGCGTGCGGCTTCGAAAGCTGAGATCCGGCGCGATCGAGAGGTAGTCGGGGTCGTCGTCGATGAGGACCAGGCCACCGAGCTCGTTGATGCGCTCCTTGTTCGCGCTGAGGAACTTGCGGAGCTGCTCGGTCGACTGAACGATGAAATCGGAGCGCTCGAGGGCGGCGTCGCCCGCGATCTCGCCGAGCAGATCGTTGCGGCTCGTATCCATCGCGGATCGCCCTCCATCATTCGGCTCTGGTGTCTTGGTCCGTCGGATCGTCATCGGGCTCCTGGGCTTCAGCCGTGATATTCGAGGTCGGGACCCATCCGCTCTCGCAGAAACATCGAGTGATGGCGCTGGAAGATCCACTCCCCGGCGCGGTGACCGAGGGCCCGGAGGCCCTCATCGGCCTCCAGCTTGTCCAGTGTCGCGTAGTCGGGAAGATCGAGCAGGATCACGTTGTCGAAATCCCAGCCGTGGGCGACGTTGTACCAGCCCAGGAAGCGGATCCCGTATTTCGCCTCGTATTCGCGGACCTGGCGGGCGAACAGGGTCCGCATGTAGAACTTGAAGAACGAGTCCCGACCGCGGCGGACGGAGAAGTAGGTCGCCAGAACGGGCACGGTCCCTGCGGTCCTCCAGTCCACCATCCCAGGGGCCGGGATCGGCCCGGCGACGCGCCCGGCGGGCACCGGGGCGGCCTATTGTCGCACGGCCCCTTCGTCGGACGGTGGCGGAGCGGGCTGGCCTGATTCGGCCGCGTCCTCGTGCTCCGTTGCGTCCTCGCGACCGGCCGCGCGCGGATCTGCGGCGTCCTCGAGCTCGCCGACGGTCCTCGTCGCGCTGCCCAGCGGGCGGCGGCGGCTGCGCCGGTCGGCCGCGACCAGACGAAGCAGGAAGATGATCGTCTGACCGGTGACGAGGAGAAGGACCACCACCGCAAACAGCAGGACGGCACTGATCCAGTCCGGCCACTGCCAGACGACGGTGAGCGGCGTCAGGACGACAAAGATGCCCAGGACGATGAGCTGGAACCGGAAGCACCCGAGGCCGGGGCCCCGCGCGGGATCGAGATCGTCGCCCTTGTATTGAACCGGCTTGCCGCTGATCGTCACGAGCGGGAAGGGTATGCGAACCGCTCCGGGGACGCCGCGGCCCAGCGCGTGCGACATCCCCGCGCGTTCGTGCGAACCCCGCGCGTGTTCGTGCCATCCCCGGACGTTGGTGTCAACTGAATCTCAGGCGATCGCAAGGCAGCGGGTTCGGGTGCCTTCCCGCCTGACTGAGCGTGGATCCGAGCGTGGTTGCTGACAGACGAATCTCAGCCGGTTGTATGGCCCAAACCAGTCGCCTACGGACCGCGTGAGATTCGGACGACACGTTTCGGGGCTTGGGCGGGCGGGCGCGGCGGCGACGTCAGCTGCCCGGTTCGGTCTCCGCCGCCCGCGGTGACCGCCCGCCGCGCCGGGCGAGCCAGTCCTGCAGCCGGAACCATTCGCCGGCGAACGGCAGGAACCACGGACGGCCCTCGTATGGGGCCGGCACGAGCGGAAACGGCAAGGTCGAGAGGATCGGCGCCGGTCCCCCGCCGAGCCATTCGCCGACGGCCACGCCCAGTGCCGTCATCAGCGCCACCCCGGTCCCGCAACAGCCGAGCGCGTACGTGATCCCGTCCTGCCGTCCGACGTGCGGCATCCGGTCGAACGTGAACCCGACGTTGCCACCCCAGGCGTACTCGATCCGGTAGCCCGCGAGCTGCGGGTGGACCTCGAGCATGCCCTTGTGGAGGATCGCGGCGATGCGCTCGAACGACATCGGCAGGAAGCTGGCCCGGCCGCCGAAGATCATCCGGCGGTCCTCCGAGACGTGCCAGTAGTAGAGGAAGTTCTTCGTGTCGAAGAAGGCCCGGCCCTTCGGCGATAGGATCCGTGCCAGCTCCTCGGGGAGTGGCTCGGTCGCGATGATGTAGCTCCCGATCGGGATCACCCGCCGGCGGAGACTCGGCACGACGCCGTCCGTGTAGCCGTTCGTGCCGATGACGACCTCCCTGGTGAGAATCGCGCCGCGGTCGGTCACGACGACCAACCGCCCATCGGCCTGGCGACGGATCGTCCGGGCGCGGACGACCTCGTGGAGGTCGGCACCGGCGGTGTCGGCAGCGGCCGCGAGCCCAGCGAAGTACTTGCCCGGGTGGAGGAGGCCGCTCTGCGGGAACACGAGTCCGCCGTGGTAGAAGGACGTCCCGATCTCCTCCTGAAGCCGCTCCTTCGGGACGAATTCGGCCTCGACACCGAACCGGCGGAGGACCTCGACCTCGGCCACGAGGTGGTCGGCGTGGGCCGGCGCCCAGGCGACGTCGAGATAGCCGCGCTCGCGGAACTCGCAGTCGATCCGCTCGTCGGCGATCACGCGCTTGATGAGCTCGTAGCCGTCGATCGTCTCGCGGAACAGCGCTTGCCCGGTGTCCTCGCCGTAGCGCTTCACGAGCTCGTCCGGGCCCCACTTGTACCCCGGGTGGACGATCCCGCCGTTGCGCGTCGAGCCGCCGAACCCGAGGTGCTCGGCCTCGAGGAGCGTCACCTTCGCCCCAGCGCGGGCGAGGACGCGGGCGGCGTTGATCCCTGTGTACCCGCCACCGATCACGACGACGTCGGCGGTGTCGGGCAGCGGCCGGTCGCGGTACGACGGAAGCGCCGGCATCGTCGCGTGCCAGTACGGACGCCGCTCGTAGTCGCGGTTCAGGGCGGAGCCACGACGGGCTGCGGTTGACGCCATCGCCGCGAGCCTAGCGGAGCGGGCTCGTCGACGCGTCGCCGTTGCGCCGGACGGATGATGCGTCCGTGTGTCGGTGAACCTCGACCTCGCGGCCGGCATCGAATGGTTGAACGCGTCAGGAGGGACTCGCGCATCGGACCCGCGCTCGACCGGTCGCTGATCGACCGGGCCCGGAACGGCGACCTCGACGCGTTCGAGTCGATCGTCAACGCCCGGATGGATGCCGTGTACCGACTGACGAGCGCGATCCTCGGCAACGAGGCCGATGCCCGCGATGCCGCCCAAGAGACATTCGTGTCCGCGTGGCGCCAGCTGCCGCGTCTTCGCGAGCTCCAGAAGTTCGATGCCTGGCTCCAGCGGGTCGCCGTCAATGCGGCCCGCCAGACCTGGCGTGCCCGGAGCCGACGCCGGGTTCGGGAGATCCCGTCGTCGACGGTGGTCGCGCTCGCGGATCGGGCCGCCGGCGCGCCGCGCGACGACGCCGCAATCCTGGACGCGGCCCTGGCCACGCTGCCGGTCGACCAGCGGGCGATCCTCGTCCTCCATCACCTCGAGGGCCGGCCGCTGACCGAGTTGGCCACGATCCTGGAGATTCCGGAGGGCACAGCGAAGTCGCGGCTCTTCGCGGCTCGGCGCGCGCTTGCTGAGGCGATCGACTCAGATCGAGAACGTGGCCGATGACCGGACCGTCGGGAGATTGGCCCGATGAGCGCCTGTCGGCGGCCTTCGCCGCCAGAGCGGCTGCTGCGCCGATCGCACGGCCGGATCTCGCTCACGCCGTGATCGAGCGACTCGGCCATGGCTCGCGCAAGACCGGAATCCGACCTTGGCCGATGGGCGTACTCGCGGCCGCCGCGGTAGTGGTCGTCTTGGGGATCGGGCTCCTCGCAGCGACGACTCTTGTCGGTCGGCCGCCAGCCGCGTCCAGCGTCAACCCATCGGTCGGCAGCTCGGTTGCCATCGAATACAGTGGCGCTCCGTCGATGTCGCCAGCTCCATCTGCAGAGGTCGGAACAAGCCTCCTCGACGTTCTCCTCGCCCACCCGATCACCGTCGGCGAGGCGAACGAACGGCGCGACACGAGCCTCGATGACACCGAGCTTGCCGTCAGCGGATTCGGGTGGGTCGCACGTAATGACGTTCCCTGTCCGATGGTTCGGGTGGCGGTACCGGCGCTCATCCAGTGCTCGACGACCATGCTCCTCGAGAGCTCGAGGACGCCAATTTTCAACGATGGTCCAGCGGCGCCCTCGCTCGACCTCGCCGTGCAACCTGAGACCCTCGGGGACGTCTCGATTCCGACGACTGATCCGCTCCCGATGATCGTTCTCGGCCACTTCGACGACCACCGCGCGAATTCGTGCCCGCCTCAGCAGCTGGAGATGTGTCGGAAGGAGTTCGTCGTCGACGCCACCGTGGACGCGTCGGATCGACGGCTCGATCGCCCGACCGACGTGAATCGCGTCGATCCGCAGGCGCGGCCTCGGCTGACCATCGACCAGGCGATCGGGACGATGGGCCTCCACGCAACCGATCCTGGCATCGTGGCCGCCTTCGCAGTCCGGACAGCCGTCCTGTCAGAGCTCGAACCGGCGATCGCCCACGCACCGGAGCTGCGGGGCGCGCGCATCATATGGATGGTCCGCTGGGTCGAGCGCGAGAAATCCGCGAGGCCAGTCATACGGACCCGCATCGTCGCCGACCGCGACCCATCCAGCCTCGGACTGAACTGGTGGTACGACGTCACGCCGGTCGGGCTTGCGCCCGGTCTCGTGCCCGGCGAGCCCAGTCGGTGAGCCGTCAGTCCCCCGCATCCTCGTAGGCGAGGCGTCCGCCGGCGACCGTGACCAGGACCCGGCCCTGGAGCTCGCGACCGGCGAGCGGTGTGTTCTTGCCGCGTGAGGCAAGCGCGTCGGGAACGACCGCCCACGACGCCGATCGATCGAAGATCACGAGGTCCGCCGTCGCGCCCTCGATCAGGGCCGGAGCGGGTCCACCGGCCGAGGAACCGCCGAGGACCCGGGCCGGGCCGGTGGTCAGCAGAGCCACCGCGCGAGCCAGGGGGATCAGCCCGGCGTCGACCGCCGCCAGCACCACCCCGAGCGCGGTCTCGATCCCGCTGATCCCGTTCGCCGCCGACCCGAACTCCACGTCCTTGTCGACGCTCGTGTGAGGCGCGTGGTCGGTCGCGATCGCGTCGGCGGTCCCGTCGAGCAGCGCTTCCCTGCAGGCGGCCGCGTCCGCGGGCGTACGGAGCGGAGGATTGACCCGGAGCGACGACGCGTAGGGCGCGGCCACGATCGCACCGGTCCCGTCGCCCCACGGGTCGCCCGTCGCCTCCCAGGCCCAGCGTCGCGCGCCGGCAAGCCATTCGTCGGTGAGGGCCAGATGGTGCGGCGTGACGTCACAGGTCACCGGCAGTCCGGCGGCCTTCGCGCGCCGGACGAGGTCGAGGGCGCCAGCCGTCGAGAGGTGGGTCAGATGGAGCCGCGCCGCGGGCACGTCCCGCACGACGTCAGCGAGGATCGCGAGATCGCGAGCGACCGCCGTCTCCTCGGCCGCCGCGGGCCAGCCGCGCAGCCCGAGCACCGTGGCGACGAACCCGTCATTGGCCTCCGCGCCGGCGGTCTGGGTCGCGTCCTCGGCATGGTCGACGATCGGCAGCCCGAGCGCGCCGGCGTACGCGAGCGCGTTTCGCATGAGCGCCGCCGAGGGCACCCCGGCGCCGTCGTCCGAGTACCCGACCACGCCGGCATCCGCGAGCTCCCCGAGCGCGGCGAGCGTCTCGCCCGCCCGACCGGCCGTCACCGCGCCCCAGGCGAGGGCTCGCACGGGGGATCCGGACGCACCTGCTGCCTCACGGACGCGCGCGAGAACGGTGGGATCGTCGAGTGCCGGCGTCGTGTTCGGCATCAGGCAGACGGTCGTGAACCCGCCATGCGCCGCGGCGGCCAGACCGGACGCAACGGTCTCCGCGTCCTCGTTGCCGGGCTCCCGGAAGTGGACGTGGAGATCGACGAACCCGGGCGCCACGACGACGCCGCGATCGTCGATCCCGTCGACCTCGCCACCCTCCAGCCAGGTGACGGCCTCGATGATCCCGTCGGTCACGACGATCTCGCCGGGGCCTTCCCGACCCGACGCCGGATCCACGAGCCACGCCCGCGAGATCTCGAGATCGGCGACGACCGACCCGATGGCGGCGGTCGTGGCCAGGGTCATGACCGCGCCGTCCCTGCCAGCAGGTAGAGCAGGGCCATCCGGACGGCGACCCCGTTGCGGACCTGTTCCTCGATCAGCGACTGGGAGCCCGCCGCCACGTCGGCCGCGATCTCGACGCCCTCGTTCATCGGGCCCGGGTGCATGACCAGGGCACCAGGTCGGGCCAGCGCCAGGCGGTCCCGGGTGAGCCCGTAGCGCGCGGCGTACTCGCGCATCGACGGCAGGAGTCCTGACGCCATCCGCTCCTTCTGGATCCGGAGCGCCATCACGACGTCCGCATCGCGAAGAGCGTCGTCGATCGACGGGGTCACGTGGAACCGCCGACCGTCCGCGGCGCCCCGAGCGGCCCACGCCTCGAAGCCGCGGAGGAGGGTCGCCGGTCCGGTCAGCCAGACGTCCGCTCCGGCGGCCGTCAGGGTCCAGATGTTCGATCGGGCGACCCGCGAATGGAGGACGTCGCCGAGAATGACGACCTTGCGACCGGCCAGCGATCCTCCCTCGAACTTGCCGCGCATCGTGTACAGGTCGAGCAGCGCCTGGGTCGGGTGGGCGTGCCAGCCGTCGCCGCCGTTGAGGACCGAGCCCGAAAAGATCTCGGCGGCCAGGTACGGCGCCCCGGACACCGCGTGGCGGATCACGAGCATCTCGGCACCCAGCGCCTCGACCGTCCGGACGGTGTCGACAAGCGACTCGCCCTTCGTCACCGACGACGTCGCGGCGGCGATGTTCACGACATCAGCCGACAGGTTCTTGGCGGCGACCTCGAAGGAGACCCGCGTTCGCGTCGACGCCTCGTAGAATAGGAGCGTCACGTTCCGGCCGCGCAACGCGGGGACGCGCGCGATCGGCCGCGACATGACCTCGTGCATCGCGTCAGTTGTCCG
>Ga0207646_10004171_pt1 | contig 15853 bp, 11 predicted proteins | sample KBSK5502metaG_FD_184343 | JGI IMG/M metagenome (GOLD analysis project Ga0207646, IMG submission 184343) | Corn, switchgrass and miscanthus rhizosphere microbial communities from Kellogg Biological Station, Michigan, USA - KBS K5-50-2 metaG... | ecosystem: Host-associated > Plants > Roots >... | reverse complement strand
CCGTGTGGGTCCGCGAGGTCGTCGCCCCGCCGATCAGGAGCGGGATCGTGAAGCCCTGGCGCTCCATCTCCGAGGCGACGTGGGTCATCTCGTCGAGCGACGGCGTGATCAGCCCGGACAGGCCGATCAGGTCCGCGTCGATCTCGATGGCCTTCTCCAGGATGCGGGCTGCCGGAACCATGACGCCGAGGTCGACGACCTCGTAGTCGTTGCAGCCGAGGACGACGCCGACGATGTTCTTGCCGATGTCGTGGACGTCGCCCTTGACGGTCGCCGTCACGATCGTTCCGGCTCGCTTGCCAGTGCCTGCTCGTTCGGCTTCGAGATAAGGAATGAGCACGGCGACGGCCTTCTTCATGACCCGGGCGCTCTTGACGACCTGAGGCAGGAACATCCGGCCAGACCCGAACAGGTCGCCGACAACGTTCATCCCGGCCATCAGCGGGCCTTCGATGACGTCGAGCGGTCGCCCGGCCGCCAGCCGGGCTTCCTCGGTGTCCTCGGCGATGTAGGTGTCGATCCCGTCGACGAGGGCGTGGGTAAGTCGCTCCTCGACGGGCCGCTCGCGCCAGGCGAGGTCCTCGGCGGCGCGCTCCATGCCGCTCTCGCCGGCGTAGCGCTGGGCGAGGTCGAGCAGCCGTTCGGTCGCGTCCGGGCGGCGGTTGAGGACGACATCCTCGACGCGCTCGCGGAGCTCCGGCTCGATGTCGTCGTAGACCGGTAGCACGCCGGCGTTGACGATCGCCATGTCGAGACCGGCCTGGATCGCGTGATAGAGGAAGACCGAGTGGATCGCCTCGCGGACGCGGTCGTTGCCGCGGAAGGCGAAGGACACGTTCGAGACGCCGCCGGACGTCCGCGCTCCAGGGAACTCCTGCTTCAGGCGGCGCACGGCCTCCATGAACGAGATCGCGTAGGCGTTGTGCTCTTCCATGCCGGTGGCGATCGCGAAGATGTTCGCGTCCAGGATGATGTCCTCCGGGGCGAATCCGACGACGCCGGTCAGGAGGTCGTAGGCGCGACGAAGGACCGCGACGCGCCGCTCGACGGATTCGGCCTGGCCCCGCTCGTCGAAGGCCATGACGACGACCGCCGCCCCGTACCGCCGGCAGAGGCGGGCCTGGCGGAGGAACTCCTCCTCGCCTTCCTTCAGCGAGATCGAGTTCACGACGCCCTTGCCCTGGAGCTGGTGAAGGCCGGCCTCGATCACGGACCACTTCGAGCTGTCGACCATCACTGGAACGGTCGCAATGTCCGGCTCGGCGGCGATCCGGCGCAGGAACCGGGTCATCGCGGCCGGCCCGTCGAGCATGGCTTCGTCCATGTTTACGTCGATCAGCTGGGCGCCGTTCGCGACCTGCTCGCGGGCGATGTCGACCGCTTCGTCCTCGCGACCCTCGGCGACGAGCCGGGCGAACTTCCGGGACCCGGTGACGTTCGTCCGCTCCCCGACGTTCACGAACGCGTTGCCGGGTGGCGGGATCACGAGCGGGGCCAGGCCGGACAGGCGGGTCGTCCCAGTCGGCTCCGGGATCGGCCGCGGCGACAGGTCGGCCACGGCTTCGGCGATCGCCGCGACGTGGTCGGGCGTCGAACCGCAACAGCTGCCCGCGACGTTCAGGAGGCCGTGGCGAGCCCACTCCCCAATGGCGGCGGCCATCTCCTCCGGCGTCTCGTCATATCCGCCCAGCTCGTTGGGCAGGCCCGCGTTCGGATACGCCGACACGGGCCGGTCGGCGACCCGCGACAGGACGTCCAGGTGCTCGCGCAGCTGACGCGGCCCGAGGGCGCAGTTGAGTCCGACGATCAGCGGATCGGCGTGGCGGATGCTGTGCCAGAAGGCTTCGACCGTCTGGCCGGACAGGGTCCGTCCGGAGGCGTCGACGATCGTGCCCGAGATGATCAGCGGCAGCCGCTCGCCGATCTCGTCGAACAGCGACTGGACCGCGAAGATCGCCGCCTTGGCGTTCAGCGTGTCGAAGATCGTCTCGATCAACAGCAGGTCGGCGCCACCCTCGACCAGGCCAGAGGCGGACTCGTGGTACGCGAGGGCCAGCTCATCCCAGGTCACCCTGCGGGCCGCCGGATCGGCGACGTCGGAGCTCATGGAGGCCGTCCGATTGGTCGGGCCGAGGGAGCCGGCCACGAACCTGGGACGGTCGGGTTCGGCGCGTTCCGCCGCGTCCGCGGCGTCGCGAGCGAGCCGCGCGGCGACGATGTTCATCTCGCGAACCGTCGCCGGATCGAACCCGTACTCCGCCTGGGCGATCCGCGTCGCCGTGAAGGAGTTGGTGCTGATGATCTCGGCGCCCGCGGCGAGGTAGCCGGCGTGAATCGCGGTTACCGCGTCGGGCTGGGTGAGACAGAGAAGGTCGCTATCCCCGCGCACGTCGCGCGGGTGGTCGCGGAAGCGATCGCCTCGGAAGTCCGCCTCGGCGAACCCGTAGGCCTGGAGCATCGTGCCCATTGCCCCGTCGAGGACCAGGATCCGTTCGCGGAGGAGACCCGGCAGGGCGGCGAGTCGCGAGGCGCGATCAAACGGCGAGCGGAGACGCGGCTCCGTATCGGGCGGCGCGGCGGCCGTCACGACGCGACGGCGACGGCGGGGTGCCGCGCCCGGATCCGGCGGACGAGCTCCGCGCACTGCTCGTATCGCCCGAAGCTCGGCATGATGTAGGTCCCCGCGACCTCGCCCTCCATCTCGGCGAGGAGACGGTCGGCCATCTCGATGCCGACCTCCGACCCGCGCTCGCCGGCGGCCTGCATGGCCCTTCGGGCCTCCTCCGGGATCGTGATCCCCGGCACCTCGTTGTGGAGGAACTCGGCGTGACGGGTCGAGACGAGAGGGAGCACGCCGAGCAGGACGGGAACCGGGAAGCCATCCTGGCCGAACCGCCGGCGCGCTTCCGCGAGCATCGCCTCCACCTGGCCGACCGAATACAGCGGCTGGGTCATCACGAGGTGCGCGCCTGCGGCGAGCTTGCGCTCGAGGCGATCCCACTCGGTCGCGAAGTCCGCGGCCGTCGAGTCGAGAGCACACGCGATCGTGAAGCCGGCCCGCTGCCCGATCGAGGTGCCCGACGGGTCCTCGGCCCGGTTCAGCCTCGTGAGGATCTCGATCAGCCCGATGGAATCGACGTCCCAGACACCCGTCCCGGTCGGGTAATCGCCGATCCGCGGTGGATCGCCGGTCAGCGCGATGATGTTGCGGACACCCAGCGCGTGGGCGCCGAGCAGCTCCGACTCGAGCGCCATCAGGTTGCGATCGCGCGTCGTGCAATGGACGAGGCACTCCAGGTCGAGGTCGTGTTGGATCCCGAACGCCACGGACAGCGCGCTCATCCGGACCCGCGCCATCGCCGAGTCCGACACGTTGACGACGTCGACGCCGGCGTCGCGCAGGAGCCGGGCCGCTTCGATCGTCCGCTCGATCCGGATGCTTCGCGGCGGATCGATCTCGACGGACACCACGAAGCGCCGTGCCGCGAGCAGCTCGCCGAGGCGGGTCGGCGGCGGCGCGTCATCGGATCGGCTCGGATCCTTGACTCGCTCGACCCATGTCGGCGCGGCTCCGCCCCCGTTGAGGTCGACCGCGGGCGCCGCTGGTGCGATGACGGTCGCCCAATCGTGATGACCCGCGGCGGCGATGGCGTCCAGCGCCGATCGCATCGCGGCGATGTGCTCAGGGGTCGTGCCGCAGCAGCCGCCCACGATCCGCGCACCGGCTGCCAGGAATCTGGGCGTTACCGTTTCGAAGTACTCGGGGCCGGCTGCGAACACGAAGCGTCCTTCGAGGCGTTGCGACAGCCCCGCGTTCGGCATGATCGACCGCGCGGGCCCGTCGACACCCGGGTCGCCCATCGCCTCGAGGGCCGCGAGGCAAGGCGTCGGGCCAGCCCCGCAGTTGACCCCGACGGCATCCACGCCGGCTCGGCCCAGCTCCGCGGCCGCGGAGGCCGGGGCGATGCCGTCGGTCAGGACGAGCTCCTCGCCGAAGGTCATCGACGCGATCATGGGGAGGTCCGACGCCCGGCGCGCCTCGTCGACTGCCAGCAGCAGCGGTCCGAGGTCCGAAAACGTCTCGAGGACGATCACATCCACCCCGCCCTCGAGCAGGCCCTCAATCTGCTCGCGGAAGGCCGCTCGGACTTCGGACTCTGAGATGCCCGGCTGACCGCGGGCAGGCGGCTCGAGCGGACCGACAGAGCCTCCGACCAACGCGTCGCGTCCGCTGACCTCCCGTGCCGCGCGGGCGAGCTGGGCCGCTCGCCGGTTCAGCGCGCCGGCCCGGCGCTCGAGTCCCCACGCCGCGAGTCGCCGCCGGTTGGCCCCGAACGAGAGCGTCTCGATCAGTTCGGCACCGGCCTCCAGGTACTCCCGGTGGGCGGCCTCCACCAGCTCTGGACGGGTCAGGACCAGCTCTTCGAGACAGGCCCGCTGGGGCACGCCGCGGCTGAACAGAAGCGTGCCCATGCCGCCGTCGACGAGGAGCGGCGAGTCGGCGAGTCGACGTCGGAAGCGCGGCCGCGGCAGGCCGGCCGTGGCTTCGGCCATCAGGCTGCGCGGCTCGGATGCAGTGTGGTCGGCAGGGTCTCGGCTCCTCGCTGTCGTGCGACCTGGACGGCGCACCGTGCGGATCGGGCGGAGCCGGACCGGAGACGGGAAGACCCCTCCCGCCGGAAGGGTCCAGGAAGAGGGTCCCTTATCGTGCAGGAGAACCTGCCCGGAATTGGCACCTTGCCGGCTCGACGCCGGTAGGTTGTCGTGGCTTCAACGGGCCGGTCCCTCCGCCACTCTGGATAAGCGCTCTTCAGTTGCCCGCATGGTGCCAAAGGCAGACGGGATGAGCAAGCGGGGACCTCGGCGCTCCGGTCAGTCCTCGAGCTTCTCCAGCATCGACCGCCGCCAGGCCTCGGTGGAGGCGACGGCGTTGAAGGTGTACAGATGGAGACCGCCAATCCTCGCTGCCGGATCCGCGATCAACGGCGCAAGGTCCTCGACGAAGCCCGTCGGCTTGTAGAAGCCGCCGCTCCGCGCGAGGCCGGTCACGAAGCGGAGGTTCTTGACGAGGAACCGACGCGCATCGGTGACTCCGATCCGGGCGGCGATCGACAGGAGCTTCTGCGGGTCGACGGCGCCCGGCACGCCGATCACGACCTCGGGGGCGAGGCCCTCGGCTCGTCGAGCCCGGACCCAGTCCGCGATGGCCCCGGTGTCGAAGTCCATCTGGGTCGTCACCGAAGACAGGAACGGGGCCTTGGCGGCGAGGGCCGTGGCGAGGGCGGCGTCCGGGATGACCGGATGGCCTTTTGGATACGCCGGGCAGCCCAGCGCTGCGAACGGATGGCCGAGCTCGACCATCGCCCGGATCAGTGACAAGCCGTCGCGGTACTCGCCGGGATCGTGCGAATCTCCGCCGACGACGAACGCCTCCGTCAGGCGCCCTGCCCTCGCCCGGTCCAGGAGGCCGGCGAGCGTCGCCCGGTCGCGGATCTGGTGGGCCGACAGGTGGGGAATGGCCCGGAACCCGTCGGCCTGGAGCCGGATCGCCCAGTCCAACGTCGCGTCGATCCCCTTCGCCGGCGAGGCCGTCACCGACACGCGCGCGCCCAGCGGCAGGTGCGGAATCTGCTCGGCGGTCGACTTCAGGGGGAGCAGCTCGAAGATGGGATCGGCGAGGACCCGCGCGAGCGCCGCCCGGTCGGTCCTGTCGAGCCCGCTGCGCCGGCGGACCCGGTCGAGCAGCCCGGTCATCAGACCTCCGAGTCCGGCATCGACGCCTTGCGCTTCGTGATGAACTCCCGCAGCGCCTCGTCTACGCCCTCGTCGATCGGCGGCGCCTCGTACTCGTCGAGCATCCGCTTCCAGATCCTGTTGGCCCGCTGCGCCGCGTCGAGCGAGCCGTCCTCCTGCCACTGCTCGAAGCTGTTGTTGTCGGCGATCTCGCTGCGGTAGAAGGCCGACTCGAAGTTCGCCAGCGTGTGGGCCGAGCCCAGGTAGTGCTGGCCGGGCGCGTTCTGGAGGATCGCGCCGAGGGCCTGGCCGTTATCCGACATGTCGACGCCCTTGACGAAGACCGCTGCCATCCCGCACTGATCGGCGTCGAGAATGAACTTCTCGTAGCCGATCGCCAGACCGCCCTCCAGCCAGCCGGCCGCATGGAGGACGAAGTTCACTCCGGCGAGGATCGTCGGGACGAAGGTCGCGGCGGACTCGTAGGCGGCCTGGGCGTCGGCGACCTTCGAGGCGCACAGGTTGCCGCCCGACCGGAACGGAACGCCGAGTCGTCGCGCCAGGGCCGCCATCGTGTACAGGACGAGGGCCGGCTCCGGGGTGCCGAAGGTCGGGGCGCCGGACTGCATCGAGATCGAGCTGGCGAAGCTGCCGAGGACGACCGGGGCGCCGGGTCGGACGAGCTGGACGAAGGCCATCCCGCCCATCGCCTCGGCGAGGGTCTGGGCGCAGACACCGGCGGCGGTCACCGGCGCCATCGCGCCGGCGAGGATGAACGGCGTGATCAGCGTCGCCTGGTTGGCCTCGGCGTAGGCCCGCGCGGCCCCAAGCATCGTCGAGTCCCACACCAGCGGGCTGTTCGCGTTGATCAGCGACAGGATCACCGGGTGCGTCTCGATGTAGTCGGCCCCGAACGTGATCCGCGCCAGCTCGACGGTGTCTCGAGCGCGCTCTGGCGCCGTGACTGAGCCCATGAAGGGCTTGTCGCTGTAGCGGATGTGCGAATAGACCATGTCCAGGTGGCGCTTGTTGACCGGCACGTCGACCGGCTCGCAGATGGTCCCGCCGCTGTGGTGGAGATGCGGGCTCATGTAGGCGAGCTTCACGAAGTTCCGGAAGTCCTCGATCGTGCCGTAGCGCCGGCCGCGATCGAGGTCGCGGACGAAGGGCGACCCATAGTTCGGGGCGAGCACGGTGTGCATCCCGCCGATCTCGACGTGGTTGGCCTCGTTCCGGGCGTACTGGGTGAACTCGCGCGGCGCCGTCGCCCGGACCAGCTGACGGGCGAGCCCGCGCGGGAAGCGGACCCGCTCGCCGTCGACGTCGGCACCGCCCTGGCGCAGGATCCGCAGCGCGTCCGGATCGCCGCGGAACTCGAGGCCGACCTCCTGGAGGATCCGGTCGGCGTTGTCCTCGAGGGTCGCGAGGCCCTCCTCGCTGAGGACCTCGAACGGGGCGAGCGTCCGGGTCAGGAATGGCTGCCGGGCGACGTGGGCGTGGAGGCGGGCGGCGCGACGGGCGTCTCGGCCGCCTGATCGTCGGGGGCTGCTGTCGACCGTCATCGTTCCTCCTCCGCGGCCACGCCGACCGGCCGTCGTCGTCGTCCGCCGCGATCGGTCCGGGCGGCGCCGGAATGGGCAGCCGGGCGGGCGGGCAGCTCGGTGACCTGGGCGAGATGGGTCGATGGCGCCGTCCGGTGGGGGAACGCCATCGCCTCGACGAAGTGCTCCTGGAACCGCGGCTCGACCGCCGTCTCGATCTTCTCGACGCGCCGCACGACCGCCTCGATCTCGCGCCGGGCCGCGCCGCTCAGCAGCGCGATCAACGCCCCGGTGCCGGCCGCGTTGCCGGCGGCCTTGACGCGATCCAGTGGCGCGTCCGGGATGAGGCCGAGGACCCTCCCGAACGCGCCGGCCAGGCGGACCTCGTCGACCGTATCGATCCCGGCGTGGTCCATCAGGAGCCGCGCCCCGGCGTAGAGCGCCGCCTTCGCGAGCTGGATCGCCCGGACGTCGTTCTGGGTCACGGCGATCCGCGGCCGGCCCGACTCCGACTGGTCGTGGAGGACGTAGCTGAACGTCCGGCCCTCGCCGACGACGCGCGGGGTCCGTGCGGCGAGCGACCCGTCGATGATCCCGTCCGGGGTGATGACCCCGGCGAGGAACAGCTCGGCGATCACCTCGACGATGCCGGATCCGCAGATCCCGGTGATGCCGGTGTCGACGGTCGCCTCGGCGAATCCCGGCTCGTCCGACCAGATCTCGGAGCCAATGACCCGGAACCGGGGCTCAAGGGTGTCGCGGGCGATCCGCACGCGCTCGATGGCACCCGGTGCGGCCCGCTGGCCACTCGAGATCTGGGCTCCCTCGAAGGCGGGGCCGGTGGGGGACGACGCCGCCAGCAGGAAGTCGCGGTTGCCGAGCACGATCTCGGCGTTGGTCCCGACGTCGACGACGAGCTCGACCGACGTCGACCGATGCGGCGCCTCGGCCAGGATCACGCCGGCCGTGTCGGCGCCGACGTGCCCGGCGATGCACGGGAGGACGTACGCCCGAGCCCCGGGATTCGTCACGAGGTCCAGCTCGCTGGCCCGGACGGTGACGGCGCGGTCGGTCGCGAGCGCGAAGGGCGCCGAGCCCAGGGGAATTGGGTCGATGCCAAGGAGGAGGTGGTGCATGATCGGGTTGCCGACGATCGCCAGCTCCAGGATCACGTCGCGCTTGATCCCGGCCTTGTTCGCGAGCTGGGCGAGGAGACCGTTCAGCGCCGACCGCACCGCGGTCGTCATCTCGCCCGATCCGCCCGGATTCATCATCGCGTAGCTGACCCGGCTCATGAGGTCCTCACCGAACCGGATCTGCGGGTTCATCACGCCGGCGCTTGCCAAGACCGAGCCATCGCCGAGATCCGCGAGGTGGCCGGCGATCGTCGTCGAGCCCACGTCGATCGCGACGCCGTGGACCCGCTCGTGGAGACCCGGCCAGATGGCGGTGATCGTCCGCCGGTCGTGGACGGCGACGGTGACGCCGTATTTGCCCGCCTCGAGCGCCGGCTGGAGCGCCCGGATCACGGCGAGGTCCGCGTCGAGATCGTGGAGGTCCCACTCCCGCTCGAGCGCCTCCTGGAGCCGGACGAGGTCGCCCGACGGCGACGCCAGCCGGGGCGGCTCGACCTCGACGTAGTGGAGCCGAACGACGGGATCGAGGTGGAACTCGCGGACGTCGAGGCCCTTCCGGACGACCTGGCGATAGACCTGACTCTCGGGAGGAACGTCGATCACGACGTCGCCGCGGAGGTGGGCGGCGCAGCTCAGACGGCGGTCGTCGGCGAGGCCCTTCTCCGAGCGGTATTCCGTCTCCATGCTGCCGATCGGCGACAGGTGATCGGGTGACGAGACGATTCCGTGCTTGGCGAACTCACCCACGCTCTGCTGCACCTGGCAGCGGCCGCAGATCCCGCGCCCGCCGCACACGGAGTCGATATCGACACCGAGCTTGCGAGCCGCGTCGAGAACGGTCGTCCCCTCCGGGAACCGGCCGCGCCGGCCCGACGGGGTGAAGATGACGAGCGGTTCCGCGGTCATCGCCGGGTCCGCGCCGATCAGCCGCGGGCCGCCGCGACGGCCTCGGTCCCCGCGATCCGCTGCGGCGGCTCGATCCCGGCGCGGCGCCGATTGATCCGCCGCCCGCCAGCCTCGCCTTCGGGCGGGGCGACCCGGAACTGGCGGATCCACCGAGCGGCGTCCTGGTCATTGCCCTGGAGGACGTCCGCGGCCATGACGGCGCTCCGGACGCCCTCGGCGATCGGGTTCGTGATCGCGCTCGTCAGCCCGGAGGCGATCGCCATCGCCAGGAACGCGCCGTTGATCCCCTCGCGGTTCGGCAGCCCGAAGCTGACGTTGCTCGCGCCGCAGGTGGAATTGACGTGAAGCTCGTCGCGGAGCCGGCCGAGGATCCGGAAGACCTGCCGGCCGGCCGTCGGCATGGCCCCGATGGGCATCAGGAGGGGATCGACGACCACGTCCTCGCGGGCGATCCCGTGGTCGGCCGCCCGCTCGACGATCCGCTTCGCGACGGCGAACCGGACGTCGGGGTCCTCGCTGATCCCGGTCTCGTCGTTGCTGATCGCGACGACCGCCGCGCCGTACTTCTTCACCAGCGGCAGGACACGTTCGAGTCGCTCCTCCTCGCCGGTCACGCTGTTGACGAGCGCCTTGCCCTGATAGACGGCGAGGCCGGCCTCGAGCGCCTCGACGATCGAGCTGTCGATCGACAGCGGCAGGTCCGTCAGCGACTGGACGAGCTGGATCGTCCGGGCGAGGATCGCCGGCTCGTCGGCCAGGGGGATTCCGGCGTTGACGTCGAGCATGTGGGCGCCAGCCTCGACCTGGGCGAGGGCATCCCGCTCGACCCGGCTGAAGTCGCCGTCCTTCATCTCCTCGGCGAGGAGCTTCCGGCCCGTCGGGTTGATCCGCTCGCCGATCACGACGAACGGCCGGTCGTCGCCGATGACGACCTCGCGGGTCATGGAGCCGACGACCGTCCAGGTCACGCCGGCGTCCCCTCGGCCGCGTCCGCGGGTTTGTCGGATGGCTGCCCGTGGGCCTTGCCATTCGAGCGGGAGCCGGGCGTCTCGTCGTGGGCCGGTGGCAGGGCCGGACCGCCGGCGAGTCCGCCCGCCTGGATCAGCTCTGCCAAGCGGTGCTTGTCATACTCCGCCTCGAGCCGGTCGGACTCGGCGGTCACCTCGGCCTCGAGGTCGTCGCCGCAGGCCCGAGCGACCTTCCGCCATTCCTCGATGTAATCGTTGTAGGCGCGCTTGCCGGCGCGGCTGGCCGCCTTGTCGATCGCGACCTGGAAGCGCGGGTGGAGGACGACCTTGCTCGCCCGACGGCCGTCGCGGGCGAGGACCTGGGCCGGGATGTCGCGCCACCAGATGACGGTGAGGGTCGCCATCAGTGTCCGGCCTGGGCGCCCCGGCGTGCGCCGGCCGGCTCGAGGCCCGCGAACCGGAGGATCGGGGCCGCGAGGTTGGCGGTCCCGGTCGGTCGGTGTTCGAAGGTCAGGCCGAGCCGGTCGGCGGCTCGGCGCGCCATCGCCAGCAGGTCCGGGTCGTCGGTCTGGGACAGGAAGACGACCCGCGTGTAGTGGGCGAAGTACGTCGCCTGGAGCTCGGGGTGGCGGTCGATGCCCAGGCCGCGGATCACGAGCCGCTCGAAGTTCCGGGCCAGAAAGTCGGTCAGCCAGAACGTGCCCGGCTCGGCGTCGGCCATCTCGGCGAACGCAGCGCTGCCGGCGAACACCTCATAGCAGTGAGCGCCGGGGAGTCGCTCGACGCCCTCCTCGGCGAGGACGGGGTCGAGAAGCCCGCCCGTGCCGCAGTCGGCGTAGGCGATGAAGATCCGCTCGAAGCCGTCGGCCCGGGCCTCGTGGATCCGGCGCCGGACGGCGGCCGGGATGCCGCCGGGTCGGTTGTGGAGGTCGGGCGAGAGGCAGGCGACCTCGAGCCCCGGGATCAGCTCGGTGACGGCGAGCAGCTCTCGCGCGAGCGCGCCGCAGCCGATGACGATCGCTCGGCTCGGCGCCTCGGCGGTGAGGCGCGCATGTTGCGCCGTGGCCTTGGGTGAGGCCATATCACTCGGGCTGATTGGCACGGCTTTGGAGCGACTCTTGGGCGGCTCGGGGGCGCGGCGGCCTCGCTCGGCAAGCTTCACCGAGCGCCCTCCGGCCAGAGCCGCGCCGCCTTGACCGCCCGCCAGTCCTTCCTGGATCAGCCCGGCTGATATCGGACGTGCGAGGGAGGGCGGGGCGAGCCGCGGGACAGCTCTACGCTGCGGCACGGCGCTCGTCGATCAGGCGGCGGGCGGTCTCGGCGGCGACGCCGGCGTCGCGGCAGTAGGCATCGGCACCGACCGCCATCCCGAACTCCTCGTTCAACGGCGCGCCGCCGACGAGGACGATGTAGTCGTCGCGCATCCCGCGGTCCTTGAGGGTCTGAATAACGACCTTCATGTACGGCATCGTCGTCGTCAGGAGCGCGCTCATCCCGAGGATGTCGGGCTTGTGCTGCTCGAGCGCCGCAATGAACTTGTCGGCGTCCGTGTTGATCCCGAGGTCGACGACCTCGAAGCCGGCCCCCTCGAGCATCATCCCGACCAGGTTCTTGCCGATGTCGTGGATATCGCCCTTGACCGTCCCGATGACGACCTTGCCGACCGGCTCCGCACCCGTCTCGGCGAGGAGCGGCCGGAGGATCTCCATCCCGGCCTTCATCGCGTTCGCCGCGAGCAGGACCTCGGGCACGAACAAGATCCCGTCCCGGAAGTCGATGCCGACGATCTTCATGCCGGCGACGAGCGCGTCGTCGAGGACCTTCGTCGCGGTGAAGCCGCGCTGGAGCAGGATGTTCGTCCCTTCGACGATCTCGTCCTTCATCCCGTCGTACAGGTCGTTATGCATCTGCTCGACGAGCTCGTCGTCGCTCAGCGCCTTGAGGTCGATCTCCTCGTAGTCAGCCACGCGTCCTGCTCCTGACCGCCCGCCCGACAACCAGCGTTCCGGCTCCCGATATTCGGGGGTTCCACATCGTGGAACGGTGCCGTATGATGGAACGCAGGCACGGAATCTAGCCCACAAAGGAGCGCATTGTCCAGAGTCCAGGCGATCGAGCGGGCCTTCGCCGTGCTCGGAGCGTTGACCGAAGGCCCCGTCGGCGTGACCGAGGTCGCAGAACGGGTCGACCTGCCGAAGTCGACGGCCGCGCGAATGCTCGCAACGCTCGCCCACGAGGGCGCGGTCGAGCAGGTTCCTGGAGGGACCCGCTACCGGCTCGGGCCGCGGATCGAGACCCTCGCCACCGGGCTCGCCACGACCCGCAGCCTCGTCGCCGTCGCCCGGCCCCACCTCGCCGAACTGGCCGCGGCGCTTGGTGAGGCCGCAGGCCTGTCGATCCCGGACGGACGGGAGGTCCACTACGTCGACCAGGTCGATTCGCCGACGCCGAATCCCGTCGGGATCCGCGACTGGACCGGGTCACGGGTGCCGATGCACGCCGTCTCGTCCGGCCTCGTCTTCCTCGCCCATCGACCGGCGGCCGCCCTCGACCGCTACCTCGCCGAGCCGCTGGCCACCATGACCGAGCGAACCGTCACCGATCCGGCGGCCGTCCGCGACCGGCTTCGGCCCGTCGCCCTCGTCGGCTACGCCTGGGTCCACGACGAGTTCGCGATGGGCATCTCGTCCGTCGCGGCCGGGATCGCCGACGCCAGCGGCGAGGTCGTCGCCGCGGTCCACGTCCACGGCCCGTCGTACCGGTTCCCGCCCGCCGGCCGCGAGGCGGCGCTCGGCCTGATCGTCGCGAGCAGCGCAGCGAGGATCGCCAGGGCTCTCCGCCAGGCAGTCGGCTGAGGCCCGCCTTCTCGAGACCCAGGGCCCGTGCCCTGTCCGGCGGGCTTCGTCATGAAGAACGGATCGAAGACCTTGCCGACGATGGCCGACCGGCGGTCAGCTGGCTGTGCCTCTCATCGGCTGTCCCGCGCCCAGGCCGGACAGCCGCCGCAGGCGCCACCCGAGCGACAGTGCCGCCGCGCCGCCGAGGATCGCCCAGATGCCGACGAGCGTCGCCGTCAGGAGCGCCCCGAGCGCCGGCATCGCGAGGACGATGAGGCCGGCGAGCACCCTGAGGACCCCGATCAGCGCGAGGATCCACTCCCCGGTGACCTCGTTGCGGATCCGCCACGCGGTGTAGAGCTCCATGACGCCCTGCGTGACGAGGAACGCGCCGAGGAGCAGAACCAGGGTCAGGATCGTGGGTCCCGGAATGAAGGCGGCGACGAGGCCGGCGACGATGCCGAGCACGCCCATGATCGCGAACGGCCACGATCGGCCGCGATGCTCCGCCACCCGATAGCCTTCGAAGAGGTATCCGACGCCCGTGACGAGCGCCCACGCGGCGAAGACATAGGCGAGCGTGAGCAGGGCGATCCCCGGGACGAGGATGGCGACGATCCCGAAGAGGAGCCCGAGCAAACCCTGGAGGATGAGCACCCACCAGTTGCGGGCAGCGACGGCGAGCATGATCGGTCCCTCCACCTGCGGATCGCCCGAGACGCACCCCGCCGCGGCGGCGATCGCCCCCCGATCCTACGCGCTCGTACCAGCCCTGCCGGGATCGTCCAGCGGCATCGTCCCGTGGCGGTAGAAGGGCGTCGTCTGGGGCGGCAGCGGTGTGTTGCCCGCGATCAGGTCGGCGGCCTTCTCGGCCAGCATCATCACCGGCGCGTAGATGTTGCCGTTGGTGATGTAGGGCATGACGCTGGCATCGACGACCCGGAGGCCCTCGATGCCGTGGACGGCCAGCGTCAGCGGGTCGGTGACCGACCGCTGATCTGTGCCCATCCGGGCGGTGCATGACGGATGGAGCGCCGTCTCGGCATCGCGGGCCACCCAGCCGAGGATCTCCTCGTCGGTCGCGACGTCGGGGCCGGGCGAGATCTCGCCCGTGGAGTACGGCTCGAACGCCGGTTGGCCGAGGATCGAGCGGGCGACCCGGATCGCCTCGACCCATTCGCGCCGGTCCTGGGCGGTCGACAGGTAGTTGAAGCGGATCTCGGGGTGCTGCCGCGGGTCGGTCGACACGATCTTCAGCGAGCCGCGCGCGTCGGAGTACATCGGCCCGACATGGACCTGGTAGCCGTGGCCCTTCACCCCAGCGGTGCCGTCGTAGCGGATCGCGAGCGGCAGGAAATGGAACATCAGGTTCGGGTAGGTGACGTCGTCGTTCGATCGCACGAAGCCCCCTCCCTCGAAGTGATTCGTCGCGCCTGGTCCGCTGCGGAGGAACAGCCACTGGGCGCCGATGAACGGGCGCCGCCATTTCTCCACCGCGTAGGGCTGCATCGAGACCGGCTGTTGCGACCCGTACTGGATGTAGACCTCGAGATGGTCCTGGAGGTGGGCCCCGACCCCAGGGAGATCCTCGACGACCGGGATGCCGAGCGGTCGCAGGTCGTCCGTGGCCCCGATGCCGGCCAGCTGGAGGAGCTGCGGGGTGTTGAACGCGCCGCCGCACAGGATCACATCGCCGGCCTGGATCGTTTCCGTCCCGCCGCCCTGGCGCTCGATCTCGACGCCGGTCGCGCGCCGCCCCTCGAGATGGAGGCCCGTGACGAACGTCCGCGTCCGGATCGTGAGGTTCTTCCGGCCGCGGATCGGTTGGAGGTAGGCCCGCGCCGCGCTGATCCGCCGGCCGCGGCGGATGTTCCGGTCGAACGCCGCGAAGCCTTCCTGGCGATAGCCGTTGACGTCGGTCGTGAGGTGGTAGCCGGCCTGCTGGGCGGCCTCAAACCATGCCTTGAACAGCGGGCTGGTCGCCGGGCCGCGCTCGAGGCCGAGCGGTCCGCCGTGGCCGCGCCAGGGGTCGTCCTCGGCCGCGGCCGTGCAGTCCTCCATCCTTTTGAAGTAGGGCAGGCAGTGGGCGAACGACCAGGTCTCCATGCCCGGGTCGGCGGCCCACCGCTCGTAGTCCAGCGGGTTCCCGCGCTGGAAGATCATCCCGTTGATCGAGCTGGACCCGCCGAGGACCTTGCCCCGGGCGTGGTAGACGCGCCGCTCGTTCATGAACGGCTCGGGCTCGGACACGTACTGCCAGTCGTAGAAGCGGCTGCCGATCGGGAAGGTCAGCGCCGCGGGCATGTGGATGAACGGGTCGAGGCGGTAGTCGGGTCGGCCGGCCTCGAGGACGAGGACGCGGGTCGCGGGATCGGCGCTCAGCCGGTTGGCGAGGACGCTCCCCGCGCTGCCTCCACCGACGATGACGTAGTCCCAGATCCGTTCCGCCATTGGCGACGGATGCTAACAGCGGGCAACTAGGTCTGAACGTCCGCTGGCGCAAGCGGTCCGCCTCGCCGGGTCGAAGACGCCAAGCGACCCGGGCGTTGGACCCGGGTCGTTCGGCAGCGGGAGGGCGGTGTCAGGTTGTTGCGGGTACCCGATTCACCGCTGGTCCGGTCTTCACTCGCGCGCGCCACGGCGTGCCGAGGAACGGGAGCAGGTACCGGTCGAGGCCGTAGTAGCCCGCGACCTTCCAGCCGAGCATCAGCCCGATCGCCATCGTGAACAGG
>Ga0207646_10004170_pt1 | contig 15855 bp, 13 predicted proteins | sample KBSK5502metaG_FD_184343 | JGI IMG/M metagenome (GOLD analysis project Ga0207646, IMG submission 184343) | Corn, switchgrass and miscanthus rhizosphere microbial communities from Kellogg Biological Station, Michigan, USA - KBS K5-50-2 metaG... | ecosystem: Host-associated > Plants > Roots >... | reverse complement strand
AACGGTGGGACAACTATGTCGGGAATCACGAATCAGGACATCTACAACGACGTGAAGCAAGCGTTGGATGATGCGGGGAACCGAGACAGTGACTACGTCGTGCCAAACAGTGGGTTCGGATTTGGTTCTGATCCCGGCGGCGAAAATGGTAGCGCCGGCAATGGTCTTCAATCAGCAGTCAATCGCTTTACGAATGATCTTTCTGGTTCGGGCGATGGACTGATGGAGAAGGTCGATGCGATTGATTCGCTTACTCTGCCCACGTCGATTGGCGACAAATCGAGTTGGGCTGTCACGCTGCCGGTACTTGGCGATCTGACTATCGATCTTTCGACGTTCGACGGTCCCGTTGGGACATTTCGTTCTCTTTGTCTAGCAATCCTCGTCGTGGGCGCGTGGTTCGCGATGATCAAAGTTATTAGAAGCGGGGTGGCGTAATGTTTAGTGGCTTAGTCGCGTTCTTTGTCTCGTTATGGAACGGCATTAAGTCGATCTGGCAAGGCACGTGGAACATCATCACGCGGGGTTGGACGTGGGCTGTGGGGCTCATCGTCATAATTGTGGGATGCGTCACGCAAGTTGTGAACGCCTTCTGCGATCTGTTGGAAAGTGTAGCGACAAGCGTTGCCGGGTTAACGGCCCCAAACCACACGCCTGACTTTTCCGGCGTGTCGGAATTCTTAGCGGTCGCAAATCACTTCTTTCCGGTCGCGGAAGGCTTCGCACTCCTGACTCTAATTTCTGTCACGTGGCTGGTGATGATTAGTTACCGCCTCGTGAAATCGTGGCTGCCTACGTTGTCATGATCGAATGTTATGAAGGGCGACTTGGCGGCGGCAAAAGCTACTCAGCAGTGGTGCGAATTGTTGATCACCTGCGGCGGGGTGGTCTGGTTGCGACTAACGTTGAATTGCGGTGGGACGCCATCGGCAAATACGTGGCGGATCGCTTTGGAGTTGTGGTCGAAAATGATCAACTCATACGGCTTGCCGACGAGCAAATCGGACTGTTTCACCGTCATACACCGTCCGGGACGGCACAATTGCCGGTGCTCGTGGTCATCGACGAGGCCCATCTTAGTTTCAACTCACGCGACTATGCGAAAACTGACAAGCTCTATCGGGAAACGCTCACCTTCTTAACGCAATCGCGAAAGGTTCACACGGATGTCATTTTTATTTCGCAATCGGTGCTCAACATGGACAAGCAATTCATGCGGCTGGTCCAGTTTATCTGGCGTTTCCGCGATCTGTCGAAATGGAGGATCCCCGGGCTCGGTCTTGCGTGGCCGATTAATCAAATTCTTTGCGTCCAGTTTGACTATGACGGTCGCACGGTTCTTCAACGCCAATTCATCAACAAGGACAAACGGATTTTTGCGCTTTATGAAACAAATTCTTTGCTTCGTGAGTTTCCGCGTTTGGACGGCGCGAAAACGCAACGCGAGCTCAAGCGAGTCGAGAAAGGAAAATCAAAAATGGGAAAATGGTTAATTCCAATCGGATTAGTTACCGGTGCTGTGTGCGTGGTGCTGCTGATCCGATCGTTAGGTTCATTCGGTAAGCCCTCCGCCGCAACGGTTGGGTCTGGTGTTACGAGCGCCAGGGGTTCATCCACTGTTCCGATGAAGTCGCAGGACCCGAAACAAGCGGCGTACTTAATATATGCGGAGCATTTGGAGACGTGGAACCCGCTCGATTACGTCTTGGAAACTGTCGAGGGCGGTTGGTATGCGCTCGGCGAAATGTCGAGCAAAGGCTATGTCGTGGCTGTTTCTCCCAAGCGCGCCAAGGTCATAACGCCTGATGGCAAGACGGCCTGGATTGTAGCAATGCGATCTGAGCCGTTGACAAAGGCCGAGTCACCACCCGCTCGGTCACGCGTTGCTCACACCAGCACAACGAACGAAGCGAAGGGTCTTGAATGATTGGTGCGCTCTTATGGCTGGCAAAATTGGCATTGGTGCTCGTGCTGCTGCGTGTTGTCGGGTCGTTAGTGGGGAAAGCGATTTCGTCATGGAAAAATCTACGGTAAAATATTTCGCACGAGTCGCGAATCATCCGCGCAAGCCGTTGGCATGGCGCCCGTTCGTACAAGCGTTGTCCAACGTTATCGTTTCCGACATCGAATTTCTGGCTACCGGCGAACGTGTTGAATCGTCAAGCGTTGACTCGGCCGAGATTGAGGAGCCAAAGAAATGAATAACAGCGCGGTGCGTCAGTTTCGGGTTAAACAAGTTGCTGAATTTCTGAGCCTGAGCGTACGCGAGATTTGGCGGCTAGTTGCAGACGGCTCTTTCCCTCCTCCAATTAAAATCGGCCGGTGTTCAATTTGGTTTGAATCTGATATCATCGAATTCCAGATGAAACTTCGAGCGCAACGTGAAAGGAAAGCAGCATGACAGCATATGTGTTTAGACCAAAGCGTCGCAAAAACGGAAAAGTGGTGCAGCGGAGGACCTACAACGGTCGCTATCGACGGCCCGGAGAAACGAAGCTGACGACGATCGCCTTGCACGTAACCGACAAGGCAGTTGCAGAGGCGAAATTGCGTCAGGTAATCCGTGATATCGAGCAAGAGGAAATGGGGATCGCGGTGCCGAAACGAATCCGGTCGGCAGCGGAAACATCGCTGCTGAAGCATATCAATGCGTATTGCGATGATCTCGCTGGTCGACAGCGGGCGGCCGGACACGTTGCCACGGTCAAGGCAAGGCTGACAAAACTGGCCGGCGAATGCGGTTGGAAACGGCTGATCGATATCACTGCAGAATCCTTTCAGGCGTGGCGAGCGAAACAAACGTGGGCACCGAAAACATTGAATGATTATCTGGCTGCAGCATCGGCGTTGCTTTCGTGGATGCAAAAGTCGGGCCTGGTTGAGCAGAATCCGCTGAGATCGGTCGGTAAATCGGAAACGCGAGGAAAAGAGCGACGGAAGCGTCGTGCATTTACGCCAGAGGAACTCGGATCAGTAGTTGCGGTGGCGGGCGACTATCGCGTTGCGGTCCTGACGGCGTATTACACGGGTTTGCGTCGAAATGAGTTAGAGCAGCTCGAATGGGGCGATGTTCACACGAGCACCGATGGAGTTTTTATCATCCCGCGAACCTCTACGACGAAGAATCATGAGACGAAACGTTGTTATTTGCCATGGTGGTTTGCGCGCGAGCTGGTGGGAATGAAGCCGCACAGGGCATCTGAAGGCGATCAGATTTTTCCGCCCGGCCGAATTCCATCGATTTGGGCGTTTCGAACTCTATTGAAGCGCGCAGGCATCGCATACAAAGATGATCAAGGTCGGCAGGCGGATTTTCATGCGCTGCGCAGAAGTCTGAATACGCACCTTGCACAACGCGAAGTCGATCCGCACACACGAAAGGAAATCATGCGGCACAGCGATATCGCTCTAACGCTCGACGTTTACACGGACAAATCGATGCTGCCGGTCGCGGCCGCAGTCGAGAAATTGCCGGTGTTTCTCAAGCAACTAAAAGACACACATCTAGGCACACACAATCCAGACTTTTCGGGTCACACGCCGTCACATGCTGGCAAACCAACGTCTGGATCTACTGCGTCGGAAACGTTTGGGGATGAGGAGCGTAGGCGCGCTTTGGCACTGACTGACACAACGGAGCAGAAGTCAGAAAAAAGCTGCCTCGCTAGGACTCGAACCTAGACAAAGAGATCCAGAATCTCTCGTGCTACCATTACACCACGAGGCAAAAGACGCGGCGCGGGGACAAGACCTAAAGCTGAATTTCAGTCTTGCGCAAGATCGAGAATCGAGCCGTCCCGAGTCAGTCGATGGTCATCTCTGCGCCTTCGCGCGCGCCCTCGACTTCGAGATAGCTTTCGCTTTTGGCGGCTAATTTTCGCGCTGCCTGAACCATCTTGTCGACGGCTTCATCATCGTGGGTCGGATCATGATGAAACAGAATCAACTTGCGAACCGCGGCATCGAGCGCCAGCGAGATCGCAGTGCTGAGCGAGCCGTGACCCCACCCGACGTGAGACTGGTATTCTTCATCCGTATATTGAGCGTCGAGAATGAGAATGTCTGAGCCATGAAGAAATCTAACGAGCTCCGCGCGCTCTTCGGTCGCGCGTTTTCGCGTTTGCTCCGGGCTTAACAGATGTGATTTCGCGGAATGCAGCTTGAAAGCGTCGTACGGTTCGTGGTCGGGCAGGAACGCGATTGAACCCTTGCTGGTAAACAGTCGGTAGCCAACGCAGATGCCGGGGTGATTGACTAATTTCGCGCGAACGCGGATATCGCCGATTTTGAAATCCATCGAATCGAGCTGCTGAATTTTGACCTTGCCCGGAAGATCGTAAAGCGCGACGGGGAAAAACGGTACAGCCATTTGACCTTTGAGAATTTCCTGCAGCCCATCGTCGGCCCTGTCGTAGCCGAAAACCTGGATCTGATTCTTGTCGTTGTACGATGGAACAAAAAAGGGGAACCCTTGAATGTGATCCCAGTGAACGTGCGTGATCAACAAAGTGAGATTAATCGCGCGAGATCCAAACTCATTTTCGAGCGCCAAGCCCAATTCACGGATGCCCGAGCCGGCATCGAGAACGATGAGTTCGCCGTCAGCCCGGACTTCGACGCACGTCGTATTGCCGCCGTACCGGACTGTAGCCGGCCCCGGTACTGGAATTGAACCGCGGACGCCCCAAAGTTTTAAACGGGTAGACGATCCCGATGCCGCCGACATAAATGACTGGCACCGAATGTGTCAGGTAACCGCCCTAAAACCAAGAGTTTTCGCAGGACGTGGTACGACTCGCGGGCTAATCAAAACATTTAAAACAAAGCCGCCCCGAAAAACTTCGGGGCGGCCTAAGGGAAACAGCAATCCGTTTTTAAGCGCGCTGGCGACGAACGAGCGTCGAAATCAGAGCTGCCGCGCAGACACCGATGATTGGGAGCAAAGCCGAAGGCTCCGGCACTGGAACTGCGACCGTTCCAATGTTGCTGACTTTCGTTCCGGCGTTCGGTCCGCTGTTGCGAGTCGCCTGAGCGGTGAACTGGCCGTCTTTGAGCTGGTCGGTGCTTGTCACCACCGTGAACATTCCAAGCGCGGCTGAGCCAGAAATCGGCGACCCGCTATAGGTCCAGGTCAGGTTCCAAAGACTTGGATTATCGGTCGGGCTGGTCAGCGGCGCTGTTGGTCCGACGAGAGCCGTCGAAAATGTCCACCCGCTAGGCTGCGTCGTGGTTGTGGGCATGATCGAACTGAAATCGTAAATGGTGAAGAAATCGCCGCTGTTGACGGTTTGATCGACGGTGACGTTGGCCGAATAATTCCAAGTGAAACTCGGAGACGATCCGGTCACCGACGACAACGTTGGGATGATGTCAGCTCGCGCCACCAAGCTTCCGAACCCAATTAATGCTAACCCTAAAACAAATGCCTTTTTCATAACTTTCCGAATGTTGAGCGCTGATTTTCAGATAAAAGGGAGCACCTTGTCAATGGCTATTTCGCCTCTGAAAAACGGGTTTTTTCGCAATTAGCGTTGGCGTTCCACCGGCTTCTTCCAATATTGCAGAGCCATGCCTGAAAGGACCAAAAAGCACCGCCGTTGGATCATCATTTTGGGCGGTTTCGTGGTTCTGATTTTGGCGGGAATGATCGCCTACCACGTGGTGAAATCGAATCGGGCAGAGCGATTTGCCTCGGCGGGTGATGCGCTCGCGGCGGAGGATAAATGGAACGAGGCCGCGGTGCAGTACCGGGTCGCTCTCGAGCTGGATCCCTCGAATTATCGCGGCTTGGCCGGCGCAGCGCGGCTCGCAAGCAAAGCCGATCGACCGGAAGCGCTCGAGTTGTGGCAACGAGTGATGCAACTCTCAAAATGCACAATGCGCGACCGTCAGGATTATGCGGACTTCCTGATCAAAACGAACAGGGTCAATCTCGCCCAAAAGATAATTGATCCCTTACTGAAAAAAGATCCGGACACGCGGACGCTCCAACTGGCCACACGTTACTCCAGAAAAATGGGCGACACCGTCAAAGCATTGGAATTTGCGCGATTGGCGAGCACGCGCGCGCCAGATGACGACGCGGCACGTTTTCAATTGGCCGAACTTCTTGCGCAATCGATGGAGCCGGCTGATCAAACTGAAGCGCGCAAAATTCTGTGGGAACTTACAACCAAGTCCAGCATCTACAAAAAAGCCGCAGTCGAAGCGCTCGCCACCGCGCCCGAACTCTCGACCGACGAACGAAACCGCCTTCTCCAGGAACTCGAGACGCTCGCGCCTAAAAACATCAAAGACGATTTACTGGCCGCCGATCTGCGATTTCAAATGCATCCCGACGACGCGGCTCGAATTTATCAGGAGGAAATCGGGCGTTGGGCAAACGGCCAGACCACGGACATTGTCGATCTTGCGCGATGGCTGAATGCTCATCAACAAGCCGAGCTCGTGCTTTCGAATGTTCCGATCGAGCGTGCGGTGCAGGACAATCAGCTTCTGCTTTCACGGCTCGATGCGCTGGCCACGCTCCAACGTTGGAACGACATCGACGACGTTCTCAGCCGCAGCGATGTCACGCTTGATCCGTCCGTCATCGAAAGTTTTCGCGCGCGCACCGCGCAGGAACGCGACGCCGCGCTCGATGCTGAAGTCCATTGGAACCACGCGATCTCATTGGCGGGGACTGACCCGTACAAATTGCGTTTCGTTGCAAATTTCGCCGAGCAAAGTCATGCCACCGCCGCCGCATTGAAAGCGTACGATCAACTCGCGCGTTTTCCCGAGCATGCCGACTTCGCTTATCTCGGGATAGAGCGCGTCAGTCAAAAAAGCGGCGAGACAATGACACAACGCACGGCGATGGCAAAAATCGTGGCGCGTTCTCCTGACGATCCGAACGCCGCCGATCAACTCGCTTATTTGAACCTGTTACTCAATGAAGATGTCGATAAAAATTTCGCGATTGCGAAAAAACTGACGGAACAATATCCAAATCGATTGGCCTTCCGCGTGACCGCCGCGCTCGGCTATCTTCGCCGGCACGACGGAGCGTCCGCGCTCGCGCAATTCAAAGCGCCTGCGCCAATCGATTGGAAAAAAACTTTGCCTTCCTGGCGCGCCGTTTATGCCGCCGCACTTCTGGCGGGCGATCGAAACGACGAAGCGCGAGAGATCATCAAGACGATTCCGCGCGACCGCTTAAACTCTCAGGAGCGCGAATTGATCGAGGCCGAGGAAGCGAAGTAGCGGGACGGAATTAGAGCAAGCTGACCCCGAAAGGCGCGGGACCTTTTTTCCAACGCAATTCAGGATGCAAATTAATTTCCTCCACGGGAACATCGAACCCGACCGAGCGCAGCAAATAGGAAATGCCTTCGCGGCTCTCCATCGTTTCTTTCAAACTGCGCGCGAAGAGCTCCACATATTCCTTGTAAGAATCGAGCGTCAGTTTGCCCTGCGCGAAATGCTCGGCCAACGCTTCGTCGTGATAGTCGATGAGATCGACAAGCGCCCGCCGGAGTTCCATTCGCACTTTGGGATCGATGACAACCTTAAATGGCGTCGCACTCGGATCCGCTTTGGCCAGAGTGCGCGTCTTATGTTGCTCCGGCCTGACAATTTGGAAATCGTGGCTCTCGTCCATTTGTCGATGTCGATCTTTAACAGATCAACGAGAGCTTGGCGCGCTAAATTTTTCGAGTGAGACGCCGCCTAAAAGAAAATCGGAATAATCAAGATGGCGACGATGTTGACGACCTTGATCATCGGATTAATCGCCGGACCCGCCGTGTCTTTGTAAGGATCGCCCACCGTATCGCCGGTCACAGACGCGGCGTGCGCGAAGGAGCCTTTTCCGCCGAGATTTCCTTCTTCGATAAATTTTTTGGCGTTGTCCCACGCGCCTCCGCCGGAAGTCATGGCTATGGCGACAAACAAGCCGGTCACGATCGTTCCAACAAGCAGTCCGCCCAGAACAACCGGGCCGAGCGGCTTGATGACGGCGACGGCAACGACAAAAATTAGCGGCAAGAGCGCGGGAATAATCATTTCGCGCAAGGCGGCTTTGGTCACGATATCGACGCAAGTGCCGTAATCGGGCGTGTCTTGTCCAGTCAAAATTCCCGGTTTCGCTTGCAGCTGCCGCCGCACTTCGCGCACGACCGCGCCTGCGGCCTTGCCTACGGCATCCATGCTAAAGGCGGTGAAAATGAATGGCAGCAAACCGCCGATGAAAAGTCCGATGATCACTTTTGGATCTCGCAGCGAGAACTGGAAAAATTCGGCTGGCGCAATTTTGCCCGACCCGACAAGATGCGCGCGCAATTCCTCGACGTACGATCCGAACAAAACGAGCGCGGCCAATCCCGCCGACGCGATCGCGTATCCTTTGGTCACGGCTTTCATCGTGTTGCCGACCGCGTCCAACTCATCGGTGACCGCGCGAACTTCTTTCGGCAAATTGCTCATGACCGCCACGCCGCCGGCGTTGTCAGTGATCGGTCCGAACGAATCAAGCGAGATAATAATTCCCGCCATCGACAACATCGACATCACGGCAATCGCGATTCCATAAAGACCGGCGAAATGAAAACTGAGCAGGATGGCGATGCCGATGAATCCAACCGGCAACGCGGTCGCGTGTTGGCCGACAGCGAGTCCGGCGATGATGTTGGTGGCATGACCAGTTTCCGACGCGCGCGCGATTTTCTGAACCGGGCTGTAGCGCATCGACGTGTAATAATTCGTGATCGCGACGACGACCGCGGTCATGACCAAGCCGATGACGGACGCGAAATAAAGTTGTGTCGGCGTGCGCGTCGCGCCGGCGATCATTAGACCGGTCGGAAACAAGTAATGCGTCGCCGGCCAGAACAGAATTGCAGAAATAATCGCGCTAGTTAAGACGCCGCCCATCAGCACGGCGGCTGGTTTGCCATTCGCGACGTTTACAAATAAAACCCCGCAAATCGCGCCGAGAACTGAAATTCCTCCGAGCACGAATGGGTAAACAATCACCGCGGAATTGCCGACGATTGTGAGCGAGCCGACTAAGATCGCGCCGATCAAACTGACGGCATAGGTTTCAAAAACATCGGCAGCCATGCCGGCGCAGTCCCCAACGTTGTCGCCAACATTGTCGGCAATAGTCGCCGGATTGCGCGGATCATCCTCCTCAAAACCTTGCTCGATTTTACCAACCAAGTCGGCGCCGACGTCGGCCGCTTTTGTGTAAATGCCGCCACCCAATCGCGCGAAGACGCTGATCAAGCTCGCGCCCAACGCGAGACCGACCAGGCTACGAATCGCCATTTCGGGGCCAACAATTTTGTTCGCGAGAGTATAAAAGATCGACACCGCGAGAAGGGCGAGACCGACGACCAACAATCCAGTGACGGCGCCGCCGTTAAAAGCCATGCGTAACGCGCGCGTGCGACCGGCCGTGGCCGCGGCTTGCGTTGTTCGGACGTTGGCAATGACCGCGATGCGCATTCCAATGAAGCCAGCGGAGAGCGAGCAAAAGGCGCCGATCATGAAACCAATCGCCGTCGGATGATCTTTGAAGAAGAAAAGCAAAACGAAAATGACGATGGCGATGGCGCTGATCGTGACGACCTGGCGATTCAAATATGCTTTCGCCCCTTCCTGAACCGCGGCTGAAATTTCGCGCATCCGTTCGTTACCGGGAGAGGCGCGGATCACGATTGCGATGAGCAGGAAGGCAAAAATTAGCCCGATGGCGGCGCATACCATCGACAATGGCACGCCGGAATTGAGGAGATTTAGAGCAAAAAAGACCATGGCTTTCGCGAAGTAAAGCGCACGACTTTATGAAGATTTCCCATACTGGCAAAGCCTATTTGCCCTCTCGCGGAAACGCCGTGACGCGTGCGCGTTAGCACCGATCAGGCGACGTCGAAGGATAGCCGGCGCGATTTGGCCTCGACCTTCCGCGGCGAAATTGCGATAATCGTCAGTTGCGAAGGAATGGCAGTTGTCCATGCTACCAACACCGCAGGCTCCGCAGCCCGATCTGCAACTCGAGATCGCACATTTGCTGCTCATCGACATCGTCGGCTATTCGAAGCTGCTGGTGAACGAGCAGGTCGAAACCGTTCAACATCTCAATAGGCTCGTCCGGGCGACAGAGTGTTTCCGAGAAGCTGAAACACACGGCAAACTTCTTCGCGTGCCAACCGGCGACGGAATGGCGCTTCTTTTTTTCCGTACTCCGGAAGAACCGGTTCGTTGCGCTCTCGAGATCGCTCAAAAGTTAAAAGAGTATCCGAACATTCAATTGCGAATGGGCATTCACAGCGGCCCGGTGAATCCGGTCCGGGACGTGAACGACGCGGTAAATGTCGCAGGGGCCGGAATTAACACGGCACAGCGAGTGATGGATTGCGCTGATGCTGGACATATTCTTTTGTCGAAACACGTGGCCGACGACCTGGGCCACTATCGCCACTGGCAACCGTACTTGCAGGACCTCGGCGAATGCGAAGTGAAACACGGCTTGGTGCTTGGCATCGTGAATCTCTGCAAAGACGGTTTGGGAAATCCAAATGTCCCCCAAAAACTGACGAGGCGAAAAAGATGGAAGCAAACGACGCACGTAAGCGTCCGGCCAGTGTCGGCACTACCGGTTTGGTCGAAGTCAGTTGTTACGATCGCCTTGATCCTCTCCGCGGTCGCGCTCGCTATCGCATTGTCGATCTATTTTCGGGGGCGGGCCGGCACGGCAACAGTTGTGGCATCGGAAAAAAGTATCGCGGTGCTTCCATTCGAAAATCGGAGCGAAGATAAAACGAATGCCTACTTCGCGGATGCCATTCAGGACGAGATTCTGGCCCGATTAGCAAAAATATCCGATCTCAAAGTAATTTCGCGCACTTCGACGCAACATTACAAAAGCACGCCGGGCAATCTTCGCGAGATCGCAAAGGAACTCGGCGTCGCTCACATTGTTGAAGGGAGTGTCCAAAAAAGCGGCGACGCTGTCCGCGTAAATGTGCAGCTGATCAGGGCGTCTGATGATACGCACGTTTGGGCTGACGTGTTCGACCGGAAATTGACCGACATCTTTTCCGTTGAAAGCGACATCGCAAAGACGATCGCGGAACAATTGTCCGCGCAACTGACCGGCCGCGAAGAAAGAATGCTCGCGGCCAAGCCGACCGACAATCTCAGCGCGTATGATGATTATCTGCGCGGACTCGCCTACACCTTGAAAACTGTTCCGACGCCCGCGAATGCCCGTAACGCGCAAAAATATTTCAAGAATGCAGTGGCACTAGATCCGAAGTTCGCTCTGAGTTGGGCGATGCTGTCGATTGTCGATTCGCGCAATTATCTCACCCAGGCGCTCGACCCGACGGAGGTGCTTCGCGAAGAAGCGCGCCAAGCCGCCGAAACGGCGCTGGGCCTGCAGCCCCATCTTGGAGAAGCAATCTGGGCAAAGGGATTTTATCACTATGCGTGCCTGAAGGATTACGACACAGCAATGAACTATCTTCAGCGAGCACGGCAGCTTTTGCCGAACAACAGCCGAATTCCCGAATCGATGGCCTACGTCGAGCGAAGACGAGGCCAATGGGACAAAAGCGAACAATACTTGAACGAAGCCGAGCGGCTCGATCCGCGCAATGTCGTCCTCCTCGCAGGTCATGCGACAAATTACATGTGTCTTCGCCGTTTTCCTGAAGCGCTGCAAAAACTTGAGCAGGTGCTCAACATCACACCGGACGACGTGGATACGATTGCGATGAAAGCGAAAGTCGCCCAAGGTCAGGGTGACCTTCCTCGCGCGGCATCGGTTCTAGCACCGTTACGGTCCGGAGGTGATGACGCTGGCGCTTTTGAATTACAAATTTATCAGGCAATCCTGGAACGCCGACCGCAGCAAATTATTCCCAGAATTCAACAAGTATTAACTCCATCTCATGCAAATCAGGATGCTCCGGATGGGTATCTGCATTTGTGGTTGGGATGGGCCCAGGAAGTCAGCGGCGACCATGTCAGCGCTCACGAAAGTTGGCAGCGCGCTCACGATGAACTCGAAAAGCTACTCCCCGAACAAAGCGATAACTATGCGCTTCTTGACGGTCTCGCTCTGGCCCAGATGTTCCTGGGCGACAAGTCTAAGGCATTGGCTTTCGCAGAGCGTGCCGTCGGCTGCAATCCGATCGAAAAGGATGCCGTGCGCGGCCCGCTTCCAGTCGAAATTTTGGCCCGAGTTTGGACGCACTTTGGTGAATCGGATCGCGCCGTCAGCACTTTGGAAAAGCTACTCGCGATGCCATACGACGGAGCAATGGGAACCAGTTCGCCACTCACACCGGCGCTTCTGCGACTCGATCCGATGTTCGATCCGCTCCGAAATAATCCTCGTTTCCAAAAGCTCGCTAATTCGGATCTGCAGAAGCGACCCTAAAACAATTGCAGCCTGAGACACGATGAGTAGTTGAGCATCTGCCCAACTACTCATCGGAATTACTGCGATGTTTAGGCCGTCGATTTTTTCCAGTCGCCAGTCAACGTCGTTTCTTATGTTTTGCTTGATTGCTGGCTGGCGGCCCGGGAGTCGTCGGCTTCGGCGGCCCGGGCGGACCAGTTGGCGGGCCGGGCGGGCCAACCGGCGGGCGGGGCGGGCCGGGCGGGCCGGTCGGTGGACCAGGCGTTACCGGCGGACCGGTCGGTGGACCAGGCGTAATCGGCGTTACCGGCGGACCGGTCGGTGGACCGGGACCGAATTGCGGGTTTGTCATAAAGTCCAGCGATGACCGATTCGAAATCCAATGTCACGCTTTTTTTTCGGCTGTTAAACGAGTGCTGCCGAGAAATTGCCGGCCATCGAAGAGATAGTCCGGGTAATAACGACCCGACTTGGAAATAAAATGGAGAAAGAGCTGAATATAACCGTCAACGCGAAACCGGTCTCGCCAATGCTCGATTTCGGCTCCGGCGTAGATACAACCGTCGCCTTCGCGCATTGCAATTTTGGTGGCCCGCCCATTTGGAGGTCTTAGGTAAACAACCGACGCTGCCGCCCGATCCGGAATTTTGATCGACACCGTCACCGAAATTTCGCACGACGCCCGATCTACGTGTCGCTTAAGTAATTCACCTTTTGCGTACTGTCGCGTATACGAATAGGCGGGCGCCAATTCGAAACCAACCAGCCGGCCGATCTCCGGCCGGACCCATTCCAAAACCGAATCCAAACCGGGGTCGCCGCCGAGCGACAAGGACGATGGGCACTGAGTGTCCCGCGTGAAAGAGTTAGTGCTCAGCAAAATGGAGTAATAGACCTTCAAATATTCCAAGATCGCCGCTGGCAATAGCCCGCGAACAAAGAGGTAGCGGTTTACCCGGAATTTTCGCGCGGCTCGAGTGTAAAAAGCGCGAGAATAGCGCCTCATGGTTGCTGCTGAGGTGTTTGGTGATTGCCGTCTAATTGACCCGACTCAGTGCGTGGCCTTTGGTCCACAAATTCGCGTGCGAGTAATTTCTTGTCCTTAGCAGCCTGGAGGTAATCCTTTTGCCATCCTTCTGCCACAACCTTTGGTTTCCGTTTTCCCAAGGCCCACAAAAACCAATCCCGGCTGGCGGACCACTTCTTGAATTTTTCGTTCAACTCTTCGTCGCCTTCCAACATTCGCAGCTCAGTGCGAAATTCTTCTACCGCACCTCTTTTGACTGGAAATATATGACAAATTGGTTCTCCCAACGCGAACTCGACCGTGCAGGCGCGAGTGAAGCGCCAGTTCATGGTAAAGGTGAGGTGAGACCAGTCCGTCTCGACTACGCCATCGAGCGCAACGATTCCGTCTTTTGGGCGGTTCATCGGACCGCGCACCATCAGGTTCCATCCCTCCGGTGTTTTGAAGAGAAATGGGATTTGAAATGTAACGACGCCAAGTCCGAAATGAGACCTGGCATGAAGTAAGCCGTCTCCGCGCAGATTCTCAATCCATATACCCTCGGGGGCTGAAGTTCCGTCCCAATGCGCGCGAATGTGATGGGTCGATAAAATCTCCCAACCGTACTGATTCGCGATCACTAACGGCAAACAACGATAAGCAAACTTGCTGAACTGTGTTTCGTCCATCCACGACCGGTCACGATGCGCTGCACGAATGAGCGCAAAGTCGTCCTCATGAAGCTGATAGGCGATTAGCGTGCGCTCCGAGTCGGCCGATGTGCGCGCTGCTGGTTTGTTCGCCGCGCGTGTCTTGGCCAATTTAGGGTCGTTTGGCATTTTCCGGGTGGGTTAGAGCTTTAACCAAAAAACTCCGTCCATGTAAAGGCTACAGAGGTCGCACCCTAAGATGTCGATCTAAGTGCGACGGCTCGGGCTTAAAGGGCGAAGAAAGTCTTAAGGCGCTTGAGGAAGGTGGCGGTGTATTCGCGGTGTTTCGCCGCCTGGTCCGCACTCGAGGTCGCTGCGTCTTTCAGGATGCCTTCGGTCTCCATTTTTCGTTTGGCTAATAGTTCGCTCAACTGCTTCAAACACTCCGGCGCATCGCGAACCACATTCGCCATCACGTCCTTGCTGATCTCCATGACGTAGCAGTCGCCGTCCGCCCGAACTGTCGCGCTGCGTTTCTCGCCGGTGAGCAGCGACATTTCGCCAAAACAATCCCCGGAGCGCAACGACGCCACCGGAATCGTCGATCCGTTTTTTGCCACCGAAACTTCTGCCGCGCCGCGGAGCAGGATAAACATCGAATTGCCTTCTGCGCCTTCTTCGATCACACGTTCGCCGCGCCCGAAGTGGTTCAAGTCCGATTGCTTCACCAGATTGTCGATCTGATCGTCGGACAAACATTGGAAAAGCGGCTCGCCACGCAGGATCGCACGCGCCTCTTCGTGCCCCTCTTCGATCGGTTTCGGCACGCGGCGCTCCAATTGAAGCGTCCGAATCGGGTATGGAATCGTGATTCGCTGGCGCTTGAGCTCGTACCAAACATTCGTCCGCACAGAATCGTTGGTCTCGTTAATCCGGGAATGATTGCCCATGTAATATTTAATCTCGTAGATCACCGCATGATCGGAGAAGTCGACGAGGAACACGCGCACCTTTGGCTCCGGTAGAACATTGCGCGCGCTTTGGGCCGCGCGAGTCAGCGCGTCTTTCACGCGATTCGGCGGAACGTTGTAATCCACGCCAACCCGAATTCGCATCGCATGGACTTCGGTCGGATAATGCAGATTGATGATCGTGCTCTTGACGATTTCGTTGTTCGGGATGTCGAGATAAATGCCGTCGTTCGTGCGCAGTCGCGTCGACCGCCAGTTGATCTCCATCACTTCGCCGTAGGTGTCGCCCACTTTGAGCCAGTCACTGACTTTATAGGGGCGATTGATCTGCAACGACATGCCGGCAATGATGCCGCCGAGCAGATTTTGACCGGCCAGGCCGAGAATGACCGCGGCGACGCCCGAAGTCGCGACCACTCCTTTCAACTGTGTTTCGGCGTGATAGACAAAACTTAAAACAACCAGCAGCGCCAAAACGAAAATAATCAGAGCAACGATTTCGCGCAAAAAATGCGGGATCGGCGTTTGTTTTCGCCGCTCAAAATAAACGTCCCAAATGTAACGATTGACCAGCGCAACGATCAGGGCCGTGCTCAAAAGAATAACTGCAGCGGCAAAATGAATTCGCCATGGCGCTTGAACGCCATAAACCGCAAGCGCAACGTAAAACGCCAGCGCGAGACAAAACAGTTGATACGACAGACCGAGTTGGACACTGGCACGCCGTTTTAGAAACCGTCCGACGCTCAGCGCGATGATGAACGATCCGACGAAGGCGCCAATGGTAAGCGCTACACGCTGCGTGTCGAACGAGAG
>Ga0207646_10004169_pt1 | contig 15856 bp, 15 predicted proteins | sample KBSK5502metaG_FD_184343 | JGI IMG/M metagenome (GOLD analysis project Ga0207646, IMG submission 184343) | Corn, switchgrass and miscanthus rhizosphere microbial communities from Kellogg Biological Station, Michigan, USA - KBS K5-50-2 metaG... | ecosystem: Host-associated > Plants > Roots >... | reverse complement strand
CGCCGTCAAACTTCCCTGTACATGATTTTCCACCGGCATTCCCTTGCCCGTGTCGTGCAGCAGCAGCGCGAAAATCAGCAGGTCGCGGCGCTCTTGCATTTTCCATACGGGAGCGAATTGCGTTCCTCGCGCGTCGGGCTCCGCCAATGCCTGCAAGTGTTCAATCGTGCGCAGAGAGTGTTCGTCCACGGTATAGCGATGATAAAAATCACGCACCACCAGCGAATCGATCACGCGCAGCTCCGGCAGGATTTCCATCAATATCCCCAGTCGATGCATGGGTCGCAGCGCCATGCCGGGATAGTCCGCTGCAAGAATTTCTTTGAGCGTGTCCCAGCTCATCACCTGATTTCGCGCCGGCAGTTCCGAATGCGACACCACGTAGTTAATGGTGCGTTCGGCATCGCGGCTCAACATCGTTCCGGTCCGCGCCGCCTCCGTGAAAAGCGAATAGATAATGGAACGGTCAGCCAGCGCGGGTTGATCAAGAATTTCAAACTGTCCGCTGCGAATCGCGAAATGCGCGCCGCTCGGTAACTGCTCGGGCCGCGCCACACTTCTCGCAGCGCTAAATAGCCGCTCTCGCAACGAAACCGGCTGAGCCATTTTCTGATCGAGATATCGGAGCAATTGACGATTCAGAGTGCGCGCATGGCGAAAATAAAGCCGCATCCATTCCGCCGCGTTTCGCTCAATTCCATCTCGCACGGCCAGCGAACGCTTCGCTGCCTCTTCCTGCATTTCGTAGGTCAGCGTGTTATCGTTGCGTGCGTTGCCGTAATGCAGCAAACATCGAATCGAACTCTGAAATTCGACGGCGTCCGTCGCCATCTCTTCATCTGCCGCGGTTGATCCCCGCAAGTCCGGCCGGTCACCTAAAATCTGTCGCAGCCAGAATGCCGCCTGGTAGTCGCGCAGACCTCCCGGCGCTTCCTTCACGTTCGGTTCCAGATGAAAAATCGTGTTTCCGTAGCGTGCCAGCCGCTCTTTCGTCAGCCGGTGCAATTGTGAAAACAGGAATGATCTTGACTGCTTCTCCGACGGTGGAAGAACGCGATTGTCTAGTTTGTCGAAGAGTTCCTGGTCCCCTGAAAGGAATCTTCGATCGAGAAGCGCCAGATGAAACTCCGCATTGTCCTCTTCGATTCGCTTGCATTCATCGATCGTTCGCCCAGCGCTGCTGACGCGAAATCCCAGGTCCCACATGGTGCGGGAAAATTCAGATATGAAAGGCCGGAATTCTTCCTCGGTTTTTTCGTTTTCAAACAAAAACAATATGTCCAAATCAGAGAAGGGGAACAGCATCCTGCGGCCATACCCGCCGAGTGCCAAAAGCGCCAAGCCTTCGTTCGGCGTTTCGTGTATTTTCATTACGTCGCCGAAGATCAGCCGGATAGTGTTGTCCGCAAGCTCGCACAGTCCGCGTAGCGTCTCTCTTGCCGTCGCTCCAGTGTCGAACCTCGAGCGAATGCGCTGGCGTTCCGCTTCCACTTGCGGCGCGAGTACGTTTAACGGTTTTGCAGGACCTGGCATTTTCCTTGCAGTAGGCTGTTCCGGGGGAAGGCCGGATCGGGCGGCGGTTGACACGACGTCAGAGCGCGCTTTCGCCGCGTTCTTCATTGCGAATGCGTATCGCTTCTTCCACCCGTGACAAAAATATCTTACCGTCGCCAATCTTCCCTGTCTTGGCGGTCTTCAGTATTGTGTCCACAACCGTGTTCACCAGTTTGTCGGGCAGCACCATCTCCAGCTTGATCTTCGGCAGCAGGTCCACGGTATACTCTCGCCCGCGGTACACCTCGGTGTGCCCTTTCTGCCGGCCATGACCGCGCACTTCTGTCACCGTCATTCCTTCAATGCCCGCTTCGCGCAGCGCGTCTTTCACCGACTCAAACCGTGATGGCTGAATGATGGCTTCCAGTTTCATCATGGATATTCTGTTTCGCCTCCGCCTGCGTTCCCGCGATTCCCATCCCGAAGATTCCGCTTCTAAGATTCGAGGTAGTAAGCTTCTTCGCCGTGCTGCGTCACGTCCAGACCTTCTACTTCGTGTTCTTCGCTCGAGCGGAAGCCCGTTACCAGGTCAGTGATTTTCAGAATCACAATTGTGCCGACAAGTGCGAATCCCCACGCAATCAACACACCAACCAGTTGGTTTCCGATCTGACCCCAGTGGCCGTCCAGACCACCCACAGGTTTCCCCGCGCCGAAAATCGGGTTGACGATCTGCTGCGCGAATACGCCCGTCAGTAGCGCGCCAATCGTTCCTCCCGCACCGTGAACCCCAAATGCGTCCAGTGCGTCATCATACCCGAAGAGCGCCTTCACACGGGTAACCATAAAGTAGCAGACCAGCCCTGCCGCCAGACCAATCACCAGCGCGGGCATCGGCCCCACAAATCCTGCCGCTGGCGTAATCGCAACGAGCCCGGCAACCGCTCCTGATATCGCGCCGAGAGCGCTGGCCTTTCCATTCTTGAACCACTCCGCCACGCTCCAACCAATCGCCGCTGCCGCCGCGCCCAGGTGAGTCGCAACGAAGGCGCTCGACGCCAGACCATTTGCTGCCAACGCACTTCCGGCGTTAAATCCAAACCATCCGACCCACAACAAACACGCGCCGATAAAACTCAGCACCAGGCTGTGTGGTGGCATCGGCTGCTTCGGAAATCCGATCCGCTTTCCCATGTACAGCGCGCAAACCAGTGCGGATACGCCCGACGAGATATGCACCACGGTTCCACCTGCGAAATCCAGGCAGGGGAACCGTCCGCTCGCCGCATTTAAAAACCCACCTTTGCCCCAGACCATGTGTGCCAGCGGCGCATACACAATAAAAAACCACAAGGTCATGAACAGCACAGTCGCGCTGAACTTCATCCGCTCCGCGGTTGCGCCCGTGATCAACGCCGGCGTAATCACGGCGAACATCATCTGGTAAATCATAAACGTAAGGTGCGGAATCGTCCCCGCATAGTCCGGATTCGGATCGACGCCTACGCCTCTCAGGAATGCGTGCGAAAAGTCTCCGATGACCGGCCCGCTGCCGCCGAACGCCAGGCTGTACCCTACCAGCGCCCACAGCACGCTGATCAGCCCCATCATCCCAAAACTCTGCATCATGATGGCCAGCGTGTTCTTGCGCCGCACCAGGCCGCCGTAAAACAGCGCCAGCCCGGGCCCTGTCATCATCAGCACCAGAGCCGCGCTCACCAGCATCCACGCGTTATCGCCTGCGGATTGCGCCGCGGTCACGCGCTGGTCAAGCAGCGCCAACTTGTCGTTCAATTCCTTCGAACTATCGGACTTTTGCGCTGCCGTTGCGGAAGCGGGCGAACTCGAGGCGGGAGCTTGCTGCGCGGGGAGGGGAGGTGCCGGCAACAACAGACCAATCGTAAAGCAACAATACAACACCGCGCGTTTCATCACTCGTTCGACTCCGCTGCGTTGGAATTGCACTACCGGGGACGGCACATCGGACATGCGGCATTATACGCACTCGCCGCACGGGGCTAACTCCGAAATTTTAATTCCCTCAATCTATTTTTCCGATGCTCAGTCTCATCGCCGAGCGGCTTTGGCCGCTAAGCCGTTGCTATTCGAATCACTTGCTGCTCCGCTCGCCGGCGCTTCACTTCACTGACATATTGGTCCGCGTCCCGCGTTGGTTTCGGAATTCTCCTGCCGTCACAAGCGGAAAGCGTCAGCCGCACCGCCAACTCGCGCGACACCCGATGTCCCTGAGACACGTACACCGGTCTTACGCCTGCCCTTGTCCGAAGCACCGCCCCAATCGTTTCCTCTCCATCCTTCAGTGGTGCCCATGCGCCCTTCTCATCGCCAAGCAAACCGTGCGTGCCAATCAAAATGCTTTTTGCGCACCCGATCGTCGGCCGGTCCAGTACTATCCCCAGATGACTCGCCAACCCCATCCTCCGCGGGTGCGCATATCCCTGCCCATCGCAAAACAACAGATCCGGCATCGTTTGCAACTTCGATAGCGCAGCCAGCAGTGCCGGGATCTCCCGAAAACTCAAGAATCCCGGTACATACGGAAACTCCAGCCGTACTTCTGCATATGTTCGTTCGAGCTCTTCCATCTCCGGATACCTATAAACCACGACCGCTGCGATCGCCCGATTCGCCTCCCGCAGCGCCTCCCATCTGCTCCGCATCGCCTTCAACGCCTGCGAGCCCGTTAACACAAACGCCGCATCCAGTCCCGCCACCGTTCGAATCTCCCCCAAACGGTCTTCTCCTACCCATTTTTCACGCAACTCTTCCTGGATTTTTCGCGCCTCCGCGGTGCTCACGTTCCATTTGTGCTTCAAGTGCAATCTCATTTGCCTGCCATCCCTCGCCTCATCGTATAATGCCCTACGGCAGACCTCTTACCCAGGGCTTCAGGATTTGTTTTACAAACCCTGAGATAAATATGACCCAACACGCTCCCATTGAAATCAACGTTCGCGAACAAAACGGCGTCCATATTTTTGACGTTCATGGCCGCCTCACTATCGGTGACTCCAGCGATCAGCTCACCGCTGCCTTGAGCTCCATCCTTCAGAACGGCGCCCGCAAGGTGATCATCGACCTCAACGGCGTCCCCCAGATCGACAGCTCCGGCATCTCCTCGCTTGTCCGTATGTCCGTATCACTCGGCCGCGAAGGTGGCTCTCTCCACCTCATCTGCAAACCCGGCCGCGTCCGCGACGCCCTGACGGTCACCCGCCTCGTTGAGGCCATCCCCACCTTCGACTCCCTGGCTGCCGCTTCGAAGTTCGCTTAGCCGACTCGGTCGATCCGCGTTCGGTTTTCGCCCGGCGATCATTTGGTGTTAGCTTCGACACATGCAAAGGCGATCGAGATTCGCGATTGTGGCCATAGTCTTTGCATGTCTGGCAGCCAACGCGCGTTGCCAATCACTCGACTCCATCTTGAATGCCACCGACAAAACAATCTCGAAATATTGGCGACGCACACAGCGCAGAAAATTCGCAATGCAGACCGAACCGAAAAAGAACCACGAGTCCTGGTCATTGACTTCTTTCTTGGTTCACCAGGTGTCTCCTCAAGTCTCGGAACCTTACTTGCAGATCGCTTTTCCGAATCCCTCGCGAACTCTTCAAGAAAGATTGAGACTATCGATCGAAAGAATTTTGCTGAATATCTGACGCAAAACTGGACCACCCTCGAAGATCTCAAAAACTTCCCAGGCTGTCGCTATATTGGCCGTGAATTGGGAGCAACCGGAATTGTTCTGGGAAGCGTGTATGAACAAAACGGCGCGATTGGTCTAAAGATTCACCTGTCCGGATTTGGCCCTTTGGACGAGAGCAAGAGCGAATTTGGTGATCTGGACGAGGTTGCCTGGTTGAGCGCAACAGAACAAACGAGGGACCTGCTGTCGCAGCGGGGCCCTAATTACGCTCGCAAACCGGAGCAGATACCGGAAGCGCCCGGCCCCCTAGGAGCAGGCCTGGACGGTGTCGGAATGCCCAGCTGTGTTCATTGTCCAGACCCGCCGTACGCTGATGCAGCGCGTGTCGCGAAAGTCGAGGGCACGGTGGTCCTGGGAGTCGTGATCACCAGCGAAGGCAAAGCGGGCACAATCCATGTACTAAAGGCGGCTCCCTTTGGCCTGACCGCGCAAGCAATCAAGGCGGTCCAGAACTGGGAGTTTAAGCCGGCTCAACAAAGAGACGGTACACCAGTCTCGGTGGCAGTCCCGATCGAAGTCACTTATCGCATGTTTTGAAAATGGTCCGGAATTAGTGCGGAAGAGGCGTGACGGGTGACTTGTGAATTGTGGCCGAGACCGAGTTGCGGGAGCGTGATTTTAGGCAAGTTGCGCGAGATTCGAGAGTTTCCTGCGAGATGGGATGCCCTCACCCGCTCTTCTTCAACTCCGCTAACACCAGCTTCGCCACTTCTTTCAGCGTCTCAAACACGCCTTGCCCGGTAATCGCCACGCCTTCCAGCACCGGCTCGCCTTTTTTCTGCAAATGCTTTGTCAACACATCCACCGGCAGCACATTCGGCAAATCTCTTTTGTTCAGTTGTAGCACGTACGGAATCGTGTCGAAGTTCAGGTTGTGCTCTTTCAAATGTTCGTGCAGGTTTTCCTGCGTTTCGAAATTCGCGTCCAGCCGCTCTTCCTGCGAATCCGCCACGAACACCACGCCGTCCGCACCCTTCAAAATCAGTTTGCGGCTCGCCTCGTAGAAGACCTGCCCAGGCACCGTATATAAATGAAAGCGCGTTTTGAAGCCGCGTACCGTTCCGAGGTCCAATGGCAAAAAGTCGAAAAACAGCGTCCGGTCCGTCTCCGTCGCCAGCGACACCATTTTTCCCTTTTGATTCTGCCCCGTGTGGTCGTAGATCCACTGCAGGTTCGCGGTCTTTCCGCCCAGACCAGGACCGTAGTACACCAGCTTGCAGTTAATTTCGCGCGCAGGAAAATTGATGAAAGGCACTTGTCTTAACCCGTTTTAGTTGCACAACTTATAGCACACGCGTCACGCCCGCACCAAACTCTGCCACATATCGGTCTCTCGCGTACCGGCACGATACCTCGTGCCCTCCGTCCCCGCCACTTTTTGGAATGCCTTAGTAGTCTCCGCGACAAACCCCACGTCCGCCCAGCCTATTTTTCGACCCTGCTCCCGTCTGGTAACGACTCGCCGGCTCACTAAGACCGGCCAACGGGTCGAGTTACTACCCGATTCCTCCGAATTAGGGCGAGAGAGCAACCCTTTCCACACGAATGCAAGCCATACGACGCTTGAAGCCAAAAACACGCCAGTGGCACACTTGGCTCGGGACCTAGGCCGCCAAGCTTCGCCTCTTTGTCCCAGTACGCACAGGCCTCGGTATCTTTTCGTATCATCCGAGATCGCTACATTCCTCCCCGCGTTGACGCCCTTCTGCTCCTCTGCTAGAGTGCGTCGCATGGTTAAGGCGAAAAAGTCCTCGTCAAGCTCTTCCGCTCGCGGCAAATCCTCTCCTAAGCCGCAGAAAAGAAAGCCGTTAGCTCCGGCCCATCCGCCCCAGCGGGGCGGCGTCGAACTTGTCGACCCGCGCGTTCAGGCGCAAATGAAGCTCTACGATGAAGCTCTGGGCCTGTTTCATCAGCAGAAATTCCAGCGTGCCAAACAGGAACTGGAAAAAATTCTCGAAGGTCCCAGCAAAGAGCTAGCCGACCGCGCGCGTATGCACATTCGCATCGCCGAACAGCGCATGAAACCTTCACAGGAACAGAATCCGCGCACGCCCGAAGACCATTACCAGCGCGGCGTAGCGATGATGAATCTTGGACGCTGGGACGACGCGCGTGAAAGTCTGGACAAGGCGCGCAAACTCGCTCCAAAAGCCGATCACATCGTGTACGCGCTTGCGGCGCTCGATTGTCTCACCGGCGAAGCGGATGCGGCGCTCGCGAATCTGAAAATCGCAATCGAACTGCGCGGCGCCAATCGCTACCACGCCCGCAACGACGAAGATTTTGCGTTCCTCCAGGAAGATCCTCGCTTCACCGAACTCCTCTATCCCGAAAAAGACGGAGGCTATTAGCGTTGTATCGCATTACGATATACAGCCCGCACATTGTCCACGGCTCTTTCCCGGCAATCCTCCTCCGAAACTCATTTTTCTGCTAACGTGAAAGTGCTCAGCCACACTCTGGCATTCTCGTGAAAAAGCAAAGCCTTCGTTCTCCCTCTTCATCGAGCGGGATTCGCGTGGTTGCTCTGGGCGGCGGTACCGGTCTCTCCGCGCTTCTTCGCGGGCTGAAGCAGCATGTTGTTCCGCGCCACGATCCTTTTCCGACCGCGCAACGTCCCATCGTTGATCTTGCCGCCATCGTCACCGTCACCGACGACGGCGGAAGTTCCGGCCGTCTGCGTCGCGAGAATCGTATTTTGCCGCCGGGAGACATTCGCAATTGCATGGTGGCGCTTTCCAAGGATGAAGCGCTGCTCAGCAGGCTTTTTCAATATCGTTTCAGCGCCGGCCGCGGGCTCGCGGGCCACAACTTCGGCAATTTGTTTCTTGCCGCTCTGACGCACGTCACTGGAGATTTCGCGGAAGCCGTGCGCGTTTCCAGCCGTGTCCTGGCCATACGCGGTCGCATTTTTCCTTCGACCGTTTCCAACGTGACTCTAAAAGCGATTTTGGAGAACGGTCAACGCGTGCACGGCGAAACACGCATCACGGCAAGCCGTTCGCCGATTCGTAAATTGATGTTGGTGCCGCGAAATGTTCCTCCCCTTGCCGAAGCCATCGAAGCGATTCGCGAAGCCGATCTGATTCTGATCGGGCCGGGCTCGCTCTACACCAGCATCCTTCCGAATCTCCTGATTCCAAAAATTGCGCGCGCCATCGCGCGCTCGCGCGCGCCGCGCGTTTACATCGCAAACTTAATGACGCAACCGGGCGAGACGACCGACTATTCCTTGGCGCGGCATCTTCGCGCGATTCAGAATCACGTGAAGCCGCGCATCGTGGACTACGTCGTGGCAAACCGGCAGAGAATTTCGCCTGCGGTTAGGCGCCGCTATCGCAGACAGGGCGCATCGCAGGTCACGGTGGACGCCGGCGGCTTGCGCAAACTGCGCGTGGAACTGCTCCTGGGGAATTTGCTCGAGGAGCATGAAAAAATCCGCCATCATTCCGCGCGCCTCGCGCGCCTGCTGCTCGATGAATTTCCCTCGCGTGCCGCAAAGAAATAGCGTACCGCAAGGTCAGCGAATTGTTCCGCGGAGAACGGTGATCGAGGCGCGAGGGAGCACGAACCTGGTGTCCGGCTTTGCGTCCAACGAAGAGACGGCGGGCGGTCCATCGGGATCTGCATGGCTGTCGGAGCCTCGCGGATGCCAGACGTATTGTTTGGTGCCGAATGTTGTGACGGAAACTTTCCCCATGAATTGCCGAGAATCGCTCTGCTGGCCATCGGAGAATTGAATACGAACGGAATGCACGTTGGCCGAATCTTTGTTTACAACAAGTACCGACCATTCGGCGTCGGGCCGCGCGACAGCGTAAGCGGTGACCAGGCTGTTGCCTGCATCGTCGTTAACGTCCGACGCGGCGGGATAGAGACGATGAATTCCCGCGCCATGCTTTACCCAATCCAGATTGATCATGCGGCTTGCGAAATATTGCGATGTATGTTGTTTGATATTCAGTTCCTCATCAGCGACGAAGTTTCCATAAGTGCTGTAACCGCGGCAGCCCGGACGCAACGGTTCCGGCTGAATTGGTGAGTGATAATAAACCGCACCGGCCCCGCCGAACTGGAGAAACGATCCGACACTATCGGCGAGCCACAGCGCCGCGAAGACATCCTGCATTGGTTCGGTTAATTCCCATGACAAATTGCTTTCCGTGTTCATGAGCGGGATATCTTCGGGGACGCCGTCCTCACGCCACGCGTGAAGAACGGTGCGGGTCCATTCCGGCTCGCGGTAGAGATCAGTCCAATTCACATCGCACGGGGGAATCGGATAATGCTCAAATGAAACGAATGAAAGGTCGTTCAGCCGATTGTGCGCTTTCAAATACTCGATGAACCGTCCCAACCAGGAAGTTTTGCCATTCGCGTCGGGCCACACTTTAATGTCATCGTTCACGCCTTCAAAGACCGGGCCGCCGAGTCTCAACCGTTGATCAACTCTATGCAGGGCCGTTGCCCACTGCAGGTAGAGCGCCGCGTAATCTTCGGGCAGCATGTATTGCCCGTCGGGCTCTTCGCCCATTTCCACATAGGAAATTGGATAGCCACGCTTACGGAGATAGGCAACTTCTGCAGCGCTGTCTTCCGGAGTTCCGTACAGCATGGAAACCGCAATCATTGCAGGCAGATGATTGGTGTAGCCGCTCGTGAAGAAAAGATCGAAGCCGGTTTGGACCGCATTCGAGTTCAGGTCAGTTTCCGAGTGCCAAGGATCGATGGAAGAAACCAGAACGGCGGTTTGATTTTCACCGGCCACGTGTTTGACGAGATCGACGAATTGTCCGTCGCTTGAAAAATTTCCCGCGAAGATTTCACTTGCGGCATAGCCAACGCAGTTGCGCAGATCACCTGCTCCGTGAGTGTCGCAAGTGTTCGATGATTCCGTCATCCAGATGCGGACGAACCTGGCACTGATTGGCGCCGGAGCGAGGCGCAACAGTGGGGAGGCTCCTTGGCCATTCGCAAAGTCGCCCTGCGGGAAAGATGTCCATTTTCCAGAAACAGGTTTGTTCATCGCGTCGTCGCTGCCCACCCAATATTGAACCGTGAATTTTGTGGCGTAAGGGTTGGCCCAGGCGATTTGCAGAGCATCGATGGGTTGCGGTGTGCCGAAATCAATCACGATCCATTGCGGATGGAGCGAGTCGCTTTCGGTGGTGAATCTTGCGGCAAGATATGGATTACTTTTCCAGTAACTTGCGGAGTTGTCGTCGGTCAGACGCGAATAGCCGTGCGAGGCGCCGCCGTTGCGCGTGTTTCCGCGATGCGGAAGTGGATAGCCGTAGGAAGCACGCAGTGTGCCGGCAGGTTCGGGATTGCCGATGAAATAGCCGCTTTTGCTTGCGGGATCGCTCCACGAGCCATTGGGGTTCCAGTGCCACGCGGCGATGCTGAGCTCCGTATTCTGCCGGTAGGTGATTGGCCCCCATCCGGCAGAGAGAGATTCCTTGATCGTTTCCGGGGTAAAAACTTTCTCGAACTGCTTAGCGGGCAGAATATCGAGCGAAGTACCGAGTGCTAGATCGGGATCGAAGGGAACGGCTTTGTCCGGGGAAATATCCACGCGGACGGTTTGCGCGGGGGAAATGCCCGTAAACAAGAGTAGCGCGACGAAGAGAATTGGGTTAGAAAGCAGCTTCATGGACCGTCCCTGGGAAGGCTATTGTTACGATTTAATCCTGTCGAAACGACGGTGCGGGAAATCACGTTACGCGCAATCAGAGAGCCTGCCAAGCGAAATTACTGCGCCGCTCAGTAGGGTGATCTTTCATAGACAGCCCGTTCGCTTTCAATCTTCAGTTTTCTCCTGGTCTCCTGAAGACCGAAACCTTGCTTTTCGAATTCCGTGGCGACTGTTTTCTTTGCGTTTTCGAAGGCTTCCTCATTTTCCCACACCACGGTCGTCATGTAGTTGTACCGGCTTTCTCCATCCCTCTTTTCATAAAGAAATCCCTCAACGAAGCCGGGCAATGTTTTGAGTAAGCTTTGCACCTTGTGCGCTCTTTCCAGAAATGGCGCTTTGGACTCCTCGGGAACAATAAATTTATCGATTAGGATTTTTTGCATGGTTGTATTCCTTTTTTGTGTCTGAATTTAGTTGCAGATTCCAACGATCTTGCCTATCGAGGAGCGATTCTCGACTGCCTTGAGCATGAAATCGGCCACGTCCGCACGCGAGATTTTGAAGCCAAAACTAGGCAGGCGGCCTTCACGTACTCGATACTTTCCGGTGTAAGGCTTGTCTGTGAGTTGCGGTGGGCGGACGATCGTCCAGTCGAGCCCGCTTTCCGCAAAGACCTGTTCCATCGCGGATGCATCTGCAACCGTGCCAGGAAAGAACAACCGGCCCAAAAGGTATGCCGGCGGCACGATGGAATCCTTGAACAGGAAAGCTACTGACTCGACGATGACACGCCTGACCTCGGTATGCGGCATGGCAGCAGTCAGCGCGACGGCGAATCGCTGTAGAAGATTTGCGTCCGCTTTCGATATAGGCACCCGCGGACCGAAGCTTGACACAACCGCTTCGTGACCTATGATGACCCGTTCAAGCTCGGCGCTGCTCAGCAGATCTCCTTGCTTCACGGTGACGCGATCCTTTAACGGCTTGAGTCGCTCCGGCGAGCGGACAAATGCGGTTACAGAATGACCGTGTTCAATCGCCTGGCGAACGATTTCTAGACCGGTGCCCCCTGTGGCACCCAGTACCAGCAGCTTCATGCTGCGGTGCGTGCCCGGGCGCAAAGGGCTTAGCGGTTCAGTGTCGATGGGCTCTCTCATATTAGCTATAGATGTCTATACTGAATAAAGGTTACTCTAATAGGGAAACATGCCGAAGATAAAAAAGCGTCTCTACACATCGCCGGTTCGTCAGCGTCAGGCAGGCGATACCCGACGACGCATTGTGGAGGCTACACGGCACCTCTTAGAGAGTGAAGGCTATGCGGGAATGACTATCGAAGCGATCGCGCGGCGGGCGGAAGTATCTGCGCAGAGCGTGTATGGCATCTTCAAGTCGAAGACGGGAATTCTCGTGGAACTTCTCGATCAGGCCGCTTTCGGAGCCGATTACGAGGACTCCGTACGGCAGGCAATGAGCACAACTGACCCCGAAAGCCGTTTGCGGTTCGCTGCCCGCATTGCCAGACAGATCCATGACGCGCAAAGTATCACCTTCGATCTATTGCGAGGAGCGGGTGTGGTTGCGCCCGAGCTGGCAAAATTGGAACAACAGCGAGAAGACCTCCGCTATAAGAGACAGGAAATGATGATCATTTCCCTGCGCGAAGACGCAAGCCTTCGAGCGGGGCTCGATCATCGGACCGCCCGGGATATCTTATGGATGCTCACTGGCAGGGACGTATACCGGATGCTGGTGCGCGAGCGTGGGTGGTCTGCACAGAAATACCAAGACTGGGTGGCCGACGCCCTGGTGCAATCCCTGCTCACTCAAGGAAGTGCAAATCCGGTTCGCCGTCGGGGAACGAAATCCGGTTCATCGAAGAGGCAGGTTTGAAGGGGAACGCCTGGCCACTTGTCTGTTCAGGCAACGTCCCGCTAACTGCAAGATTGCTGGCAAACAAGATTGCTGGCAAAAAGGAAGTGATTCAGGGATTAGCCTTCCGACTTGATTCGGTACGCGAGCACTGCGGGTGGCTGCCCGCAGCACATCCTGTTAAGTTCGAACGGCTACCTTATTACCGTGAGTATCCGCTAAGCGGAGATTCCAATCAATCGAGGCGAGGAAATGTCGACGTTCGGATTAATCGAGTACAACGATGCAAGCCCCGAGGTGCGCGCGATCTATGACGACATTATGACGACGCGGAAGACGGACTGGATCAATAATTTCTGGAAGGCCATCGCGCACGATCCAGCAACGCTCAAGCGTACCTGGGAAAGTATCAAAGAGATTATGGCGCCGGGAGCGTTGGACCCGCTGACCAAGGAATTGATTTACGTGGCGGTGAGTGTGACGAACAACTGTAATTACTGCATCGCGTCGCACACCGCGTCCGCCGTGAAGAAGGGCATGACGACGGCCATGTTCAAGGAATTGCAGGCGGTGATCGGCATGGCGAATGAAACGAACAAGCTCGTCACCGGCTACCAGGTGGCAATTGACGAGCAGTTTAAGTTGCCGTTCGGTGTGCCGAAGTAAGGTCCCGGACGCTCGTGCGACGAAGGAAGAGAGATTTCTCGTTTCGCTCGGAGTGACGATTGGCGTGATTTGACTTCAGGCAAGCAGGGTGGCAAAAAACCATTTCCCGACGTCGCAAGATTAGATGAGATTTGTTTTTCTGACCTGTCCCTTCGGACAGTGTTTCCGCTGTAGTACCTGCGTACTATCGCCCGCTCTGCCCAGCACCGCCATTCTATAAAGGATAGGCAGCGTGGATTCCCGTCCCGGGGATCGTCCAAAAACCAAAGGGCAAGCAGGTATGGCATGGCTCCAATTGCAAAAGAACCAGATACAAAGAATTCTGCGCAGTCGAACGCGGGCGCAACAACACCGTCCAGCGCGAAGCCACAGCCAGCCGCGGCGGAAATTCCAGTAACGGTGAATGGCGCGCGTGCGGTTGAAGGATCGGACAAACGCGAACCGTTTTCCGAAAACACGCAGACGGTTCTGGTCTTCGCGAATGGCGCTGTGATCCGACTTTCTTCGGCGGTGGCGTCCGGGCAATTGCTGTTTCTCACCAATGAAAAAACGAAAAAAGAAGTGGTGTGCCAGGTAGTCAAATCAAAGAACTACAGTAACGTGAGCGGCTACGTTGAACTCGAATTCACGGAAGCTGCGCCTGGGTTCTGGGGCTTGCGCTTCCCGACGAACGGACAGGCTCTAAGCGCGCCAAGTGCTGTGAAGCCCATCGCGTCTGCCTCAGCGCCATCTGGTAAATCTTTGGAAGAGAAAATAGCGGAAACAAAAGCAAAGACGCCAGCCGCGCCAGCGACGAAGACGGAAGCAAAGGAATCGCCAAGGAGGGAAGTGAAGGTCGCGTCTCTTGTCCCGGTGCAGTCACCATCCACAGCATCGAAGATTCCCACATTGTCGGAATTCTTGACGCAAGGCGGGTCAGGTCCGGCGCTAAAAGCTCCCGAACGAGAGAAACCAGAAAGCACCCAGCAGAAGCGCGACTCCGACATCCAGGACTTGAAACAGCAGGCAGCGAAACTTCAGGATCAATTGTCGTCGAGAGCTTTCACCGAACCCGTGAAGGAATCCGAGAAGCGGGATTCGCTGACCAATTTGCTGGTACCTAGTTCGGTCAAAGAGAATCCTGCGCCAGGGACGTCCACGTTTGATTTCGGAGCGGATGAGGTGAAAATTCCGGCTTGGCTCGAGCCGCTTGCGAGAAATTCCGCCCCGAACTTTGCCACGCACGAGTCAAAAGTTCCGGTAACGATTGAATTGGACGCGAAATCGTTTGATACGAAAGCGGGCGAGGCGAATGCTTCGGAAGCATTCCTGTCCGAATTCGCGAAAAGAGAACAGAGTGAAGTCGCCTCATCGTCCGACGAAATTTCGGCTGATGATCCGGCGAAGCACGATGCGGTCTTCACGCTTTCTGGCGAAGGACCGGCGCCAAATTTCGGTTCATCGCTTGCTCTTGACGCAATATCAGCGAGTCCCGAACACAGCGCAAAGGGATCAGGCCAGGGACTGATTTTGCGAGTGGCGGCGGCCGCTTTGTTGTTCGCGGCAGGAGGCGGCTGGTATTGGTATTCAAATCAGCCGAAGGATGTTTCGGCGAACGCAATCTCGACACCGCAAAACAATTTTGACGCACCGGCTGTGTCTGGCACTGTGCCCGCAGCGGTAACCCCGGAGAACATCAAACCGAGCTCGGGAAGTCTCCTGCCTAATTCGGACGCCAATCGTAGTTCAGCGACGCCACAAACGATTCGGACCGAGAACAGGGAAGCGGGCAGTTTCGCGAGCGGAGTTTCAAAGCCCGCCGCCAGCGCCACCGCAGCGACGAAAAGCAATGTTGAGGAGCGCAGTTTTTCGCCAGCGCCAGCAGCAGAGGCTGTGAAGAAGCCGTCTCTTGGAAATGTACATTTGGCAGCGCCAACAGCGAAGCGGCGCGTTTCGCCCTCAGATAACAATGCTGCAGATACGGCGCCTTCGCTGGGCAGTACCAGCGATGTGGCGGGAGATTCCGGCGGATTGAATGTCCTTGCCAACAAGGGCAACCAACCGGCCGCGCCTTTGCCAATCGGCGGGAATGTGAAGCCTGCGCAGTTGCTCTCCTCCGTTGCACCATCGTATCCGCAATTGGCACGGAATCAGCGGCTGAGCGGCGACGTAAAGATCGACGCGCTGATCGGCGAAAACGGGCACGTCTCGGCAATGAAAGTAATTTCAGGTCCAGCGCTCCTTCATCAGGCCGCGATGGATGCGTTGCGTCTGTGGAAATACCAGCCCGCAACATTGAATGGCCAGCCGATGGCGATGCACCTGACAGTCACAGTCCAGTTCAAGCTGCAGTAGAAAACTTAGAGACCGCCAGCCTACATTGTGAGAACGACTCGGAATTGTGCGTGGCCGCTGGTCATGCGCGCGTACGCTTCGGAAACTTTCTCCAACGGAAACTTTTCGACCATCGGGCGCACGCCGGT
>Ga0207646_10004166_pt1 | contig 15858 bp, 19 predicted proteins | sample KBSK5502metaG_FD_184343 | JGI IMG/M metagenome (GOLD analysis project Ga0207646, IMG submission 184343) | Corn, switchgrass and miscanthus rhizosphere microbial communities from Kellogg Biological Station, Michigan, USA - KBS K5-50-2 metaG... | ecosystem: Host-associated > Plants > Roots >... | reverse complement strand
ATCGTGGATCGAAGCCGGCAATAGCCAAACCTGATCCACATCCCAGGGCCGAAAGCTCTTTGCCATCCGGCAATGGAATCAAGCCGCAGCCCCGCCGTCCAGCAAATTACTCGGACGGGCTCCTAGGGGCGCTTTTCCCTCCTGGCCGGCTGGACCATGAAAATGCGCCGCAGTGGCAGCACTCGAAAGGCCGCTGTAAGTAATGACCCAGCTGACGACACGCGTTGCCGGGTCGTAGGTGATGTCGGCTGCGCCCGTCGCGGGCGTTTCCACCGGCGGTATTTCTCGCGCTCCACTGAGGGCGACCTTGAAGGACAGGGGATCGGCTTGCGCCAATCCAGACCAGCCGAACCCCGCTAGGCAAGCCGTGACGATCAGCGCGCCGCGCGTAACCGCAAAATTCATCTTCGCCTCCTGCAATGGCGCCTCAAAAAATCGTGCCAATCATACGCCACCGCGGACCGGTGCCTACCGGCTCGTTGAAGCCGGGTTGGCGTTCCCTCGCTGTTGTGGGCGCGCCGGGCATGTCATACTTGGCGCTCGGCAAGGTGGGGACCGACAAAAAAGGCTTGAGGAACAGCGGATGCCGTTTGTCTCGATCCGCTCGCGCCTAATCTTCCTGGCGGCCCTGCTGCTGGCAATCCTCGCCGTCGCCTCGGCACTGCTGAGTGGCCAGCTGATACGCGCCTCGGACGACCTTGCCGAACAAGCGAAGCTCGTCTCGATCGTCAAGAATGCAAACAGCGCCAGCAAGCATTTCGGTGACCTGAAATATTGGATAACAGATTCCGCAAAGACTCTGTTTGTTCGATCGCAACAGAATGCCGATGCCGCCAAGGCCCGGCTCGACCTCGACCTGAAGGCGATCGCACCGGTCGATCCGGCCGGGGTTGCCGCCATTGGAGGCGAAGTCGACACCTTGACCGAGCTGGCGCGCAAAGCCGCCGAAGCCTACTCGAGCGATGACAGCGCCGGTGGCAACGCTCTGATGCAGCAGGCGCAGACACACATCCTCAACGTCGATCGCGAAATCGAGCAGATCGTCGACCGATCGGAGCAGCACGCGCTGGCGCGGCGCGATGCGTCCATGCGCCAAGCGGAAACCGCAGTCAACGTCTCGGTCGCCGGCGGAATTATCACTCTGGTCGTGGCGCTGAGCCTGACCGCGCTGATCGTGCGTTCGATCAACGCCCCGCTGCGACGCCTCGAGCACAGCATGGCCGCGATCACGCGCGGTGAACTCGATGCGACGATCCCGCCGCCCGGCCGCGACGAGATCGGCGCCATGGCAAGCACGCTCGGCATGTTGCGGGACAGCCTGATTGAGCGCGACCGGTTGGAGCGCGATCGGCAGCGTGCCGAAGCCGAAATCCGCGCCGCGCGCGATGCCGCTGAAGCGGCACTAACCGAGCTCAAAGCGGCACAGGCCAATTTGATCCAGGCGGAAAAGATGGCTTCATTGGGGCAGCTGACCGCCGGGATCGCGCATGAGATCAAGAACCCGCTCAATTTCGTCAATAATTTCGCGGCGCTTTCGACCGAGCTGCTCGATGAGCTTAAACAGACCACCGGATCCGTGGTCGCAGCGCTCGACAGTGATGGGCGTGCCGAGGCTGAGGAGGTGATGGCGACGCTGACCGGGAACCTGCAAAAGATTATCGAGCACGGCAACCGCGCCGATAACATCGTCAAGAGCATGCTTGAGCACTCCCGCGGGGTAACCGGCGAGCGCCGCGAAGTTGATCTCAACGGGCTGGTCGAAGAAGCGCTGAACCTCGCCTATCACGGAGCGCGGGCCCAGGATCAGAGCTTCAACATCACGCTCGAGCGGGAGTTCGATGGCGAGCTCCGGGGGATGGAATTGGCACCGCAAGAGATGACCCGGGTGTTCCTCAACCTGTTCGGCAACGGCTTTTACGCGGCCACCAAGCGCGCCCGGGAGAATGGAGACGCATCGTTCCGGCCGACCCTGACGGTGGCGACGCGCGATCTCGGCGAGGCCGTGGAAGTACGGGTGCGCGATAACGGGACCGGCATCCCACCCGAGATCCGCGACAAGCTATTCCAGCCATTCTTTACGACCAAACCAACCGGGAAAGGCACCGGCCTCGGCCTGTCGATCAGCTACGACATCATCACGCAACAGCACGGCGGCACGATCGAGGTCGACAGCGAGCCCGGCGCATTTACGGAATTCACGATACGCCTGCCCCGCTAAAGGGTAGGCCGCAGCATATGGAGGATCGGCTTTGAGCGTCAGCATTCTCGTTGTCGACGACGAGCCCGATGTGGCCGAGCTGTTCCGTCAGCGCTTTCGCCGGGAAGCCCGGCAGGGCGCCTATGTGCTGCATTTCTACTACTCCGCCGAGGGAGCACTCGCGAAACCTGACGACAGGATCCGGCCGGAGCTGATCCGAATTCTGTCCGACATCAACATGCCAGGGATGGACGGGCTGGCGCTGTTGCGCGAGATCAAACGGCGCTGGCCGGATCTGCCCGTCATGATGGTGACAGGCGGCGACGAACGGCGCCGCAGTGCCGACGAATACGGCGCCGCGGCGTTCATCACCAAGCCGGTCGATTTCAATCTGTTGAAAGAGCAGTTGCGGCAACTGCCCTCCGGGGCGCGACCGCAATGAATGCAGCCAAGATTCTTGCCGTCGATGACGAGGCGGATTTCGAGGTGCTCCTTCGGCAGCGGTTTCGCCACCAGATCCGCGCCGGCGAATTCGATTTCCGCTTCGCCTACCACGGTGAAGAAGCGCTGACGAAACTGGCGGACGAGCCCGATATCGAGCTGTTGCTCCTCGACATCAACATGCCGGTGATGGATGGGTTGACTTTGCTCGCCGAACTGCGGGCGCGCCAATCGCCGGCGCGCGCGATCATCGTCTCGGCCTATGGCGACATGGCGAATATCCGCACCGCGATGAACCGCGGCGCGTTCGATTTCGTCACCAAGCCGGTCGATCTCAACGATCTGGAAATCACGATCAAGAAAACGCTCGACGATATCGGGCGGGTGCGGGAGATCGATCGCCAGCGCGCCGTCGCCGAGCGGGCCCGCGCCAATCTCTCGCGCTATTTCTCGCCGAACCTCGTCGATATGCTGGCCGACCGCGACGAGCCTCTGGGTCCGGTGCGACGCCAGACCGTGGCGGTGCTGTTCGTCGACATCGTCGGTTTCACCCGCATGGCCGAGAACATGCCGCCCGAAGCCGTCGTGACCATGCTGCGCCAGTTTCACGACCGCATGACGGCGGCGATTTTCGCCTGTGGCGGCACCGTCGAGAAATATATCGGCGACGCGATCTTCGCGGTGTTCGGCTTGCCCAGCGCCGGCCCGAGCGACGCGGCCAACGCGCTGCGCTGTGCCGACGGCATGCTGACCGCGCTGGCGAGCTGGAACAGCGAACGCGGGCAGGCGGGCGAACCGGCGGTCGGGATTGGCATCGGGCTCAATTACGGCCCGGCGGTGGTGGGCGATGTCGGCAGCGAGCACAGCCTGTCGTTCACCGTGATCGGCGACACTGTCAATACCGCGAGCCGCCTGCAAGGCCTGACGCGCACTCTCGAAACGCCGCTCGTCGTCGGCGGTGCGCTGGTGGACGCGATCGCCGCGGCGTCTTCGGCCGACGCTACCGCGCTTGTCGAACGATTGCAGGACGAGGGCGAACAGGCGTTGCGCGGCCGCGGCGGCGCCGTCCGCATCTGGACCCGCCACCGTCCGAGCTAAGCCCCGCTGAGCCGACCTTTACATCTGCAAGTTCCACCGCATTTTTTTGCGGATTCGGGACGCGTCTCGGCGGCGCCGTAGGCCGGTCGGCATCGATCGCCTGCCCCAGCCCGTATCTCATCGGTGGCGCGGGTGCAATCGAATCTCGTTGCCGCGGCGGCTCCCTGCGACGCAAAATCAAAGGCAACAGCGAAATAGCCGGTCGGGAGGAGTGCCATGTTCAGCCGGAGGACCTTCTTGTCGCTCGTTGCCGGCAGCGTTGCCGCGCCGACATTGTCGTTCGCGCAGACGGCGTCGCAGAAGGTCGCGCTCTACGCCAATGTCGGAGCCGATCTCACGCACTACGACGTGGATGTCGCGGGTGCGGAGCTGATCAAGCGAGCGACGGTCACGCTGCCAGCAGCCGTGCAATATGCTTGGCCGCACGCATCGAGGCGCTATCTTTACGTCGCGAGCAGCAGCAGCGCTCCGGGTTATGGTACCGCTGGGACCGAGCATCACGTCACCGCGTTTGCCATCGATCCGGCGAGCGGGGCTCTGACGCGGCACGGCGAACCGATACGGCTGCCGACGCGCCCCATCCACATGAGCACCGACATTCCGTCGGAGAATATTCTGGTCGCGTTCAACAATCCGAGCGCGGTGCGCATCTATCGCATCAACAAGGATTTTACGCCTGGCGAAGAGGTGAAGCAGCCGGGCACCATCGACGCCGGTGTCTTTGCGCATCAGGTGCGTGTGACACCCGATAATCGATTGGCAATTCTGGTCACGCGCGGCAACGAAGGCACCCCGACCAAAGCGGAAGACCCGGGCGCGCTGAAGGTTTTCGACTACAAGAATGGCGTGCTGACCAATGAAGTGTCGATAGCACCGAACGGCGGGAAAGAGTTCGGCCCGCGGCACCTCGATTTCCACCCGACGAAACCGTGGATGTATGTGTCGATCGAGACGCAGAACAAGATGTACATGTTCCGGATGGAGGACGGTCGGATCAACCCGGAGATCGCATTCCGGGCTGAGACGCTGGCCGAGCTCAACAACATCAGGGCGCGTCAGGCGGCGGGCACGGTCCACGTGCATCCGAACGGCCGCTTTTTGTACGGCACCAATCGCGCCGAGCAGACGATCGACTTTCAGGGCCAGAAGGTTTTCAAAGGCGGCGAAAACAGCATCGTGGTGTACGCGATCAACCAAACCACCGGCGAACCGACATCGATCCAGCACATCGAAACCCAGAAGATACACCCCCGCACCTTTCACATCGACCCAAGCGGCCGCATGCTCGTGGCGGAACACAACGCACCGCTGAATGTCAGGGACGGCGATGCGGTGAAGACGGTACCCGCGGGCCTGTCCGTGTTCCGCATCGGCGATGACGGCAAGCTGACCTTCGCGCGCAAATACGATGTCGACGTCGGTGACAAGACCATGTTCTGGATGGGGATGGTGCCGCTCTCAGCGTAGACGCGGCTTTTCGTTTATCGCGAGAGGAAGAAGAGATGGCCGAAGACGACGCTCTGTTCGAGAAAGGGATGCCGATCCGGCGCGAGGTGCTGGGCCCCGCCTATGTCGACGCCTCGATGGCGCGCGCCGACGAATTCATGATGTCGTTCCAGCGGGCGACCACCGCCTGGGCTTGGGGCTGGGCCTGGGGCGACAAGACGCTCGACCGGAAGACCCGCAGCTTGATGAATTTGGCGATGCTGACGGCCCTGAACCGGGCGCCCGAGATCAAGCTGCATGTCAAAGGGGCGCTCAACAACGGCGTCACCGTCGAGGAAATCAAGGCCGCCCTGCTGCATGCGACAGCCTATTGCGGAATTCCGGCCGGTCTCGACGCCTTTCGGGCCGCGCACGAGGTGCTGGTCAGCGAGGGCGTGCTGGGCAAACCCGGAACGCCATCGCGCTGATGGGGACGCGGCAGAACGGTGTTGCAGTTGCCTAGCGGTCCAGCCAGAATCGAGTCGCCTACCGAGATCGAATCATAGCCGAGACCCGCGGCGCGTTCGGCCAAGGGGCCAACAGCGGCGCCGCCTCGGGGCGGCCCTGCATGACCTGCTCCCGGGTCGGGGAGCAGATATCCGATGCGCGGCGGCATGGCGGCTCCTTCGTCCTTAGAAGCTTCCCTTGCGGGAAGCTCCCTTAGGAAATCAGAGCGCGCGCAGGAAGGCCACCAGATCCTGCTTCTCCTGCGGTGCCAGCTTGGTGCCGAGGATCAGGTTGAAGAACTCGACGGTGTCTTCCAGTGTCAGAAGACGCTCGTCATGCATGTAGGGCGGGTTGTCCTTGGCGCCACGCAGCGAAAAGGTTTTGATCGGCCCGTCGCCGACGGCCATCATGTTGTTGATCATCACCGGCTTGAAGAACCGCTCGGTCTGGAGGTTGTGCATCAGATTATCGGTGTAGAACGGCGGTTGATGGCAGCTCGCGCATTGGCCCTTGCCAAAGAAGATGTCCTGGCCTCGCATCTCGGCCTGTGTCGCCTTGGCGGGATCGAGCTTGCCGAATACGTCGAGCTTGGGCGCCGGCGGAAAGTCCAGCATCTCCTGAAAATCGGCCATGAAGTCGACCTGGCTGCCGCGCTCCAGCGGGTTCACCCCCTTTTTCGCGGCGAGCACGGTATCGCCGTCGAAATAGGCGGTGCGCTGCTCGAACTCGGTGAAATCCTCGATCGTCTTCAGCGCGCGTTGCGAGCCGAACAGCCGCTGAACGTTAACGCCACGAAGGGATATCGTCTTGATGCGGTGGCGGAACCACTCCGGGCGGGCATCGGGGGCGAGATGAGTGGCGCCGTTTTGGTGGCCGTTCGAATGGCAATCAAAGCAAGCCGCGCCCTGGCTGGGTATCTCCGCACGGCGATCGTCGGTTGCGTTGAACTGCTGCTGTGGAAAGGGCGTCAGCAGCAGGCGTAGCCCTTCCAGCTGCCTCGGAGTAAGAATGCCATTGAACAGCTGGTAGTAATTGGTCAACGAGACCAGCTTGCCCTGCGAGACATCGCCCAGATCGGTGCGCGGGGTCAGGTACATGGCCGGAGGAAACCCGGCCAGGAAGTGGTCCGGCAGATCGAAATCCAAATCGAACCGCTTCAGGTCCCGTCCGTCCTGCTGCTTGATGGCGTCGATCAAGAAGTGCGGAAACACAAAACCGCCCTCGGGGTGGTTGGGGTGCGGCAAGGGATAAAACCCCCTCGGGTATAGATTCTGATCGCGGATCTGGTCTGCGCTCATCGCCGCCAGCCGCTCCCAGGTCATCCCGGCGGGCAGTTTGACGCGAACGCCTCCTTGGATCGGTTTTCCGCGGTCCATCGTGACGTCCTGGACGGGGCGGTCGCTCAAATCGTAGCGCTCGTTCAGCAGCGCGTTGTGCGCCTGCTCGACGCCGGGCTTGGCTGTCGTCAGTCGCGTAAAGAGCTGCGCGAAGGTCTCGGTGCCCGCCACCGGCATATAGCTGGTCAGCCCACGTGGTCCCTGATTGAGACCCTCGGTCCCCATCAGATACGGGTTCGGGGCCGCCGTCGGGGCCTGTGTCTGTGGTGCGGGTTGCTGGGCATAGACGTACCCGACTGCCAGGATCATGCCAGTCAACGCGAGAATGACCAGACCCCTCCTGCTGTTTGCTCGGATCATGGCGCTCCTCCTCTCTCGCCCGCGGGGGTGTCGGCGGGCTGCGGCGGCAATCCCGCCAGTATCGAAACGGTGAAACTCGAAGCTCGTTCAGAATTGCCCCGATTGTCGGTGCCTCATGAACGCTTTGGGAGAAAACCTCGAGCCTCAGTGTTCAGACTGAGATTATCTAATTGCTTGGGATTGAAGATCCCGGTGAACAGCGCGTAGTAATTGTCGATCGTCACCAGCTTGCCCTGCGACGCATCGCCGAGATCGGGGCGTGTCGTCAGATGTATCGGCGCCGGAAACTCCGGAAGCAGGTGATCGGGCAGGTCGAAATCGAGGTCGAAGCGGGTCAGGTCGCGCCCTCCTGCTTCTTCACCTCGTCGATCGGTCGGATCAAGATCGTCCTCCTGCTGCAAGATTATCCCCCGCCGGTGCGGTCGGAGACTCACAGCGAGGCGGAAACCAAGGGCAAGGCGGAACGTACGATCGCTTGGCGAAATGGTGTTGCTTGCGACATTCTCAAGAGGCGCGGCGTCGAACCTCTGTTTACCGAGGCAGAATGACGCGACCACCGTTTGGTGGAAGCAACTTTGTACTCAATCTCCGGACCGATACGGCCGAGATCGGCCACCTGCCGCTCAGCACAATACCCGGTCTTCGCCAAGCCTGCACAACCCTCGGCGACGCTTGCGCCTAGCGGTCGAGCCAGGCGTCTTCCAGGCGCCACATGTTGTACGGGCTGTTGACCCCGACCGTGATGCCTTTGACCTGCGGATAGGAACAGGTCGCCGAGCGCGGGTGAAAGATGATCGGCCGGCCGCCGTCTTCCGCCAGATATTTCTCGATCTCCCACACGATCTTGCGCCGCTTGTCGACGTCGGTTTCGACCGATTGCCGATCAATCAGCTTGTCGACCTCCGGGTTGCAGTAGCCGGTGTAGTTGCGCTCAGAGCCGCAGGAGTAGTTCTCGTAGAACATCTGGTCGGGATCATCGAGCCCGGTTTCGCTGACGGTGAAGGCGAGGGTGTAATCCTTGCGCATGACCGTCGGATACCACTGTGTCGTATCGATCGGGTTGAGGGTGCCGTCGATATAGATCTCCTTGAGCTGGTCCATCAGGATCACGGACGGATCACGATACGCGGCGACGTTGCGGGTCGTCACGGTGATGGCCAGCCTTTTGTCGGGTCCGTAACCCAGCCCCTTCATGATCTGCTGCGCCTGTGCGCGGTTCTTCGAGACGTCGAGGTCGTAGCCCGGCAGGGTCGCCAGCATGTCGGCCGGCATGCCCCACACGCCATTGGGCGGCGGCTGCATCGTGGCGCCGATCTCGCCCTGCCCTTCGCCGATGATGTCGATAAAGGCCTTGCGGTCGAGCGCCAGCATGATGGCCCGGCGCAGCTGCGGATTGTCGAAGGGCGGCGCGGCGCGGTTCATGATCGCGGTACGGCTGGTGTTCCAGCTCGCGATCTCGCAGTTCATCCCCGGCGCTTCACTCTTGATCTCCTTCAGCAGCGATATCGGGAGGAAGCCCGGCCCGGTGCGGTCGAACTGGCGCGCGCCGAGCGCCAGGATCCAGGTCGAGGCGCTGCGGATGATCGTGTATTCGATGCCGTCGAGATAGGACCGGCCGGGCTTCCAGTAACCGGGGTTCTTGGTCAGCTTGATCCGCTCGTTCGGCTTGAATTCGACAAACTTGAAGGGCCCGGTGCCGATCGGGTGCTGCCGCATCTCGCGCGGCGGAACGTGACACGGGTAGACCGGCGACCAGCCCGACGCCAGCAGCCCGATGAACGAAGGTTGCGGCCGCTTGAGGTGGAAACTGGCCTCGAAATCGCCGTTGGTCCTGACCTCATCGAGGTTCTGGTACCAAGCTTTGCGCGGGTTGATCCTGAGCTTTTCCGTCCCTTTGCCTTGCAGCAGGTCCCAGGTGCACTGTACGTCCTTGGCGGTGAACGGCTTGCCGTCATGCCACTTGACGCCCTGGCGCAATTTGAACGTCAGCACCGTGCCGTGCTCGTTCCACGACCATTCGCTTGCGAGATCGGGAACGATCGTATCGAGCCGGTTCTGCGCGATGTGCTGGTCGAACATCACGAGATTGTTGAACACGGCCATCATCGGCCCTTCGGAGACGATCGTCGATTCCTCGTGGATCGACATGCTCGCCGGGCTGTCACCGTGCGGTACCTTGAGGGTTCCGCCCGATTTTTGCGCGAGGCCAGCGCCCGCGCTCGCCGCCAGCAGCAGGGCAGCCAGCGTCACCACTCGACCCCACAGCCTCGCTCTACCCGACGATCTCATCGCAGGTTCCTTCTGTACGATGCACTTGGCCAAGGTTCTTCACCTCCGGGCATGCCTGCCCGGACGGACATCGCATCAGATCTTCGACGGTGACCAGTTGTACACCCGCGTCAGTGACCCGCCCATCAGCGCGGCGCGATCGCTGTCGGATAGGCGATCGGTGACGCGAAACGCCTCGACCCCCTGCTCGTAGGTCAGCAATTTGACCGCACGAGTCCAGTCGGTGCCCCAGAGACAGCGGTTGAAGCCGAACGCGTCGAAGATGCGGCCGAGCGGGTCCCAGATATCCTTGTAGGGGAAGGGCTCGTGCGACAGCGTGCAGGCGCCGCTGATCTTGATCGCGACATTGGCGTAGTCCGCCAGCGCCAGCACCTTCGGCAGATCGGCCCAGGGCTGCGCCGGCGCCGGCGGCTCGAACGGCTGCTGCAGCCCGAGATGGTCGATCACCAGCTGAGTATTGGGGTTGCGCGCCGCCAGCTGTGCGGCCTGCTCCTGGCGGCCCCAGCACAGCAAATTGACCGCCAACGAATGACGCGCCGCGGCGGCGAGGACCCGGTTGAGTCCGGGATCGGCGGGGTCGGTCGACACCGTGTCGCGCATCATGATCCGGACGCCGATCGTGCCCTTGGTCGCCTTCCAGTCGGCGATCGTCTCGGCGACGCCGGGATCGTTCGGATCGACCGGCTTGACCAAGCCGAAGCGCCCGGGATGCGCCGCGTAGACCTGGAGCGCGTAGCTGGAATCGTAGCCGTACATGCTGAACGGCGATACCAGCACCGCGCCGTCGACGCCGACCGCGTCCATCGCCGCCACCATCTGGTCGCCGGTGACCTCGGCCGGACCGACGAGCGTCCCGAGCCAGGGCCGCCCCGGGTGGTTGCGTTCATAGGCATGCACTTGGGAGTCGACGGTGAGCATGATTTCGTGCCTTTCCCGACGGCGCTATCGCTGCAAAAACCTATGGGACGCCTCCCGCGGAAACGAGTCAAATCGAACCGAAGCCGGCGTAAGCTGCGTTCAGCGAGCGGACGAGAGAGCCTGTCATGAAAGTCGGTCTGTTCATCAACACGCAGTTCCCGGAGGGCCTCAACCTCGCCGAGCGGGTCCCGGAGATGGTCTCTCAGGTGCGCGCCGCGCGCGATGTCGGGTTCTCGTCCCTCTGGTTCCCGCATCACTGGTTGACGCATCCGATGCAGATGCTGCAGCTCACCCCGGTCATGGGCTACGTCGCAGCGCATGCTCAAGGCATGACGATCGGGCCGAACATCCTGATCCTGCCGCCGCTCAACCCGATGCATATCGCCGAGGAAGCCGCCACCCTGGACGTGCTGACCGGCGGCAACTTCATCCTCGGCATCGGCTTGGGCTACCGCCAGCCGGAGTTCGACGCGTTCGGCATTCCACTCGCCGAGCGCGCGCCGCGCTTCAACGAAGCGATCGGGCTGATGCGCCGGCTGTGGACCGAGGACCGGGTGACCCACAAAGGCCGGTTCTACACGGTCAACGATGCCGGCATCGGCGCGAAGCCGGTTCGCCCGGGCGGCCCGCCGCTTTATATAGCCGGCTTCGCCGAGGCGGCGGTGCGGCGCGCGGCGCGGATCGGCGATGCCTGGCTGATCATGAACAACGGGCTCGGCACCGTGATGCCGCTGATGCAGACCTATCGCTCCGCGCTGAAGGAATATGGCCGCACGCCAATCGAGTACCCGATCACCGTCGAATGCTATGTCGGCGAGCGCAACGCGACGGCGCATGAAGAATGCCGCGGCCCGCTCGAATACAAATACAACGCCTACGCAGCCTGGGGGCTGGACGATCGCCCCGCGCAATCCTTCGAGGATCTCGCGCGCGACCGCTTCATCATCGGCGACAAGGCCGCGGTGAAGGAGGAGATCGCCCGTTATCGCGAGCTCTTGGGAGTCGATCATTTCATCATGCGCTGCCAATGGCCGGGGCTGCCGCAGGAGCAGGTGCTGGGTTCGATCCGGCGGCTCGGCGAGATCTTCGCGTCCTAGCGATTTGGCCGGACGACGCCCGCGGATTTCGGATACTGTTAAACGCCGTCTACACGAGGAGACGATCGTCATGAAGGTGGTCACGCTGAAAGACATCCCCGACCTGCCGGTCGAAGGCGCGGACCGGATCGAAGGCTGGACGGGCCCGGTTTCGCGGTCGCGCCAGCTCATTATCGAGCCCGGCGACTCCGCCAACTACAATTGCAGCGTGGTGAATTTCAGCCAGGGCTGCACAACGGGCTGGCATACCCACAGCTGCGACCAGATCCTGGTCGTGACCTCGGGCTCCGGCATGGTGGCGACCGAGCACGAGCAGAAGGAGATCAATGTCGGCGATGTCGTGCACATCAAGGCCGGCGAACGCCATTGGCATGGCGCCAAGGCCAACACGACGATGGGCCACATAACGATCACGGCAGTCGGCGGCCAGGCCAAGTGGGGCTAATTCCCAGTTTCGCGGGCTCTTTTATTTAATCCGTCGTCCCGGCGAAAGCCGGGACCCACCCCCCGCAAGCGATGGAGCAGTTCCATGGTGGGTCCCGGCCTTCGCCGGGACGACAATCCTTTTCTTTATCGGCTCCGAAAATGACCTCGGCGGGCGTGAAGAGGTCAGCCGCATCGATGAAACGTGCGGCTGATTAGGTGTTGCGCAAGCGGTGGCCTTCCTCGATCTCGGCCGCCTCGATCGCGCGGATCAGCGCGCTGCTCAGCTCCTTGGCAGATTCGAGCGTCAGCTCGACCGCGACCCGCGCGCCCGGTCCGAGCGCGCGGTTCACAAAGTCGATCGTGATCGCTTCCTCAAGCAGAGCGTGATGCGGGTGGTCGTATGAGACCACCGAGTGGGTCAGCTTGAACCACTCGCCGTCCTCGCCCTTGCCGGCGCCGTCCGCCTCAACGATCTCGACGATCGAGGTGCACATCTCCGAGCCGTTGGCCGGCTTATTTGCCGAGGTGCTTCTGCAGGAACCCGAACACCTTCTGCCAACCATCCAGCGCCTGCTCGATGCGGTAGGCCGGCCGGTCGTAATAAAAGAAGCCGTGCCCGGCGCCGTCATACCGGTGGAACTCGTAGTTCTTGCCGTACTTCTTCAGCTCGGCCTCGTGCTGGTTGACCTGCTCCGGGGTGGGGGAGCGGTCCTCGTTGCCGAACAGACCGAGCAGCGGGCAGGACAGCTTCTGCGTGTACTCGATTGGAGCGACCGGCTGCCGCGGGTTCAGTTCCTCCTGGCTCATCACGACGCGGCCGCCCCAGAGCTCGCAGGCCGCGTTGATGCTATTGGTGTGGCAGGCATACAGGAAGGTCTGGCGGCCGCCCGAGCAGGTGCCGAACACGCCGACCTTGCCGTTGAGCCAGGGCTGGGCGCGCAACCATTGCACCGCGCCTTCGGTGTCGCCGATGACCTGCGCATCGACAGCGCCGCCCTCGGCGCGCACCTTGGCGGCGACGTCCTCCGCTTTGCCCTCGCCGGCCCGGTGATAGAGGTTATGGCTGATCGTGGCATAGCCGTGATGCGCGAATTTGCGGGTGGTCTCGCGGTACCACTCGTCCCAGCCCGGCGCGTGATGCAGCAGCACCATGCCCGGGAACGGGCCCGAACCCAGCGGCCGCGCGACATAAGCCGAGATCGGCTCGTTCTTGTCGCCATTGATCGTGATCGTTTCCGCAATCATGCCTTCATAGGCCATCGTCGCTCTCCCGTATCGATGCGAGGAAAAATGATAGCTGCCGCCGCTTGATAATCAAGCGATCCGCGACCTTACCACAGCGCGGCGCGACGGCTAGGCCTCCGCCGCCGGGGACGCCCGGCCGTCAGGCGGCCAGACCGTGAGCCCTTCCGCCAGCGGGATGCGCAGGTTGCGGAACAGCAGGGAAAACATCATCCAATTGCCCATCGCTATGATGAACTCGACCTGCTGTCCCGGGTCCGTGACGTGCTTTGTCACCTCAGCCCAGGCGGCATCCGAAATCGATTTGCCGGCGAGGCACTCGTCGGTGGCCGCCAGGATCGCCCTGTCCGCCGGCGTCAGCCGCTCGGAGATGCGCCAGTCGCGCACCGCCAGGATATCCTCGGGCGGGAGCCCCGCGGTGGTCGCCACGCGCCAGTGCTGCGTCCATTCGTAGGCCGAGCCGGTGACCCAGCCAATCCGCATGATCATCAGCTCGCGCAGCCTTGTGTCGAACTTGTTGTTCTCCAGCAGCTGGATCAACTGGGTGTATGCCACCCGGGCGACGCCGGGATTGTTGGCCAGCGCGCGAAACGCCTCGCTCTGCGTGCGCCGCGCCGGCATTCCCATCGCCTCGCCGAGTTCGCGGGCGCGCTCCAGCGACACCATCGGCACGCGTGCGGCCATTGCCTGTCTCCCTTGCGGTTTCCATCATTGTGCTACGCTGCGTCAGTTCAGGAAAGCGCTGCCATGCCTGTGGAGATGATCGGCTGGATCGCGCCGCGGGTCTCGTCGGAGCTCATCCCGCCATCCGGACCGCCATTCGATGCCGGGGTGCTCGCCGAGACCGCGCGCATCCATGAGCGCGCGGCGTTCGACCGAGTGCTGATCGGCTATTTCTCGGATGCGCCCGATGGGTTCCTCGTCGGGGCGCATGCCGCGTCGGTCACCGAGCGGCTGGGTTTCCTTTTGGCGCATCGGCCCGGCTTTGTCGCGCCGCCGCTCGCCGCCCGCAAGCTGGCGACTCTCGACCAGCTCAGCGGCGGCCGCCTCGCGGTGCATATCATCTCGGGCGGCAGCCACGCCGACCAGGCGAAGGACGGCGACTGGGCCGACCATGAGGCGCGCTATCGCCGTTCCGCGGAATACATCGCGCTGTTGCGCCGCACCTGGACCGAGTCGGCGCCGTTCGACCACACCGGCGAGTTCTACCGGACCCGCGGCACCTGGTCGGAAATCCGCTGCCGGCAGGAGCCGCACATCCCAATCTATGGCGGCGGCGGCTCCGACGCGGCGATCCGGGCGCTGGCGCCGCATGTCGATATCTACATGCTGTGGGGTGAGCCGCTAAGGGAAACGGCTGCGTTCATGGACCGGGTACGGCAGGAGGCGGCGCTGTCCGGTCGTAACCCGAGCTTCAGCCTGTCGACCCGCCCGATTCTGGCGGCAACGGAGGGCGAGGCCTGGGACCGGGCCCGGGCCATCCTCGACCGGGTGCTGGCCAATCGTGGCGGCGCGCCGGCGCCGCGGCGCCAGAATGTCGGCTCCCAGCGGCTGCTGCAGGCCGCCGCGGAAGCCGAAGTGCATGACACTTGCCTGTGGACGTCGCTCGCCGTCGCGACCGGCGCGCAAGGCAACTCGACGGCGCTGGTCGGCACGCCCGAGGCCGTCGCGAAGGCATTGCTCGAATACTACAAGCTCGGCGCCACGAGCCTGTTGATCCGCGGCTACGACCCGCGGCCCGACGCCGTTCAATATGGCGAGGAGTTGATTCCGCGCCTCCGCGAGCTGGTCGCGGCGCATGACGCCGCGCGCCGGCCGATAACCTGAAGATCCGCGCTGCGTTGTCGCACGACCATTATAGGGAGCGGAGTTCGTTCTCCCATACCACGCGCTCGTGCCCGTCTGTTTTATTTTTGACTCGGTACTGAGCAATAACGCCGTCCATCGGCAGCAGCCCAACAACAGTGTATTGACCCTTTGCTTTGCGATCGACTCCGGGTCCGGGAAAGAATTCGACAGCCTGCTCGGCGCGGTATCTGTGGACGAACCGGAGAACATTCCGTTCTGACATCGTAACCTCCGAAAGGAGCAGCCGCCGGCCAGGACCGTCAGCGACGACGAAGCTCGCGATTTCAAAGAAATGCGTGAAGCGAGACGTACCCTGCCAGACTCACGACGATCAGGACAGGGATCACAATTGGCGGAACGAACCAGCTCTTCATCGTGCGCGTCCTTCGTTAGGATCTTTCGATGATCCGAGGTCAGCGGCCTGTTTCGGCCGCTTCGGCGTCCAGTCTCGCGCAAAGCACCGCGCCTCGGCCATTTGCGCCGGGGTCAAATGCGAGGCGATACGCTCGTATCCGGATCGAGCTCTGTCCAGATGTATGCCGCGCAACCCCACCTCCGCCAGGAGGAACCACCCGCACGCGATCACATGGCTGCCGGACATGTCGGGCGCCTCGGCGTACGCCTCCGCAAGTTTGGCTTGAGCCCGGGGCAGGCCCTGCTCGGCCGCGGCGAG
>Ga0207646_10004165_pt1 | contig 15859 bp, 8 predicted proteins | sample KBSK5502metaG_FD_184343 | JGI IMG/M metagenome (GOLD analysis project Ga0207646, IMG submission 184343) | Corn, switchgrass and miscanthus rhizosphere microbial communities from Kellogg Biological Station, Michigan, USA - KBS K5-50-2 metaG... | ecosystem: Host-associated > Plants > Roots >... | reverse complement strand
GACTCGGCCTCCGGTTCCGCAGCCCGGGCCGACAGGACGGCCATCCCGCGCCGCTCGGCCTCCTCAGTCCCGAAGCGCAACAGCGTGGTCTTGCCAGCCCCTGCCGCCCCACGAAACAGGAGACCGGCCGAACCCCCGGGCACCGCATCGAGCAACTCGCGCACCGCCGCGAGCTCCGCGCCGCGGCCGACCGGCTCCGCGCTCACCGCGATCCCAGAGAGCCGCCCCGCAGCGACAGCCGCCTAAGGGTCAGCACGTAATCAACCCCCAGGCTGGTACCAAACCCGGACATCAGCATACCGACCGCGCGCCAGCGGATCCCGGCCCGCGCCGTCACCCGACCACACGAAAGCAGGCGGGCGGCTACCCGGCCATTATCGGAAACCCAGCCAAACCGCCGCAACGCGATTCCCGCGACGGCAGCCGAACCCGCCAACCTGAACCAGGGCGCGGGATAACGCGGGAACGCGAACAGAACGTGATCGGCCGAATGGCGACCTGCGCGCGCCAAGTCGCCGATATGGCGCCAGTCCATGGGTTGGCATCCCCGCCGGTGCCGCACAGATGAGGCCGATCTGCGTGCTGAGGTCACCACACAGACTGACACCTGCCAGATCACCATCGAGGTCGGCATCCATCACCCCCCGGCATCGCCGGCCGCGACATCAAGTGGACGAACCCTCGAATTACTGGCCGGCCAGCTAGCCCCGCCGCTTCGGGCGCTGCCAAGGGCCGCGTTCGAAGGCGTGGCGTAGCGCCGCCGCTCCCTCGCCGAGTACGGGCCGGCCGTGGGTGACGAGGATGTGCTCGACCTTAGGGCGGCCAGGCGCTGCAGCGTCGGCAGGTACCGCTCGTGCCACCAGCGGCGGCGGCGCTCGCTGTCCAGTGGGTCCTCCCAGACGCGCAACTCGCCGCCGGTCTCAACGACGGCAACGCGGCAGCTGGCAGACGGGCGTCAGCCGAGTAGCCTGTGCCGGGCCCCTACCTGGGACTGGCGGACCCGCGTCATCTGCTGCAGGGAGCGCAGATGCGCCGCCCAGAAGAAGCAGGCGAGACCGCTGAAGAACGCCACTCCTGCGAGCACCGCGCAGATGAGCCCGCGGACGAACTCAGCCCCGGCACCCTGGCAGGTGAAATGGACGAGCCCGTTGGTCACGAGCGGCTGAACGCACGTGGGGGTGACGGCATCCAGCGCCTGGACGATTCCGGCGATGGCGAGGCCGGCTGCGGCGGCGATAGACACCCAGCCTGCGGTGATCCACGGGCGAGGGGTCATGCGTATATGACGCAGGCGGGCACCATGCGGTGCCGCGGAACTACGCCGCAAGATCCTCGGCAGGCTGATCACCGAGTACAAGCGGGCGGCGTGACGATCACCGGCCAGCCAAGATCTCCAGGTCACAGGCGGCCGGGCAGTGCTGGAACCCGATCGCTGGCGGCAGCGTGGGCCGCGGTGGATCCGGCCTGCCACCCGGACGGCGATGCCGGGCGCACCCGCCGCCGACACCGCCGATGCCTGCCGCGAGCCGCTCACCGCCTGTGACTGCTCGCGAGGCAGCGGGCGTGCACGGAGCCGCCGTTCTGGACGGGCACCGGGTTCTTGGTGCTGATCAGCTGGGGCACCCAGATCTAGTCGATCGGGGAACACCGTGGCTACCCCTGAGACGCTCCAGTCTCGGTGATGAGCGGGCTTCACAGCGCCGTGGCGAGGATTCGTCACGTTGCTCGCTGACGCCCGGAGGACGTCATCTTCGCCGGTCGCGCTCGCGCATGCCGCCCAGTCCCATGTTCCCGTCCACCGGCAGTTTGGGCGCGGGGGTTCAGGCGGGCTTGGTGCCCGGCTGTGCGGTGAGGCTGGCGAGGGCGGCCCGGGCCTGGTCGGCGAGGGGTACCGCGTGCCGGTCCTCATAGATACGCAGCGCCGCGCGCAGGCTCGTCTCGGCCTGATCGCGCGCCCCAGCCAGCCGGTTCACCTCCGCTTGGGCGATCAGCGCCTCGGCCTGCAGCGCCGCCCAGGAGGTCGGTGCGACCAGCGCCACCGCCTCGGCGGCCAGCCGGCGGGCGGCCGGGAACTGGCCGCGCCGGGCGAGCACCTTGGCCCGGGTGGCCCGCCACCGGGCCTGCGCGTCGAGGTCGTCAGATGCGGCGACCGCCTGGGCTTCCTCGGACAGCCGCTGGGTTTCGTCGAGGCGTCCCTGCCGGTAGACCGCCTCCGCGAGCACCCCGGCGAGGCTGCCGAGAAGTCCCCGTTCCCCCATCGCGCGGCACGCCTCGTACCCCTCCCGCAGGTAGCGCTCAGCCGCGACGGGGTCTCCAGCAATCAGCTCGATCTCGCCGCCGGTGCTTGCACCTCCTGCCCATTCGATTTTCGCGCCGAAGCCGGCAAACCTTGACCAGGCGCGTGCGAATGCGTCCCGGGCATCGGCGAACCGCCCGGCGTAGGCGTACAGCACCGAAAGCGAGCCAACTATCCCGGCCTCGGCATAGGGATCGCCGCCGGCTTCCTGGAGCAGCTGCCCGGCGCGGGCTATCGCGGCGTCGGCTGGGACGGGCAGCGTCCGTAGGATCTCCACCAAACAGCCAATGGCGCGCACCCGGGCCCAATGGTTGCCGCTTTGCCGGGCATAGGCCAGGGCACGCTCACAAGCCTGCTGGTCGGCAGGCGATTCACCAACCCAGAAGCGCAGCCAGCCAGCAAGAAGCCACGCCTCGGCCAGGCCCTCCAGGTCACCTGCCGAGTCCAGGATGGCGGTGGCCGCCTCGCATTCCGCCAGGGTCTCGGCGATGCTTAGGCCCTGCGAGCTGTGGATTTCGGCCAGCTTCAGGCGGATCCGTGCCCGCAGGACGGGCAGGCCCGCCCCCGCGGCAACCTCGGCGCCTTCGGCCAGCACCGCCTCCGCCCCGCCCAGGTCGCCGGTCTCGTACAGTACGGTGCCCAGCAGCCGGTGCAGTCCGGCTCGCTGTTTGTGCGCGTCGTGCGGCCACAGCGCGAGCGCGGCCCGGTAGTACCCGGCGGCGGGGGCGAGTGCGTTCAGGGCAAACGCGCGATCCCCCGCGGCCTGCAGCGCCGCCCGGGCCTTCGGCGCCAGGACGGTGGTGTCCTGGCCGGCGGCTCGGGCCAGCTCCAGCGCACTGGTGTAGTGGTGGGCGATCATCTCGGCGTGATCCTCGGGCCGGCCCAGCGACACGATCCACCCGGCCGCGCGGGCGTGCTTTTCTGCCCGGGCCGCGCGCGGGATCTGCCCGTAGGCGACGTCGCGCACCAGCACGTGGGTAAACGCGTACTGGGCCTGGCCCGCCACCAAGGAGGCCCGCTCCCGGCGGACGAACTGCTTGCGCTCCAGCGCGTGCAGTTGCTCTTCCAGCGCACCGTTGTCCAGCTCACCGCCGCCGCTTCTCGTGCCGCCGAGCGCGGTCACCGCACCGGGCCAAAACACCTTCCCGATCACCGCGGCGTCGTGCAGCAACTGTTTCTCCGGCGGGGCCAGCAGGTCCAGCCGGGCGCCGATGATGGCCTGCACCGACTCCGGCACCACCAACTCGGCGCCGGCCGCCGCCTGGTCGGCCAGCATCGCCACGTACTGCTCGGCGTACAGCGGGTTACCTCCGGCGTGGGCCAGCAGCGCCGCCTGTTGGCCTGCTTCGAACACCGCCCGGCCCAGCAGGAGACCGATCAGCCGCGCTGTGTCCTGTTCTGACAGCGGCGCCAGCGACAAGGTGACCGCGTTGGGCTTGCCGCCGCCCCAGCCGGGCCGCCGCGCCAGCAGCTCCGGCCGCGCAGTACAGAGCACCAGCAGCGGCACCTGGCCGGCCCAGCCGGCCAAGTAGTCGACAAAGTCGAGCAGCCCCTCGTCGGCCCAGTGCAAGTCCTCGAACACCAAAACCAGCGGCCGGGACTCGGCCAGCGCCTCCACGAACTGCCGCCACGCCGCGAACACCTCGCTCCGGTCGCCACCAGCCCCGCCGCCGCCGCCGACCCCGGCCAGTGCGCCCAAGTGCCGCGCCACCCAGTCGGCCTCCGGTGCGCCGCCCATCACCTCCGCCGTCATCTGGGCCAGCTTGGCCTGCGCCTCGGCCACGGTGTCGCTCTCCAGGATGCCCGCCTGCGCCTTCACGATCTCCGCCAGCGCCCAAAAACTCACCCCCTCCCCGTACGGCAGGCAGCGGCCCTGCCGCCAGGCGATCAGCTCCGGCTCCGCCCCCACGAGCTGCCGCAGCTCAAACAGCAGCCGGGACTTGCCGATCCCCGGCACCCCCACCAGCGTCACCAGCTGCGGGGCCCGCTCCGCCCGCACCCGCACCAGCGCATCCCGCAACACCGCCAGTTCGCGGTCCCGGCCCACCAGCACCGCCCGCGCCTGGTGCGCCACATCCACGCCCAGCCGGGCCCGTGCGGCCACCGCCTCCCACACCGGCACCGGCTCGCTCTTCCCCTTCGCCGTCACCGGCCCGGCCGGCACATAGTCGATTACCGTCCGCGTCGCCCGGAACGTGCGCTCCCCGACCAGCACCCCGTTCACCGGCGCCGCCGCCTGCAACCGGGCCGCGGTGTTCACCACGTCCCCGGCGGCCATCCCCTCACCGTGTTCCGGCCGCGCCCCGAGCGTGACCAGCGTCTCGCCGGTCGCCACCCCCAGCCGGACCTCGATCTGCCCCTCCTGCTCGCGCGCCCAGTCACGGATCGCCAGCGCGGCCCGCACCGCCCGCTCCGGGTCATCCTCGTGCGTGGCCGGCGCGCCGAACAGCGCCATCACCGCATCGCCGATGAACTTCTCCACCGTCCCGCCGAACCGCTCCAGCTCGGCGCGCAGCCGCGCATAATACGGCGACAGCACCGCCCGGACATCCTCCGGGTCCAGCTGCTCGGCGCGGGAGGTGAACCCGACCAGGTCGGCGAACAGCACCGTCACGGTCTTGCGCTCCGCCGCCGCCAGCGGCGCAGCCGCGGCCAGCGCGGCACCGCACTCGGCGCAGAACTTCGCCCCCACCGGGTACCCGTGCCCGCAGGAAGGACACACACCCACCTGCCAAGCCTACGGCGGCCCGGGCCCTTTGCCCCAGGCCAAGACCCACCTCGCGCCGCCGCGCCGCGGTACTGTCACCACGGCCCGGCACCAGCGACGCCACTCGCCCCTTCCCGCGTCTCCGCGGGCTCAGCCGCAGACGCAGAGCCGAATAATCTGCGTGCGCTCCACGGCGATGACTGCACGTCGGCCCCGCGCGCCGAGTCGGCGATATGTCGGGTATGTCTGGCCACCGCATCCGGCGGATGCTTACTTTCCGTGACAGTTCTGCTTCGCCGACCGCACGGACGGATGTTGCAAAAACCATGATCGCGACGCTGCCGCACGAGCAACGGCCAGGGCTGTTCAGGCGGCAGGCTGTACGTTCGCCAGCGTCCTGGCCAGATATTTGGGCCAGTCAGCGTCCAGTCGTGCTTCGAAGCTTGTCCTGACCAGCTCGCGTTCCTCGGGAGGGACCTCGGCCTTGCTGCCGTCGGTGTAGTGGATCGTCAGGTTGCGGGCAGTAGAGCAGAGGATCGTGTAGGCCCTCGATGACACCCTGACGAACAGGCCGGGTGACTGGTGCTCAAGCTCGTGCTGCGCGGTCGGGAAGTCGACGCCGATACGGTCCCAGTTCAGGCCAATGTCGGCCAGCCAGCAGGTGATGTCCGACAGGAAGATCACTCGCTTGCCGAGGGCGGCAGCGTAACGTGAGCCTGCGTCGAGCATGAGCGCGAGATCATGCCCAAGTGGCACTGGCTTGCCGTCAGGGCCGACCGGGCGCACCGCCTGCGTCACGGCCGGTGCGATGGCGAACGCAGCCTCGGCCATCTCAGCGTCGGCCTGGTCCTCGGGCCAGGACAGGCCGGCGACCAGGAACCACGACGGGTCGGTCATCCACGTTGCTGGCCGCATCACGAACACATCCTTCTCGGCCATCGTGACACTCACGGCCCGCGTTCGCCAGCTTCGGCCTCGCGCTCGGCCAGCCGTCCGGACGGGGGGATCGGCGGCTTGGGCGGCTGGAGCACCGCGTCACGATCTTGCTGCTGCCAGGACGGGAACGCCGGGCCGATGTCCGAATAGTCGGGGTCTTCGTGCGGTTCCCTGACGCTGTGCCGTTCGGCGATCCTCTCGCTGAACGCCGTCCGCGCCTCGGCCAGTTCTCGCACCCAGGCCGGCGGCTGGTACTCCTGCTGCGCCTCGGGCAGCACGTCCAGCTCGGCCCGCTGCTCGTCGGTGACCTCGTCGGGCTCGGCCGACCGCAGCGGCTCGATCCTCATCTCTGGATTCCGGCGGCGCAACTCGGTGTCCGCAGCGACGGCCAGCCGACGCTGCGGCTCGGTCGCCGCCTCCCACGCCCGGCGGTCGTCCATCAGTGCGGCCAGGATGCTTTCCTGCATCCGGTAGGCGGATTCCTGCAGGCGGCCGTGTCCGGCCTGTTGCTCGTGCCGGGCCGCCAGCTCGGCGTCCCCGGCCTTCTGGGCGACCTCGGCTTCGGCCTGGCTGCGGATCACCCGCAGCCAGGCGTCCTCCGCGCTGGCCCGCACATACCCCAGCTCCTGGGCGACGTGCTTGGGCGCCCACGCGGTCTCGGCCTGGTACTGGTCCCGGATCAGCCACAGCGAGCCGTCCGCCCGGTCGCGAAGGTCGGTTTCGCCGGCCGGGCCGAGCGCCCGCCAGGCATCATGCCACACGGCCCGCTTGTCCGGATGGTCGGCGACCGGCTCGGGCCCGATCGGCTGCCGGTCGTCGTAGCCGAACAGCTCCCGGTACGCGCCGACCGCACTGGCCCGTTCCCGCCACCGGTCCCGCTCCCCCGGATCGTCAGGCACCGGCCCCAGCGCCTTGACCGCCCACGCTGGCTGGTGCTCGGCGGCGTGCGCCCCGATGCGGTCCCGCCGCTCGTCCATCAGCGTGGCCAGCTGCCCGAGGTACTCGCGCATCTGCGGGTCGGCGACCTCCGGTACCCGGTCGGCCCACCGGCCGGCCGACCGCGGTGTCATGCCGGTCACCGCCTGGCGCATTCGGGCGTCGATCACCGCCGGGATGTCCCGGACGCCGTCCATGTCACGAGACCGCACAGCATGCATTACGGCCTCGCCGGGGTCGGCCCCGGCCAGCTCGGCCGCCCGCATCGTCCGGTACAGCCACCGCGCCGTAGGCGTGTCCAGCTCGCCGTCCTTTATCCCCCAGGCATCGGCGAGTACCGCCTGCACGACCGGCCGGAACCGCGCCACGTCGGCCCGCTCGGTCAGGTCTATCCAGATGGCATGCAGCAGGCCGAGATGATCGGCGTTAGACCGTTGCCGCTCCCGGTACTCGGTCGCCGCCAGATCAGTGGCGTCTCTGGCGAGGATATCGGCCAGCACCGCCATCCCCTCGGCAAGGTCACCCTGCGGCGACCGTTGCACTGCCTGGCCCTGCCGCTGCTCGTCTAGGTTACGGAACCGGCTCAGCTCGGGTGCTGGCCTGCTCAGCGGCAGCGGGTCCGCGAGTTTTGGGCTTGGCGTGATCGCCATGATCACGTTGTCGGACGTGCCGCGGGTGGCGCCCACGTAGGTGCCCTGCCGGTCATCCCCCGGCGCGACGACGGTGCGCGTTGCCGCTACCGTCCGGCCCTGGGCCACCTGCTCGGTCACTGCGTACGCTAGCTCGGCTGTCTGGTATCCGGGGAAGAGGAACGCTTCCTCGGTCCACCGCGGCGCCCGCGTCTGCGCATCAGCCCCCAGCATGCGGCGGACCACCGGGCCCCGTGCGGTGATCGCCTCGATGCGCAGCACGTGCATATTGGCCAGCGTCGCCCCGTCGCCCGCATCGACCGAGTGGTCATTGTCGGTGCAGACGATGAGGTCGCCGACCGTGGCCCGCTGGCCGTCAGCGATCTCGATCGAGGGGCCGTCTCGGGCTACCAGGCCGAGGTGCTGCAGGTCGTCCCGGACCCGGCGGCAGGCTTCGCGGCGCAGCTCGTGCGCCCGGGCGATCACCAGCGAGTCTTTGCCCTCGAGCGTGTGGGCGATGTAGGCCTGCGCGGCGGCTTCCAGGATTTCGTCAGCCGTCCCGGCCCTGATCCGCCCGTGCTCGGCGTAGTCGGCCAGCGCTGAGACCTTGCCTTCGCGCAGGCCCAGCGACGCCGACCGTTCCCATTCCTCGCTGAACCGCACCGGCTCGGGAAGCTGCACATAACCTTGCTTGCGGGTGACCAGGCTGGCGCCTCCCCCGTTCTCCACCGCCTGGAGTTGCTGGTGATCGAGGGCGACGGCCATCTTGACGCCGATCCGGGTCGCGTAGTCAACGATGTCGGCGAAGTCGGGGTTGCTGAACATCGACGCCTCGTCGATGACGATCAGGTCGCCCTGGCTGAGTTTGACTGGGCCGCGCGCACCGCGGCGGTCCTTCAGGTGCCCGAGGAACTGGGCGAAGTTGTAGCTCTCGGCTACTCCTGCCTCGGCCAGCACGTCACGGGATGACTGTGACGGCGTGACGCCCACCACCCGGCCCTGCGCCCATGCCTTGCCGATCTCGGCCAGCACGCGGGTCTTGCCCGCACCCGCCGGGCCGACGATCACCTCAACCCGGCGGTCGGAAGTCAGCACGTGGAACGCTGCGGCCGCCTGGTCCATCCGCAGCCCGGAAGCTGTCGTTTGAACCTCGGCACCTGGTGGCTGGTGCAGCGCGGCCTCCAGCTCGGCGACCTCAGCGCCGAGCGCACGGGCCGCTTCCTCACGCGTCATCGCCGGGCCGCTCCGGGCACCGGCCTGGGCGACGAGCTTCTCCTCCCGGGATAGCTGCACCCGCGTCGCGTACTTGATCCCGCCGTGCCGCTGGTACACGCTCCGCCCATCCGCGCGCCGCAGAGAGGCCGGGGCCACGGCCGCCTCAGGTGGTTCCAGGCACGCCACCGTGCCGAACTCCCCCGCCAGTGCCCGGTCGGTCACCTCCTCCAGCAGAGCGGCCTGGCTGTCGGGGTCGGCAGCCCGCCGTGGCAGCACCCGGCCGAGGTTGGCGATCAGATCCGCGCGAGTCCACTTCGAGTTCTCACGCGAGCACTTCTCCAGCGCCTTCTGCGCCGCCCGCGTGATCTCGTCTCGCGTGAGTTCCGGGCCCGCGTCACGCGGCGCGGAACCGCCGCGTCCCAGATCGGACACGCGCCGGTGCAGGGACGCAAGATCCACGCCAGCCTTCTGCGCGGCTTTGGCCTGCCAGCCGCGCGTGGCCGCGTCCCAGTCGATCAAGCGGTCCTTGCCTTTGCGTGTGCGCAGGTTCGCCTTGTCCATCAGCGACGCCAGCTCGCGCTGGTTCGGCGCGCGCCCGTGCTCGGCCTGGAACCTGGGCACCAGTTCCCCGGCGACTTTCTCGTTGATCACATCCCGGCGGTGGCTGAACACGTCCATCAGGTCAGCACCGATGCCGTCGATGGCATAGCCCATTCCGTCCGGCCGCGGAACCCAGTCCAGCCGGAACCGGCGCGTCAGCGCGGCTTCCGCGTGAACCGAGGCGATCTGGCCTGCCGCGCGTGCGTGCTCGTAGTAGGCGGTCGAGTCTGGCGCGCGGCCCTTCCCGTCGTGCCGCGTGATCGCCACGTGCGCGATCTGGTTATGCGTGTGAAGCTGCATGTCGCCGTCACGCGAGGTGTGCTGGTACCACGACGCGACGATCAGGTCGGCCTCGTGGAACTGCCCGGACTCCCTGCCATCCACCCGCGTGACATGACTGCCGGTGCGCACGTACCCGGCTTCACGCTGGAAATACGCAAGCGCTGCGTTATTAGCGTCACGCAAGATCGCGTCGACCTCGGCCAGCAGGCTGGCGGCCACCGCCTCGGCGTTCTTGTCGCCCTCATCGCGGGCGCGCTGGACGGCGGCTCCGAGACTGGCATGGAAGATCGAGATGTCTTTTGACCACGATGTCGTCAGGTCGAAGTACCTCGGGGATTGCCGGGCCTCGCGCTGCGCCATGATCCGCAGCTCGGCCTTCCGGTGATCGTCGGCGCCCGGCTCGGCCGCGACCAGGCTCTTGTAGATCTCCACGGCCTTCCCGGCGTTCGCCGGAGCGCGCCCGAGTCTCCGCCCGTCCGGCCCCTTGCGCTCACCGAACAGCAGGTTGTAGGGCTCCCGCTCCACCAGCTGGCCCGCAGCAAAGCCCAACCGTTCCGCGCCCGGGCCCCACCAGGTGCCCGGCGGCTCGCCCGCCTCCGCGGCCGCCAGATAGTACCCGGCGCCCCGGTAGGCCTCCCCCACAGCACGCCAGGCATAGTCCAGGTCGTAGCCCTTGGCGACCGTCGCCATCACGGCCACCCGCCTCACCTCCGGATGATCTTGGCTGACCGCGCTCGCTCGCTAGTGCATTGGTCTGATGGGCAGGCGAGCAAGATCAGGATGCAGGGTTCCAGAGTCAAGATCAGCGGTAGCAAGATCGGCAACAGCGGCAACAAGGGCACAAACAGAGGGCTGACCAGGGCAGGCAGATGGCGGCAAAGTCGTAGATCCGGTGGACGCCGGACATGCCCGAGTGCGTCGCTAGCCGGGTGGCACGCCGGGGATGCCCGCCGCAGCATTCGCGCCGCGGCATCCGCAGCCGCGCAGCCTGCGGTCTATACGATCCTCGCCATGGCCTACGACCAGGAACTCCCCGTGCGTATCCGCCAGCTCATCGGCAGCGATCCGGAGCTGACCGAGAAGACGATGTTCGGCGGGCTCGCCTTCCTCATCGGCGGCAACATGGCCATCGCCGCCAGCAGCGGGGGTCGCGCCATGGTCCGCGTCGATCCCACGCAATGGGATGCCCTGGTGGCGATGACGAACGCCACGCTTATGAACATGCGAGGCCGGGACATGCCCGGATGGCTGCGGATCAGTTCCGGCGATCCGCGCACCGACCACCAGCTAGCCCACTGGATCGAGATCGGCACCGGATACGCGCGCTCGCTGCCGCCCAAGTAGAAGCCCGCAGCGCGCATATACAGCCGCCGGTCCGGCCGCCTTGATCATCTTGATGCGCAGGTGTGTAGTCGATGGCCAGGCAGAGTTGATGGTGGCAGAAGCGACGACCGACTGCAGGATGCAAGATCATTAGAGGCGGCTAAACGACGGCAGGAAGTACGTGCTAGCGAGCTCGAGGTTGGCCCATCGGGCGCGAGGCAGCTGTACCTGATGCCGCGTTCACACTCATCCCGCCCTGCACGACAGCCGGGAGGACGCCGTAGAAGCTTCGAGCGCGAGCAGCCCGCGCGGTCAGAGTCCCTGGCCGCCGCTGATGTTCGATGCCGTGCTCGTCTGCTCCGGGATGCCGCGGCACGGGCGGGCAAACGGGGCTGAAAAGGGCGGACCTTTCCGGGGTCATCGGCGGGGCATCCCGGCTTTGGTGCGTCGGGGTCATTAGGGTTCGGTCGTGGGCATCCCTGGACTAGACGCGACGGTCGCCGAGCTGCGCAAGGCCCGCGGGGCATTCTTCACCCCACAAGAGCTGTGCGACTACATCGTCGAGTGGGCGATCCGGGACCCGTCGGACGTGGTCCTTGAGCCATCCTGCGGCGAGGCGGCATTCATGCTCGCGGCCGCCGCCCGGCTCGCGGCCCTGGGCGGCGCTGCCTCCCGCGACACCCTGCACGGGGTGGAGCTGCACGAGGAGACCGCGATCGCGGCGCTTAGTCTGCTGCGCTCGGAAGGGCACGACGCCACGATCCACGTCGGCGACTTCTTCGGTGTCGACCCGGCGCCGCGCTTCGATGCCGTGATCGGGAACCCGCCGTATGTCCGGTATCAGGATTTCGCGGGTGAGCCGCGGTCCCGCGGTCGTGCCGCAGCGCTTCGGGCCGGTGTGCCGCTTACTGGTCTCGCTTCGTCCTGGGCGGCGTTCACGGTCCACGCGGCGCTGTTCCTCCGGCCGGAGGGAAGGCTTGGGCTCGTCCTGCCGGCGGAGCTGCTGACGGTCAACTACGCCGCCGAGGTTCGCCGTTATCTGATGAAACGGTTCGCGCGAGTCCGGCTCGTGCTGTTCACAGAGCGCGTCTTTCCGGGTGTCCTCGAGGAGGTCGTGCTGCTCCTCGCGGACGGCGTCGGCCCAACCGATCACTGCGAGCTGTACCAGGTACGGGAGCTGTCCGACCTGCGGACGTCAGGCACTGTTGGTCGTCAGTGGCGGCCGGACCGGCCGGAGGGCAAGTGGACGCCAAGCTTGCTCTCGCCCATGGCGCTCCAGGCGTACGCCGAGTTGGCCGGGCACGAGTCGTTCACGACGCTGGAGTCCTGGGGTGATACGACGCTGGGGATGGTGACGGGGAACAACAGGTACTTCGCGCTGAGCCCCGCGCGCGTGCGGGAGTTGGGTCTGGCGAGGCGGGAGACGATCCGGCTGTCCCCGCCGGGGTCGACGCACCTGCGCGGTCTCTCGTTCAGCGAGCTTGCCTGGCGGGAGCTGGGGAAGGCAGGCCGGCCGACGCTGCTGTTCCGCCCGCCCGACGGCCTGTCGGCTGCGGCGCAGGCGTATATCGACGCCGGCAAGAAGCTAAAGGTGGACGAGGCGTACAAGTGCCGGGTCCGCTCCCCCTGGTGGCGGGTACCGCTGGTGCCGCCCGCAGACGTTCTGCTGACGTATATGAACGCGGACACGCCGAGGCTCTGCGCGAACACGGCGCGCGTGCGTCACCTCAACTCGGTCCATGGCTTGTACTTCAAGGAGGGCATGGCGGAGACCGGGTCGGATCTGCTGCCGCTCGGTGCGCTCAACTCCATGACGCTCCTCGGGGCGGAGACGGTCGGTCGCGCCTACGGCGGCGGGATCTTGAAGCTCGAGCCGCGCGAGGCCGACACGCTGCCCGTGCCGACCTTGGCCGCGCTCCAGGAGGCAGAGAGCGCGCTCGCGGCGCTGCGGCCTCAGATGGCGCAGGCGCTCCGGAACGGACGCCTGCTAGAAGCCGTGCGCCTCGTGGACAATCTGCTTTTGGTCGGACAGCTCGGGTTCTCGCGCGCGAAGGTGGCCGCGCTCCGCGAGGCGCATGCCGAGCTTCGTCTGCGACGGACAGCGCGAGGAGCCAGCCCGCGTGGCCCGGATTGACGATCTCTTCCGCGCCGCCCTCAAGTCCCTGCCGACCAAGCCGCCCGACACGGCCACGCAAGACGTGAAGCGGAAATACTCCGAGGCGATGAGCGCGAAGGTGGCGCTCGCCTTGGCTGACGAGCTGCGCCACCGGGGGATGCGGGAGGCCCGCCCGTCCGGGCCGGGCGACGTGGGCACCTCCGGCGCTGAGCGGCGGCTCGCCGGCGGCATTGGGGCGAAGCGCGTCGACGTGAGCTGGGCGACCGAGGAGTCCGGGCTGCTGCTCGGTGTCAGCGTTAAGACGATCAACTTCCGGGATGGCCGTTCGCGGAACTTCCAGAAGAACCTGATCAACCGGCGCGGCGACATGCTCGGCGAGGCCCTTACCCTCCATCGCCGGTTTCCGTATGCGGTCGTCGCGGGGTTCCTGTTCCTGGACAAGGACGCGCGGCACGACGACACGGAGAAGCGCAAGTCCACGTTCGAGAATGCCTTTCCGCGCTTGCGGCTGTTCACGGGCCGGATCGACCCGGCCGGGCGGGACGAGCAGTTCGAGCGGCTGTACCTGCTGCTGGTCGATGCCAACCCGTTCCAGCCATCGTTTGAGTGCTACCAGGTCAATAACGCGACGGAGGAGCTGCGCCTGGACGCGGTGCTGGACGATCTCATCACCCTTGTCGCCGAGCGCAACTTCGACTTCTACGAGGCGAGCGACGGGACGGTGCGCCGTGCCTGAGCGCGAGGACGTCTTCGACGCCTTCGAAGCGGCGATCGAGGCGGGGTCGCAGGATAACCCGTGGCAGCTCGATCCAGCCACGGGAGCCCTGACGTACGTGCCGGACCACGCGCTCCTCGAGACGCTCATCGGTATACCCGTCGGCGAGGTGCGGGGCTCCGAGTCGGGCCGTCTCGCCAAGGCGATCGACGCGTGGGTCGCCCACGAGCTGCGCCGCTGCGGCTTCCCGCCCGACGAGGTGTGGCCGAGGCTCACCAAGCCGCGCGTGCTGCCGCGCGAGCTGGGGCTGTTCCTCGACAAGCTCCCCCGGCGCATGCGGCAGGACGTGTACGACCAGGTGCTCCGCAACAAGCAGGCGGCGCCTTCGGACGCCAAGGTACTCGGGCGGGCCTACGTCAAGCAGGTCGACGTGCTCGTGGCGCAGTGGTCGCGCGGGCCGGAGCTGCTCGTCTCGACAAAGAGCATGGTGTCGTCCTTCCGGAACAACCTGCCCAACCGATTCGAGGAGTCCTACGGCGACGCGAAGAACCTGCGGGGCCGCTATCCGCTGGCGTCGATGGGCTTCCTGTTCCTCCTCCGCTCGACCATCCTCGAGGAGCGCGGCACCTTCGAGCGTGCAACGGACATGCTCCGCAAGCTCCGCGAAGAGCAAGACGTGTACGACGCCACCTGCGTCGTCCTCGCCGAGTGGACCGACGCCCCCTTCGTCGGCGTGACCCTCCGGCAGGACGCAGTGCCCAACGACCTAAGGACGGATGGCTTCATCGCAGCCCTTGTCGACCGGGTGCTCGAGCGCACGCCTGTCGACATGCACGTCGAAGTGCGCGAGCGCCGGGAGCACCGTAAGCTGCCGCTCGAGAAGGACGAGGGCGTCGGTCAGGACTGACCGCAGCGCGCCGGACTTCGGCTTCCACCCGCACCAGGGCATGGGTCGTTGGGCCAGGACTCCGCAATGCCGGTGTCAACGCGGGCCGCGCAGGCGCGGTGTTTGGCGACGTTGCTGTCACGGCTACTGCCAGCGCGCCGACATCCTGGCGCGGCGTCCTCCTCCAAATGCCGGGACTGGCCACCACCGGCAAGGCCTTGGCTTGAGCCACGCACCTCGCGCGCACTCCGGTCAGCACGGAGTGGAACCGGTTGTGCGAGTTTCTTTGGAGATTGAGTGGCAAGTCCAGCGCCGCGATCAGCTCGTCCTCCAGTTCCCATGGTCTCTCGCGGACAACCCAGCTCACGTAGGTGTTGTCTGCCATCCAGGCTGACAGCCCTGCTCGCCCTCGACGAAGGTCATGCGGTTGCCTGATCCAACGCGCCGTAGTTGAATCCCGAGCTCATCGGCAAGCAGGCAGCTCAACGTATTGCGCAGCGTCGAGCCCTCTGCGTTGCCGGTGTAGTGGTACTTGATCCGATCCCTTAAGCTTCTGCGTGCTCGGAGGGCGCCCGTTTCCGGGCGGCCGGTTAGGGCTGATCCCCGCGTACAGGAGCGGAAAGCCTCGATGCTGGCAGCAGCCATCGGCCGCAACAAGCAGCGGCAGCGTCTGAAACCACCACCCGTAGACACCGTTCTGGGCCCGCCCGGTACTACAGTCCCGGTTTGTGATCTAGGGGCTGGTTGGATCTTGGCGTGCCGGGGGTCGCGGTGAGCGGCAGGACGGCCACCTGGATGATCAGGCTCTGTGAGAAGACAAGATCAGCAGGTGGCCGCCGGGGCCATCGTAGAGGATGGCCGCTGGCTGGGAAGCCTTCACGATGAGCTGCGCGCCCGGCTGGCGCCAGTGTTCTGCCAGGCCAGGTCGCGCCTGGTGGCGTTTGCCTACATTGGCGCGCTGCTGGCGGCGGGCGGGGACCGCCGCTCGTGCTGGCAGCTCGCCGAGGCCGCCGGGCATGGGTCGCCGCGGCGGATGCAGGCCCTGCTGGCCGAGCACGCCTGGGACTGGCAGGAGGCGCTGGGCGCGCTGCGGCGGTTCATCCTGGGCCACCTTGCCGATCCGCGGGCTGTCCTGGTGCTGGATGAGACCGCCGAGCTCAAGCAGGGACGGATGACCGTGGGGGTGGCCCGTCAGCACGCCGGGATCACCGGCCAGGT
>Ga0207646_10004164_pt1 | contig 15861 bp, 15 predicted proteins | sample KBSK5502metaG_FD_184343 | JGI IMG/M metagenome (GOLD analysis project Ga0207646, IMG submission 184343) | Corn, switchgrass and miscanthus rhizosphere microbial communities from Kellogg Biological Station, Michigan, USA - KBS K5-50-2 metaG... | ecosystem: Host-associated > Plants > Roots >... | reverse complement strand
GGGTCTCAAGGAGAAGGTGCTGGCCGCCCACCGCGCCGGCTTGCGCCGGGTGCTGATGCCGTCGCGCAACGAGGCCGACCTGGACGACATCCCGGCCGAGCTGCGCGAGGAGATGGACCTGGTGCTCGTGGAGTCGATCGACGAGGTGCTGCGGGAAGCCCTGCCCGGGCTAGCGCCGGGCGGTCAGCTCCCGGTCCCGCACCCGGCGGTGCGCGTCTAGCTCGAGCGCGTCGTCCAGGGGGTCGAGCCGGTGGCTGTGGCGGCGGCGCTGGAGCGCGGTGGCCATCACGTGGTCAGCCAGCTGCGGGTTTTTAGGCAGCAGCGAGCCGTGCAGGTAGGTGCCGAAGATGGTGCCCTCGGCGACGCCCTCGGTCCCGTCCTCGCCGTTGTTGCCGGAACCGGCGATGACTCTGCCCAGCGGCTTCAGCTGCTCGCCGAGGAAGGTGCGGCCGCTGTGGTTCTCGAAGCCGACCAGCGTCTTGGGCTCGAGGTCCGCCGCCAGGCCGGAGATGTCGACCACCACGTTGCCGATGCAGCGCCGGCTGCCCGCCTCGGTGTGGAGGTCGAGGAGGCCCAGCCCGGGGAAGCGCTCGCCCTGGGCCGTCTGGTAGTAGTGGCCGAGCAGCTGGTAGCCGCCGCAGACGGCGAGCATGGCCGCGCCCTGCGCCAGGGCCCTGGTCAGGGGCTCCGATTTGAGCTCGAGCAGGTCGTCGTAGACCAGCGCCTGCTCGCGGTCCTGGCCGCCGCCGAAGAAGAACACGTCGACGTCTTCGATGCCCTGCTGGCTGCCCTTGCCCAATTCCAGGACCCGGGCGTCGAAGCCGCGCCAGCGCGCGCGCTGGACCAGGGTCAGGATGTTGCCGCGGTCGCCGTAGATGTTCATCAGGTCGGGGTACAGCCAGCCGACCGTGAACTTGGTCACGTCGCCCAGTATGGCCGCAGCCATCCGCGCCGAACCAGGATCGCGCGCAGGTCCAGCATCGCCGTGTAGGTGCAGAGCAGGAAGGCGTGCTCCTGCTCTGGCGTGAGCTCGATGATGCGGTCCAGGGCGCGCCCCAGGTCGGGCTCCGGCAGCTCGGCCTTGACCCCGGCGTACTTGAGGCGGACGGCCAGGTCGTGGGCCCGGTCCCCGGTCGGCACAATCATTTGTACAGACGGTCTGAGCAATTCGAAGTCGACGTCCCAGATCCAGGAGACGTCGGTCCCGTCGGCGATCCGGTCGTTGAGCGCGATCAGGTACCGCTTGCCCTGCGCCAGCTCCACCGAGTCCCGGAGCACGGAGTTGAAGCCGGTCGGGTTCTTGGCCAGCAGGATCGTGAAGTGGCGGCCGTGGGCCTCGAAGCGCTCCTGGCGGCCGAAGGCGGCGGCCACGTCCTTGAGGCGCTCCGCGATGTACGGGGGCTCCAGCCCCAAGGCTCGACCGACGGCGAAGGCGGCGGTCACGTTGTAGGCGTTGTAGAGCCCGCCGAGGCGGGCCTCCACCAGCTGGCCCTCGATGTTGAGGCCCATCGAGTCCAGCCCGTTGAGCCGCAGGTGGCGGGCGGCCACCTCGAGCGGCGGCCGCGCGAAGTCGCCGTTGGGACAGCGGTACTCGCCGTCGTGGCCGACATACACGGCGTCGAACTCGAGAGCGGCCCCGCAGCGCGGGCAGGTTCGGGCGTCCGCCGCGTGGGGCAGCGGCTGGGCGCCGGCCTCGCGGTCGTCGATGCCGAACCAGAGCGGCTTGCGCTCCAGGTGGGCGCCCAGCTCGCCGATCCTGGGATCGTCGGCGTTGAGCACCGCGGTCGCGCCCTCGGAGAGCTTCTCGAGCGCGCGCTGGATGGTGCGCGCCATCAGCTCCAGCTCGCCGTAGCGGTCCAGCTGGTCGCGGAACAGGTTGAGCACCAGCACGGCCCTGGGCTGGATCTCGTCGACCGCCGCCGGCAGCGTGGCCTCGTCGATCTCGAAGACGCCCCAGTCGGCGCGCAGCCGCCCGTCGAGGCCGGCGCCCGCCACCGCCGCCGCGGTGGCGCCGAAGATCAGGTTGGCGCCGGCGCGGTTGGCCACCACCCGGGCGGGAAGGCCCTCCAGGAGGGCGTGGACCAGCCGCGAGGTGGTGGTCTTGCCGTTGGTGCCGGTCACGATCACGGCCCCGCCCTTGAGGTCGCGGGCGAGGTTGCGGAGCACGTCGCGATCGAGCGCCCGCGCCACGTCGCCGGGAAAGGTGGTGCCGCCGCCGCGGCCGGTGAGGCGGCTGAGCGAGCCGGTGGCCTTGCCGGCCATCACGGCCAGCGCGGTGCGCACCGGCATCAGCACCACCTCGGCACGGCGCGCGCGGTCACCGACCAGGCGTTGTGCGGGGCCTGCCGGCGGCGCAGCTCAGCCTCCGGGGCGGTCGCCGCAGCGGCGAAGAAGGCCGACCCGCTGCCGGTCATCTGCCAGCCCTCGCCGAGCTTCTCGGCGAACGCGGCCAGCCGCTCGTCGGCCAGCAGCGCAGCCCTGGTCAGGTGGTTGGCGCCCTCGCCGCCGACCTGGTCCCAGCGGGCGTAGACGGCGGCAGTGCTGAGCTCAAAGCCCGGCCAGGCGATGGCGAACCAGGCCGCGGTGGTGGTTGCCGGCTCGAGCTCAACGCCGCGACCGCGGGCGCGGGCGGCGCCGCCGCAGAGAAAGAAGGGCACGTCGCTACCAACGGCGGCCGCCGCGGCTCCGATATCAACGCCGTGCAGGGCGGCGGCCAGCCGCAGCGCGGTCGCGGCATCGGAGCTGCCTCCACCCAGGCCGGCCCCGGCCGGGATCCGCTTGTGGAGGCGGAATCGTGTGGGCAGCGGCCGGCCGCTGGCCCGCTCCAGCTCGGCCAGCGCCTTCAGCACCAGGTTGTCAGCGCCCAACGGGACATCGCCGTCGACCTCGAGCGCGGTTTCGGACGCCGGCTCGGCCTCGAGCAGGTCGTGGAGGTCGATGGCCTGGAGCACGGTGTCGACCTCGTGGTAGCCGTCGGTTCGAAGGCCGGTGACCGCGAGCGAGAGGTTGAGCTTGGCGCGCGCGGGCAGCGCCAGGATCAATCCGGCGCCCGCAGCTTCTCGCGGTAGAGGCGCCCGTTCTCCTGGTAGTGCTGGGCAGGGCGGCCGATCCAGTCCGCGGACGAGCCTGAGAGCTCCTTCTTAACCTCGGCCGGGACGCCCGCCGCCAGGTGGCCGGCAGGCACCTCCATGCCCTCGGCGAGCACCGAGCCGGCCGCCAGCATGGCGCCCTTCCCGACGCGGCTCCTCTGCAGCATGATGGCGCCGGTCCCGACCAGTCCGCCGTCCTCGACGGTGCATCCCTCCAGGCAAGCGAGATGGCCGACGGTGACGTTCCTGCCCAGGATCGTGGGCAGGTTGTGCGAGCAATGGATCATGGAGTTGTCCTGCACGTTGCTGCCCTCGCCGATCACGATGCTGGACTCGTCGCCGCGCAGCACGACTCCGAACCAGATGCTGGCGCCGGCCTGGACCTCGACGTCGCCGATCAGGACCGCGGTGGGGGCGATGTAGGCGTCGGGGTGCACGCGCGGCCGCCTGCCGTCGAGCTCGAACTCGGGCATCCGTATAATCCTAAATCCGTGCCTGATCCCAACCTGGAGTCGACGCATGGCTAACATCGCCTCCTCGAAGAAGGACGCGCGTCGGAGCGCGGTTCGCGCCGTACGCAACCGAGGCCTCAAATCCTCGGTCAAGACCAAGGTCACCAAGGTCCGGCGGGCGATCCACGACGGCGAAGAAGACGTCGCCGAGCTGGGCATGGTCGCCATCTCAGCGCTCGATCGCGCGGCCGCCAAGGGCATCATCCACCGCAACAACGCCGCCCGCCGCAAGTCGCGGCTGATGAAGCGGCTGGCCACCGCCGGCGCGGAGCCCGGGGCCGCCGCTCCGGCCAAGGGCGCCAAGGCGGCGCCCAAGAGGGCGGCCGCCAAGCCCGCGGCCAAGGCTTCCGCGAAAAAGGCCCCGGCCAAGAAAGCCGCTGCCAAGCCGGCCGCCAAGAAGAAGTAGCCGGGCCCCTAAATTCGGGCCAGCGCCACCTGCAGGCCCAGCTCGGCGTCGATCTGGCCTGACTTGACCTCCCACTCGTAGTCGAGCAGCGCCCGCAGCCCCGCCTCCAGCCGCGCCGAGTCGGTGGAGCGGGCAGCGTCGTAGGCCTTCTGGACCACGAACGAGTGCTCCCGCATCGAGCCTTGGATGCTCGACAGTGACTCGCCGCGCTCCTGGCGGGTCTTGACCTCCAGCACCAGCGCCAGGTGCCTGGAGAGCCGGTAGGCGAGCACGGTGGGCTGCTCCCTCTGCAGGAGCTGGTCGAGGGTGCGCCAGGCCTGGGCGGTGGGGCGCGGAAGCAGGTGGTCGGTGAGCTTGAAGATCTCCTCCTGGCGGCCGCCGGCCAGCAGCTCGGCGACCGTGTCCAGATCCAGCTCGCCACCGCCCGCCCGGTAGGCCGCCAGCTTGCGCAGCTCGGAATCGAGGATGCCGAGGTCGGGCGGGCTGGCCCGGACCACGGCGGCGGCGACCGCCGGCGGCAGCTCGAGGTCGCGGGCGCGCTGGTGGCCCCAGTCCGTGAGGGCACGGCCCTTGAGCGGCGACATCTCGCGCGCCTGCCCGGCTGCCAGCGCATTGACAGCCTTCACCAGCTTGGAGGCGGCGGGCAGCTTGCCGCTCACCGTGAGCAGAAGCCAGGTCGAATCGGGGACCTCGTTGAGCGCCGGTGCCAGCCCGTCGGCCCGGCGCGTGGCGATGCCGCGGGCGGCGATCACGCGGTGGGGGTCGAGGAATGGCGCCTGAAGCACGGCGTCTCGCAGCCGCTCGGCGGTCAGGCCGCTGGGATCGAGGGCCTCGTACCCGAAGTCGGAGACCAGGGGCTCGGTCCAGGCCGCGAGGGTCCGGCGCGACTCCTCGGCGATCAGGAAGGCCTCCTCGCCGTGCAGCAAGAGGACGCGCGGGGTGGCTCGCGGCGGCACGGCGCGATCCTACATGGGGAGCTCCACCGTGCCTTCCTGGTCGGTGCGGCGGAGGCTGCCGGCGGGCAGGCCGCGCGCGGTGCGACCGCTGGCCAGGGAGGCGATCAGGACCCGCGGCCGCGCCTTCGCCAGCAGCTCGGGCGCCGGCGCGCTCTTGCCGCCGCCGGGCAGGACAAGGTAGTCACAGCGGCCGCGGAGGAGCGCCGCGGCGTCGGCCTGCGCCTGCGCGTCGAGGTCGCCGAACACGCAAACGGCTCTGCCCGTCGGACCGGTGGCGCGCACGCCGAGGCCGACGAACTCGAGCCGGAACCCGCCCAGGGTGCTGACGCTGCCGGGCTCTGCCGTCCTGATCTCGGCGCCCTGCGACTGCTGTTCGAGCGCCGCGTTGCGCCAGGCGCTGCCCGGCAGGCCGCCCGCTGGCACGAACACCACGCGGGCGCTGTAGGTGGCGCCCTGCAACCCGCCCACGTGACCCAGGCCCTGGCCGGTGATGACCAGCCCTTCGAGCGTCCGCCGCCAGGGTGGCAGCCGGGCGCCGATGGCGTCCGCCAGCCGCGCCGGGCTGGGACCACCGTCGATGAGAACCGCGCCCTCCGGGCCCCGCAACAGCACGGCCTGGCCATCGCCCACCGCCAGGATCGACACCGAGGGCGGCGGGCGGGTCCAGGCCACCAGCTCGGCGCCCACGATCGCAACCGGTGCTGCGGCTGCCAGCAGCAGCGCCGCCAGCCGCCTACCCCCATCCGTTCGGGCGGCGGCGACCACCCCGCCCACAGCCGCGTAGTAGGCGCCGCCGGCCCAGGCCGGGAACGCCGGAATGCTGATCGCGGCCGCGGGCACGCGGGCCAGCAGCCAGGCGACCTGCTCCAGGTAAACGACCAGGGCGGTCAGGGGCAGGGCCAGCCCGCGGCCGAGCTCGGGCATCGCGGCCAGCGGTGCCAGCAGCAGGCCCCCGCCGACCATCAGCGGCAGCAGGGGCAGCACGGCGGCGTTGGCCAGCGGCGCCACCGGCGAGAGGACGTGGAAGTCGGTGGCCATCATGGGCAGGGTCCCGACCTGGGCGGCGCAGGTGACCGCAAAGGGCTCGCGGAGGAGGCGAGGGACCCGGTGCAGGCGCTTCTCGATGGCCGGAGTCAGGAGGACGATCGCCGCGGTGCCAGCGAAGGAAAGCTGGAAACCGACGTCCCAGGCCAGCTCCGGACGCCAGCCGAGCATGGCGGCGGCGGCCATCGCCAGCGAGGTCCAGACATAGGTGGGCCGGCCCAAGGCACCGGCGAGCAGGGCCAGCCCGCCCATCGCCGAGGCGCGCACCGCCGCCGGCGTGGCGCCGCCGGAGAGCGCATAGAGGGCGATCAGGCTGATCGTGGGCAGCGCCGCCCAGCGACCGAGAAGGGGTCTGAGCGCGGAGATGACGAGGCGTGCGAAGACGGCGACCTTGAGGCCGCTGAGCACCAGCAGGTGGACCAGCCCGGTCGCGATCAGGTCGGATTGCAGCCCGGGCGGGATGCCCGTGCGGATGCCGAGCACCACACCCATGAGCACGGCCGCATGCGGCGGCGGCAGCAGCCGGTCGACCGCTTCGCGGTAGCGATCGCGCAGCCAGCCGGGCAAAGCGCGCAAGCCGCCGCCCGTTTGCACGAGGTCGAGGCGGGGAACGTCGAGCTCGAGGTAGGCCCCGCTCTGGGCCAGGTAGGCGCGGCGGTCGAAGCCCGGCTGGTCGGCGGGCAGTTTCAACCGCCCGCTCGCCGAGACCTGGTCGCCCGCACCCACGGCACCCGGGCCGCGCACCCTGACCAGGACGTTGCCGATACCGGCAGGCCGATCGGCGGCGACCAGGGCCTCGTAACCGGCGGCAGTGAGTTTCGGATCATCGACCACCGTGCCCTGGACGATCGCCGTCCGGCCCGCGAGGGCAGCTGCGTGTGCCGCCGCGCCAGGGTCGGAAGTCGTCAGCTCAGCGCGGGCCACGCCCAGCAGCGCCGACGCCGCGAGCAGGCCGATCGCGGCCGGCCGCAAGGCGAGGGCGAGGCCGGCGGCCAGGGCCGTGGCCAGGAGCGCTGCGACGCCGATCCGGCCGTCCCCCGCCGCCAGCAGGGCCGCTAGAGCGATGGCGGCCGACCAGGCGAGTGCGCAGGCGGTGGCGAGCGGCAGCGGGCCGATCACACGCGCACGTACTTCTTGGCGATGGCAAAGGCCGCCGGGTCCATTCCGACGGCGGTCACGAGCTCGTTGGTGCGCTGGAAGCCGCCAAAGTTGACGCGGTAGCGAATGGCCTCTGCGGCCAGGTCGGGTGTGAAGCCGGGCACTGCCGCCAGCTGCTCCTCGGTGGCGACGTTGAGATCGACCAGCTTCTTGGTGGTGCGCCCGGTGGTGCCCTTGAGAGCGGGCACCTTGACCTGCTCGCCATCACGCAGCAGGCCGGCCAGGTCGGGCATGCGGTCGGGATCCGCGTCGGTGGTGAGGCCACCGGCGGCGGCGATCGCGGCATAGATGCGGTCCCCGCGCGTCATCCGGTAGAGGCCGGGGTGGGCGACCGCGCCGCTGACGTGCACCAGCAGACCCGGCGTGGCCGGGACCGCTAGCGGCGGCGCCGCGGCGCCCGGGTCGCCCGGCACCTGCGCGGCCGCCGATTCTGGCGGAGGGCCAAAAACGAGCGCCGAGACCAGGATGGCCGCCGCCAGCAGGGGCGGCAGCCCGAGGAGGATGAGGCGCCCCCAAGCCGGCGCCAAACGAAGCTGTGGCATCGGCGGACGAGGCTATGGCGCGACCGCCGCCATGCCAACGCCAGTTGTTAAGGCCGCCTCTAGACTGGACGGCCGCCGGCGCGTTGGGGAGTAGCCAAGCGGTAAGGCGCCTGACTTTGGATCAGGAGATCGGAGGTTCGAATCCTCCCTCCCCAGCCATTTGGCGTCGGAAACCGGTTAGATCGAGTTCCTGAGCCTCCCACCGGAGGGGTTAGGAAGTAGACCGGACGGCCGACGGAAAGCCATCGGAAGGTGGTCGGAAAAGGCCACGATCAGGAGACTGGAGGGCTTGTTGGAGGCTCGCCGAGGGCGGAGGATGCCGCCCATGAGCGAGGTCATTGCCATGAGCAAGAACCGGGTCCTATCCCTCCCAGTCGCCACTCGCGCCGCCGCCACCCAGCTGCGCGACGCCTACGACCTCTTCCGCCTCGAGAAGCAGGGCTCCCTGCTCTCGCCAGCGTCGCTCAGCTTCTACGACCTGCACGTGGGCAAGTTCATCTCGTGGTTGGAAGTGAACTACCCCGACGTCGGCCGCTTCGGGGACCTGGATGTGGACGCCCTACGGCGCTACAGGGCCGAGCTGGCAGCCTCTCCCGGCCGCTACGACCGTCACCTGTCGCCGGAGACCCTGCTCTGCTCCCACCGGGCCCTGCGCGTCTTCCTGCGCTGGGCCGACCTCGAGGGCTACCCGGTCGACTCCCGGCTGATCCGGATGCCGGCGCCGCGGGTCCCGCACAAGGAGATGACCGTCTTCCACATGGTCCAGCTGCGCCGGCTGCTGGCGGCGGCCTCCCACTCGCCGGTCGAGGAGCTGACGATCCGGATCCTGGTCGGCTCGGGGGTGCGGATGTCGGAGCTCTACGGCCTGGCGCTGATGGGCCCCGACGGGCTGCCCGACCTGATGCTCGACTCCATGGACCGCGGCCGCGCCGAACTCCGGGTCCGCTGGGACGCAGGTGCCAAGGGCCGCAAGGCCCGCCGGGTCCCCGTCACGGCGGCCCTAGCCGCCGCCATCAAGCGTTACGCCTCGCGCCACCGCCATCCCCATGACTCGCCGGTCCTGCTGATCAACCGGTACGGCCAGCCTTTCCAGAAGGGCGGGATCGAGTCGATGATGAACCGGCTCCAGGCGGCGGTCGGCTTCCGAGTCCACGCCCACGCCTTCCGGCACACCTTCGCGACCGTGGCCACCCAGATGGGCTGGAACTTCGAGCGGCTGCGCTCGGCCATGGGGCACTCGGACTACGGGATCCTCCAGCGGTACGTGAGGTTGTCATCGGACCGGGACCTTGGATCGCGCAGAGACTGGGAGGAGTTCATCGTCGCCGACCCGTCGCTGAGGCGCTGATCGGACAATGTTGGATTCCCAAACCGGCCCCGTCGTCGCGTGGGAGAAGGGGCCGGTTGCCCGTCGTGACCTCGCCGCATGCCAGATCCAACGTCGCGTCGACGGAACGGGAGGGCGAGGCGCGCGCGAGAGAGCTTTGCTCAGCAATCGGCTCGCGGCAGCTGCCAGCCGGGCGCGCTACCCTGAGGCCGTGGGCCAGAACTGGCACTACGACGAAGACGACAACATCGTGCTGGACGCGAGCGGTGACACAGTCCCCGGGAACGCGATGACCCTCGGGGACGGGGTAACCCACCTCGTCCGGTACGAGGCGACCCTGTGTGGAATCGCCCTTAAATCTGGGGACTTCCCGGAGCCAGAGAATGCACTGACTCCGGGCGCCCCACTTTGCCAAACCTGCATCGGTGTCGCGAACGAACTGGCGGGCCGGTAGGAGAAGATAAGGCCGGCCACGGTGGCCGGCCGCTCGGGTCAGGGTGGGTGCCGAACCTCCCGCGACTGGATCCTGGTGCCGCCTCGGGCGCTTGCATCGGCGCTCGGACCTGGATGGTCGCCTTGGCTGACGTGCGATCAGTTGTGAGCAGCGGCTTAGTTGCCCCTGCCCCAGATCGCCGGCAGCGGGTGCTGTTTAAGGGCAGGGACTGGACAGTAGAGAGGGCAGCCTGCACAGTGCATGCGGCGCCTGTCTTACTTGACGCCGGCCAGTCCTCTACTTAACCTCCGACGGTTGGGCGAGAAGGGCTTGAGCGACGGCGACCAAAGGTACTCCGCTAAGCCATTCCTGAAGTGGCCGGGCGGGAAGAGGCTCATTGCGCCCCAAGTCTTGAGACACGCCCCGAGCACGTACGGGCGGTATTTCGAGCCGTTTGTTGGAGGCGCAGCGCTGTTCTTCCACCTCCGGCCTGCAGCGGCCACCCTAAGCGACCGCAACGTTGAGTTGATGAACTGTTACGAGCAGGTGCGCGACAACGTTGAACGGGTAATTGCGCAATTATCACGCTTACGCAACACTGAGTACGAGTATTACCGCGTGCGAGGGGTTCGCTGCCGCACTCCGATTACGCGTGCCGCGCAGTTCATTTACCTCGTGAACCTCGCCTTCAACGGCATCTACCGCGTGAACTTTGACGGGCGGTTCAACGTGCCGTATGGCGATCGACCTCACCTGCGGCCAGCCACCGCCAATAGTCTGAGATCCGCAAGCAAGTCCTTGCAGGGAGTCGACCTGTTGGCATGCGACTTCGAGACGGCCGTGGCTGACGCGAAAGAGGGTGATTTTGTGTACCTGGATCCACCGTACACCGTCGCCCACAGCAACAACGGGTTCATTCGCTATAACGATCACCTGTTTTCGTGGCCGGACCAAGAGCGCCTCGCGGGCCTCGCGGCAAACCTGGCCCAGCGTGGCTGCTACGTCGTCATCAGCAACGCGGCCCACGGCCACATCCGGAGTCTTTACAGCGGTTTCGAGGTGGCGGAGATCCACCGCTCCTCCGCCATCGCCGCTGATCCGAAGCATCGCACCAGGGTGGTCGAGTTCGTCCTGCGGAGCCGCAATTGCCCCTAATCACCAACATCCACCCTGCTGCCGAACTAAGGGCGCTTGCGCGTCGCAAGCGACAACGCTTCCATTCACGGTCTGTCCCTCTCCCCGAAGTCGCGGCCGCCCTGGACGATGGCTGGGAATTGCACAAGCAGCGGGCGCGGACCGCCACGATCATAAAGCCAAAGCGGCTCGACGTCTGGCTCGAAGACCGTGTGTGGTCGCTCCTGTATCGAATGGGCTTTCACGAGTTGTCCGGCGAGGGCGGCGCTGTCCTCCGCTTGTCTGCCAAGGACGACGCACCGTCGAACCAGTTGGATGTCGTGGCTCTCGACGACGAAGTGGCGCTGGCGATCGAGTGCAAGACATCCGCGACCCCCGGCAGACGGCTGATGCAGGGCGACCTTGCGAAGCAGGGACAAATCAGGGAGGCGTTCGCTCGCGCAGCCGGCAGTCTTGCGCCCAAGCCGACAAAGCGGTATACGGTGCTGGCGTTTTTTACGGAGAACGTCCTCCTTGGCCTGGCGGATCGCCGGCGAGCGGCAGAACACGAACAACTTCTATTCGATGAAGCCGATCTTGCATACTATGAGTCGCTTACCGCTCACGTGGGGGCGGCCGCCAGATATCAGTTCTTGGCCGACTTGCTTCCTGGCAAACGAGTGCCCGCCCTGTCATTGCGCGTGCCGGCTTTGCGGGCGAGGATGGGAGGCTTCAGCTGCTACACCTTTGCAGTTTCGCCCGAGTACTTGCTAAAGGTGGCGTACGTATCGCATCGTGCGAAGGGTAAAGCCTCCGACGTCAATACGTACCAGCGAATGATCCAGAAGTCGCGCTTGAAGAAGATATCCGACTACATCGCCAATGACGGAATGTTCCCAACAAATATCGTCATTAGTCTGGAGAGATCAAAGAGGACTCACTTCGACGTGGCGCGCCAGGAAGGCGATGAAGTCAGCGGGGCCGAATTGGGTTGGCTGTCCCTCAATCCCGCTTACAAGTCCGCCTGGGTAATAGACGGTCAACATCGACTGTATGCGTATTCGGGCCATCCTCGCGCTCGCCGCAGTGTTGTATCAGTCCTCGCGTTCGATGGGCTGCCGGCCAGCTTGCAAGCAAAGCTATTCATCGACATCAACGCTGAGCAGAAGAGCGTCAAGCAGACGCTCCTTCAGGAATTGTATGCCGAGTTGCACTGGGATGCTGACGACGATGATATTCGCGCACGCGCCATCATCTCGAAGGCTATTCAGGTTCTAGGGGGGCGCCCCGACAGCCCACTGTATCAGCGAATCTTGATGGCGGACTCCGCGCGCACGGCAGCGAGGTGCGTATCCCTGGCCAGTCTGTTCGGGGGTCTCGACAGGACTGGCATGTATTTCGAAGTTGTAAAGAGGGGAGCGGTCCTCCAGTACGGGCCTTTGTGGGCCGGGGATAACACTGCGACGTTAGAGAGGACCGTTGCTGTCATCGCCGCTTGGTTTCGCTGGATTGCCGACCGGTCGAATGGGTGGTGGGACTTGGGAGCCGCCGCGGGCGGCGGACTCGCGATGAACGATGGCATAGCGATATGCCTTGACGTGCTGCGCAGCGTTTGCTCCCATCTTCAGGAAGGAGGCCTGCGGTTGGTTGCGCTCGACACCGACGAGCTAATCGACGCTCTTCAACCGTATGGTGAGGCCCTTGGAGACCACTTGGGCTCCCTCTCGGAGGATCTGAGGAAGAGCTTTCGCGATCTACGGGGTAACCAGGGAAAGGCAACCGGCCTGCGACGATGTCAGATCGGTATCGCTCAACGAATTGCTGAGTTTCAACCGACCGGGCTGTCAGAGTGGATAGAGCTGGACAAAGCCAAAACGAACGAATCGGCGACCTCGTCCATACTCCGAATTGAGAAGATGCTCCAGGATACAGTGCTTGGCGAGATCAAGCAGGAGTTCGGTCCGGCCGAGGCCCAATGGTTCTTCAGGGGGGTTCCTAAGGCCGTTAGAAAGCAGGTGGACGACCGTATTAATGAGGATCAGGGCCAGCGAGGCGGGCGTGAAGAGAATCTCGATCTAATTCACTATCGTGAAATCGCTCTCGCGAATTGGTCAATCTTCCAGGATCTGTTGGGCTACGGGAAGGGCGGCAAGGAGAGGCGAACCCAGTGGATAGTGGATGTGAACGAGGTTCGCAAGACTGCCATGCACGCGTCACGAGGGGCCCGGGCGCCTGTCACCTACGAACAACTCGCCCGCTTGACTGACTACGAGCGATGGCTGAAGAGAGCGGGCCACGACCCGGAAGGTGCCACCGATACATCGGACGAGCTCGGCGACAGCGCGGATCTCGAACCAGAGGTCGCGTCAACGGACGAGGCGGTGCCTGGCTCTACCGGCCAGTAGGGCAGTTGGCGCGGCTTGCAAGGATCGTTGGCCGGCCGGCATCCGTATGAGTTGCCGGGCACATTGTTCGCCGAGGACTGGGGCACCGCGCACGAACGGGCTATCAAAACGCCTGCTGTATCGCCATTACTCCTGGTCAGCTGGTGTCAATCCCAGCCTTTTCAAACGCTCGGCGATGTCCAGGTGTGCGAGGTACTGCGCGGTTGCCGCGGGAACCATTCCGTGCCAATCATCAGTACCCGCGAGGATGGAACTCCGGATAGCTATCCCCGCGTATTCCTTGTACTCCCGCTCCCAGAGGATATGGACCTGGTAGCCTCGGCTGCGCAAAACCTGAACCTTGTGCCGATTCCAATCATCGTAGACTGTGGTGAAGACCGGCACCGATGTATCAAGGAAGTTCTGCAGCAGATCGGGCTCCTCGATGGGAAACGGGATGACCCCGACCTCATCGCCGGCGAATCCTTCGCTAGCTAGCGTGAGCCGAATAATGTCCGCACGCTCGAAAAAAGTGAGCGGGTTGTTCTGTGGAAGAGAGCGGTGGAGGTCCTCAGGCGTGGTCGCTTGCATTGCAGGCGCCAGATACTGCGTGATCCCGATCCACAGGAAGCGGCAGCGCTGCTTGGCCGCTCGGAAATATTCCAGATGCCCACGGTGAAACGGTTGGAAACGTCCGTGGACCGAGGCGGCTTCAAACGCAAAGGTATCGGCCACTGTTTACAAGTAAGCCCTAAAGTCCCACTCTTCGCTTCGCGACCACAGATCGTTGAAGTAGATTTCAAACGCATGGTATACGGACTCGGACGCTCCTTCGCCGCGCGGCCTAGCGATGTGCAGTTGGGGCAACTGGGATCCGTCGCCACGCCCGTAGATGGTCGGGCTGACAAGGCAGAGGTTGTTGTCAACGAACATAAGCCGGAAAGCCGGCGGCGTCTCGTAGAACCGGACTTGGAAGTGTCCAAGAGCTCGCCGGACCTTAATATCCGCAAGCTTTCGCAGCGAGCCTAGCACGATCCTTGCGTAGTCTTCTCGGTCGCGACCATAGCGCTGCGCGGCGGCCGTTAGTGTCGCTGTGTCCGGGCGGCTTAGCAAAAACCGAAGCGGCTGGTCATCACGGCACCGGGCAAGAACCCGTTCGAAATTGGATTCGCTGGTTAGCTTGGCTGCTCCCGTGCCGAGGAAGTCCATGTGCTCGTGACATAGTTCTAGCGCCTTCTTATAGCCAAGGCCGGCTCCAGCCGACCGATCGGCGCCCCTAACCCCGACGGACCAGACCGGACGCAGCTGTAGGAATACCGCTAGGGACATCATAAGTGGCGGCGTTGCGAAGAGCAGCAGCGTAAGAGGGAATGTGATCCAGGATCTCCGAGCTAGATAGGCAAAAATGACTTCTATCGCGATAGTGAGGCCGGAGATTGCCGCCAGAGGCACCCAAGCGTAGTTTGGCCGGCGCGATAGCAATCTGTCCCTTAGCTGTCCGAGTGCCCACGCCGCTCCCGCAAGCACGAGTGCGGCCGCGATCTCAGCTAACAGCGAGCGGACAAACTCGCTCATTGATCGACACCCTCGGGGCGCCACATCCTAGTGCGTTCAAAGCGGGCAAGCATTTCGGACCAATTCTCGAAGTTGGCGATACGTGAGTCGATGTCATCCAAGCTCTCGAAACCTGCGTCGATGAGGAAGCCCCGCTCGCCGATTTCGTATTGCGCCTCGGCAAGTTCCACCTCGTAGACGATCCCGAGATGTTGCTTACTCACCTCTGCCCGATCGTCCCAGATCACGCCGAGGTAACTGTATCGGCGGCCCACGGTTCGAAGCCGAAGCTCCTCAGAGAGCTCCCGCTCCAGAAAGGGCAGCCCGGACTCGGGTTCAAAAATGTTCCAAAGCGGGGGGATATCGTCTGGGTTGAGGTGGCCACCAAAGCTGAGTGAGTAAAAACCGTGCAGCCTCGATTCCGGCAAACGCCTGGTCCGCTTATACGTAAGGAAGAGATCGCGGTGGCGGACGACGAAGGCAGAGACGAGTTGTATGACGCTAACGTCCTCCTCCGCAGAGCTCCGACGCATCGGACGACATTGGGTGAGTAACTCCCGGCCTAGAGCCGGTGGTAGCGCCACAACGCCAGGCGACGACACATACCTTGTTCGAAGCTGGGCGTCGAATACGACCACCTCCTCATCGAGGAGCGCCTTCTTGTGCCGCTCAGCAACATACTCAGCTAGATCGGCCGACTCGCGGAGCGCAAACATGCCTTTGCCAGCGCGCATGAATAGAGAATTGTCGCGTTTGCGAAGAATGTCGGTTGAGAGCTTCGACTTCATGGTTTGCCAAGGCGTGCTTCCAGATGTGGACAGATATCCGCGCGAAATTGCGAGTCGCGTTAGTTCGCGGTGCCCCAGCGGTCTACCCTCATCGCGCAGAACGCGGGCGGCGCTGGTGAGGAAGTCGCCCATGAGACTACCGAGCTGCCGTCCCGGACTTTACGCGAGCGCCGCCCGATCGAGCGGCTGGCCGGAGTCGCAGCGCTTCGATCCGGTGGTCACCGGATGTGACGGCAGGTCCTATCGTCAACGAGGTCCCACGACCACACTGGGCTCAATCAGCGCTCAAAGGGTACCCTATCTCCATTGAGGATTCCAGGGAGCCGGCCACCAACCTCGCGGCCGCGATTAACATCCTTGGTGGACAGCGCGGGGTGCGTGGCGAAGGCCGGGCCTGGGTTGCTTGCTTCTATCCAGGATCTCTTGGGTGGCGAGGTGTCCCGTGACAGGGCCTCGTGGGATGACGGCGCAATCATTGAGATGCCCATAGGTTGCAATGCCATCGCAACCGTCGACGTAATCACAGCGTTGGTTGACGACGCAGCGACATTCGGC
>Ga0207646_10004163_pt1 | contig 15865 bp, 13 predicted proteins | sample KBSK5502metaG_FD_184343 | JGI IMG/M metagenome (GOLD analysis project Ga0207646, IMG submission 184343) | Corn, switchgrass and miscanthus rhizosphere microbial communities from Kellogg Biological Station, Michigan, USA - KBS K5-50-2 metaG... | ecosystem: Host-associated > Plants > Roots >... | reverse complement strand
GTAAGCGGTGCCGCTGAGGCCGGATTGAGCGGAAACCGGGGCAGATGTTCGGTCAGGAACGTGGCCAAGTCCCGATCTTCGGCCTTTTTCCGAAGGGCGTCGCTTTTTGACGCCACAAAGATTGTTGCGGGCAATAACGCATAGACCTGCGGATTGTAGTAAACGAGAGGAGCTCGCCCGAACACCTTGTTCAATTCGCCATAAAAGCGCTGTCCCAGCCACTCAAACGGTGGTCTCACCTCGAACTTCAGTACGAGAATTCCGTCTGGTTTCAGTAGTCGCCTAGCCTCTGCAAACGCCTCCTGGGTATAGACGTAGTTGTCAATTCGCATGCTGCTGAGGCTGGAATACTGGGTGTGAGAATCCAGCAAACCAAACAGAATCAGGTCATATCGATGACTCGTCCGGTGTATGAAGTCTCTGGCATCGTCAATCGTTGCGTGGACATTCGGCGAGTCGTAGGGCTTTTCGGGGTGCAAAGTACGGCCAAGGTTGTAAATAGCCGGATCAATTTCCACTGCATCGATGCTCCCGGCTCCGTGCCGCAATGCCGCCGCGACATCGTTTCCCGCGCCGCTGCCTACGATGAGAACCTCATCCAAATGGTCCAAAAACCGATAAGGTGTTTCATAGGAACTTTCCATTCGGTAACGATGTGCTAGTTCTGGGTTCTTGGCTGATTCCTTCACCGAGAGATTGGCGATCGTCATGTAGCCAGTATTGTTCACATGAATCTCGTAATCCTCGTTTCCTTCGGAAATGACTTCAAGTTTTTGGTAAGGGGACCAAACGGTCTTGCCTGCGGGGAGTCGCTCAAGGACGAGAACGGTCAAGCATGCTGCCATCGCGATCACTGCCACGATTCCGGCTTTCTTCCAAACTGGCTGCATCAGTAGGGCGACAGCAAACGCAAGCCCGAACCAGTAGACGGGAGCCAGTCCCAGGAATGACATTCCCGCAAAAAACCAGATTCCTGCCAGGCTACCGAGCAGGTTCACGCTATACGCAGCGACCGTGTTTGGCGCGTTTTCCAGGTAGCGTCCGACCCAACTCCCCAGCGGAATCATCGTCGCGATCAGCAGCAACAGAATTCCCGTTACAAACATGGCCGAGACTGTAAAACCGGCCCAGGACACTTGGCCTGCCACGTCATGCCATATGGACACATCCGGGCTTAACGAAAGTCCCGCGCCCATGACCTCGAGTATGCCCGCCCAACCCCGCCAAGGTATCTCAATCAAGATTACGATTGCACAAAGAGCTACGTAATCGAAGAGCTGTACTGGCCGCTTCGTCGCACGAAAACACCCATAGCCAAAGCCAAGGAAACAAGCAATAAGTGTCAAGTTTTGGAAATACGCGAATAATCGGAACTCCGTCCCGACCCATCGGATCAGTATGATTTCCACATACAGTGCAGCGAAGCTAGTGAGGAACAGCCGCAGATATTGGCCGCGCTCGGCCGTGTCGGAGAGGCGTAGGTTCTCGCGAAGCTCCTTTAATCCGGGCATTCGCGCAGGCTCCTTCCATCGAGGTGAGAGTCTTGATGCCGATAAATCGAGATACACGAGAGAATGCTTGCAGTCGCTAGATTGAAGGAGATCGTCGCAATCATATTTGAAAGAATCTGAGCTTGTGCTGAATAGCGCATCCTGAGAATCTTTGCGCTGGGTCTTGGTTCGATTTCAAACGTAAGCGTTCAACCGCCAGAGCAAGAGGTTAATCAAGATCACTACAATCGCAACCGTCAAGACTACGGTCATGGCGGTTTGTCTCTCATTTTGGCCATGATGCGTCCTAGAACATCGATGCGAGCGCAGCCGTTACAGCCTTACCAACGGTCTCATGCGCGTGGGCACGGTACGCGGTTAGGAGGTTTCGGCTCGCGACACGAACTCCAATCTTCGTCGCCTGGAAGTTGGTCAGTCGGGATGAACGTGCGACCCGACATCCTGTCTAAAATCATGACACCGCCACTGTACTCCTGCATGAACCAATCTGTTTCGCGGGTCGCCTAGTTCCTTTGCAACGAGTTCGACTATACCGGGCCGCCACGAACTAGCACATTGTCGCTCTCTTTATCTCTTCGCCGGGTTGGTATCTCAGAACCGCTGTTATGTTCGCGCTGTTACCTGTGTGCGCGTGAAAATGTTTTGCTTCTCACTTATGCGGTATGCCGTTTATTGTGAAGGATGAGAAAAAACTCAGTAAGTGCACCTGCTTTACCTTCAGAATGGTGGCTGTGAATCTACAACCGGACCATACCAAAACAACATTTGGACTGACCATTTTTCTCAGTGCCTTTCTGCTCTTCTGGGTGCAACTACTGCTTGGAAAGTACATCCTTCCCTGGTTTGGCGGTGCACCCGCGGTGTGGACCACATGCATGCTGTTTTTCCAGATCCTGTTGTTGGGAGGTTACATATACGCACACGTTCTTAGCAGTGGCCGACTAGACGCACGAGCCCAGGGGTACCTGCATTGTGTCTTCCTATTTGGCTCGCTCCTCCTCTTAGCGTGCGGGGCTTTGGCCTGGAACTCTCCGCTGACGCCGGGCTCCAACTGGACACCTCACGGGGTTGGCCATCCCGTCTGGCATATTATTGTCTTACTGAGCGTCAGTGTCGGCTTTCCCTACTTCGTTCTCTCTTCCACGGGGCCACTCCTACAAGCGTGGTACAGGGGAGTTTACGGGGATGGCTCGCCGTATCGATTGTATGCCCTCTCCAATCTGGGGTCGTTCCTCGCACTGCTGTTCTATCCCATCCTTCTGGAGCCGGGGCTGACGCTTAAGTCGCAAGCGTGGCTCTGGTCACTTATGTTTTTTGTGTTTGTCCTGGGCTGCGCCTATTGCGCGTTCCGACGAGGTGGAAGCAGAGTTCCCAAAGTACAGCGGGCCGCATATGATGCGGGACGAGAAGTAAGCGCGCCGGAAGGCGCCGAAATACTCCCTCCATCCAGGTGGAACTATCTGCTCTGGGTAAGTCTGTCCGCGTGTGCTTCGATCATGTTTCTGGCCACGACGACCCAGATTTGCCAAGACGTCGGCGTTGTTCCGCTTCTTTGGATCCTCCCGCTTGGACTTTACCTTCTCACGTTTGTCATTTGCTTCGAACGCGAGCGATTGTATTCGCGTGGCTGGTTTCACCCGTTATTCGCGCTGGCAATTTTTGGCAGTTGCTTTGTTCTATCGAACGGAGCGACGGGCAGCTTATTTGCACAGATCGCGATCTATGCCTTCATTCTACTCACCATTTGCATGGTGTGTAACGGAGAGTTGGTTCGGTCGAAGCCTCACTCGCGCTATCTGACGTCCTTTTATCTCACCGTGGCTACGGGAGGCGCGCTGGGGGGTGTTTTTGTCGCCCTGGTGGCGCCAAACATGTTCCGAGGGTTTTGGGAATATCAGGTTGGCCTGTGGATGTCGGCTCTGCTTCTGCTGCTCATTCTGGTTCGAGACAAGCAGTCGTGGCTATACCGAAGCAGAATTGGGTCACCCGTTGTGGTCGGTGCGGTGGCGGTTCTTCTGCCGGAAAGCATCGCCTTTGCAACAGGCCAGGTGAATACATCAACCAGTTACATTTCCGCAATGGTTGCGCTTTTCCTGATTGTCTATATGCTGGCCAACCGAAACCAAACAGGCCCCAGCAAGGCCAGGGAACAAGCTGCGCCGCTGTTTTGTGGGGCAACTTTACTTGTGTTGGGCGGTGTTCTCAGTGTGACGGCCCTGGCACAAGTGAGAAACGCGGTCGGCTTGTCGCGAAACTTTTACGGGGTGCTTGCTGTCAGGCAGCAGAACATGGAAGACCCACAGCGGGCAGTCTATAGTTTGACGCACGGTCGCATCTTGCACGGATTTCAGCTGCGCGCCCAGCCCGAACGTCGAACACCAACGGCGTACTACGCTCCCGCCAGTGGTGTAGGTGTAGCCATACTTCGCAGTGCTTCAGAATCAGCACTTGGGCGCAGACACTTGCGTATCGGAGTTGTCGGGTTAGGGGTTGCACAATTGCTGCATACGGCCACTCGGGAGACACCATCCGCTTTTATGAGATTAATCCTGAGGTGATCCGAATTGCGGGCGATCGAAAATATTTCACATTTCTGAGCGATTGTCCCGCGAATGTCGAGGTGATCCCCGGCGATGCGCGCCTCTCGATGGAACGTGAATTGGAGCGAAATGAGCATCAGAATTTTGATGTCCTAGTTATCGATGCATTTAGCGGCGACTCCATTCCCGTTCATCTTCTTACGCAAGAGGCATTTGAAATCTACCTGAGACAATTGAAAAAACCATCGGGGATTCTCGCCATCCACATAACTAATACCTACCTGGACTTGAGGCCAGTAGTTTTCGGAGCGGCAAAGCATTTTGGGCTTAAGACCGTTTGGGTACATTCTGTCGGGGACGGGCGTGCGGCTAAAGTCGCTGACTGGATGCTGCTGTCACTAGATAACAAGATCTTGGGATCTGATGTCACTGCCAATGTGCTTGGAGAGCAGATCCCCCATTTTCGCGTCATTCGTCCCTGGACGGATGATTACAGTAATCTTTTTCAGATCTTGAACAGATAAGGCACCGAGTTATACGGAAAAATCTCGCGCTCCTTCAGCCAACGCTGGTCACAGAGCTCCTTCCATGTCGTAGCATCGCTGCTGATACTTTGGTGTGCTCGTCGACAAGCGAAGGGCCTGATCTGCGGGGCTATGCCCACATAACAATCAAGCGAATTGTCTTATCAAATATCGGCAATGGGATTTGCAAGTAAATCCACCATTTGGAGTCCTGCTGCGTTGGAATTCTTTCCTTTCAATTATGAGCTGCCAACTAGTGAGACACGTCTGAAAAAGTTTTGCTTAACCGTGATCAGAGCTCGGTTGTAGATATTCCTGTAGGTTGGCAACTCTAAGGTGATTTCGACGCGCAGATGCTTTTGACTTTCTCATCTTTGCGCGATGGAGCCTAGTTGTCTCGATTCGGTACGTCCCGTGCACTCGCCAGTCGTCTTGTAATGTCTGCCGCGAGAGTCCGCTTCTTTACAGTTTATTAGCGCTGTTGCTTATCTGTGGGTACTTCGAGATAGCCAACGATCTGATCGCGCAAAACTTTGGTCGCGACAAGCTCGAGCGGCGCGCCGTTTTTCGAAACTACGAAGACGACGACTTCGTTTAGCACGCGGTCTTTCAACTCAATGCAGCGGTCTTCGAAGTAGACGCACACGGAGTAGCGTTGGGACTTCGCGTCCACCGATTTCAGCTGTAGAGTGACCGGTCCGACCGGCATACGGTTATTACCGCGCAGAAGTTCGAAGGAGAGGGCCTGTCGCCGGGTTTGCGAAAGCAACTGATTGACAGCTTCGCGCGTTTCCGAAAGCTCATTTTGCTGCTGGCCCACGACGCCGACGACGTCCGCGAGCCGGTCCGTTGTAGCCTGCCAGGCTTCGTGGTTCGCTGTGAGTTCAGTTTGAATAGCGGCAGTATTTGCATTTGCAGCTGATTGCGCGGGCGGTGTGGGTGCCGCGGTAATGGTCGGCTTCGGCTGGGGAGGAAGCGCACTCCCGGCGGCGATTCGATAAACGGGCTTCGCAGGCGCAGGATTTTTTGCAACGGCGACTGGTTGCGGAGCAGGAACAGGAACAGCAATTTCTGCCTTTACCGGCCTGCGGTGTTTTTCAAGTTCTTCAACGCGTTTCTGAGACTCAGCAAGCTGTTGCTGAAGTTGCTCGACCTGAGCGTTAGCGGAGGCGATGGCGTTGTTTTGCGAGACCTGCGTGAAAACTTTGTATCCGACAAGTCCCGCGAGTCCGAGGGCCAGGACGAGCAGTATCACGCCCATCGCCTTCGGCGCCTGAGAGCGTTGAGCTTCTGCTGCTGGAGTAAATATCTGCCGGTCAAATTCAATCCCTGCCATGATTCCTCCGACTTGCTATCGACACATTCCCAAGGGCTGGAACAAAAATTGTTTGCTGCTACCGGACTGCATTTACATGGCCCGGATAGAGTTGCGCAAGTTTTACGGCGAGCTCTCGCGTCTCGCGAGGCAAAAGATCGACAGAGCGTTTACCAGTCTGGCCCCTTGCGCCGCGCATTTCAATCTCGTATTTGCCGGGTGCCAGGACCAAAAGCATCGGTGTTTTGCCGACAATCTTTCCGTCAATCCAGATTTGCGCCTCAACCGGAGTTGCGCGCAGAAGCAGTTTGCCAGCATCCTTACCGGCCTGTGCCTCAAACGTTTTGCGGTTTGTGACTTCTGCGGCGGGAGCGGATGACGCAATCAGGTGAGGAGACGCGGAACTGGCACCCGTCGCAGGCAATTTTGGCATCGCCGTCGCCTTTGCCGAACTCGCCGCCGTTGCAGACACCGAAGTTGCACCGGCCGCTTCGGCCACTGCCTGACCGCAAGCAGAGCTCCCGAATACTGAACTGAGCGCCAGGAAGACGAAGGTCGGAATGAGTACTGCGAGTTTGTTTTCGATGCGGATTTGACTTGCCAGCATTGAACGATATCCCTCGGGATAGACGAATCCCTGTATTAGTCGTGAAGCAAGTGGAGCAGGACAGCTACCAAACTCAGCGCTAGAGCCCGATTCAGTTAGTCTCATGTTTTGTGCGTGTTGCAGGCGGAACGGGTTCTGTCGCAATGCTGCAAGTGCATTCAGTTGGTATCTAAAAGCTCACAAAGTTCTTGAAGTCCTGTACCCATTCGGAGACTTAGGAGGCGGAATTCGATGGAAATTCGCCGATCCACCGTGTTTTCATCACTCGATTTTGGAAGGGCTCGTGCACTCTGAAACCCGAGCTAGGGTGTATCTTTATCCGCACACTCACGCAAACAGGTTTCGGCGAGTTTTAACTGGTGGGAATATAGTCCTGTGATTTTTGAGCGCAAGGGAACAATGGACGGGATCTTCGAGGCAAAGAATCTGCTTGATCCTGTTACGTCCCCGGGGCCGCGCGTTCGGCCGCGAAATCCGCCGCCACGCCAACCGGAATTCCTCGTCCGGCGGGATTTCTTTCGCACTTCATGGTGGACCCGGCTGGGAACCATCCTGTCGCGCTATCCGTCGCATCTGACGCTGATTTCGAACAAATTTTTTCGTGACATTCCCGTTCTTCCAAACCGATTCGCAGGCAGGCAAATTGGCGTTTCGATCGTGCTGCACGCGGGTGCGTTTCTGCTCTTGCCCTTTTTGCTGCGTTATCTGCCTGCTCAGGTGACGCAAGCGGCGTCCGTTTCACCAAACGACCAGCGGGTAATTTACTACCACCTGGCGAATCCGGAGCGCCGATTGAAAGCGCCTACGATTCAGCCGCCGGGTCCGGGTTCCACGCCGGGAAGCGGCACGGCCCCAGAACTTCCGCCAATTCGTGGCGCGTCCGCTTCGCAAGCGGCACTCTATGCGGTATCGCATCCGCGAATTCCGGACAACAATCACCAGACAATCTTGCAACCGCTTCAGCCGGATTTGAAAATGAAAGCCGATTTGAAGCTGCCAAACTTACTTTTGAGCAAGCCTCAGGCCCCGAAAGCGCCATTGCAGTTCAATCCGAAGTCGGTGAAACCATTGCAACATGCGAGCCGCGAAGTCGTCACGGTCGCGCCAACGCTTACACAGGCGAATGTGCAGCAGCCTCTGACCGACGCGCTGATCTCGACGAACGAACATCCAAGGCTGGCTGTGCCGGTGGGCGCGGCACCCGCACCGAACATGCCGTCGAGAGAAAACGGCACGAGCGCGTACGTAGGGGCACCGGAGTTTGAGATGAGTGGAACGCCGGGGCAAGGCCTGTTGATTCTGGGAACGAATCCCGGCACGTCAGCAGACATGGTTGCGCTTCCGCCGGGGAATCGCTATGGAGAGTTCTCGATTGCGCCAGGCGGCAATGGAACCGGTGCACCTGGAGGTCAGCCTGGCGGTTCTCCTAGCGGGGGCACGGGCGGCGGTGTTGGCGGCGGCAACGAAAGTACTGGAGCAGGCGCGGGAAAATCGGGCGGCGGCGGAGGCGATTCCGGTTTACCCGGCATTGTGAGTATACGTGGCGGGGGCGGACCAAGCGAAAGCTTAGGCAGCGCGGAGCCGGAGCACGTTGCGAGCTTGGTCTTTGCGATGCCCAAGATCAGCGGGCCGCGTCACGACGCGTTGCTTGTCGCGGCTGGACCAATGGGCGGGGGAGGGCTAAACGTCTACGGAGCCCTGCATTGCGGAAAAATCTATACCGTCTTCCTGCCTGCGTCCGGCAAAGGCTGGACGCTTCAATACTGCGAGACTGCAACGGGCGCAACTCGGGCAGCGCCAAAGGCTTACACAAACGTCGTTCACATGGAGCCGGCGCTTGTACCGCCCGAGGCTGAAACTCGCTTTGACTTCAAACGAACCCAGCTGCCCCCGGAAAAGCTTCATAAGTCCATAATTCTAAAGGCTCGAATCGGGGAAGACGGTGCCGTAGCCGACCTCAAGGTTTTTCAAGGTCTTTCGGACGAAATGGACGCCGCCGCAAAATTGGCGTTTAGCCGCTGGACTTTCAAACCAGCGATGAAGGCAGGAAAGCCGGTCAGTGTCGACATTTTGGTCGGGATTCCGTCCGACACTCCCAAGGGAGGCGCCTCGAACTGACTAAATTCCTCGCCGATTTTCGCTGATTCAACTCCCTGGATTCCAGCCTGCCCTGGAAATCAGGGTATTACTGTCTCCCATCTATGGAAATGTTTTTCATTCCTTCGCAAGTCATTCTCTGCCATAATCGCTCAACGTAAAACCGTTGTAGCGATAAAGCTCGTCCTTTGTGCGCGTTACGGGTACTTCGGGCTGGTTAAAATACAGTAAAAACGGCATATGACATGCTCCTGAGCCTTGTAGTTCAACGTGATTTCGCGGGATTTTCTCCGACCTGCGGAATGGGCCAAGAAACGCCTTTCCGGCCTGCGCTGCGCACTGCCCGTCCTCGCTCGTGTTCGCGCAATTTCGGGGGTGGTTTTGACTTGAAAATCCCTTAGTCATTAGTCAGAAAGCTTGCGCACGGGTGTCGGAAGCTCACTTGTCGGTCTGGGAGCAAAGTTCGTGGAAAAAGAGCTCTTACAGATTTCTTTTCTAAGTCACGATAGTGGATTAGGTGAGGCAATTGCCCGGGCCCTCGGAGATGGATTTACGCTCCGAACCAATGGTGCTACGCGAGTCGATCATCTTCAGGAACTCCTTTCCTGGTCCGATGTTGTGCTGCTTGATTTGCGGCAGACGCCAGACCAAGCCGAAGAGACAGGTTTGCGACTTCTGGACGATATCTTCGCACAGCCTTCTCACCCTCCGGTTCTGGTGCTTTGCGACGCGGAGAACCGGCCGCTTATGCTGCGCACGATCGAGAAGGGCGCCACCGACAGCATTCCGAATCCTCCAAATATCCTTGAACTGAGGCTTCTGTTCCGCAGAGCGTATCGGATGTCCGCTGCGGAGCGCGAACTGCGTCATTTAAGCGCGCTAGAAAAGAGCGGCCGCAGGCTGCATGGTCTTCTGGGAAGTTCGCCTGCCATGCAGGAACTTTTCCTGATGGCGGAACGCATCGCGCCGTGCGACGTCAACGTGCTGATCACCGGAGAAACTGGCACCGGAAAAGAATTGCTGGCGCGCGCTATTCATCACAAAGGCGCTCGAGGCACTGGACCGCTCGTGGCTTTCTCCTGCGCGAATCTGCCGGAAACGCTCGTCGAAGATGAATTGTTCGGGCACGAAAAGGGTGCGTTTACCGGCGCGTTCCTCAGCCGTCAGGGCCGTGTGGAAGCCGCTAATCACGGAACATTGTTTCTTGACGAAATCGGTGACCTAGGATTGGGTCTGCAGCCAAAGCTCCTGCGTGTGCTGCAGGAAAAAACTTTCGAACGACTCGGCAGCAACAAGACCATCAACGTGGACATTCGCCTCATTTCAGCGACGAATCGCAATTTGCAAGAGATGGTTCAGCAGGGAAAATTTCGCGAGGATCTCTACTACCGGCTGAATGTGGTCGAATTGCGTTTGCCACCATTGCGCGAACGGCGCGACGATATCTCTTTGCTGGCGCACCATTTCTTGCAAAGGTCCACCGAACTCTTCCACAAAAAAGCGCGGCGCTTTTCTCCGGCGATGATGCAGGCGCTCGAACAATACAACTGGCCAGGAAACGTGCGCGAACTCGAAAATGTTGTACAACGCGCGGTAGTTCTTTCAGATGGTCCGGCTCTGGAAGTTGCTCAATTGCCCGCTTCGTTGCGCTCAATCGTAAGCGTCGAAGAACCTGTCGCGCAGCCGGCCGCGGTTGAACCCGAGGCAGCGTCGGCGGTCATGTCGTACGAAGAAGAGATTCGGCGCTTCAAACGCAACTTGATTCTACGCACGCTTCGCGAATATGGATGGCGTAAAGCGGAGAGCGCTCGCGCGCTGGGAGTCGCCCGCGGCTATCTCCATCGCTTGATCCATCAACTTGAAATTCAAGAGGAAGACACTGACGTTCCGGAAAAAGAGACGGATCATCCGCCTTTCGGCCCGGTTATGTAATGAGTTTGCGGAGCCGCGCCCCGCATCGCCTCACGCGTCTCTGCGATGCCCAGCGTAGCGATTAGCGTTCTCAAAATGCAAAATCCGTTGGATAGCTCGCCGACTGCGTCTGAATTGTGCGGCAAGACTCTACGAAGCGAATGCTTTTCGCTTTTGCGCGAGTTGCAAAACGCTGATGGTGGCTGGGCATTCCACAATGGCGAGCAGAGCCGTGTTGAGCCCACCTGCTGGGCGCTGCGCGCACTCTTCGCTTCCGAGCCTTATGCTAACGACCAGGTGTTTCGCAAGGCTGCCCGATTTCTTCAGACCAGTCAACTTGAGGACGGATCGTGGCCCGCTACTTCACAAATGAGCACGGGCAGTTGGGTTACTTCGCTGGTGTGTTCCGTTCTTTCCGGTGACGCGTTGTCCGCAGATTACGTCAAGGCCGGGTTGAAATGGATTTGCGAAGATTTTCCGCGCGACAGCAGTCCGTTGCGGCGATTCGTGCAAAGCCTTCGTCCGAAATCTGCGACGGTTTCGCAGAACGATTCGTATCGCGGCTGGGGGTGGACGCCACGAACGGCGAGTTGGGTTGAACCGACCGCATTCGCGCTGATGGCTTTGCAGGAAGCCGTGCCGCAACAATTACCAAAGAATGTAGTAGAGCGGCGCAACCTTGCGGTGTCGCTCTTGTACGACCGGATGTGTCCGGGCGGCGGCTGGAATTGCGGAAATCCCCGTGTCTACGGCGTGGATGGTGATGCCTTGGTCCTGGCGACGTGTTGGGCGTTGCTGGCCCTTCGCGATGCTCCAGAAAAAGCCGGGCGCGCATTGAGCATTGAGTGGCTGCGGAAAGAATTTGCAAATACGCAAAGCGCCGGCTCCCTAGCGGTAGCACGCATGGCGCTGCAAAATTACGGAATCGAACCGCCGCAAGCGGAACGCAACTTGCAGGACTGGACTGCGGAGGATCTTGCCGAACAGGGAACTCACGTGCTGGCGTGGGTTTGCATGGCGCTTGATCCTGCGCGCCATTGGCCCGCTGTCGCGGTCACTAATCAGAAGACTTCGGAGGGACGAGCGCGATGAGCCTGCGCAATCGAGAGCTCATTCCCTCATTTTCGCGTCCGCCCTCGCGCGTGATGATTCGCAAAGTCGCGCGCTATGAAGAAGATTTGCTCGCGCTGATTTACGAAAGTCTCCGCGAATTTCAGCTCCCGATAAAAGACAAAACAGTTTTGTTGAAGCCCAATCTTGTTGGGCTCGATCCGCAAGGCGTGATGAACACGCATCCCGCGGTGATTGCCGCGACGCGGGAAAGTTTTCTAAAACTCGGCGCCTCGCGCGTTCTGATTGGCGATGGTCCGGCCATGGACCGCGATACCTACGCGATTCTCGAATCGGTGCGGCTGAACGAGTTCACCGGCAAGCTGGGCAAGGATTTTTGCGACTTGAACATCGATGACGTGGAACGTGTGCAGCTTGAAACGCGCGCCACCCGTCTGAAGGAACTGTTCCTGCCGAAAACGGTTCTCGGCGTCGATTTTCTCGTTTCTATGCCCAAGCTGAAGACTCACCACTGGGCCGGCGTGACGCTCTCACTGAAAAACATGTTCGGCATCGTGCCGGGAAGCTGCTACGGCTGGCCGAAAAACGTGCTGCACTGGGCCGGTATCGACCGCTCGATTCTCGACATCAACGCCGCGGCGCACCCTGACTTTGCGATCGTGGACGGCATCATGGGCATGGAAGGCAACGGCCCGATTCAGGGGACACCAAAGGCTGCTGGAGTTCTTCTTTTAGGCAACGATCCGGTCGCCGTGGACGCCACGGCTTGCCGTGTGATGGGATTGCTCCCGGAGAGAGTGGAATATCTCTCCAGAGCGGGAACAATGCTCGGCCATGTGGAAGCATCGAAGATTCAACAACTTGGCGAAGCCGTCGACGGCGTCAGGACCCAGTTTGCCGTGCTACCCGAATTCAGCAGGCTAGTGGCATGACCCCGCTCGCCTCAATCGTAGTTTGGTACTGCAACTGCCTTTACACCACGTGGGGAATGCCTCAATCGCAGTAAGGTGTCTCCCAATGTGGACGTCGCGGATCTGTCAGCGCGTGATCGCCGGCACACGGAAATCTACGGGGGACCCTCTGGCGAATGCTATCGAAGGCGCGGCGTATCAGTCGAGAATGGGTATCATTGCTCCAATACGTCTATGCTTTGGTTTTCTTGCATTTGTAACCACAGATTTCTTGAAAAGTTTTCGTTTTCAGGAGTAAAGTAGTGACACTCAGATTTACGATGTTTGCTCCGAGTGCTGTCCCCCGTGCCGGAACCAAGAAATTAGATCTTAGTAATCCGAATCAGCTTGGAGTCCGCTATGAAACTGCATAAACAATCAGGCCAGGTATTGATCGGCACTGCGATCGCGATGGTTGTCCTCGCGGGCTTTGCTGGATTAGCGATCGACATGGGCACGCTGCGCTATCAAAAGCGTCTGCAGCAATCTGCTGCGGATGCTGCCGCGCTTGCCGGAGCGCAGAACCTTTCGTTCGGATCTGGTATGGCAGCCGGGGCGCAAAAGGCTGCCAGCGATAATGGATTTACTGATAATGGCGGCGGCAATGTTAGTGGGTGTGCCTCTGGCGCTGCCGTCGGTACCATATGTGTCCAGGTGAACAACCCTCCGGCAGACGCGACCTTGGACGGAACGACCATTCCAGCCGGAGCGCACCCGGGCAACGTGAAATATGTCGAAGCCATAGTCTCTGTAGTTCAGCCGACGTACTTCATGAAGATTTTCGGAGTGAACAGCAAGACCATTACTGCGCGCGCAGTCGCGACGAATGTGACTGGCGGCACCAATGCCAGCTGTTTATATACCTTAGGTCAGCCCACCGCTGCCATTATAGGCATTGACGTCACTGGACACGCACACCTCAATGCGTCCGAGTGTGGAATCTCCGACAACGGGAATTTAGATACAACCGGAAACTCCTATACTGTTCAAGCTAAAACCCTTTCCGTATCCGGAAATTGCGTCGGTAATGACTGCGCCAGTCCGAACGTAATTTGCACCGCTTTTGCTAACAACCAATGTCCACCACTAGGGGGCGCGCCGGCGTCAGAAGATCCCCTCAAAGGCATAGTGCCACCCAGCCAGCCAGCTGCATCCGCGAGTTGTCCAGATCTCGCGTGCAACTATGTCTCCGGGGCGAATAGTACGGCGACGATTCAACCCGGTACGTATAGCTCAATCACGATCAGCAAGAATTCGACAATCACGATGGCACCCGGCATTTACTACATCAACGGCAGCGGTGGCATAGGGTTTGGCGGCGGCGGTACGCTCACAACTCCTGGATTCGGTATCCCAGGAAGCGACGGCGTGATGATCTATATGACGAACGGCGCAACGTTAAATAAAGTGAATGGCGGCGGCAACCTGCCAGACATTAAATTGGACCCGCTTACTGCCGCGCAGAGTGCAGAGTACCAGGGTATTTTGTTTTATCAAGACCCGAACGATCTCGCCACTCCTTGGTTCGGCGGCGACAACAACAGCACCTTTAATGGAACGATGTATTTCCCAACACAGACGTTAACCTTTTACGGTGATACCAGTATCAACTTTAATGGCACTGTAATCGCGAATTCGGTCGCAATTTCTGGTAATCCCACGGTCAACTTTGGGAAGAGTCCGGCGGGCGCTCCCGTGCCAGCAAATCTAACCAGGCCAATTTTAGTGGAGTAAATATGCGAACTCGGCCGAACATGTTATACCGGAGGCTACGCAAGTACCGAGCACCTCGGCGGGTCTTGGTTTCGCAGACCGGGCAAGCTCTAATTGAGCTCGCGTTTATAGTGCCATTGTTATTGACTCTCGCGCTCGGAGTCATTGAGATTGGTCGCTATGCATATATTGCGATTCTAATCGGGAATGCTGCACGGGCTGGTGCCGCTTACGGGTCCCAAAGTAAACAGCACGCAGATGATCCCACGGGCATCGCGAACGCAGCCAAGTACGACTTCTCGGGCTCAACGAGTGGTACAAGCGAGAACGGCCTAGACACGAGTACGCTGTCGGTTAGTTCTGTCGTTTCGTGCGGTTGCGACAGCGCCGGAACGATCACGACTTTCGGTTGCACTACCACGACGAATCCGAATGCGGGCAGTTGTGCTGCGGGACGCTGGGTAGTTGTTATATCCGTGACTGCGTCGGGCACGTTCGATGCCCTGTTTAGCTACCCAGGAATTCCGACCCCCATAACAGTATCTAGGACAGCCTCGTTGCGAGTGCCGTAAAGATGAAACTGCGAGATGTAAAAAAAATGTGGTCAGTCTTCAGCAACTCTCTTGTTGTACGCTACTTTGCCACCCGGAAGCGGAGAGGACAACGCGGAGCGAGTCTTGTCGAATACGCCTTCGTTCTGATTTTGTTTCTCTCACTACTCTTCGGGATCAGTGGTTTTGGCCACGCGCTGTTTGTGTACCATCATCTAAACAATGCAGCCAAAGAAGCCACACGATATGCGGCGGTTCGCGGTTTGACGTGTTCTGACGACAGCAGCTGTTTGGCGAGCAACTCTGCCTCTGGAGTCGCAGGGCCCACTACAGTGGACGACGTGAAGGCGTTTGTGGTCAGCATAACTCCGTCCAGTATCGATTCCACATATATCACTGCAAACATGACCGTTTGTGGTGTCACGGGTACGATTTGCTCACCAGCTATAACAACTGCTCCGACGGCTTGCAACACCGCAGCGACAGCGAACAAACCAGGCTGTACGGTCAAGGTGACTGTTAATTATTCGTATGATTTCATGTTTCCTCTGATCCGTACGACGCCCATCAGCATGTCAAGCACATCAGACATGGTGATCGCTCACTAGCAGGTGTTTTTCGCGTGCGCTTGCATCTATTCTAATCCCAACTACATTGACGCGTCGTCGGGCGGCGCGACTTCCGAGAGATCATCAATTTCGCAGCTGGTTCGGCGAAACCGGCAATAAGTCTTTTGTTTTGATATGCTTAATTTTTGGTAGGCGACTAACTCAATTGTTTTGATATACTTGCGCGGAAAAGAGAGGGTAAGCCGTATACTCTGACGTGGCGGCCCTCAGATTCGCTCCGCGAGTACTCAGTTCGTCCACAAAAAGTGACCCAACCGTCCCGCCAGTCGCCCGCTCGTCTTCGTAATCTTTCGTCCTGAATGTAAACTCAATATTAACAGCAACTTAGGGCAGTCGCGGCACGACCCGAATGGCGGCTAACATGCTCCCAAGGGCACGAGCGATCTTCGCCCGCAAGCTATCGACGAACGATGAATGAACAACAAACAGCGCTTCCCATCAGTCGC
>Ga0207646_10004162_pt1 | contig 15868 bp, 11 predicted proteins | sample KBSK5502metaG_FD_184343 | JGI IMG/M metagenome (GOLD analysis project Ga0207646, IMG submission 184343) | Corn, switchgrass and miscanthus rhizosphere microbial communities from Kellogg Biological Station, Michigan, USA - KBS K5-50-2 metaG... | ecosystem: Host-associated > Plants > Roots >... | reverse complement strand
GAAATCGGACCGTTCAAGGACGTCGCCGCCAGCCGAAACGCCTTCCGGGAGCTGCAGAGGAACGAATACATCCGCTACGAGGATCTCCCCCTCGAAACGAAGGACCACGAGCGGCGGAACGTGGAGTTCGTCAGCAATGTCTACCTCGCCGATGGCGCGCGAGTCATCCAGTGCAACATCCGTGACATCACCTCTCGGAAGCAGGCGGAGGAGATCACTCGGCACGACAACGAGGAGCTGGCCGGTCGCGTGAGGGAATTGCGCCGCCGTGACAGCAACATGCAGATGCTCAACCGCATGACAGACCTGCTTCAGACGTGTTCGACGCAGGAGGAAGTCTACAAGGTGGTTGCGCTGATGGCGGACGAGCTCTTCCCCGGCATGAACGGCTTCTTCGCGATTCTAAGTTCCGGAGAACGTCTCGAGACGGTCGCACGCTGGGGCACCGAGCCTCCTGAACAGGCCGTGTTCGCGTTGGAGGATTGCTGGGCGATGCGGCGCGGCCAGCCCCATGAAGTATTGGATCCTCAGGGGAGTCTGCTCTGCCGCCACTTCGTCCTTCGACCGGACACGGGCTATCTGTGCGTGCCCTTGACGGTACAGGGTGAAACGCTGGGAGTGTTGTGCCTCATCGGACCGTCAACGAACGGAGAAAGCCCGAGCAGCCAGAAGTCGCTCGCTGTGACGGTCGGCGAGGACATCAAGCTGTCTCTGTTCAACCTGAGACTGCGGGAGAAGCTGCGCGAGCAAGCCACTCGGGACCCGCTCACAGGACTGTACAACCGGCGTTACCTGGAAGAGAGTCTGGAGCGCGAGCTCTATCGGACGAATCGCGAAGGCTCCCCGCTGTGCCTCGCGATGCTCGACCTGGATTACTTGAAGAAGTTCAACGACACCTTCGGGCACGAAGCGGGAGATCGGGTCTTGCGCGAGCTGGGGCGAGTCCTCCGCGAGAAGCTGCGCAAGAGCGATATCTCCTGCCGCTTTGGAGGCGAGGAGTTCGTGTTGGTGCTGCCCGGTTCGAGTCTGGCGGACGCCCAGCAGCGCGTGGAACAGATCCGGTTGCTGGTAAAAGGGCTGCAGGTTCGGCACGAGGATCAGATTCTCGGCAGACTGACCGTTTCGGGCGGCGTTGCGGCGTCACCGGAGCACGGCTCGACGGCTGCGGAGTTGGTACGCGCCGCGGACGACGCCCTTTACGCGGCGAAACAGGCCGGGCGCGACCGGGTCGTCGCATACAAGGGTAAGGAGCCTGAGCCGGAGCCGGCAGAATAAGCGTCGGCTCGACGCCGCCACTCACCGCGTCGGCTCTGCCTTCGGCAGTCGGCGGTTGGTGCCGAACCCGCTCCCGATGGGCGCGGTTAGTGGCGGAGGAGGAGAGATTCGAACTCCCGGTACCTTTCGGTACAGCGGTTTTCAAGACCGCCGCCTTAAACCACTCGGCCACTCCTCCGAAAAATCAGTGTAGCAGTCAGGGCTACGACCCCCTCTGCCGTTCCACGTAGTAGCCGGGGAACACGAGCCGCGTGACGTTGCCTGCCGCGTCGGTTTCGAACCGCACGAGCTCGCCGCTCTGGCTTCCGCCTTTCATGCGAAAAACCCCGGGCGACACCGGTTCGAGCGCGACGCGCGCTTCCCAGGGATCGTCCTCGCTCGGATCGACCAGGGTCAGTTTTCCGTCGAGCAGCATGACGAGGCTGACGTCGTCCTCCCACGTGTAGGTCCCGACGTATTTCGACCACGAGGCGTCCGCCGTCGCTGCCTGCTGCGCGGCCACAGCAGCGGCTTTCGCGATCGCCGGTCCGACGATTCCGTACGCCTGGTTGACGTAGAGAGACGGCCTCCCGTCCTCCGAGTTCGTCAACACGATCACCCCGAACTTCTCCTCCGGCGCCGTGGAAATCTGCGTCCGGTGTCCCGGCACCGCGCCGCCGTGACCGATCCGCACCCGGTCTCCCACGCGCCGCACGCCCCATCCGAGCCCCCAGCCGCTCTTCCAGTCTTTCTCGAGCCACTGCACGCGGTGCATTTCGGCGAGCGTCGAGCCTTTCACGATCTGCGCTCCTTCCGCGCGCCCTTCGCGGAACTGAAGCGACACGAACTTCGCCAGGTCCTCGACCGTCGAGGCGAGATTGCCGGCAGCGCCCATCCCTCCCATGTCGGTGTACGGCTCGACGCGGCGCGGTTTTCCGGGGACGTGCTGCCCGTATCCGACGGCGAGCGGCGGCCAGTCGCGTGGCGGGAGCACTCGGGTCGACGACATTCCGAGGGGAGTCAGGATGTGCTTTTCGACGTAGCGGGCGTACGGCTCCCCCGAAACCACGGCGACGACCTCGCCGGCGACTCCGAGGGCGAGGTTCGAGTACTTCCATTCTTTCTCGCTCGGGAAGATCGTTTCCTCCCGGGCGAGCATGCGAATCATTTCTTCCCGGTTTGGAAACTTCATGTCGTTCCAGTAGGTCGCAGAGAGCTCGCGGGGCATTCCCGACGTATGGGTGATCAGGTGTCGGATCGTGATCACGGGGCTGTCGGCGTACTTGTTCTGCAGGTGGAACCAGGAAAGGTGTTTCGAGACCGGATCGTCGAGCTGGAGCTTTCCGGCGTCGCGGAGCTGCAGGAGCGCCGTCGCGGCGAAGAGCTTCGAGATGGACGCGATCCGGTACGCGGTCGCGGGAGTTGCCGGAGTTTTTCTCTCGACGTTCGCCCAGCCATAGCCCTTCGCCCAGAGGAGGTCCTGGTCGTGCACGATGCCGATCGAGAGCCCCGGCTGCTCGCGGTTCTTCACGGTCCAGTCGATCCAGGCGTCGAAGACCTGGATCGCCGCCGCGACCTCCGGCTTCCGCGCGAGAGCACTCGTATCGTCGGCGAGAAGGGGCGTCGCAACGACGCAGAGCGCGGCGGCACCGAGCCATCGGCGAGCAGAATGGTTCATCTCGTCTCCCCCCTCGTTCGGTTTTCCTGGATCCTCCGGGCAATCTTCGTCGCGAGCTTCCGGGGCGAGAAACGCGCGCCCAGGGCCAGGATCCGGTTCGCTACGCCCGGGACCACGACTCGCTTTCCCCGCTTCGCCCCCTCCCAGCCCGCGCGGGCCACGGTTGCTGCGTCGAGTACGAGCGGACCCCGGAACATCGGCACGTCGCCCATCCCCGTTTTCTCCTGGAACTCGGTCCGTGTCGGGCCGGGGCAGAGCGCGGTCGCGGTGGCGCCCGTGCCGTCGAGCTCTTCCGCGAGCGCTTCGGTGAAAGAGAGCACGTAGGCCTTGGTGGCGTAGTAGACCGCCATGAGCGGTCCGGGCTGGAACGCGGCGGTAGAGGCCACGTTCAGGAGGATGCCCCGGCGTCGCTCGATCATCCCCGGCACGACGAGCTTCGTCAGATGCGTCAGCGCGAGGACGTTTACCCGAATCGTCTCGAGCTCCTTCTCGAGCGGCGTTTCCCGGAAGAACCCGTGGACGCCGAGACCCGCGTCGTTGACGAGCACTTCGATGGGCCCGCGCCGAGCTTGGGCTTCCTCGAAGACGCGAGCGGGGGAGTCCGGGAGCGAGAGATCCGCGACGACGATCTCCGCAACGACGCCGTAGCGCTTCGTCAACTCGTTCGCAAGCGCTTCGAGCGGCTCACGCCGCCGCGCCACGAGAACGACGTCGCGGCGGTCTCCGGCGGCGAGGCGCGCGAGCTCCCGGCCGATCCCGCTCGAGGCTCCGGTTACGAGCGTCGTTCCCGGCACGGCGACTGATCTTAGACGTATCGGCCGATTTGCCCACGCAGGAAGGGCTTCGTTTGACGAGGGCGGCGCCCGGGCACGTCCTAGGACGAAACTGCGGGCGAGGATTCGCGAGACGGAGCCTTGGCAGGTACGGCCGGCGCCGGCTTCGCGAGCGGGCGGGGCTTCTTCACGTACGTCCACGCATTGGCCACCTCCGCCTTCCACCAACGGACGAGGCCGTGGGCGAGCATGACGAGGCTCGCGGCCCGCACCGAGAATCCGACGAGCTTCGGTCGCCGGCCGGCGTTGTGGTTGCCGTAGATGCCGAGGGCCATCTTGCGCTTCGCGATCGCCACGAGCCTCCGGTTGTAGAAGCGGATCGGGTAGTAGCCGATCTCCGCGCCGTCCTGGTAGAACGGGGGGACTCCCAGCCGGTCGGCGCTCCATCGGTAGATCGGGATGACGGCCGCGACGTAGTAGAGCGCGGTGTCGAGCAGGAACGCCGCCGTCATGGTGTCGTAGTCGCCCATGACGTAGTACTTGTCGCGGTAGATCGACTCGTAGAAGTAGTGGAAATACCGCGCGTACTTGCGATTGTGGTCGTCGTACGCCTTCACCACTTCTTCGGGCGATTCCCCGTTCAACGCGCGCTTCATGAGCTCGACGCGCGAGTGGACCGAGAAGGACATCTGGTCGAGGCCTGGCGAATAGAACGGATCGAGGAAGCCGCCCGCGTCGCCCACGCAGGTCCATCCCGGACCGATGTAGCGGTCGACGAAATAGGGGAGGTGTCCGTACGACCGGATGTCGTCCGCGATCGGCTCCGCGTTCTCGAGAAGCTCGCGCGTCAACGGGTTCGAGTCGAGGAACCGCTTCAGCTTGTCGAGCGGCGTGCTCCCTTCGGGTGTCACGAGACGCTTGTCCCACACGAGACCGACGCTCGTCTCGCCGCCGTGCAGCGGGATGAGCCAGATCCAGTAGCCCCAGCCGGTGAAATGGTTCGTCGCGAGCCGACGCGACGCCAGGACCGAGCGCGCGTACGGGTCGGCTGGATCGGTCCCGGCGACTTCGACGCCGTCCAGGTCTTTCACGCCGCGGTAGCGCACCCAGATGGCGGAGGTCGGGTGGGACTCGATCGGCGTGACACCGCCGCGCCTCCGCGCGAGCATGGCGTGCCGGCCGGTCGCGTCCACCAGCCACTTGCAGCGCACGGTGGTTCGTGAACCGTCGGCCTTCTCGACGGTCACGGTGTTGCCCGCCTCGCCTTTGAGCTCGAAACCGGTCAGGCGGGCGGGACGCCAGATCTCCGCGCCTTCCGCCGCCGCGACGGCGATCAAACGCTCGTCCATCTTTGCGCGATCGAGCTGGAAGGAAGGCACCCGGGTGAGTTGCGTCGGGCCGGTCTCGGAGGCCTCCCGCACGCTCTTGACCGATTCGTTGTGGAACCAGAAGCGGAAGGCCTGTTTCGGAAGCTGCTCGCGGCAGAGGTAGTCGTACTGCTTGAGAACTCGGGTCAAAAAGTACGCCGAGACCTCGACCGTGGACTCGCCGACCTTCCAGTCGAACTGGTCGGACTTCTCGACGACGAGGACGCGGGCGTTCGGGACGCGGCGGCGCAGGAGGATCGCGGTCGAAGCGCCGGCGATGGCGCCGCCCGCAATCACGACGTCGTAGGAGAGAGTCTCGTCCATGGCGGCTTCCAAGTTTAGTGCAGACGAAACGCGCCGGAATCCACGAGCCCTTTCTCGCGGTCCACCACGAGAGTCGCATCGACCCGGTCGATCGGGCCGAGATCCTGCACTTTTCCGGACGGCCAGCGAACGGTCAACCCGGCGAGCTTCGTCGCGCTGCCCAGTCCGAGGTGGACGATCGGGCTGCCCGTCGAGAGATAGCCGCTCGCGTTTCCGTTGTCGCGCAGGAGCTTGCGGCCGTCCGGCAGCGTCGCCACGATCCGGCATCCGACGCCGTCGGAGTTGTCTTTGCCGGCCGCGCCGATGAGCCGGAGGCGGAGGAAGTGGTTTCCCGTCTCCCGCCGTCCCAGAAAGAGCGCCTCCGGCGCGCCGACGGAGCGGACATACAGATCGAGCGCTCCGTCCCCGTTGGCGTCGAACGCCACGGCCGCGCGGCCGTTCGTCTCGAGGTCGAGACCGGCGAGGAACGCGGAGTCCTCGAAGAGTGGGCCTTGACCTCGATCGCCGCCGCGGTTGCGCCACCATCGGTCGCGCTCGATCCCGGCGATTCCGGCGCCCTTTCGGTCGAACGTCCGCCGCTTCGCGACGTACTCGTCCCAGTACGCGAGCGTCTCCCACCAGAACTCGAGCTCGCGGTCGCGATCCCGTCCGTCCCCCCACATGCCGTTGGTGGAGTAGAGATCGAGCCAGCCGTCGTTGTCGAGATCCGCGGCGACCGTGCTCCAGTTCCATCCCGCTTTGCGAGCGCCGGACCGCGCGGTCGCGTCCTCGAACGTTCCGTCGGCCTTCTGGAGGAAGAGAGAGTTGCCGCGCGTCATCTTTTCCATCCAGCCCACGGCGGTCGACAGAAAGAGACGGCCCGGGAACGGAATCGGAAGGGAAGGGTATTCGTGCAGGAACGACCACTGGGTGTAGCACCCGGTCGTGTAGAGGTCGAGCCGTCCGTCGCCGTCGAAGTCTCCCCATGCGGCGGACATTCCATACCCCCGATCCTCCACGCCGGCGCGCCGGGTGACGTCGACGAAGCGCTTCCCCGAGTCGTTTCGATAGAGGTTCTTCATTCCGAAGTCGTTCGTGACGACGAGATCGGGCCACCCGTCGCCGTCGAAGTCGGCGAAGAGCGCCGAGAGGGACCAGCGCTTCGGTCGCGAGATGCCCCACTCCGCCGAGACGTCGCGGAAGTGGCCGTAGCCGTCGTTCAAAAAGAGGTGATTCTGACCCCCGTCCTCGGCGTCGTACGGAGGATCGGGCATCTGGCGGTAGTAGTCGCCGGTGACGCAGACGAAGAGATCGAGATCGCCGTCGCCGTCCACGTCCGCGAACGCCGCCGACCGCGCGTTGCCGGGGACCGAGATGCCCGAGACCGAAGCGGGGACTTCCTCGAAACGGGTTCCGCCGACGTTCAAAAAGAGGCGCGCCGGGCCGAACGAGTCGGTGACGAGGAGATCCGGGAATCCGTCTCCGTTCACATCTCCCGCGGCGACTCCCGTCGCGGCGATGCCCTCCGTCGGCGAGCGTGCGAGGCCGACCCGCTCGGTCACGTCGGTGAAGCAACCGGTTCCGTCGTTCTGGTACAGGATCGACCTCACTCCGTCGCCGACGAAGAGGTCCTCGTTCCCGTCGCGGTTGAAGTCGAGGACCGCGACTCCCGAGCCCGGCCAGATCCCCGCGATCAGGCGGTTCGTGCCGGGCTGCGGCGGATCCCGGCGATCCGCGCCGAGCCCCGCTTCCGCCGTCGCATTCCGGAACAGCGGGGAGGATTGCGATCGCTCGGTCAAGACCATCCAGAGGCGAACCTGGACACTCCCGGAGCTCGTCGTCACGGTGGCCGCGGCAGACCGTTCCACGCGCGACCCGTCCGCCCGGAACCCCCCCACGGTGAAGATCACGAGCCCCGAAGTCCGGTCGGCCCCGCGGGCGACGTCGCGCGTCGGCCTGCGGACCTCGTACGTCACGTACGCGAGACGATCGAGCGTCGACCAGGCCCAGCTGCGGAGCGCCGGCGTTCCGTCCGGATCGGCGCCGGTCGCGGAGCGGCTCTTCAATGCCCGCTGGACGGCTTCGACGCCGTCCCGCCACCGGCCGAGACGCTCCATCCACGGGATGAACTCGCGGCGCAGCGTGGGGAGGTGCGAGTTGCGATACAGCCAGACCCCGGCAACAGCGAGGACGATGAGGGCGAGGGCGGCGGCGAGATGTCTGCGCTTCAACCGCGGCGATGTTAGCTCGCGGGCGCGGACATGATGGAAATGGCGGAGAGGGCCGGATTCGAACCGGCGGTAGGGTTATTAGCCCTACGGCGGTTTAGCAAACCGCTGGTTTCAGCCGCTCACCCACCTCTCCGGTAAGTTCTGCGAGTGGCCGATGTTAAGGAATGGGCTTCGATCAAGCAACCGAGTGCCCTGGGTTTTACAGGTATTTCTCCCGCACGATGGCCATGTGGTGCGCGGCGTGACCGGCGGCGATGTAGGCGAGAGCCCTCACGGTGAAGGGATTGTCGCTGGCGATTCCGCTTCGCATCCATGCATCCGCCGGGAGGTTGCGAAAGAAATCCAGAGTCGTCCGGCGCACGCCGTCGAACTCCTCGACGTGTCTCGACCATGGGACCTCGTCGGCCCGCGCCCTGGCGGTCGAGACCTCCTGGTCGAAGCTCGGCAGCGGACTATCGAAGCCGCGCGCGAACCAGAACGCGCGGGAGAGGAAGATCCGTTCGGTGTCGTTGACGTGACTGAGTACCTGCCGGATGGTCCATTTCTCCGGCGCGTACCGGTGGAGCGACTTCTCCTCGGAGATCCCGGCGAAGAGCTCGAGCGCCTCTCCCCGCTGGTTCGACAGCTCTTCGACGACGTCGCCGCTCGAGATCCGGTCGATGTACTTGAAGTAGTAAGGTGCGGCTTCGGTGCGCTCCGGAACGCCGATCACGCCCGGCATTCTAACTTCGGAGTGTCCGAGGAACGACGGTGAGAACAGAGACGGAATTCAGCGGCCGCAGCGCGTTGCGACCGGGCCTCGGGGAGACCGAATCCGATCGCCGGCTACTGTTTGCACCCGAAAACGGACACGACACAAGCAAAAGCCGGCCGCGGGAGCCGGTTCCTTACGGAAGCTGGGCTCGGTCTCTCCTGCACTAGGCTCCGAGCGCCTTCGCCGTTCGTTCGTAATCCTTCGGCGACACCCAAAGGACGAGGGCGTATTTGCCTCCTGCGCAGGTCGCCGCCGCCGCCGTGACGTTGACGTTCGCATCAGCCGCTTTTTGAAGCGCGTCGCTTACGGCCCCGGGGCGATCGTCACCCTGGATCAGGAATGCCTTCTTGGCACCGGAGAGCTTCAGGCCAACCTTTCCGGCTGCCTGCTTGAGCGCATCGACGTTCTCTGGGACGAGGTCGAGCTGAGACTTCCCGTCTCCGCTCGGGAATCCCAGATACGCAAGAAGATTGACGTTGCTCTGCTTGAGAGCCGAAAGAACTCTCTTGCCCTCGCCCGGGCGGTCCGGAACGGTCACGTAGTAATACTCGACGCTCTTCGCCTTGTCAGCCATGACGCACCTCCTCGCTAGTCTTCAGCAAGCATACGTCTTCGGGTCGGGCTCCAGGCTGGGACGTAGAACTCCTGTCCCACATGACACTTTCCCCGGCACGCGCCTCGGCCCGCTCGTGATCGTTGCCCCTCTCGGCGCCGGTGGCATGGGCGAGGTGTATCGCGTTTGCTTACGTTCAGGTCAGCGAGTGTGAAGCCCGGATCTCCGCAGCGCCGAAGTAGGGGACGAGCGCCGTCGGAATCTCGATCGAACCGTCGGCGCGCTGGCCGTTCTCGAGCACGGCGACGAGCGTGCGGCCGATCGCGAGGGCCGACCCGTTCAGCGTGTGGACGAACTCGGGCTTCTGCCCGGCGGCGCGGCGAAAACGGATGCTGGCGCGACGCGCCTGGAAGCTCTCGCAGTTCGAGCAGGACGAGATCTCCCGGTAGGCGTTCTGGCCGGGGAGCCAGACCTCGATGTCGTAGCTCTTCGCCGACGCGAAGCCGAGGTCTCCCGTACACAACGACACGACACGATACGGGATCTCGAGGCGGCGGAGGACCTCTTCGGCGTGGCCGGTGAGCGTCTCGAGCGCCGCGGAAGAGTCTTCGGGCGCCGTGAGCATCACGATCTCGACCTTCTCGAACTGGTGCTGGCGGATGATCCCCCGCGTGTCGCGTCCCGCGGCGCCCGCCTCCGCGCGGAAGCACGGCGTGCAGGCGGTGTATCGGAGAGGCAGCGACTCGGCGGCGAGGATCTCGTCGCGATGCAGGTTCGTCAGCGGCACCTCGGCAGTGGGGATCAAGTACAGCCCCTCGCGGGTGCGGAACAGGTCCTGCTCGAACTTCGGGAGCTGGCCGGTGCCGAAGAGCGTCTCGGCGTTGTTCAGGACCGGCGGATTCACCTCTTCGTATGCGTGCTCGCGCGTCTGGAGGTCGAGCATGAACGCGGCGAGGGCGCGGGAGAGACGCGCTCCCGCGCCGGTCAGAACGGTAAAGCGTGAGCCCGCCAACTTCGCGCCTCGCTCGAAGTCGAGAATGCCGAGCGCCGGACCCAGGTCCCAGTGCGCGGCCGGCTCGAAGTCGAACTTGCGCGGCTCGCCCCACGTCCGCTCGACCCGGTTCGCGCTCTCGTCGCGGCCGCGGGGGACCGTCTCCTGCGGCGCGTTGGGAATTCCCCGCTCGGCGCCCGCGAGCTCTTCCTCGATACGCTCCGTCTCCGCCTCCAGGTCGCGGATCTCCTCCTTGAGCGCCTTCATCTCGGCGATCGTGTCCGGAACCGGTTTGCCGCGCACTGAGGTCAGCTCGTTGCGGCGCCGGCGTTTCTCCTCGAGTCTCGTCACGATTGCGCGGCGCCGCGCGTCGAGCTCCCCGAACCGTTCGAGGCCCGATCCCGCGAACCGCTCCGGAAATTCGGAGAGCAGTCGCTCGGCGTCCTCGCGCAGGAACTCGCGTGATAGCATGAATTCGCGCGATTTCACCTCGCGCGGGCAGTCGAGTCAACCGTTGAGCCCTGCCTCACTCCTCCCGGACGTGGATTGCGTCGTCGTCAACCGCGACGGTGGAGAATCGCTGCTCGCGGCAATCCGATCGATTCGGGCGCAGACCGGGGTCGGCATCTCGGTCGTGGTGGTGGACAACGCGTCGCGCCCGGCCGAGCGGGAGCGCATCGCCCTCGAAGCGCCGGGCGTGCGCCTTGTGACCTTCTCGCGGAACCTCGGTTTCGCGGCGGCCGCCAACGAGGGGATCGCCCGGACCCGCGCTCCCTTCGTGCTCCTCGTCAACAACGACGCGGTTCTCGCCCCGGACTACACCGCCCGGCTCGCGGCGCGGCTCGCGCTCGACAGTCGGCTCGCGGCCGCGCAGGGACTCATCTCGACGACGGAGGGAACGCGGGTCGACACCGCCGGCCTCGAGTGGAACGATCGCGGCGAAGCGGTGCCGGTTTTCGCGGGGATCGACGTGTCCCGCGTCCCTTCGGGCGTCTTCGAGGTCACGGGGGTCTCCGCGACGGCCGCGCTCTTCCGCCGCGAGGCTTTCGCCGACCTGTCGCCGCACGGTCGCGTCTTCGACGACCGGTTTTTCGCGTATTACGAGGACGTGGATCTCTCGCTTCGTCTCTCTCGCGCGGGCTGGCGCTTCGCGTGCGATCCCGGGGCGATGGCGTGGCACGAAGGATCTCGGACCGGCCGCCGGACGCCTTTCCGGCGAGGGGTCTGGACCGCGCGCAACCGCTGGCGCACGCTGTTCGGGAACTTCGAGCCGCGCTTCCTCGTGCGGCACCTCCCGAAGCTCCTGCGCGCCGATCTCGCGCACGCGAAAACGCTCGGAGTGCGAGGAACGATCATCCCGCTCCTCGTCTGGCCGCGAATTCTCGCGGATGCGCTCCGGGCCCGCGGGGAATCTCGCCGCCTGTCCGACTGGCCTTCGGTCGAGCGGAGGGACGCGGCCGTCGCGACGTGGGCTTGAGCCGCGTCGACGAGATCACGATCGTCCTGGTCTCCTGGGAGGACCCCGGCGAAACCGTCCGGGCGATCGAGTCTCTCGCCGCGGCGCGGAGCCGGATTGCCGCCGGCGGCCCGAAGGTCTCGCTCGTCGTCGTCGACAACGGCGGCGGCGCGCTCGACCGCGAACGAGTGCTGGGGCTGTGGCCGGACGCTGTCCTTTCCGTCAACGAGACGAATCGCGGATTCGGGCCGGCGGTGAATCAGGCCGCCGGAGTCGCCGCAGGCGATGTCCTGCTGCTGCTTAATCCCGACACCCGGGCCGAGGGAGAGCCTTTTTCCGAGATCGCCCGCGCATTTCGAGCGCGAGAGGACGTCGTCGCGGTCGCGCCGCGACTCCTCGACGAAGTCCCGGGTCCAGAGTCCAGGCTCGAAGGGAGCGGGGGACGGCCACTCCCGCCGCCCGGGCGCGAAGATCAGTTCACTTTTCAACTTCGGCGGCTGCCGCGGCTTCGCGACGACGCGCGGGAGCTGCTTCTCATCGATCATCTCGCGCCGAACAATCGCGCCCGCCGGCGGTTTCGCTACGCCGACCGCGATCCCGAGAATCCGCTCGAGGTCGAACAGCCGGCCGCCGCCGCGCTCGCCGTCCGCGCCGATGCGTATCGCGCCGTCGGCGGGTTCGACGAGGGCTTCGTTCCCGCGTGGTTCGAGGACGTGGACCTCTGCGCGCGGCTCCGTGACCGCGGCGCGATCCTCTACTGGCCCGCCGCGCGATTCCGGCACCGCGGCGGAGGGTCGTCGGAGGACCTCGGCTATGCGCGGTTCCTGCCGATCTACTACGCGAACGCGATCCGGTATCGCCGCCGCCGGTACGGCCGCGCGGCGCGCGCCGCTTATCGCGCTCTGCTCGCCGCCGGGATGGTGATGCGCCTCGTCGCGTTGCCGCTGCGACGCCGGTCCCCGCGTTCCCGGAGGGAAGCCGCGGTCGCCTATCTGCGCGCGCTCGGGGTTGCCCTGGGCTCGAAGCGATGAGCCCCGACGTCTCGATCGTCGTCGTGACGCACGACTCCGCCGCCGACCTTCCGCTGTCGCTGCCTTCGGCCGTCGCCCAGAAGGGCGTTTCGGTCGAGATCCTCGTCGTGGACAACGACTCCTCCGACACGAGCCGCGACGTCGCTCTCCTTTACGCTCCCAACGTGCGGATGCTCGCCCTGCCGGAGAACGTCGGATTCGCCGGGGCGATGAACGCCGGCATCGAAGCCACTTCCGGCCGCTACGTCCTCTCGCTCAATCCGGACTGCCGCCTCGCCCCCGATTTCGCGGCGACGCTCGTTCGCCGCATGGATGCCCGGCGGGACGCCGGCTCCGCCTCCGGACGGATCTTTCGCGCCGCCGGCGACGACCTCGCGCCGACGACGCGCCTCGACTCGACCGGAATCGTCTTCCGGTCGTCGGGGCGGCACTTCGATCGGGGATCCGACGAGGAGGCGGAGGGCCGCTATCTCCAAGAGGAAGAGGTCGCGGGGACGACGGCGGCGGCAGGCTTCTATCGCCGCGAGGCGCTCGACTCGGCGAAGATTTCGACCGGCTACCTCGATTCCGACTTCTTCCTCTACCGCGAGGACGCCGACCTTGCGCTCCGGCTGTCCAGGCTCGGCTGGAAATGCCTCTACGTCCCGGGCGCCGTCGCCTGGCACCGCCGCCGCAACCTGCCGGAACGCCGCGACCGGATGTCCGCAGCGGCGAACCTCCACTCGGTCAAGAACCGCTTCCTTCTGCGGATCAACAACCAGTCGGCGAGCGAGTTCGTCCGGACGCTCGGACCGACCCTCGCGCGCGACCTCGTCGTCCTGGGGGCGTGCCTGACGGTCGAACGGTCGTCCCTCCCCGCGTTTTCCTGGCTCTGGAAGAACCGCCGGCGTCTGTGGGCGAAGCGCCGGGAAATCCGGAGCAGGGTGAACGCGAAGCGCTCGCGATGAAGATCGGAATTCTCGGCACCCGCGGCATCCCCGCGCGCTACGGCGGCTTCGAGACGCTCGCGGAGGAGCTCTCCGCCCGCCTCGCGGCTCGCGGGCACGACGTCACCGTCTATACGCGCACGCGATACGCCGAGCCGGGAGTCCGCGATTGGCGCGGCGCGAAAGTCCGTGTGCTCCCGACGATCCCGACGAAATACCTCGACACGGTCGCGCACGGGCTCGTCTCCGGGCTCGACGCTGCCTTCGAACGCTTCGACGCGGTGCTCGTCTGCAACGCGATCAACGCCGCGTCCTGCTTCCTGCCGCGGCTCTCCGGCTCGACCCGGGTCGTCCTGAACGTCGACGGCCTCGAGCGACACCGGCGCAAGTGGAACGCGATCGGCCAGCTCGGTTACGCGATCTCGGAAAAACTGTCGACGATCGTCCCGGACGCCGTCGTCTCCGACGCGCGCGTCATCCGCGACTACTACCGGCGGACGTACGGCTTCGAGTCGCACTTCATCCCTTACGGCGGCGATCTTCCGCAGCCCTCCGGACGCGACACGCTCGACAGCCTGGGGCTTTCTCCGGAGCGCTACGTCCTCTACGTCTCCCGGCTGGAACCCGAGAACAACGCCGACGCGGTCGTGCGCGCGTACCGGGACGTCCCGGGTGAGACGCCCCTCGTGATCGTGGGCGACGCGCCCTACGCGGCCGACTACGTCGCGCGGGTTCGCGCGGAAGCCGATCCCCGGGTGAAGTTCCCCGGCGCGATCTACGGCGATGGATACCGCCAGCTCCTCGCTTGCGCCGCGGTCTACGTCCAGGCGACCGAAGTGGGCGGAACCCATCCCGCGCTGGTCGAGGCGCTCGGGTACGGGCGCATCGTTTGCTACAACGCGACGCCGGAGAACGAGGAGGTCGCCGGAGGAGCCGCGCTCCCTTTCGACGTCCGCCAGGCAGCGACCCTCACCGCTCTCCTGGCCGCGGTTCTGGATGATCCCGCGTCGTACTCCGTATGGAAGGAACGAGCAAGATCCCGAACGAATGAACGCTATCGCTGGGAGGACGTGGCCAATCGCTACGAAGAGGTGCTGCAGGGTCACGCGGTCCTTGAAGGCGGAAGCGTCATCCCATAACATCGCCGGCGCTCCGCGGCGCGCGAGCGGCCACCGGGGCCCGATCCCATGCTGAAGCAGAAAGCCCGCGCCATCGCGCTCGGAGTACTCGTGGGAGAGCTGGCGCTGACGGCGCTCTCTCTTCCGGTGGCGTACGTGCTCCGTCACGGAGTCCTGGCGCCCTTCCTGCCGTCGCTCTTCCCGGTCGCGCCGGCTTTCGACCGGTACGTGGTCCTTCTCCTCGTGATCCTTCCGATCTGGGCGCCGATGCTCTACGCGGCCGGCTTCACGCGCAGTCACCGGACGCTGCCGCTCTTCGAAGAGATCTGGACGGTCGCGAAGATCGCGTTCGGCGGGACGGCTCTCCTGACGCTCTTCGTGTACGGCCTGCGGCTGGAGTTCGTGAGCCGCTGGCTGCTCGCCGTGTTCGCCGTCGTGAACTTTCTCTTCCTCGCGGGCGAGCGCGTCGCGCTCCGACTGCTCTCGCGCTGGGTTCGAGCGCGCGGTTACAACTTCCGGACGGTGCTGCTCGTCGGCACCGGCCCGAAGGCGTCGCAGCTCGCGGACTTCATGGAGGCGCACCCGCACTGGGGCTTCCGGGTGCTCGGCTACCTCGACGACGACAACGGAGGCGAGATCCGCCGGTCCAACCGCTGGACCTGCCTCGGGCGGATCGGCGACCTCGAGGCCGTCCTCGGCCAGGAAGTCATCGACGAGGTGATCTTCGTGATCGAGAAGGGCAAGCTCGGTGACTACGAGAACGCGCTGCTGGTCGCGGAGCGACACGGCGTGCGCGCCCACGTGTCGCTCGACATCTTCCCGCACGTTCTCGCGCGGCCCGTTCTCGAGGAGCTCGACGGCGTCCCGCTTCTGACGTTCACGACGACGCCGTCGAATCCGGCCCAGCTCGTCGTCAAGCGCGCGGTCGATCTCGGGCTCTCGCTCCTCCTCTTCCTCCTGACGCTGCCGATTCAGGCGCTCGCGGCTCTCGCGATCAAGCTGACGTCCCCGGGGCCGAGCTTCTTTCGCCAGGTCCGCTGCGGCCTGAACGGCCGCCACTTCACGCTCGTCAAGTTCCGGACGATGGAGACGAAAGCGGAGGAGCGCCTGCTCGAGATCGCGCATTTAAACGAAATGACCGGGCCGGTGTTCAAGGCCGCGCGCGACCCCAGGCTGACGCCGGTCGGGCGGCTCCTGCGGCGGCTGTCGATCGACGAGCTTCCCCAGCTCTGGAACGTCATCGTCGGCGACATGAGTCTCGTGGGTCCGCGGCCGCCCTTGCCCGAAGAGGTCTCGCGCTACGAGCCGTGGCAGCGCCGGCGGCTGTCGATGAAACCGGGCCTGACCTGTCTGTGGCAGGTTTCGGGAAGGAGCGAGCTCGACTTCGACCGGTGGATGGCGCTCGATCTGAAGTACATCGACACGTGGTCGCC
>Ga0207646_10004160_pt1 | contig 15871 bp, 16 predicted proteins | sample KBSK5502metaG_FD_184343 | JGI IMG/M metagenome (GOLD analysis project Ga0207646, IMG submission 184343) | Corn, switchgrass and miscanthus rhizosphere microbial communities from Kellogg Biological Station, Michigan, USA - KBS K5-50-2 metaG... | ecosystem: Host-associated > Plants > Roots >... | reverse complement strand
TCTGCGGCAATACCGGACGATACTGCTATTTTTCGGCGATCAACGCGAAAACTCGCGCCGGGCCCCCCGAGCCGCCTTCGAGCTTGATCGGCGCGGCAATCAGGAATGCGCCTGATTCCGGCAAATCTTTCAAGTCGGCCAGATTTTCGAGTTGATACACGCCAGCGCCCAGTACGAGATGATGCACGGGAAAGTCAGGCGAGTTACCGGGATCGATGCTCAACGTGTCGCAGCCCAATCCGCTGACTTTGCGCTGCAAAAGGAGCTTCGCGGCTTCCACCGAGAATCCCGGGAAATGCATTTTGCCATTTGCGTCCTGATTGCGATAGCGCGCAACGTCCGGCCAACGCGAAGCCCATCCGCTTCTCAGCAACACGATGGCTCCCGCCGGGATTTTTCCGTGATTCGCCTCCCACGCTTCGATTCGCTTCACGGTAAGCTGATAATCCGGATCACGATCGGACTCGCTTCTCACATCCAGAATTACCGCGGGACCAAAAAACTTTTCCGCGGGAATTCTGTCCACGGTCGCCGTTCCCGGCGGGAAATGCGCCGGCGCATCCATGTGGGTTCCGTAGTGCTCGAGCATCCAGAAGCTGCGCGTGAAGTAGCCGTTTTTTTCCACGGTAGCATTTACTTGCGCCTCAAACGCTTTTGCATCGCCGGGCCACGGCACCAACTTGTCGCTCAGCGCGTAGGTCAGATCAATGACACGAGTTTTACCGGTCGCAATATTCTCCAGCAGTGGTTTTTGCATTGTGCTTTGCGTGACTGAAACGGTTCCCGTAAAGAGAAGAGCGGCTATGGGAAGAGCCGCGCGAATGAACAGCGCCATACATCACCTCGTCGCACACGGCTAGTGGAGGTGCCAACGTGCGAAAAAACTCAGGGTAGCGGTATTCCGGGGGTTGCGACGATCCCCGCCATGCGCAAGATTTCCTGGTATTCCAAATCGGTGATGGGGGAAACAATCAGCCGAACATTTTTGAGAAATTTTACTTTTCGGAGCGCCTTGTTCCCGCGCAATTCCACTAGTGTGACCTGGCGAGGCAGCTTTTCGAAGGCGCGCAGGTCGGCGACCAGATTCTTGCCTTCGGAATCGTGCGGGTCAGGATAAGGATCGCGCGTCACTTCCGCGATTGAATAAAGCGAGCGCTCTGGCGCGGAGTGGTAACAGAGAACGCGATCGCCCTTGCGTACCTGCTTCAGGGCGCGAATCGCGTCGGGTTTCGAGCTGGCCCCATGCCACATTTCCTTGCCCTTCACAAAAAGGGTGTCCCAATGGTAGTGGTGTGGGTCTGCAGTGAAGATCCAGTAGTGGCGAGTAGCTGTCGGAGTGGTCATCGAACGAAAGTTCGGCGGTACTATACACGGCAGGAATAGCAAAGCCAAACAAAATGTGAGGGTTAGGCGAAATTAGCGAAAAAATCCGTATAAGGAAGAGGAGCTCTGCCCGGGAAGGACGGCAACCTGCTTAGTTTCTTTAGGTTACGCCGGCTTCGCCAGGTCGACATAAACTTCGTCGCCTCGGAGTTCGGTGGCGAAGCAACTTAGCCCAGCGTTCGGGTTTTGCACAGCTTTTCCCGTGGCCACGTCGAACTGCCAACCATGCCACGGGCATGTAACAACGCTTCCATCAAGCTGGCCTTCACCCAGTGGACCGCCACGGTGCAGGCACGTGTTGTTGATGGCGTAGAGCGTTCCTGCAACGTTTGCCAGGGCGATCAACTGTCCTCCTACCTGTACTTCTTTGATCGAGCCTGGCGGAATTTCAGACAATTTCGCCGCTTTTTCAAACGCCATGCACTCCTCGAAGGGCCAGATTTCGTTCCACTCGCACAATGGAGTATGCGGGCCGCAGGCGGGGAGTATAACCTCGCGATTTCGTGGCGTAAAGAAACAGCGCAAAGAGCGAACGAAGCCGGGACCAACGATCGTCAAGGCAACTTCGCAACGCGTACGCAATTTCGCCCCGCACGCTTCGCCTCGTAGAGCACTTCGTCCGCCTTTCGCACCAGGGTATCAAAGTCTTTCAAGTCGCCGCTCTCGCTGCCTGCAATTCCAAACGTGGCCGTAACGCTGACGCTCCGCCCAACGAAGGGGAACGTTAGCGCCGAGAACTGTTCGCGAAAACGGTTGACAGCCATGTCTACGTCTTCGGCGCTGACATGAGAAATCACAAGCAGAAATTCATCGCCACCGAAACGCCCACACATATCCGAATCCCGTGTACCTTTTTTCAGGGTATCCGCAAATGTCCGTAAGACGATGTCTCCCGCCTCATGCCCGAATGAATCGTTGATCTCCTTGAACGAATCGAGGTCTCCCAACACAACCCATAGGGGAAACCCGTGGCGCGAAGCGCCCTTCAACTGCTTGCTGGTCCATTCTTCAATCGCGCGGCGGTTCGGAAGTCCCGTGAGCGAATCAGTCCTCGCCGCTTCTTCCAGCTCCGCACTCTCCCGTTCCAATTGGCGATGCAAGACGATGATGCGACGGCCAACACCGATGCGCGCGAGCATTTCGTTGGAGTCGAACGGCTTCACCAAATAATCGTCCGCGCCTGCTTCGAGTCCTTTTACGACTCCGTCTTTCTCCGTGTTGCTGGTCATCAAAATCACGTAAGTGTAGGCAGAAGTTTTGTCGGCTCGAATGTGCTGGCACAATTCCAGGCCAGAGAAATCCGGCATGATCCAGTCTGTGATCACGATGTCCGGCGAGTTCTGATGGTAAGTCTTGAGCGCTTCGCTGCCGCTGCATGAAAACGAAAGCGAGTAGACGCCACCAGACAGGATCTGCTCGATGAGCTTGCGCTAGACAGGCGAATCGTCCACGACCAGAATTTCGTATTTGCGCGCAGGATCGTTCATAGGGAGTGTTAAGCGGTGGTCTTCCTGCGCTCGGTTTTTCAGCAGGGGCATGGGAGGAACCGCGATTTTCTTGACTGCTGACAAGTATGGAGGACAGACGGGAAATTGCGCGGATGGGTGTCGAAGTGGTTATTCAAGCATCTTGCGGGAAGCGATGAGGAGCGGTGGCCGGAAGAAACCCAGCTCCTAGACAGATCTGCCGCAAGCGCCGCAGAAATGCGCACCAGTGGGTCCCAGCGTGCCGCATTGCGAACAGAAGTGCCCTGCGCTCACAGGCACATAACGCACATAATGTGGCCGGTCGGAAGCGATCGCCCAGATAAACGCCGCGACCCATCCGATCAGGGTCCAGCCAAGAAAAAGATTCAGAAGAAAAATACCTGTGGCGTCGGCTTTGTCTCTGCCGAGAATTGCCGGCAGAAAGTAAAGAAGCATCAGAAAAAGAACCGATATCATGCCGCACCTCAATCTTCGTCAGGTGGTGGTTCCAGGAAGACGTTTGTGCTCTCATTCTCAAGTACGTAATCGGGAGCCAAATAGTTCCGAGGGCGGTTTAGGTCCAGGCTTAGCAAACCTGCACCACGTTTTTCCTGATTACGCCAGACGGCGCGGCGAAAAAATACAAAGAGACCAAGGACGATGCAGATAATTCCGGCGAAAGACTCAGCACTTGAAGGATGAAAGTCGAGTCCATCCACCGGAGCGAGTGAGCGAGAAACCAGAACGCGCCAATTAAGGCGGCGCCGACCAATAGAAGCCTCTTCCCGAGTCGCGGATCGTCGGGAAAGTTTTCGGCGACCCATGCGATGCCGCGACCCAAATGAACTAGAATCTCGGCGCTGAACATGTCAGATCAACGGCCCTGCGACCGCTACGCTCCTTGCACCTTTACGAGGAGGTCCGCGAATTTTTGCTTGCGTTCGGCCTGGTCTTGGCCGGATTCGGCTTCGGCAAGCTGCGTGATGTTCATCGAGCAAAACTTCGGTCCGCACATGGAGCAGAATTTCGCTTCCTTGTAGAAATCGTCGGGGAGCGACTCGTCGTGCATGGCGCGAGCGGTTTCGGGATCGAGTGAAAGCTCAAATTGTTTGTTCCAATCGAAGAGGAATCGCGCATAGCTTAGCGCGTCATCACGGTCGCGGGCGCCGGGGCGGTGGCGAGCAACGTCGGCGGCGTGCGCGGCAATCTTGTATGCGATCACGCCCTGTTTCACGTCTTCGGGATTCGGCAGGCCGAGATGCTCTTTCGGCGTGACGTAGCAAAGCATCGACGCGCCATGCCAGCCGATCATCGCGGCTCCAATCGCGCTGGTGATGTGGTCGTACCCGGGAGCGATGTCGGTAACAAGCGGGCCGAGGGTGTAGAACGGCGCTTCGTAGCACCACTCCATTTCCTTGTCGACCTGCTCCTTAATTTTGTCCATGGGAACGTGGCCGGGGCCTTCAATCATGACTTGGATATCGTGCTCCCAGGCTTTTTTTGTCAGTTCGCCAAGGACTTTCAGTTCAGCGAATTGCGCTTCGTCGCTCGCGTCGGCAATCGAACCCGGCCGCAGTCCATCCCCAAGTGAAAAACTCACATCGTGCTTCTTGAAAATCTTGCAGATTTCGTCGAACCGCTCGTAGAGGAAATTCTGCTGTTTGTGATGCTCCATCCAATGGGCCATCAGGGAGCCGCCGCGGCTGACAATGCCGGTGATGCGTTTGCGGACGAGCGGCACGTGCTGGCGCAGAACGCCGGCGTGGATGGTCATATAGTCCACGCCTTGTTCGGCTTGCTCTTCGATGACCTCGAGCATTAAATCCATGGTCAAGTCTTCGGGACGGCGCACGCGGGAAATGGCTTCGTAAACAGGGACGGTGCCCACAGGAACGGGAGAGGCGTCAATGATGGCCTTGCGAATTTTGGGAATTTCGCCGCCGGTGGAAAGATCCATCACCGTGTCGGCTCCGTAGTGCACGGAATGGTGGAGCTTTTTTAGTTCTTCGTCGATGTTGGAGGTGGTCGCGGAGTTTCCAATGTTCGCGTTGATCTTGCACTTGAACGCAATGCCGATGCCCATCGGTTCGAGGTTGCGGTGGTGGATGTTGGCGGGGATGATGGCGCGGCCACGGGCGATTTCGCTGCGCACGAGTTCGGGTTCGATTTTTTCGCGCTTGGCCACAAAGGTCATCTCTTCGGTGATGACACCTTTGCGGGCCAGATGCATTTGCGACATGTTTTTATTGCCATTGGCCGCGGCAGATTCCGTTTGTCGTTTTTCGATCCAGCTATCACGCAATGCCATAGAGCCCCCAGTGAGCGCAGCCAATGCGGACGAGTAGTAGCGGCCAAACGTCCTTGCTACGCGTGAAAACAAAGTATGGCATCGGGGTAGGCTGACGGCAACCGAGGGAAAGAGAAAAGGATCGGCGCTCGAAAACCGGCAGTGGAGAGGTAAAGCGTGGTCCCGGAACAATGGGGAAATGGGATGTGAATGGGTGTTTGCCGATTTAAGCGGAGCGGTTCGAACGCGAGGAGTCGAAAAGAACTCAGCTAGCGAAACGTGAGCACGCTAGGGTAAGGAAATCGTAGAAAAACCTGCGCGCAGGTGTCTCACTCGCGAGATCAGCGGGGAGTGTTTTTAGTGGAGCGTTGTACGTTGACGGTTGCTTTTGTAGATCCGTCAGGCACGATTTCGAAGATTTGGGCGTTTTCGCGGAATGGATTCAAGACAGCGGGATTAGCCCATTCCAGATCCCAGCCGTCATCGATCGCCATTAGGCGGTATTTGCCGGGAAGAATTTCCCTGAGGGCAAACGTTCCATCGCTGTCGCTCTGATCCATTCGGGAATCGTCCTCGATGTTTTCGCCGGATTCCGGAACTAACAGAACCATTGCGCCTACTTTGGGTTTTCCATCGAGTTGCGCCGTGCCCGTCAGCTGGCCGACTCCACGTGCCAAAGTAATGGTGAGTTGAGCTTCATGAATGCCATCGAGCGTAACTTGGCGTCCGTGGACTTTTGCGCCGGATGCGGCGACTTGTTGCACGTATTGAGCGCCTTGCGGAAAGGCAATATACGGTTTGTAAGTACCAGCCTGCACGGACGCGAAAGAAAACGTGCCATCCTTTCGGAGCTTCGTGGAGGCAGTTCGATTGTCTTCGCCTGTAATCGTCAATTCTGCTTCTTGCATATCTGCATTGCCTGACTGCTGGACACGCCCAGAGACATTGGCTGAAGCCACCGTTGACGCAGCCACATCCAGCGTATTGTCGCCGGAGACATTCGCACTGAACATGCGGGGGGCCTCCTGTGGGTTCGCGCCTTGGCTGATCGTGAAGGTGATCTCACCGGGGGGAAGACCGGCAATTTCGTATTCACCCGGTGAAATCGGGCCTGAAACTGCAGGAAAGCCCGCAGCGAGCGAACCAAAGATTTCTTGGTTAGCACCAACACCGAAATTATTCGAATCCTTCTCGTCGACCGGCAGATTCGTGAGGATAACGTGAACGGATGGGACAGCTTGCAGCTGAATGTTTGCTTCCTCACGACTGCCGGCAGTTACGTTCAATTCAGTTGCGGAGCGCTCATTGAGCACGCCCGGGTAGAAAGTCACCGGATAGACGACGTCCAGAGTAGGATTAAGTTTCACCTTAATTCTTTGGAAAGAAGACCCGCTCTGCATCGATTCGTTTCGCCATGTGAGTCCGGGTTGCGCATACCAGGGCTGTGCTTGAACCGCCACGTAGTATTTGCCCGCAAGCAGGTGAGCGAAACGGTACTCTCCCAAGTCATCCGTTTGGGTTTGCAACTGGACACCACGCGCTCGCATACCTCTGGCATTGGAACTCGCGAACAGTAGAACAGAAGCATGGCGAACGGCATCGCCGTGATCGTCCGTTATTCGGCCCTGGATGACAGCCTGAGGATGCAAGCGAAACACCAGGTGCTCGGAGTCGAGGCCAGCGCCAACGACAATTCCAGTGAAGAATGCTCCATGCTGATCGTATCCCTCTTGAACGTAGCCTTGTGCTTGCCCGTAGAGGCGATACTTTCCAGTTTCCAATGCTGCGAATCGAAATCGTCCGTCTTCACCGGCGATGATTTTCATTTCCGCATTTTTAGCAAAAGTCCATAGTTCCGCGCGCGGCACGGGAGCGCCTGTGACAGCGTCAACGACGACGCCGGCGATTGTATAAGCGGCTGGAGCCTGCGGCACGTTTGCCCACGCGGGAAATAATATCAACGCAAAAATCAATACCGTCATTGTTGCGACTCCGCTGACTGCTGGATCATTACGCGGACGCTGGCGTTGTCCCCGGGCTGTAAAGAAACCACCTTTGCGTGTTTCAAATATCGTTCGACGGCGATCGGATTGCGGAATTCCAATTCCGAAACGTCGTTCACCGCGAATACCTGGTAAATTCCCGGTGCGAGGTTCGACCCGGAAATTGAAGTCGTCCCGTTGTAAATTTGCGCCAATAGCGATCGCTGCGAATATTCCTGCGAATAAATCACCGCGCCAGCAGCCATGCCATTTTCCAAGGCGATGGTCAGTTGCGGGCTGTCATTGCGCAAGATGACTTCGATCGGAGGAGGCGCTGATCCTGGAGCAATCGTCAGGTCATCCTTCAGCAAGTCGACGCCGCCGCATCGCAACGAGGCAACATACCCGGCTCCAATTGGTGTTGCCTCGACTGAGTAGGTTCCAGGAGCAAGGCCTCCGATTCTCACTGGCGCTCTTGAGACGTCCGGCGATGGGGGCACGCTGATCGCCAGAGCGTATTGGGGAAACTCTTTCGGGATCATGCGGACAACGACCTGATGGAAATTGTTTGGGCTTGCATTGTCCTGCACTTCGTCGCGCAGCTGAACGGCTGCGGAAGCTCCGGCACCCAGGCTAAGAACCAAACCGCTCAAATCGGACATGAATCGGCAGCATCGCGGTTAACGCCTGCAAATCAGAAACTTGCGCGTCACTTCCGCGCTTGAAGGAGGTTGCGGTGAGCATGTAGGAGCCGGGAGGAACACCCTTGATTTGAAATCGTCCTGTCTTGGGATCGAGGCGCAGGTTTCTCATTACCGCGTCTCCTGACGAACTTACAAACGTTATTTGAAATGGGTCCTCCGGCTTGGTACCGCGCACTATCCCAGCGACTTCAAACAGATGTTGACGGCCGAACATGTGGGAGATGCGAAGCTGCGTGCCGGGACGAACTTGAAGAACGGTCGCGGCAGCAACGTCCGACGAGCCCGGATAGAACTGCAAGCCGTAGCCCTCCGCGCCCTGCTTCTTCGACCCAAAGTCATTCAGAGTTCTCCTACGGCCGTCGACAGGCACAAAAGCAAGGTAGTAGTTGCCCGGGAGCAGTTCGGCAAGACGAAAATTTCCTTCGTCATCAGTCCTGGCCTCGGTTGCAACCTGGAGTTGCCTGCGGCCGTCGAGGACTTGCCAGCGCTGAGCGCGGACTGAGATCTCATCCATAGGTTCACCGTTCTCGTTCTTTACCTGGCCGAAGATGATTCCTTCCGGTGTGAGCTTTACGATTGCGTCGCCCTCGAAAGGCACAGGGGTCATTGAAAGCATCCCGAGGTTCGAGTGGCCGAGTTCCCGATCATTGAAAAATCCGGGCTTTCTCACAGCTAGCGCGACCTGGCCGCGTGGCAAGTTTGCAAAGACGAATGATCCGTCGGATTGGGTGAATAGCGATTCCTGGTCAGATAGCTGTACGAGCGCCCCGCTGACGGGTTCACCCGTGGCGGCATTGATCACTTTCCCGCGAAGATCAAAACGCTCGGAAGTGGTTTGCCAGGCTGCGGAGGGGGTGAGTGACAGGCCGAGAGCGAAGAACGTATTCAGAAGGACGGGGACGTGAAGTCTGCGCAGCATGAATTTTTCCCAGGTCGTAACTTCGGAGTTACCGTACCACTTGACGGTTATTTACTCAAGAAATCAAGAAGAGCTAACAGCGGAAGGCGTAGAAAAAAATCTCATGTCGTATGTCCCAGCGAACTTGGGGCGCAGCGTGCTGCGCCGGGGCAAGAGATTCGAGAGATTCGTAGCAGTGGAATCAATTGTTTTTTTCGGCCATGAGGAAACGATCGGTGATCAGGCGGAGTCCGAGGCGGACGAAGACTTCAGGAGAATGTCCAAGTCGTCGGGATGAACAAAACTCGCTTTCATACTCTGAGATCGAATTGCGAGAGGGAATAAATGCTCAGGGCGCGAGTGAGAAATTCACCATGATTGTGGTATCGACTTCGATGGGCTCTCCATTGAGCAGAGTTGGACGATAGCGCCATTGGCTGACGGATTCGACGGCAGAACGAGCAAGGTCTGGATCAGCCTGGCTGTTCATGACGCGAAGGGACAACGGCTTGCCGTCGATTCGAATGACGGCATGAAGAATCACGGTGCCCTGCGTGCCGGCGGTCCTGGCGGCATCGGGATAAACCGGCATTACCTTGTTGAGAAGTTTTGTAGCTTGGATTTCTCCGCCGAGGCGCATTCGAGACGGTTTTCCGGCGGTTTCGGGCAGAGGCTTGGATGTTCCCGCTGGAACAACATCCACTTCTTCCATAACCGCAGCGACTTCCAGCGTGAGGTTTTGCGAGAGATCGCGGCCGGACTCCAGCGTGACCGGTTGCGCCCGATAAGGTTCGAAACCGCGCTTCACGACTTTCATTTCATACTCACCGGCGGGCAAGGATTTGAAACTGTAATTTCCGTTTTCGTCTGACGCGGTCATGACGATGGTGTTCGATTTGTGGCTGTTCAAGATGACTGTTGCATTCTTTACGCCTGAACCGCTGGGATCCTGAATTGTTCCCGCCAAGGTGCCTGAGAGTTTTTGCGCAGGAAGCCGTAAAGCCGCAAGCGGGAGCAGGAGGCATAGAGCGAAGAATGCCGTGAACAGACCGGTTCTGCGCGATACCTGGGTGCGTTTGATCGATGGATTAAGCATAGCGGTAAATCTCCTTTCGAGAGTGGTCGGCAGCGCGATGCACAGCGCCGCAGACCAACTGCGTGCAGAGTTTTCCAGGGTCCTTGCGAGATCGAGTAGTAAGTTGGCGTATTCAAAGGGTTCGACGCCGGAATTCAGAACCGAGTCGTCGCAGGCGCGTTCACTTTCGTGCCGCAAGCGTCGCGCCGCTGTGCCAACCAGGGGATGAAACCAATAAATGCTGCGCGCTAGTTCCGCGCAGATCTGCAAACACCAGTCGTGACGAGCGATATGCGCGAACTCGTGATGCAGCACCATGCGCAGCCGACTCTTAGGCCATTCCGAGGCGTTTGAAGGAAGGATCACCAGCGGTCGGAAAATTCCCCAAGTGAGCGGCATAGCGAGCGGATGGGCGCACTGGAGAACCTTTATGGGGCGCGCGATGCTCAGCGAGCGGGAAATTTCTGACAGAAAAAAAAGCCGCTGGCTTTCCGGAAGCGGTTTGGCGCGCCTAGATGCCCACGCAAGACGAGCGAGACCGACTGCGAATCTCAACAGAAAAACAAAGACGCCAGCCAGCCAGACGAGCAGGAGGATGTCGGCCAGCCTGCCGAACAGTCCGAAAAAGGGCGAAGCCGTACTTGCGTTAACAATCATCGCCGGCAAAGACCCGGAGCCGGACCTCGGAGCCGCTGAAGTTACTGGGCTCCAAAGCGCAGCCGCTGCACCACCGAGCGCGGCCGAATGCCATGTGGGAAGAAGAAAAGTAAACACAGGAAGTGCGAGCGCACTAAGAATGACCGCTGCCCAGACCCGGTGGCGAAGTGCAGCGGACCGGTTGCGCAGAAAGAGTGTGATGATCCAGGCCGCGACGAGGAGAACGGTGCCCTTTACAGAGCAGGCGATAAGAAGAGTAAGTGCTGGATGCGAGTTGTTGAGAAAGCTCATGGTCAGAACGTCCTTTCGTTCTTTCTGAGGTCTTTCTTCTTCAGGTCGATTTTCGCGCCTTTGTTGCGGCTGTTCGGCGGAGCGCCTTTCTGGCTTAGGCCGGCTTTGGGGATCAGTCGAGCAAGGCGATCCAATTCCTCCGAGGTGATTTGCGAGACCTCTCCTCCGAGCAATGCCGCGACCACGTTTTCAATTGAACCCTCAAAAAATGTTTCCACAAGATGCCGCAAGGCCGACCGCCGTGCCACGTCACGGGGGATTGCAGGAAAATAGACATATCTGAGGCCGTGATCTTCATGGCGGAGATGCCCTTTTTCTTCGAGGACGCGGAGCTGGGCGCGAACCGTTGAATAGTTGAGCTGATCGGGGAGCGCCGCGAGAACCTGTCCCACAGTGGCGCGCTCGAGCTTGTAGAGGACATCCATGATCTGGCGTTCGCGGCGGGCGAGAGGTTTCGGTTTTGGGTTTTTCATGAGTCCTTTTCGCGCCTGATGCTAGTTATCTAGCATCGGTGCTAGATAAATAGCACTTGGAATGGAGGGCCGTCAAGCCAAATCGTGCGCACCGGATCTGGCCACCACTAACGCGAGACGATCATGAAAAGTGTCCAGCGCGTGCGGGAGATCCTGCGTCTATCTATGGGGCAGATTCTAGGCTGAGGCCGAGACGGACGATGATTTCAGGAGAATGTCCAAATCGTCGGGATGGATGGAGCAAACAAGAGCGTCTTCGCGCTCGATTTGGCCGGAGCGAATCAGTTGCACTAGCGTTTCTTCGAGCGTAAAGGAACCTTTTTTCTTGGTCAGCGGAATTTCCTGGTGAAGATGCTGCAGCGCGTTTTTTCGCACGTGGTGGCGCGCACCATAACCAATCATCAAAAGTTCCGCGGCAGGAATGCGGCCTCCGCCTTTTCTTGGGAGCAGGATTTGTGTATGGACGGCGGCGAGAGCCATCGCCAACTCCTGGCGAATGGAGTTCTGACGTTCCAACGGAAACGAATCCGAGATGCGAGAGATGGTTGACGCAACATCCACGGTGTGCAGCGTTGAGAATACCAAGTGCCCTGTCTCCGCGGCTGCCACGGCGATGCGCATCGTTTCCGGATCGCGCATTTCGCCTACGACGATGATATCCGGCGCCTGGCGCAAAGCGGCGCGAAGCGCGGTGGGAAAATCAGGAGCGTCAGTGCCGATTTCCACTTGTTCGATGACGCTTCGCACGTGCTGGTGTTCGTATTCAATGGGATCTTCGATGATGACGATGTGGCGCGCTTCGCGATGATTGATTTCGTTGATAAGCGCAGCCATGGTGGTGGACTTTCCGGAGCCGGCGGCGCCTCCGAGGAGCACCAGACCGCGCGGAACTCGTGCAAGGTTTTCTACAGTCGAAGGAAGGTGGAGTTCGCGCAGTGACGGAACCCTTGAGGGCAGAGCGCGAATCGCAGCCGCGGCACGGGAACGTTCGCGATGCAGGTTGATGCGAAAACGTCCCAGGCCCTGGAGGCGATAAGAAGAGTCGGCGATCGCCGCTTCTCGAAAGCGGCGCAACGCGTGCGCGGAAAGCGCAGGAAGTACGGACGCTTCGATTTCGGCGCCATCCAAAACGCCAGCCTCGATTTTCCTGACTTCTCCATCGACGCGAATACAGGGAGGCGCGCCTTCGACAAGAAGCAGGTCGCTGCCATGCCGGTTCACAAGAGCCGCGAGCCAATGATCGAGGCGATCGGTGAGTCCGGCATCATCCGCGCCAGACGCTTCCTGGTTATTCAGCTCCCGGGCGACAGTATCCAGATTGTAAGAATCATCCATAACAGCACCATAAGGGGACGGGTGGAGTGTGCCGCAAAAGAGCGAGGGCCGTCCATAAAAAGATATTCCGCAAGACCCGTGCCCCAAAAGGCACAGCCGCTGGGTGCCGAAACACCTCGCGGCTGGCTACACTTCACTGTCTGAAGGGGAGATGCGTTTTAGCGGCGGAACGTTTCGTTAGCGACGGAACCCCCGATGTCCGAAGCCGTGCCCGAAACCATAGTAACCACCATAGAAGCCAAATGAAGGTCCCCAGTAACCATAGTACGGACCGCAGCCCCAATAAGGCCCGCAGGCCGCGTAGTAGGGTGGATAGGCAACGGGATAGGCATCCCCGCGACGGCGGAGCGACGGCGATGAGTTGTAGTCATTCGGGCCCACCGGCTGAAACGCCTGGCGGCCGTTTTCCGTGGAGACGGTGAGCGGCTCTTTCAGCCGGAAGCTCAATCGCGCTTCCGGACCGAGGACCGTGGGCTTGCCACGTGTCAGCAGGACCATAGCAATGCCTGCTGCGGCGCCAGCGCCTGCTCCGATGCCTGCTCCCGCGCCGCCATCGGCAGCCGCACCGATGATGGTGCCTACGCCAGTGGTTGTGGCGATTCCGGCAGCGTCAGTGCCATGAGAGGTGCCAGCCGAGCCGTTCCACAATTCGGTTACAACAGGAAGCTGCTGGCCATCGACCACGGTTATGTCGGTCAATTCGAGACCGAGTTGCGAGACGCCCTTAACGCGGCCGGCCTTCTTCGCGTTTGTGACGGTACCGACGAGGGTTTCGCCGCGGCGCGCCACGACCCAACCGTTTATCATGATCGGCTGGTCCAGAGTGGCCGTGAATGTGTCTCCTGCGTGGCTGTGATCGCTTGAGAGCGGCTCATTCAAACGCACGAAGAGTACTTTGCCAGCGGGAATTGTGATGGTGTCTGGAACAGTGGCAGTAGCGCGGGCCGGCGGATATGGCCGCCTATTGGAGGAAGGTGTCCGTTGCTGCGGAGCGGCTTCGTCAGGATCTTGAGCGTCCTCAGCGTACGGATTGTTTTGCATAATGGTGTCTTTCGAGATGACGCGGCGCTGGTCTGACTGCGGTTGCGCGGGCTCCTGTTGCGTGTTGGTCTGAGTTTGCTGCTGTGAGGAATCGGACCAGCCCTGTGCAACGGCGCGGGGAGATGAGAACAGCGTCATTGCTGCGGCTGCCAGAAATAATGCAAACCAATTGAAAATGCTTGAAAAACTAATTTCTGATGCCTTGCGAAATGCCAAACTGCCCAGCTGTTTAGCCATATTGCTCCCTGGTCCCGGAGCTCCAGATCCGGCGAATATCCGCTTGTAAACACTTAAATTGGATGGAAGTTGCGGGCCGTAGGATGCCCTGGTTAAGCGGCAGGCGGCTGCGCCAGGTGCAGACGGGCGATGACATCGGCGGCGAGTTCGTCGGGCGTGCGCGAAACATCGAGCACTAACGCGTCTTGAGGTTCCTGCAAATCGGCGAATTGTCCCGCGAGGATGGATTCTCCGGCGAAATGACCGTGCCGGCGTTCGATGTGGCGGCGCATTTCTTCATACGATCCGCGCAAATAGACGATTTGCATTTCGAGTCCAGCGGAAAGCTGGTCGCGGTAACTCTGTTTGAGCGCCGAACATGCCAGCACAACATTCTTTCCTGCGGCACTGAGGCGCACGAGTTCGGTGTGAATTCTTTCGAGCCAGGGCAACCGGTCGGCATCGATAAGGGGGATGCCGTGTTTCATTTTTTCGATATTCGCCTGGGGATGGAAATCATCCGCGTCAAGGAAAGTCCAACCAAGCTGCGCGGCAAGCAATCTGCCGACCGTGGTTTTTCCGGCTCCGGTTGTGCCCATCAGCAGAATGACCATGGCGATTGAGGCGGGCGGCTTTGCGGTCAAGAACGGCGCAGCGTGAGCAAGGAAATTTCCGGTGGTACACCGAGACGGACCGGGGCACCGACAGTGCCCAGTCCGCGATTTACGTAGATCGCCGCATGCGGGCCCTGCAACGTCGCAGCGTGCAAAAATTTCTGCGATGCGACGGTCTTCGCCGGAGTGAAGAGCGGACGGATGTAGAGCCCGGCCACATAGTCGGTGATAAAACGCGCGGGACTGAGGCGGTGGTCGAGAATTTCGACTTGAATCTGACCACCGTGTGTATGACCGGCAAGCGAAAGCTCGACGCCCAATTCGGCGGCGCGATTGAACGAGTTCGGATTGTGCGAAAGAAGGATGTTGGGAACATCGTTGCGGATCAGTGGCTCCACGCCGGAAAGCGTGGAAATTCTGCGACCGGCGGGATTGCGTTCGCGCTGATAATCGACACCGATTAAATTGAATTTTGCGCCGCGGAACGAAATCAATGCATTCTCGTGTCGTAAGAGTCTCATACCGAACTGAGTAAACAGTTCCTGCGCGCGGTCTTCTGCTTGCGCATAAATCTCATGATTGCCGTTGCAGCCGTAGATGCCGAGAGGAGCCGACAAACGGCGGATTTCTTCGATGCACTCGTCGAGAGGGTCGTCCCCTCCGGTGATGAAATCGCCGGTGACGACCGCCAGATCGGCGCCGAGGTCATTCGCCATATCGATCGCGCGCCGAACCTGCGAACGCGGCATATACCCGCTCATGTGAATGTCGCTGATCTGCGCGATCTTCATGCCGTCGAGCGCCGCGGGCAAATTCGAAATCGGGATTTCGACGCGATGAACCTGATAGTTCAGGCGTTCGGCGGCGAATCCGTACATCGCTCCAAGGAATGGTACAGCGCCGGCAGCGGCAGTCGCGGTTTTGAAAAAGTAACGCCGCCCGGGATCGACGGGCCGTTCGTCGTCTCCAGCCTTTGCGGCGGGCTGATTGCGCGCTCTGAACAATCGCCAGGCACGTTCCAGCACATGAACGCACTTCACCGCGAGGAAGGCGAACAGCGCGCTGAAAAACCAGAGGCCTGCCAGTACATTCAAAAAGGTCCCGCGCGGAATCAGATTGCCGCGTCCATTGTGGAGCGAGTCAGCCAAGCTCAGGATGATAAGGAGCAATCCGACAAGGTACAGCAAGCGGATTCCGGCACGTATGGGCCTGCTTCCCCACCGGCCGCTCCATCGCCAAAGCGCGCGATACCAGAAGCGCTGGGACAGGTAGAGCACCAGCAGCAGGCACAACACAATAGAGGTACGCAGAACGAACCAGGAAACGAGCACTAGCCGTGGGCCTCCAACGAACACTACCAGCTTACCATGCGCCAGCCCCGGCCAATTTGGGCGTGCGCTATATCGTTATCGCCAGTAAGATGCTTCGGCGGCGGAACCGGCCAACCTG
>Ga0207646_10004159_pt1 | contig 15871 bp, 15 predicted proteins | sample KBSK5502metaG_FD_184343 | JGI IMG/M metagenome (GOLD analysis project Ga0207646, IMG submission 184343) | Corn, switchgrass and miscanthus rhizosphere microbial communities from Kellogg Biological Station, Michigan, USA - KBS K5-50-2 metaG... | ecosystem: Host-associated > Plants > Roots >... | reverse complement strand
CACTGTCTCGCGCCGTCCGTTGCTGCTCGGAACGTATGCCGCTCTGGTTTTCGCTTTCATCTATTTGCCGATAGTCGTGCTAGTCGCGTACTCGTTCAATCGCGACGGTGTCGGCGGCTTTCCTCCTCGCCATTTCACTTTCGATTGGTATCGGCAACTCTTCGCCGATTCCGCCATCTGGGATTCGGTCGTCAACAGCCTCATCGTCGCCGCAGGAGCTGTCGTTCTCTCGCTCACGCTTGGTCTGCTCGCAGCGCTCGCGCTTGATCGTGCCGACTTTCCCTGCAAATCTCTCTTCCGCCGGCTGGTGCTCCTCCCGCTGATTCTTCCCGGCATCATCACCGGACTTTCCATGTTGATGTTCGCCGTCATCGCTGGCTTCCAGCGCAGCCTGACACTCGTTTTTTTCGGCCACGGTACGGCCCTCATCTCCGTCGCGACCACGGAGCTCTTCGCAGGTCTTCAGAAAATGGATCGTCGTCAGGAAGAGGCTTCGCTCGATCTGGGCGCAACTCCGTGGCGTACCTTCTGGCTGGTCACCCTTCCCAACCTCAAGCTCTCTCTAATCGCCGCGGGCCTGTTGATCTTTACGCTCTCCCTGGACGAAATCGCCGTCACTTTCTTTCTTATTGGCAGTGAGAGCACGCTGCCTCTGGAGATTTGGGGCCGTCTCCGCCGCGGCATCACTCCCGAAATCAACGCGATCTCGACTCTCATCCTCGTCGTCTCCATCATCCTTATTGCTATCTGGTACCATCTTCGCACTCGCAATGAGCACGATTAGTTCAGCGACTTGGGCTTGAAGCCGAGCAAGTGTGAGCCGCACGACACCTGCGCCGGCCCGCAGTTCCAAAATTTTCGAGGAACAGTCCGCATGCACAATTCCCGGCGCATCATTTCCATTCTTTTCCTTGCGGTACTTTTCACGGTCGCAATACCTCTGGCCTTCCGTGCTGCGCCCGCACCAGATACGCTGCTCATCATCAACGCTCAACTGGCCGACGGCATGGGCGCTCCTCTGATCAACGGCGCGCTACGCATCCGCGGCAATCGCATCATGTCGGTCGGAAAACTTTCTCCCGCTCCGGACGAACGTGTGATGGACGCACGCGGCCTGGTACTCGCTCCCGGATTTATCGATGTTCACAACCACTCGCTCGACGGGCTCGACTCCGACCCACTTGCCGAAACACAAATTGCCCAAGGCATCACCACCGCCGTCGAGGGCCCTGATGGCGAATCTCCCTGGCCCGTCAAAGATTGGATCGAAACGCGCAAGCAGCATCCCGCCGCGCTCAATCTTGCGATCTTCGCAGGACACGCCACGATTCGCAGCCAGGTCATGGGCAAGGATTTCAAGCGCGTCGCCACGCCGGCCGAAATTGAAAAAATGGTGCAGCTCACCTGGCAAGCTATGAACGAAGGCGCCATTGGCCTTTCAAGCGGTCTTGAATACGAAGTCGGCAGTTACAGCAACACCGCTGAACTCATCGCGATAGCGCGCAGCGCTGCCGAACACGGCGGAATCTACAGCACGCACATCCGAGACGAAGCGGACAAAGCCTTTGACGCGCTTCTTGAAGAAATCGAAATTGCCGAACAAGCGCACATTCCCGTCGACCACTCGCACATTAAACTCGGCACGGTCGCCGTTTGGGGCAAAGCTTCAGAATACATTCGCGTGATTGAAGAAGCCCGCAACCGCGGCGTCGATTTTCTGGCTGACTGCTATCCCTACGAAGCTTGGCACTCCAACATCAAAGTCATCGTTCCTGACAAGCATTACGAAAATCCCAAGAGCGTCGAAAAAGCTATCGCCGATCTCGGCGGCGCCGATCGCCTCACCATCACGGAATTCAAGCCGCGTTCCTCCTACCTCGGCCACTCGCTCGCGGAAATCGCGAAATCCAATAAACTTTCGCCCGTCGAGATGTATATCCGCATCATTCGCGAAGGCGATGCCGCCAACACCGAAGCCCAAGTGATCGGCCACTCTATGATCGAAAGTGATGTCAAAGCGTTTTATCAGCAGCCATGGGTGATGGTTGCAAGTGATGGCGGCATCGGCGCTGCGCATCCTCGCGGGGCGGGAACATTTCCCCGCGTGCTTGGCCGCTTCGTCCATGAAAAACACTGGCTCACTTTACCGGACGCTATCCGCAAAATGACTTCACTCCCCGCGCAGCGCCTCGGCTGGAAAGATCGCGGGGTTCTTCGCGAGGGCGCCTATGCGGACCTGGTCCTCTTCGATCCCGCTACGGTAATCGACCACGCTACGTTCACAAAACCGCAGGAGCTTCCCGTCGGCATCGAAAAAGTTTTCGTCAACGGCGTTCTTGTCTGGAATGATGCAAAGTCCACCGGCGCAACTCCTGGCCTCATCATCACTCGCTAAGACCTACCGGTATTCCCGTACGATGGCCGCTCGGTCCTTGGCACGCCTCACGCCCCTTTTGCCGCTTTTCTACCGGGCCTGAAATTCGCCACCGGCGGACCCTCCGGCAAGAAAAACCATCTCCTCTTCACCGCTGGAATCGCCGACGAAGGCCATGGTCCGTTCGGCTTCATTCGACCCGGCGAGGGAGGCGAAGACCACCGCAACGGCGACGAATAGCCTCGCTCGATTCCTTACCCGTGCCGGGCTGCGCCTTGTTGATTAAAAGCGGGTGAAGGCACATGTGCTGGTGGCGTTTCTCGGTTACGCGCTGCAGGTGACGCTCAAGCATCTGCTGACGGAGTAGCTCAGAGTATTCGCCGGCGCAAGCGCTGAAACGGCTGGCAGAGATTCGTAGTGTCGACATCGTGCTGCCAACGGTCGAAGGGCGCGAGATCGGGCTGCGACGCATCGCCAAACTCGATGAAGAGCAGCAAAGAATTCTTCAGCAGCTGCAACTCCAACTACCGGAACGTCTGGAGCCGATTCAGATTCAAAAATGTAGTGCAGACTCGGCCATAGCCTGAACTGATTGCAAAGGACTTAACTCTCTTTTGGCCCTCTCAGTGACGAACTTGGGCTAGGTTATGGCCCGGGTCGATTCTTCCTGCCCAAATGACATTCCGTCTGGTTGAGGTTTTTAACGCAGTGTCGCTGGCTTCATGGCTACGCTTTCAAATTTTTCTCCCCATCGGATTCGTCCCGTCATTTGCATGACTGCGAACAACGTCAGGATCGCGCCGATGGTCACCGCCAAGCCCGTGAATCCTTCGAAGAAAAATGCATAAGAAAACAGAACAAGATAGATCAGTTGCGCGAGCCCTGCGTCTACCAAGGCAAATCGACCATTTACCACCAGCCGAAGATAGCTCACCACCAGCAAAATCGAAACTGCGGAGGAAATTGCAAATGCCGCATGGATCGATACGTGATCGCACAAATACGCGAGTAGGAGATGGAACGCAAAGAACGCGCACGCCAGGAAGAAATAATTCATCGGATGCAGATCAAGTCCGCGCAGCGTGGAAAGTATGAACACCAGAAAGAAAAAGAAGAAGAGCGATACCGGCGCAAAGTACGAAATCCGACCAGCCAGGGGCCCGGGCTGCAATTTCTGCGGCATCTTCAGCGCAACGTTGAATCCGGAAACGAGGTTCTGGTAATCCCACTTCAATTCCCAGCCTTGCGGGGTCTCCCGTTTTTCCGTGGGAGATAGCGAATTCTCCGGAAAATCAAATCCACTGAAATCCGTTTTTATCAGGAAATGAAAATCTTTCGCACGAGAAACTTCATCGCCGTTTGAAAATTTGTAGTTCCAATTGTCCTGCCCCTGCGAACGGTATGCCGCCCGCACGGTACCAGCCGCGTTCGGCCCTAGCCGCGCATGTGCGGTCACTTCCGTTCCGCCAAAATCAAGCGCTAGCGGTTTCTCATCGAGCGTGATCTCCACGCCATCGTACACCGCTTGTTTCGCCGGCAATGGCAACTTGATGGTGAACGTCCGCTCCTCCGCCGTAGGATTCTGAAACTTGTAGTTGCCGGCAAACGCCACGCGGTACGTGCTGAACCACAGCAGACCTTTTTGCCGGTAGTCAATGTGGAAGTCCGCCACGATCTGGCTTGAATCCAATGGCACCCAGCTAGTCACGTCGCGAATTTCCGTCTTCTTGATTTTCTTCCCGTTTTCTTCGACTTCCACCGTCTTGGTCTCGTGCGTCACGTAACTCACCGCCGGAGGGTGCTGCTCCTGTGCTGTTCCCCAGGTTGACGCCACCCGCCCCGAAAGTTGTGAACCAGTGCTCTCCGTTCGCAGAAAAATCGAAGTGCCCAATACCATCCACGCGAGACACGTACACGCAAAGATGGCGATGATCGCCATGATTCGCTTCACCATGTGAGTTTTCTCCGGACCTTCTCCGCCGCTGCGCAATATTTGCAAAAGTAATTGTCCTTGTCAAGTGCTTTGTATAACAAAGTACAACGGACAGACCACCATCGGCATACGATATTCCCGCCTTTCAAAATTCGATCTAATGGAGCACCCTATGAGGCCAGTCTCTTCTCTTTGCCTTCTGCTCGTGATTCTTCCCCCACTGGGTTTTTCCCAAACCGCACCTCCCTCAAGCACTCCCGTCAGCGACGCGTTACGTCAAGGACTCACACGCTCATCCAAAAACATGATCGCTGCCGCCGATGCCATGCCTGCCGAAAAATATCCCTTCAAGCCCACGCCGGACCAAATCACCTTCGCCCACCTCACTCTTCATATCGCCGATTCCAACACGCGCTTTTGTTCCGCAATTTCCGGCGTCGCCGCTCCCGAGGCGCCCAAACTCGCCGAAACCGACTCCAAAGACAAACTCGTCTCAGCTCTCAAGGCGTCTTTCGATTTCTGCTCTTCATCGCTAGGCAAAGTTGACGATTCTCATCTCGCCGATTCCATTCCGCTTTTCCCCAATCGTTCCTTCTCCCGCGCCGGCGTGATGTTCATCCTCTCCGGCTCCTGGGCCGATCACTACTCCGCGCAATCCATGTACCTCCGCCTCAACGGCGTCCTCCCTCCCACCGCGCAGCCAGCGAGCCACTGACTTCTTGCTGAGCGGCCGATTTTCAGCTCTGTGCTTTTCGCTTTTCGCACCAGCTTCTTCCTCCCTCAATCGGCGCTTGACACCATACTCGGAATCCGATATATCGGATTCCGAGTATGAAACAAGGGATCAAGCCATTTCTCCCGCTCTCTCCCGCGTCGCTCCACATTCTGTTGGCGCTCGCCGCTGAGGATCTGCACGGGTACGGCATCATGCAGGAGATCGCTCGGCAGTCCGCGGGACAATACAAGATCGGTCCAGGCACGCTGTATGACAATCTGAAAAAGCTTGTCGGCCAGGGCCTGGTGGAAGAAACCGCCAGCCGCTCTACGACGAGCGATCCGAGACGGCGCTATTACCGGCTGAAGGCATTGGGACGCGGGGTGCTCTTGGCGGACGTCAAGCGACTCACAGGCGTGTTGCGTGAAGCCCGAACGCGCTTGCGAGTTCTGAAACCAAGGAGGGCGTAATGGCTGATTTTTTCTCCCGTTCTCTTTACCGGTGCCTCCTGCGTCTTCACCCGCCTTCATTCCAGCGCGAATTCGCTGACGAAATGCTATGGATCTTCGATGAGATTGCGGCAAAACAAAGTACCCTGCCGTTATTCGGCGATGGCTTGGTGTCGCTCGTGCGGCAATGGGTGCTTCGCGGAGCGTTTCGAAATCTGCTTGCGGGCGAGATCGCTCTAGCTCCGGCAGCTGGACGTGATACGGGCCCATTCCTCTGGGAGCACATCGGAGTTCCCGAAGCGCCGTTGCCCGTTTCACGGATGATTCAGGGAAGCGCTATCGCACTGTTGTTTTTGGCAATCCTTTCTTTTGCGGCATTTCGTCCGATCCGCAGCCGAACGCTGCCGCGCGTTTCCGCAGCGTCGAAGATCCCGCGTCAGGCGCCCGGACATTCGCAGCCGAACGCCGGACCACCTTCAGATGGCGCGGCGCCCGGCAGCGCTAAACCCGCAGGAATCACATCAAATTCGATTCCAGGCGATCAGCAAGCCAGCAGCGACGAAGCCGCCCCCGCGCAAGCCGAAGTGCCGAACACGCCAGCCGCACGCCAGTTTCAGGCGTGGCTCGACGCTTTCAACAGCGGCGATCGTTCAAAGCTTCTGGCCTTTCTCGAGAAAAATTATCCCGATCATGCCAAGGAGATTGACGGAGAACTGCGTTTCCGCAGCATGACTGGCGGATTCGACCTCAAGAAAGCAGGCGCCTCGGAAGCGGCAAAGTTTTCCGGAATCTTAAAGGAACACGATTCGGACCAATTCGCCCGTTTCACAATGGAAGTGGACTCAGCCGAGCCGCATCACATCAGTAAATTTGACTTGAATGCCATCGCGCGACCAGCCGAATTCCCGATGCCCCGCATGAGCGAAGAGCAAGCCCTCGCGGCGCTTCGCACGGAGATCGATCGACAAGTTGCCGCTGACCGTTTTGCCGGCGCTGTCATGGTTTCAAAACATGGCAAACCCGTCTTCTCCAAAGCCTACGGCTTGTCAGACCGCGAGAAGAAAACACCGAACGAGTTGCACACCCGTTTCCGGATCGGCTCGATGAACAAAATGTTCACCGCAGTGTGCGTGCTTCAGCTGGCACAAAATGGCAAAATAAAGTTGACGGCGCCCCTGGGAGAGTATCTCGCCGACTACCCGAACAAAGATGTCGCCACGAAAGTGACCATCCATCACCTGTTGACGCACACTGGCGGAACCGGGGATTTCTTCGGACCGGAGTTTGACGCGCATCGCCTGGAACTTCGCACGCTGCAAGACTACGTCAAGCTCTACGGGACACGTGGATTGGAATTCGACCCCGGCAGCAAGTGGTCTTACAGCAATTACGGTTTCCTACTGCTTGGCGTGATCGTCGAAAAAGTGAGTGGCCAGAATTACTACGACTACGTGCGCGATCACGTCTATGCGCCGGCGGGAATGACTTCCACGGGCTCGTTGCCCGAAGATCAAGCAGTTCCGCAGCGTTCCGTCGGGTACACGAAATTCGGTGGCGGTGAGACCTGGCGGCCCAACACGGATACCTTGCCGTATCGCGGAACCTCGGCGGGAGGCGGCTACTCGACAGTCGAAGATTTGCAACGATTTGCGGATGCGCTCGCGAACCACATATTGCTCGACGCCCACCACACGGAACTCTTGACCACCGGCAAAACGGACACTGGTAACGGCGACAAATATGCTTATGGTTTCATGGAGCGGACGCCAGGCGGAGTGCGCAATTTCGGCCACGGCGGCGGCGCGCCCGGAATGAACGGCGAGCTGGCTGTTTATCCTCAAAGTGGATACGTCGTCACAGTGCTGGCAAACATTGATCCTCCGGCCGCCGGGCGCATCGCCGCCTTCATCGGAAACCGCCTCCCGGAAAAATAGGCCCGCACACGTTCCCCGGCAAATGCTATGGACGACGACGCCACACAGTCGATACGCGAAAGCTACGATCGCGTTGCCAATGAGTATGCACTCCGAATTTTCAACGAGCTTCAGCACAAGCCGCTTGACCGGGAATTGCTCAACCGTTTCGCCAATGAAATAGCAGGACGTGGAACAGTTTGTGACATGGGCTGTGGTCCCGGCCAGGTAGCCCGTTACCTGCGTGACGCCGGCACAACCGTGTTTGGGCTGGATCTTTCTCCCCAAATGATAGAAACCGCTCGACGACTCAACCCGGACATTTCCTTCCGGGAAGGAAACATGATGACGCTCGACCTTGACGATAGAACGCTGGCCGGAATCGCCGCTTTCTATGCGATCGTAAATATTCCTAAAGAATCTCTTCCCTTGGTGTTTCGGGAAATGGAGAGAGTGCTGCAACCGGGTGGGCTGCTGTTGCTCGCATTTCATACGGGTGATGAAGTTGTTCAGGAGAAGGAGTTGTGGGGTCGGCCGATCTCAATGGATTTCTTCCTTTTTCGGCCATCGGCAATCCGGCGGTACATAGAGGCCGCGGGGCTTGGCATTGAAGAGACTGTCGAACGCGGGCCGTACGCCCCGGAAGTGGAGTACCAGAGCCGAAGAGCTTACATTTTTGCGCGGAAACCGGGCCCATATCACAAAGGTAGTTCGGTCCTGCAGTAAAAACGATTCCACGTTAATTAGACATCGGGTGACATCAGATCTTCGCTCGTGCCAAATGCAAAATAACCACCCTGCAACTTCCGGATTGTCTCCAATCGAGAAGTGACTGAACGATCGGGTTTCCTGGGATCACTTCCGGTTTGTCCGTGACACGGGCAAAATCCAGAAAGGCGCTGCTGCTTCCTGGCACTTCTCGTCTTCGTCAGCTGGTCCGAAGGCTGCGCACGATGGAAAAATATGCGATCCAGCAGGCGAGTCCGAGCGCCAGGCAAATCCCGAACTCAACAGGATAATCGCGCAGTAGGAAATGAAATTCTTTGAGACGCCCATTCGCAAACGAGAATTCGTTGCTAAGCGAGAGGGCAATAAAGAATATCCCGAAGCCAAACAGCCACCTCTGTAAGCCGAGAAGTTTTCGCGTGCGACTTAAAGACCGCAGCTCGAGCTCCGCAGGGAGCGCGGAAGGCGCGACCTTGGCGATGTTCTCCGCCCACTGGAGGCGAATGCGCTGCGCAAGCTCCGGGTCTTGCTTCATGTAGTCTTCCACAAGAGAGCGCGTAGCCGTGCTTGCCTCGCCCGAAAGATACGCCGGCAACAGATCCAGAATGATTTCCCGCGTTACATTCATATCGGTTCCTTCCATATCGTCAGCATCCACGACCGGGTCTCAGGGGTTGCGAATATCTGCAAGTGCGAGCCGCGCACGGTGTATCTTCACTTTCACGGCGGGCAGCGAAATTCCCAATGCCCGCGCGATTTCATCATAGGGCATCTCGTCAAACGCCCTCATCAGCAAGGCTGCACGATCGATTTCCGGCAACTTCTGCAGTCCCGCAAGCACGGCGCGGAGTTCTGCTTTCTGTGCGACTTGCGCATAGGGGCTTGCCTGTGGATCGCGCAAGTTCTCGTCGAGCGCCACCTGGCGCGACTTTTTCCTGAGCCCCTGCAGAAAAAGGTTGCGGGCAATCGTGAACAGATAGCCCCTGACGGTTGCCACTCTGATCGTCTCGGACGAGGCCCATGCGCGAACAAACGTCTCCGAAGTGATGTCTTCGGCTTCCCCACGTTCGCCCGAGAGATATAACGCGAAGTGGTAAACGTCCTGCGCAAACTTCGTGTACAGAGCGCCGAAGCCGGTCATGTATCCATCTCAGAAGAGTTATCCATGTGCGGCCGGAAAGTTACACCGATGGATGGCTCTTTACACGCAGCCAATCAGATTGCGAACACGCCGCTCAAAATGTCCGACCCTGCATGCGCCATCATGCCGGGACGCAGGCTCCTGCGCCAGAATGCGAGCGCACCATACAGAAGGCCAAAGATCGCGATCTTGACGCACGCATCGGTTCCCTGATAGCCGTGGGAAATTCCGAAGAGCATGGCTTGCAGGAACAACGCGACCCACCGACTGTGCGTGTATGCATGAAATTGTCTCTGCAAGTATCCGCGAAAGACCAGCTCTTCGCAGATTCCCGCGCTGATTGACAGTCCGATCCACAGAACAATCTCCGCCACTCGTTGCGGTAGCAAGGTTTCGATGGAAGCAGCATGGGCAGGGCCGAGCGAGCGATCCATCACCCTCTTGACGACTATCCAAATGGCCCACAAACCGACGGCGAGACCGGCGTCCACGAGCACTTCTTTTGCGTTTGCCCATCTTCCGCCAATCAGTTCGCTCAGCTTGGTTCCAGTCCTGCTCAGGCCGCCCTTCCATACGAAGTAGAAGAGTCCCCACTCCATGACCGTAAGCGAAAGGTAAAGCGGTATGACGTGCGGGTGCTGCTGCAACATTCGCGGCTCCGAGCTAGATCGCCGCTGTAAAAACGCCCCACTCAGCGCTAACCCCAGAAACAATGCCACAAGCAGCGCGGTGTGCCACCAAGGAGCGATGAGCTTTGGGCTTGGAGATTCGATTCTTGGTGCAGCAACCGTCGCCATAAGTTCTCCGTGCACGGGACCTCGGGATTCGGAGAGTAAGGCAACCTATCCCTCTGATGGGTGCGTTCTGATATAGGTATCCGCGAACAGCCGGAAAGTTACCGCAATGGAGTGAACTAGAGAGCCGCCCACCTCGAGCGCAGGCGTGCGATGAAAATCGCTCTTCAGGGCATGAATGGCTATCTCACGGGAAAGCAGTCGAGGTCGTTGGCAAACGCTAGCGGGCCCAAATATCGTTTCTTGATCTCTGATTGAGTCTGATCTTCCTTGCCCAAGGTCCGCAGCATACGATGAGACAAAACCAGGCGCTTGACTTTGGCGTCCTCCGCGATTTGTCCGATCACGGACGGAGGCATGTGCAGTCGCCTCTCGATTCCGACGACTCCTTGCGGCACGGCGTTGTGCGCAATAAACAAATCGGCGTTCATCGCCAATCGGACGAGGCCTTCACCCTCGCCATTGGTATCTCCGCTAAACACGATAACCTTGCCGCCGACCTCTACGCGCCAGGCTAATGCCGGGACTGCCGCATGAAAAACGCGCACCGCAGAGGCGGAAAGATCGCCGCTGCGAAATACGGCCACGGGTGTTGAGCTCGCGACCACGTTGTGGGGCTGCATTTTGTAGCTACCTTCTTCTCCAGGCACGAACAGCTCGCTGAGATACCGATAAGCTCCGTGCTCCTCTGCGAAGAAATCCGACACAAACTCTGTAGTCGAGGGCATGAAATCATTTCCTGGCGGTCCATAAATCGGTAGAGGACGTTTGCGGTCTTCAAACCAAGACGACTTGATCAGCGCGGGAAAGTCCGCGCTGTGATCGACATGGAAGTGAGTGAATAACAGCGCGTCCAGTTGGGACATTTGGGCCCCGCTCTCGCCAAACCGTAGAGCGCTTCCTCCGCCCGCATCAAGCACCACCCGCGCTTGCCCGTTCTCCCACACGAGATAGCTGCTCGATGCGCGCTTGTCTTGCAACTCCGGGCCTCCAGAGCCGAGCACTTGGACTGCAACACCCTGCGAACCGCAGGATTGCGCTGCAGCTGATGGCAAGAACGCACAACTGAGCAAGAAGCTAACCAGGGAACGGAAGCGCGTAGGGCTTGAAGTTCCGGAAGTTTGTCGTCTGTTCATTTCGCATTTCTCCTGGGCAGGATCGAACTCAACAAGGTACTTCAATTCCTGTCGCTCGAGCGGGCTGCACCTCCTTGGACCTTGACTCGGACAGCTGCATCCCTCGGCATGTGTCTCGGTTCAACGGTTGATGCGATGCCCCGCTGGGCGTGGCGTGATGGGCCGTTTTTCGGGAGTTACAGACACTCACATTTCCCTTTGAAGCCGATTATGCGCGGCAGTATCATCAAGCCAATGCCAGCATTCAATGGAACTTTTCGAGCAAACGAAAAACAACATCGCTCCTTTCAATTCTCGTTCCAGGACACTGTGGTGTTGACGCTCATCTTTCTAGCCGCGTTGCTGATCGCGCCGCTTGGGCACGCATGGCAGCAACGCCAGCAGCAGGGCAGCATGCCTGGAATGGATATGCATTCCCACGACGACATGAGCAGCATGGGCCCAAGCATGGCGGCCATGGCCGGCCACATGTATATGACCCCGCTGCGATCAAAGCAGCCCGGCGATCTGGAGAAAGCAAAGGCCGTCGTCGCCGAAGTGAAGGCAACAATCGAGCGCTACAAGGACTATCGCAAGGCTTTGCTCGATGGGTATGTCATCGCGAATCCGAAACTCAAGCAGCCTCAGTATCACTTCATAAGCGACGCCAATACTCGGGAGGCGGACCTGCATTTCGAGCCCCGCAAGCCAACAGCTCTGCTCTACCGCAGAACTCCGAACCAGGAATACAAGCTCGAGGGTGTGATGTTCACGGCCAGCCCAGACGCAACCGAAGATGAGCTGAACGAGCGCATCCCGCTCAGCATTGCGCGCTGGCATAGGCACATTAACTACTGCGAGGCCCCGGAAGACCGCATAAGCGACTACCAATCCGCCCATCCCAAGTTCGGCATGTTCGGCTCCATAAACACGGAAGAGGCCTGCAAAGCCGAACGGGGGATCTTCCACGCCCATATGTTCACCTGGATGATCCACATTTTTCCGTACGAACCCGACTTCAAAGAAGTTTTCTCCATGAACGACGACGTGGCCCACGTGCATTGATCCACGCGAATTCGGATCGATCTCCAGGTCAGTCTTGAATACCCTGTCCAGAACGCGCGCCGGAGGGAAACTCTCGTGCGCACGTTTTTCCCAAAAAACGCATCCGATAAAACGCTCACGTCATCCGGAACAATGAACCGGACAGGAAGCCCATTGGATGTCCCTCCCTGTCGTTTTAGGTTGATATCTTACCCAAACACGTCCATACTTAGGTTAGATGTCGACCCAAGAAGCGAAAGAACGGCTCGATCTGCTCCAAGGCACGCTGGACCTGCTGATCCTGCGTACCCTGATTTTCGGATCCCAGCACGGTCAGGGGATTGCACGTGCCATTCAGCAGACTTCCGATGAAGAATTTCTAGTGGAGCATGGCGCGCTCTATCCCGCGCTCCAGCGGCTGGAGGAACGTGGCTCGATCTCCGCCAAGTGGGGAATCTCATCAAATAATCGAAAGGCCCGCTTTTACACGCTGACCGCGGCCGGCCGCAAACAACTGGTGAAGGAGACCGCCAAGTGGAAGCGTCTGGCGGCGGCCATCGGACGGATCCTAGACCCCGCAAGGGAGGACTAATGCAATGTTCCGACGTAAGCGGAAGGCAAGCGACTTCAGCGCCGAAATTGAAGCACACATTCAACACGAGAGCGAGCGCTTACGCGAACAGGGGCTGAGCGAAGAGGATGCCCGAGCCGCCGCGCGTCGCGCCTTCGGCAACATCATGCAAGCCGAGGAACGCTTCTACGAATCCGGTCGCCAGCTCTGGTGGGATCACCTCGTGCAGGACCTTCGCTTCGGTCTGCGAATGTTGGAACGGAACGCCGGTTTCACCGTCACGGTGATCCTTACACTAGCGCTTTCTATCGGCGCAAACACCGCGATTTTTTCCATCGTGAATGCGCTCATACTCAAGAGCCTGCCCTATTCGCATCCCGAACGGATGGGCACGATTTACACACAGATCACCGGCCCCGTGGCCTCCGACGAACGGCACAAACTAAATGGTGAGCAATGGGAGCTGCTACGCGACAGCGTCCCTTCCCTGCTGTCGGCTGTTTCAAGTCCAAGAACTTCAGGCATAAATCTGCAGGCGAATTCGCACGTGGAGTACGTGCATGGAGGACGCATCTCTGCGCAATACTTCGACGTGTTAGCGGTTCAGCCTGTGATAGGGCGCAATTTCTCTGAAGACGAGGACCGCCCGCATGGGCCCAAGTCCACTATCCTCAGTTACCGTTTGTGGCGAAATACCTTCAGCTCTCATCCCAATATTCTGGGGCAGCCGATTCTGCTAAAAGGCGAGCCGTTCACAGTTATCGGGGTGCTGCCTGAGGGCGCAACGACCCCTTTGAACGCCGACCTATATACGGCACTTCAGCCCAGCCGAGAGGGTGAGGGCAGTGGAACGAACTTTGAGTCCGTCACTCGGCTGCGCGATGGCGCGACCTGGCAGCAGGCGGATGCCGAAATCAACCACGCCTGGTCACTCCGCGCCCATCGTTATGAATTAAAGGACCACCCCGGCGCGCAGGTGACCTACCACTCCGTTCAGCTCCAGAAAGGCCAGACGGACTCGCTCCGTCCGCAGGTGCTGGCGCTGATGCTCGCAGCGGGCTTCATCCTGCTCATCGCCAGCGCTAATCTAGCCGGGTTGACGCTGGTGCGCATGCTACGCCGCACTTCGGAAGTGGCCACGCGTCTGGCGCTGGGCGCCTCGCGCTGGCAGATCCAGAAACAGTTCTGGGTTGAAAACCTGCTGCTGGCGCTTGTGGGCGGAGCCGTAGGCATCGGTGTGGGCTTCCTCGCCCTCCGCTGCTTCCTCCTGCTCTTGCCCGAACATTTTCTCCCCGTCACGGGCGTCCCCCTCGACGGTCGCGTGATGGGCTTCACCCTCGCCGTTTCGTTGTTCACCAGCATCCTGTTCGGCATGCTTCCGGCACTCGCCGCGCGCAACGTGGACCTGCGCTCGTCAATGACCAGCCACGCTGTGGCAGGCAGCGGCAGCCAACGCCTGCGACAGGGGTTGATCGCCGGCGAGGTCGCCCTCACCGTCGTGCTGCTGGCCGCTTCCGGCCTGCTCATCCGCACGCTCGTCCATTTAGAGACGTTGCCGCCAGGATTTAATTCCAACGGAGTAATGACCGGAAAAGCCTCGCTCGACGACCGCCGCTTCCACGACCCCGAAGTCTTCAGAAAATTATTGGACGAAAGCATCGCGGCCATGCGGCAGATTCCCGGCGTGCAGAACGCCGCAGTGGGAATGAGCCTGCCGTACGAGCGTACCTTGAACGACGGGGTCATCCTCAGTGACGGCAAGGAGGCCGGGCAGCAGGATCAGACGGATGTGGTCTACGTTACCCCTGGATATTTCGGCACATTGCAAATGCCTCTGAGTGCTGGCCGAGTTCTCACCGAAGCCGACGGACCAAGTGCACAACGCGTGGTGGTGGTGAACGAAGCGTTCGCTCGGAAGTTCTACGGAGGAACCAATCCGGTGGGCCGCTACATCAATAAAGACACGCTGATCGTCGGCGAGGTAGCCGATGTCTCCGTTTCCTCCGGTCTGTACGAGGGCGCTCCACTCGTAAGCGAGCAGACCATGTACATTCCCGCCGCACAGGTGAATCCGCAGTCACTCGCACTGCTTCACGTCTGGTTCCAGCCGAGTTGGATTGTCCGCGCAGCAGGCTCGGTCGATGGGCTGACCGCGCAGATGCAACGCGCGCTCGCGAGTGTCGATCCCAACCTGCCTTTCTCGGGCTTCTACAGGATGCGCGATCTGCTGGCGAAGACACTGGCGACGCAGCGTGTCGAAGTAGCACTTCTGAGCGCGATGGCGGCTCTGGCCCTGCTGCTAAGCGCGGTCGGCATTTTTGCGCTGGTTTCCAACATGGTGGCGCAGAGGACGCGCGAAATTGGCATCCGCATGGCGCTCGGCTCGACCGTACGTCAGGCAATGGTGCAGATCGGCCGCTCCGGCGCGGGCGCTTCGGTGTTGGGCCTTTTTCTGGGATTGGCCCTTTGCGTGGGAGCTCTGCGAGTGATGCGCAGCGTGCTCTATGGGGTAAGCGTCTACGATGTCCCCACAATCGTCACCGTCATCTTGACGCTGGCATCTGTAACTCTCATTGCCACCGCCGTGCCAACTCTCCGAATTGCAAGAATCGATCCTGCAAAGACGTTACGAGATGAATAGGACAACGACTCCGCTTTCCTAGAATGTGCAGGCCCTTCGCGAAAGATTGAGGAAGGCATCGCTGGTGCTCCCCAAGGTTGCAGTCTTCGGATATCATGGCCTCCCCGTGACCTTAACGAAGGCGTGCTACGTGGGGACCTGGGAAATCGTCTATTTCAAATTCATGCCCGGCTTTGCGGAAAAATATGCCGCCCACATGGTGGAGCGTGCGAAGGCGTCCGGAGCGAGCCAGCAGAAGATGGATGAGACGGAGCGGAAAGCAAAGCAGTTCACGCAGATGTACCACAATCCAGCGATCAATGTGGCCCTGACGTTCACGGAGGTTTTTCCGATCGGACTGGTGGTCACGCTGGTCTCCGCCGGAATTCTTCGCAAGAAGGCGCGCGACGCTGAAAACTAGTCGCGCAAGCATGTTTCTACTCGAGCCAGGACAAGGCCTGAACTTTCACGCAAAG
>Ga0207646_10004157_pt1 | contig 15882 bp, 15 predicted proteins | sample KBSK5502metaG_FD_184343 | JGI IMG/M metagenome (GOLD analysis project Ga0207646, IMG submission 184343) | Corn, switchgrass and miscanthus rhizosphere microbial communities from Kellogg Biological Station, Michigan, USA - KBS K5-50-2 metaG... | ecosystem: Host-associated > Plants > Roots >... | reverse complement strand
GATCGGCGAACTCCGCGTCCAGGTTCTCCTCGTCACAGTCGAGCATCCCGGAGGCGGCCATCGCGTCCAGCAGCGCCTGGTAATCCAGCCCCGGCGGCAGCCCGTCTGCGAACCCGCGCCCCGCCTGCGCGCCGGGCTGGTGCTCCTCACCCGGTCCGGGCGCGGGCATCGGGCTCACCTCCTCCCCGGGACGTTCGGATGATTCAATGCCTGTGACCACGCTACCGGCCGGCACCGACAAAACCGCCGGCTCAGGCGAGAACACCGGAGATTAATCGAAATAATTTTCGTATAATTCTTGGATCACCTGGAGGCCGTGATGGCGGACATGGCCGCGGGCCAGAGCGAGCCCGCGTGACCCGGTCGCGACCTGTTACCGCGCGCAGGGAGAAACGAGGTCCGGGCAAGCTCAGGTACCGGGGAGGTCAGGATTTTCCGGTGTCGAGCTGTCGATTTCCTGGCTGGTAGTTCGTCTTAGTGCGTGACCAGCGTGAGCAGCTGGCAGTGACGAGGAGGAAGCGATGAAGTACGTGATGCTGATTTATCAGGGCACTGCGCTCGAGCGACAGGCCGCGCTGCCCGAGGAGGAGCAGAAGCAGGTCTACGCCGACTACCAAGGGATCAATCAGACCCCGGGCGTCACCCCCGGGCTGCCGATGGGCCTGCCCGAGAACGCGACCACCGTGCGGGTCGACGGCGGCAAGACCCTGACAACGGACGGCCCGTTCGTCGGGATGAAGGAGGCCGTCGGCGGTTGGTTCATCCTCGAGGCCGACGACCTCGACGCGGCCATCGAGGTGGCCGCCCGCGTCCCTGCAGCACGCTATGGTGGCGCCGTCGAGATCCGCCCCTCGGAGGTGTATTGGTAGCGACGCTCGAACAGGTCTTCCGCGAGGAATGGGGCCGCGTCCTGGCCACCCTGATCGGCTTCCTCGGCGACTTTGACCTCGCCGAGGAAGCCGCGCAGGAGGCGTTCGCGATGGCCGCCGACCGATGGCCACGCGTCGGCGTCCCCAGTAACCCGCGCGCCTGGTTGATGAGGACGGCCCGGAACAAAGCGACGGATCGCATCCGCCGCGACCGGACCTTCGCGACCAAGTTCGGCCTGCTCGTCGCCGCCGATCGTGCTGAGGTGCCGATGAAGACAACGACGTTTCCCGACGAGCGCCTGGAGCTCATATTCACCTGCTGTCACCCGGCGCTCGCCGTCGAGGCGCAGGTCGCGCTCACCCTGCGCACTCTCGGCGGGCTCAGCACCGACGAGATCGCCCGTGCCTTCCTGGTACCGGAGCGCACGATGGCGCAGCGGCTGGTGCGGGCCAAGCGCAAGATCAAAGCTGCGGGGATCCCGTTTCGCGTGCCACCGGTTCACCTGTTCCGTGAGCGTCTCGACGCCGTTCTCGCCGTCGTTTACCTGATCTTCAACGAGGGCTACGGCGGTCGCGACGAACTGGCGGCGGAGGCAATCTGGTTGGGGCGCGCGCTGGCCGAGATGCTTCCGCACGAGCCCGAGGCTCACGGGCTGCTGGCGATGATGCTTTTGCACGACTCCCGCCGCGAGGCGCGGTTTAGCGACGGCGAGCTCGTGTTGCTCGGCGATCAGGACCGGTCACGTTGGAACACCGAGCAGATCGCCGCTGGACGCGCCGAGCTCGACCACGCGCTCGCCCTGCGCGGCCGCGGGCCCTATGTCCTGCAGGCAGCCATCGCTTCGTTGCACGCCGAGGTGCCCTGCGACTGGGCACAAATCGCGGCGCTGTATGGCGAGCTCACCCACCTGACCGGCTCGCCCGTCGTGGAGCTCAACCGCGCCATCGCCATCGCCGAGACCGAAGGCCCCGAGGCCGGCCTGCGCATAGTCGACCAACTCGGGCTCAACGACTTCCGTTACCTGCATTCGACCAGGGCCGAACTCTTGCGACGTCTCGGGCGGACCGATGAGGCGCGTGACGCCTATCGACGTGCGAGACAGCTCACCGACGACGGCGCCGAACGGCGCTTCCTCGAACGCCGGCTAACGGAAGTCGAGGGCACGACATTCTCGGGCTAGACCGTCGCTAACTTAGCGCGGTACTTTCCGGCGTACAACAGCCAGTGGTCTGGCAGAGGCAGGCCTTTGGCTGGCCTTTCGCTCAGGCCGGGCCACACGATCTACGTGGGCATCCCGGCGCGCATGAGCGGCCGCTGTTATGTGCCGGACGGGTGGACGGGCCTGGACGTCTTCTACGTCGAGGAGCGGTTCCTCTTCTTCACCCACTGGGTGGCGATCCCGCTCGCGACCCCGCTGGTCTTCCATGAGCCAGAACCTGGCGGCGCAAATATGGTCTGCCCCGGCAGGTAGCCGGACCAAGGCAGGCGGCGCTCAGCTTCGTGTAGGCGTCCACAGACTGTGGGTAACTTGTCACTACACCTGGGTGTATGCGTGACAGCGTCCACATCCCTGTGGGGAAGCGAACTTCGTCGATTTGCAGTAATGCAGTTATTACTGCATTACTGCAGAGGCAAGAGGTCGGGCCGCGGACGCGCTCATCGTGCTCCACTGCCACCCAGCTCATCGCCTGCGCAGGCCGGTTTCCACGCGGGACACCAACGCCCTGGAGGGACGTCTTCCCGCGTTAACCCACAGTTCCGGCTTGTGCACTGCGCGCCAACGTGCCTGCGCGGCTACCGAAGCGGGCCAGACGCTGCGATAATGCCCAGGTGACGGGGCTGAGTATCGCCCTGGCTAACCTCAAGCCGGGTACGGGCAAGACCACATCGGCGGTCTGGCTAGCACACGTCTTTGCGCAAGCCGGGAACAGCGTGCTCCTGGTGGACGCTGACCCCTCCGGCAGTGCTCTGGAGTGGTCCGACCTTGCTGCCATGTATCCACGGCTGGCGCCGCACGAGGCGGCGTTCCCATTCCGGATCGTGGCTCTACCGTCCCGCGAACTGCACCGTCGCGTGCCTGAGATCGCCCAGACCGACGATGTGGTGATCATCGACACGCCGCAGTTGGAGGACCACGCTGGTATCGCCCGGTCGGCACTGCGGTATGCCGACGAGATTCTGATCCCTTGTGCGCCGAGCCCTATCGAGATCAACCGCACCACGCCAGTGCGGGACGAGATCAGCGACGTTGGCGCGCTCCGTGATAGGCCGGCCCGCTCAGCGGTGCTACTGAACCGTTGCATTGCACGGGCGCACTCAACGAACGACGCCCGAGACGCGCTTGAGCGGGTCGGCTACGACGTGCTGGGGACCGCCGTGCCGCGGCTAGAGGTCTATGCTCAGAGCTTCGGCATGCCCATTAACCGTCCTGGCCGTGATGTGTGGCGCCATGTGGTCCGCGAACTCATCGAGCGATGCCTACCCGTCTGCTCGGTGCGGTCATGAGCACGCAGCGAGAACAGCGGAAAGCGCAGATGGTAGCCGCCGCGGCGAGGCGCACAGAGCACGATGCGCAGCCGCCGGGCCGGACCGCGATCAGGTCGAAGCCGGTCAGGATCACCCTGGACCTGAGCCCTGAACTCTACCGGCAGCTAACCGAGTGGGCCGCCTCCGCCGCGATAGCGCTCGATGTCCCGCGCGTAGCTCTGGCGGACGCCGTGCGCGCGATGATCCGGGCCACAGCCGAGAGCCCCGACAAAGTTCTCGAGCTACTGCGCCGCGAGCGAGAGCAGCAAAGCACAAAGCCATAAGATCACCGTCGGTGACGGGTCTCCCAGCGAGCGCGGGACCAGTCGGCGGCCGCTCGGTGACGGTTCTTCTAGCGAGCGCGGACCAGTCGGCGCCCGACCTCGTCGTCGTCGAGCTCGATGCCGAGTCCCGGACCGTCGGGAACGTGCAGCACGCCCGCAACGGGGGTGACGGCCTTGGTCAGGATCGTGCCAAGGTCCTTCGACGCGGTAACCGGAAACTCGATCAGCCGCTCGTGGGCAAGCGTGGCGACGAACTGCAGTGTTGCCGCCAGGAGCACGTCGGTCGAGAAGCAGTGCGGCACGACCAGGACACTGCCATCCTCACGCGCCATCGCGGCGATGTCCCGGCCCGTGGTGAATCCACCGCAGCGGCCGAGGTCGGGCTGAAGCACGTCGACGTTTGCCTCGATCAGGCGGCGGAACGGTGCCGTCGTGGAGTGCGCCTCGCCGCAGGCTATCCGGATCCCGACCGAATCGGCCAGGCGCTCATAGGAGCGGAAGTCGCCCGCTTCGAACGGCTCCTCGAACCAGAAGAGGTCGAGCGGTTCGGCGCGCCGGCAGAACTCCCTGGCGCTGCGCAGGGAGTAAGCCATGCCACCGTCGATCATGAGCCGGCGGCCGGGGCCGAGCATGTCGCGCGCCGCGCTGGCGAGCGCCACGTCGCGCCCGCAGTCCTCGCCGAGCGGCCCCCACCCCAGCTTCAGGGCCGAGAAGCCCTCATCCACCACGCGGCGGGTAAGGGCCGCCACCTCGTCGGGGGTCTCCGGCATGACCTCGCTGGCGTACCCGGTGACGTGGTCGGCCTCCTGGCCGCCCAGAAGCTGGTACACCGGCAGACCGGCCACCTTGCCCAAGATGTCCCACAGGGCCATGTCGATGGCGCTCATAACGTGCAATGCCGCGCCGTCGCGCCCGTAGTGGTAGGTGGCGGCGAACATCTTCCGCCACAGCGGCCGCACCCGGAGCGGGTCCTCCCCGATCAGCAACTCCCGGAACCCGCGCGCGATGGAGTGCGATGCGGGCATCGCGACCATCTCGCGGGCGACGTACGGCGAGGTGTCTCCTTCCCCTACGCCGGTGACCCCCTCGTCGGTGCGGATCTTCACGATGAACGCGTCCTGCGTGCCGTCGGCGCGGGTGGCGTCGACCTCACCGGGGCGGAGGACCAGTCCCTCGACATCAATGATCTTCACCTGGTGACCTCTCCGAGCCTTTTCCGGACGATGGCCCTTGCGTCCTCCACCGCCGCGATGAGGTGGTCGAGCGGGAACCGCTGGGCGATCGCCGTGACGCTTATCGCACCATCGGGCGTGGAGTCCGACGTCAGGAACAGCGGGAGAGCTAGGCAGTTGATGCCTGGCTCGCTCTCTTCCCTGTCGGTCCCGTAGCCCCGGGCACGGATCTGCTCCAGGTCACGATGCAGGCCGGCGGCCGTGACGATCGTGTTCGAAGTACGCGGTTCGAGGGGCCCGTACCGGCTGACGAATTCCTCGACCGCCGTCCTGTCGGGCAGGCTGTAGGCCAGCAAGGTCTTTCCCAAGCCAGTGCAGTGCGCCGGGTTCCGCCCGCCGATCACCGACGTCATCTGGAACCGTGCCTCGGGCGGCTGGACCTTCGCCAGGTAGACGACCTCGGACCCGTCGAGCACGGCGTAGTGCGCGGTCTCCCCGAAACGTTCTGCCAGATCGGTCAGCGCTGGACGGATCCGGCTGACCTCGTCGAGTGCCCCGTAGTAGGAGAACGCGAGCTTGAGGAAGCCGTAGCCGAGACGGTATCTGCCGTCCCGATCCTGCTCGACGAGCCCGGCGCGGCGCAGCGCGCCGAGCGCCCGGTGAATGCTCGACTTCGGCGAGTTCAGCCTCTTCGCCAGGTCGTTGAGCCCGGCCCCGTCCGGAAATGATCCGAGGAGGCGCAAGGTGGCGAGCACTCGGTCAGCCCCGTTCCGGGCACCCTCCTCCGCGGCCGCACCCTGGTTCGCGGTTCGCTTCGCGACCGTTCCCACCGGCCTCCCTCCCCCTGCGGCGTAGTGCGTTTTACTCTAGTCTTGTTCTAGATTGCGGACCATCGTTCCAATAATCGAAATACGTCACGGGGAGGAGCGGATGGAAGCACTCGTCTGGCTCGGCGGCGACAAGCTCAGCGTCCGGGATGTCGAACAGCCCGAACCAGCCGACGGCGAGGCGCTCCTCCGCGTGTCGCTCGCCGGGATCTGCGGCTCTGACTTGCACGCGTACCGCGGCGCCGGCGGCAAACGCCGTCCTCCGCTGGTCCTCGGGCATGAGGCGGTGGGGAGGCTCGACGGTGACGACCGGCTTTTCGCCGTCTTCCCCCTGCAGGGCTGCCAGGCGTGTCCTGCCTGCCAGGCGGGCCGCGAGAACCTCTGCCCGAACCGCCAGCTACTCGGCCTCGACCGGCCCGGCACGTTCGCGGAGCTGGTTGCCGTACCGGCCTCCGCGCTCGTCCCCGTCCCGGCTGGCGTCCCGGCCGAGGTCGCCGTGCTCACCGAGCCGCTGGCCACGGCTCTGGCGGTGTTCCGCGGGTTCGAGCTGGGCCCCGGGCAGCGGGTCGCCGTCATCGGCTGTGGCTCGATCGGGCTGCTCGCGGTGTACGCCGCGGCCCGCTCCGGTTGCCTTGTCGCGGCGGCCGACCCGGTGGCAAGACGTCGCCAGGCCGCCACCGAGGTCGGAGCGGGCAGCGTCGCGGACTCGGCGGAGAGCTGGCCCGCCAAGGAGGCGGACTTCGTCGTGGACGCCGTCGGCATCGAGCAAACGTGGTCCGCGGCGCTCACGGCCGTCCGGCCCGGCGGCACCGTCGACGTCGTCGGATTGGGACAGAACGCCGGCATCGTCGAGGTAGGCGACATTGTGCGCTCGGGCCTGACGCTCCGGGGGACGTACGCGTACACCCGCGACGATTTCGCGGCCGCGCTGGCCATGCTCGCCGAGCAGCCGCCATCGATCTCATGGCTGGAGCGGCTCCCCTTGAAAGAGGGGCCTGAAGCGTTCGAAAGCCTGGCGACCCTCCAGGCCCCTGCGGTCAAGATCTTGCTCGAGCCGGCCTGACCCTCACCAGCCGCGCGGCGCCGCGCGGATGCGGCCTTCGCCGCGCCACCGCCCTTCACCGCGCCACCGCCCTTCACCGCGCCACCGCCCTTCGCCGCGCCACCGCCCTGCGCCGCGTCTGTCACGTGGCCACCTCCGCGGCTCGTCATGTCAGCGGACGGCGCCGCTGAGCATCCCCCGGATGAAAACGCGGGCGGTGACGAAGTAAAGAACGAGGGTTGGTATGGCGCCGAGGAGGAGCCCGGCCATGAGGACCGGGATATCGGTCGAGAACTTGCCGCTCAGCTGCGCGAGCGTGGGCGTCACCATCTCGTCGGACGGTGAGTGCAGCAGGACCAAGCTGATAAACAGCTCGTTCCAGATGTTGAGGAACGTCAAGATCCCGACGGTCACGATCCCCGGCTTGGCGACCGGCAGGATGATCCGCACGAAAATCCGCGACCAGCTAGCCCCGTCCACCCTTGAAGCCTCGACGATGGAATCGGGGATGGCCCTGAAGTTGGACCGGAGCAGGTACGTCCCGTACGGGATGTTGATCGCCGTGTAGATGAGAATCGCTGGCGTGAAGTTGTCGGCGAGGCCGAGGTGGGCCACTTCCACGTACAGCGGCAGCAGCACCACGATGCCAGGCATGAACATGATCATCAGCATGACCCAGAACAGGACGTTGCCGAACCGGACCGGGGTCTTGGTGAAGACGAACGCCGCCAGCGCGGAAAACAGCGTCGCCAGGACGACAGCGGGGACGACGACGATGAATGAGTGCAGGATGCTCGACAAGAAGGGGACCTGCGAGAACAGCGTCCGGAAGCTGGCCAGGTTGAGGTGGGTCGGCAGACCGTACGGGCTGAGCTCGAAAGCGGTCGTGGAGCGCATCGTGTTCAGCGCCATGAAGATCAGCGGGTAGACCGTCGAGACCCCTACGAGGCAGAGCCCCACGAATACAAACGTTCTGGAAAGGCGGGAAGTCATCGTCAGGCTCCCTGCTGGACTTCCCGCTGCGGGAACAGCTTGATCTGGGCGATCGTCAGCACCAGCACGATCAGGAAGAGCAGAACGGCCAGCGCCGCGCCGTAGCCGAACTGCCCGTTTTCGAAGGTGGTCAGGTAGGTGTAATAGTCCACGGTCGTGGTCGCGAAACCCGGGCCGCCAGCCGTGATGACGAAGACGAAGCTGAACAGGGACGTGAACGTGTAGATCACGTTGATCACGCTGAGGAACTGGAGCGTGCTTGAGATCAGCGGAATGGTGATGAACCAGAGGCGGCGCCACCATGTCGTTCCGTCGATAATGGCGGCGTCGTAGAGGGCGGGATCGATGGTCGCCATCGCGGACAGTACAACCACCATCCCGAACCCGAACGACGACCAGACCAGGGCGAGGATGACCACCAGGCGCGCGGTCCACGGATAGGACAGCCAGGCGAACGATCCGAGCCCCACTGTCCGCAACGGCTGGTCGGCGAGACCTCCGGGCAGGAAGAACGTGCTGAAAAGCACTCCGATGATCACCGGCGACAGCACGTTAGGGATGAAGAAGAGGAACCGGAAGAGCCGCCAGCCCAGCACCTTCTCGTAGACGAGGACGGCGGCCACCAGGGACGCGAACAGGATGAGCGGGACGGAAATCAGGAAGATGACCGAGTTGAGGAAGATCTGCGAGACGATCGGATTCCGCAGGAGAAGGCTGAAGTTCCGCCAGCCGATGAACGTGCTCGTCAGCCCGTCCCAGTTGGTGAAGCTGTGGTAGATGGTGGCGCCGATCGGCAGCACCATGAGCACCAGCACGAACACCGCCGCGGGGATCAGCGCGAGGTACGGGAAGAAACGCCGCTCCCGGCGCCTCCGCGATACCTCGCGCGCCCCGGCCGCAGGCCTGCTGATCTCCTCTGAAGTATTGGCCGCCATGAAGGCGCAGGCCCTAGCCTGTCCCGGCGGACAGGTAGCTCTGCATCTGTGATTGCATGCTCGCCGCCGCACTGGACGGGTTCAACGTGCCTGCGAACACTCCGGCGTTGGTCTGGTACCAGTAGGAATCGATGCTCCCGGGCATGACGTTGTCGAACGCCTCCGAGAGCACGTAGTGCGCCTTGATGTAGGTGTACATCGCGGCGAGGAGGGGCTGCTGCGCATCGAAGGCCGGCGTTGTCGTGAACGAAAGGTTGTTCGGCAGCTGGCCAAGCTCATTCACCGAAAGCTCTTGCACGGGGAGCGATGTCAGGAACTTGATCAGCTTCATGTCGTCGGCGACGTGATTGCTGGTCTTGAAGATGACGTAGGCGTTGTTCGGCCCGCCGGACAGCACCCTGGGATACCGCGAGCCCGGGAGCGTGGGGACCGGGAAGAGGCCGACATTGGTCTTTCCGAGGCCGTTCTGGATCTGCGTGTTGTAGAACCCGCCGGTGATCGTCATCGCCGCCTTGCCCGCGGCGAAGTCTGCGATGCCGGTCGTGTAGCTGAGGGAGGGGGCGTTGGAGTTGGTGATGCCCGAGGCGAACATCTCGTGCCACGCCGTGTACGGGCTCGTCAGGGTCGGTGAGTTCAGCGAGGACTTGCCGGTGAACATCGCCAGCACGCCGGGGTCACCGACGAGCCCGGAGATCAGCGAGTCCTGGGTCCATGCGCCCATGTAACCCTCTTTCTCGCCGAACTCGAAGGGCGTTATGCCCTTGGCCTTGATCTGTTTCCCCAGTGCGAGGAGGCCGCTCCACGTCGTGGGGAGCGGGCCGGTGACGCCGGCCTTCTTGAACAACGACTTGTTGTAGTAGACCACGTAGTAGTACCCGGCTCCGTAAGGCACCGCGTAGACCGGGCCGCCGGGCTTGGTCGCGGTCCCGGGCTTGAAGCCGCCTGTCACAAACTGCCACCCGCTGAGGGATCCGTAGTAAGAAGTCGGCAGGTACCGGTTGAGGGCGAGCAGATACTTAGCGTTCTGCAGTACCTGACCGCCGACGTAGAGCTGGCCAATGTCGGGCGTGGTCCCGGCGAGCTCTGCCGATCGCAGCAAGGTTTCGAAGCCGGTCGAGGCGGCGAAGGGCTCCGGGATGATCTTGACCTTGATGTTAGGGTTCTGCTTCTCGAAGAGGGCGACGCCTTTGGTGAGGAATGACTTCGCCTGGGGCACGGTGCTCGAGGATGCGGCCAGGGCATCGTTCCAGATGGTGATCGTCGTCTTCCCACCTGAATTCTGGCCGGATCCTGAGCTCGAACTACATGCTGCGGTGGTCAGGGCCAGGGCCGCGAGCAGCGCCCCCACACGACCAATACAGCTCTTCTGGCTGTTCATGTGCTTCCGCCCCTCATGCCTGGTGGTGGTGATCGTCGATGGCATCGTGGGGTGCGCGCGGCACACGGGCGACACGGATCCCGCCGGTGCCCGCTGGCCGTGCACGTTGCGCGTCACGGTGACAACGCCCTCGCAAGGCGGGTGCTACCGCCGCGCAGATGTGGTCCCTACGGTTAGCAAGCGGTCGCCACCGCTCCTCGTTCCGATATATGGAACACAGGTCCATAACCTTGGCCTCAGCATCCTCCGTCCCCACGGCGACTGTCAATAGCGACGATCACCCGGCCGGGCTGGCCGAGCCGGGGGAGGGCTGGCAGGGCGGTCATCCTGCCGCCCGCCGGAAGGTAAGCAGGATCAGAGCGGACCGCGGGTCATAGGTCGCTGGCTTATCCCGCAGCTCAGGGCTGGCCCACGAACCGGACCGGGACGGTGGCCGACCGGGACGGCGGGATCACCGGGATCGGGGTGAAGAAGACTGTGCCCGTTCCGGCGCAGGGCAGGGTGAGCGAGGTGGAGAGCGGCTGGGGCCGGTCGTAGCGGGTGAACACCGGGGTCGTGGCGGTCGGCTCAGCTGCGGCCGGCGGGGGCGCGTTGAAGAACACCCCAATCTCGGAGTCGTTGCCGGTGTAGCCGAGCGAGCCGGAGGCGGGCGGGAACAGTTGGTGGACCGCCAGCGTCTGCCCGGACAGCGGGTGGCCGGTCTCGCCCGGCTTGATGGGCCCGACGCAGGCCATCTTGATGGTGATCGGGATCGTGGTGTTGCCGTCCTTGCCGTTGATGACCCCGGTGAAGTACTGCTTGTGTCCTACGGGACCTGCCAGGGCCGGGCCTGCCTGCAGCCCCACGGCGGTGACGGCCGCGACGGTCAGGCTCAGTAGTGCTGATGATCGCCGCAGGTTCATCATGCTCCTCGTCTCCCTCGACTGCGCGTGCTGCGGCAGCAGCGCGGTCGTGGCGGCCTCGTGGTTCTTCCAGTACCCGGGGGTGAACCGCGTGCCGCTCCCCCCGCAGCCGGGGACCACGGCCTTCGCCGAGGAGTACATCACGAACGTGGTGGTCCCGGTGAGGAAGCCGAAGACGACCGCATACGCCGCCAGGACAAGCAGCGGCGCAAGTGGCGGAAACCCTCCGAGCGTCGAGTCCTGGATCGCCTCCACCGCCGCGCCGAGCGGTGTGTAGTTGCTGATGTCCAGTAGCACGCCCGGCATGAGCGCGCGCGGCAGCCAGAGGCCCGCGAAGAACATCATGGGGAAGAACACCAGCCTGCCGATGACGCCGTGACGCCGTGCGGGGAGGCGGGTCAGGCTGGCCGGCGCGCCTTCGGCAGCGACGCGACAACCAGGTCGTACGAGTCACCGAGCAGGTCGGTGACCATCTGGTCGGGCAGCGAGCCGTCCAGCGTGATCGTGTTCCAGTGCCGCTTGTTCATGTGGTAGCCGGGGACGATGGCTGGATACGTGGCGCGCAACTGGACCGCGAGCTCTGGATCGCATTTGACGCTCAGCTGGAGCGGCCGGCCGTCAAGGTCGCAGGCCGCGAACATCTTTCCGGCGACCTTGAAGACCGATACCTCATCCCCGAACGGGAACTCCTCCTCCGCACCCGGGAGTGCCAAGCACGCTGCTTTGAGCTCGTGTGCGTCCATGACCGGCCCTCCCGCCTAACGCCTTGCCCCTGATCGCCGATGCGAAGTTGCTGATGATCGTTTCGCCGCGGGTCGTGAGGATGGACTCGGGGTGGAACTGAACGCCCTCGGTCGGCTGGGCGCGGTGCCGCAACGCCATCGGGATCCGCCCCCCGGCCGTGGCGGTGACCACTAGGCAGGACGGCAGCGTGCTCTCGTCCACCATCAGCGAGTGGTAGCGGGTCGCCTCGAACGGCTGCGGCAGGCCGGCCAGGAAGCCGCGCCCGTCGTGGGTGATCGCCGATGTCTGGCCGTGGACGGGGCGGGGCGCGGCGACGATCCTGGCCCCGAACGCGGCGGCGATGGCCTGATGCCCGAGGCAGACACCGAGCAGCGGCGCCTGGCCGCCGCAGGCGCGGACAACGTCCACGCTGATCCCGGCGTCAGCCGGGGTACCCGGTCCCGGCGAGATCACCAGCCCGGCCGGGCGGAACAGGGCGACTTGCTCTGCCGATACCTCGTCGTTGCGGACGACCTCCACGCGGCAGCCACAGGTGGTGAGCATGTGCGCGAGGTTGTAAGTGAACGAGTCATAGTTGTCGATGAGGACCGTGACCGGGCCGCCGCGGCCCCGCCGCAGTCGGGGCCGTTCGGTAGGCCCAGCGTGGCCGCCAGCCTGGATCGGGGTGACGATTTCCCGGCTGGGCGGCTGGCCGGCAAGGGATGCCGCCATCTGGCGGGCGACCGGGCCGGCCGGCCAGGCTGCCGGGCTACCGGCGATCGACCGGACCGGCCGGACGCCGTGGACGGCGTTGGTGACGAACACCTCGCTGGCGGCGGTCAGCTGCGACCGGCTGACCGGCGTCACGCTCACGCTCAATCCCGCCAGGGACGCCGCGCGCAGCACGGCATCCCTGGCGACGCCGCGCAAGAGCCGCCCGTCCGCCGGCGGGGTGCACAGCACCCCGCCGGTCACCGCGAACAGGTTCGCCCTGTCGGTCTCCAGCGCGTCCCCATCGGCGTCCTCGATCAGCAACTGCTCATCCGGGCGGAGGTCCATCGAACGCGCCAGCTCCGCCAGCAGCCGCCGGTCGAGCCACTTGTGCGCGCCGAGGCCACCGTCGACGACCACCGGCCGCAAGCTCACCTCCGCGGGCAGCTGGTCAAGCGGCAGGACCTCGACCTGGGCGCGGAGCGGGCCGCCGGCCGGCCGGATCGTGATCCGCAGCCGTCCGGTCGGGCGCTCGGCGAGCCGGGCCGCCAGGTCGCCGCGCAGGGTTCCGGGCAGGCCCTTGCCGAACACGTGCCGGGCGCTGGTGTCGAGGCGGGCTACGTGGCCCGCCAGCGCCCGGGTCGCCCCGTTCGTGACCAGCAGCGACGTGAAGATCCCGGCGGCTGGCCTGGGCCGTAGGGTCCACCGGTCCAGGGCGCCGCCGCCGAGCGACGGGCCGGGCTCGCCCCCGAGGCGGCCGCCGAGCGCCCGGATCAGCGGGCCCGCCTTGAGCAGGCATTCGGTGTACTCGTCCTCGGCCACCGAGTCCGCGACGATGCCACCGCCGCTGCCCAGCCAGACCCGTCCCGCGCAGAACTCGAACGTCCGGATCGCGACGTTCAGCTCAAGGCCCGCGACGGGGCTGCGGTACCCGACGGCACCGGTGTAGACCTCGCGCGGCGTCGCCTCGAGCTCATGGATGACCTCCAGCGCCCGCACCTTCGGGGCGCCGGTGACCGACCCGGGCGGGAACGTCGCGCGGATGAGGTCGCCGTCGCTGGCCGCCGTGCCGACCGTCCCGCGCACGTCGGAGACCAGATGCCAGACCCCCGGATGAGGCTCGATACTGAGCAGCCGCGGGACCTCGACGCTGCCTGCAACGCAGACCCGGCTGAGGTCGTTGCGCATCAGGTCGACGATCATCACATTCTCGGCGCGGTTCTTCACCGACCGCTCCAGCTCGGCGCGCTGCCGCTGGGCCTGCCGCTCGCGCGGCGACCTGCGGTGCGTGCCCTTGATCGGCCGGGACAGGACGGTCCGGCCCTTCCTGCGCAGGAACAGCTCGGGGGAGAGGCTGGCCACGGCGCCCTCGGACATGCGCATGAAGGCGGCGTACGGTGGGCGCAGAGACGTCACCGCCTGACAGAACGCGTCCAGCGGATCGCCGTCGAAGCGGGCCTCCAGGCGCAGGCAGATGTTGGCCTGGAAGATGTCGCCGCGCCAGATGTAGTCCACGGCACGGGCGACCGCCGCCTGGTGTTCGGCAGCGGACGGCGTCAGCAGGAAGGCCCCGCAGCAATAGTCGCGAGCCTGCGGCATCCGATTGCGCGCCCGGCGGGACAGCTCCCCGAACCGGCGTTCCAGGGCCTCGTCGCGCCCGGCGGTCCACAGCGCCTCGAACAGCCACTGCCCGGTCGTCCGGTCACGGCGCAGGACATGGTCGTAGTAGCCGAACCACCACACCGGCAGCTGGCGGGGGCCGCCCGGGGCGGGCGGCACCGGCAGAACCTCGCCCCCGTAGCCGAAGCCCAGGTAGCCAATCCAGCCGCCACCGAAGGCCGGCGCACCGGCGCGGGCGGGGGCGGTGGGAACGGCGGAGGGGGCTCCGGGCGAGCCGGGCGGGTCCAGGACCTCCGCGAGGGACTGAGGCGGGCTGCGCACCAGGACGGGTTCGGAACCGATCACGTCGGCGCCGTCAGCCCAGGCGCCGATGAGCGCGACCGGGTGCGCATCCGACCGCACCAGCCGCAGAACCTCGACCGGAGTCAGGTCCCAGTCGAGCGGGCGGCGCACCACGCGGGGATCCCGGCTAGGCCGCACGTCGCCTCTTCATCCCACGTGTCTACCTCATGAATCCCGCGTGTCGACCGAATGTCCGGCGCGAGGCTCCTACCAGGCTGTTCTCCGGGAGAGCTTGAAGCCGCTCCCAGGGTCTGGCCTACTAAAGAATTGTGGGGACGTTGGTGCGCGCCAGGAAACGGGCGGGCCTTGCCGTTATCACGGGCCTGGCGCTTGCCGCCGCGGGCTGCGCGAGCACGAATCCAGCATGGGTTGCGACCTCACTCGCCCGGACCTCGCCGGCCGGCCTGCCATCTCCCGCGCCGTCGGCGGGCAGCACAAGCCCGGGCCAAACCAGCACCCCGACACCGGGCGCGAACGGCACCCCTAGCACTACCCCGGGCCTGCCGGGCAGCACCCCCAGCGTCCCCCCCGGGGGCACCCCGGGCGGCAGCACCCCGGGCAGCCCTGGCGGTCCAGGGGGGCCAGGGGGTCCAGGCGGTCCGGGCGGCGGCGCGCGGGGGGTGCTGTTCGGTGGCGACCTTCAGCTGGCCGCGGAGGAGGCGCAACTCGGCCGCAGGCTGGCCATCGTCCGCATCTACGACCTCATCGGCCAGCGGTTCCCGAACAGGTATGAGGCCCAGCTGATGTCGCAGGGCACCACGGTCCTGATCAGCCTCGACACGTACCCAGGACAAGGGCCCAGCTACGCCTCGATCGCGGCCGGACGCGACGACGGCGCCATCAGAGCGTTCCTCAGCTCCGTGGAGCAGGCCGCGGTCACCTACCACCTGTCGGCCATCTACGTCACCTTCGAGCACGAGGCGGACAACCTCTCCAAGCGCCGGGGGCTCGGCACCCCGGCTCAGTTCGTCCAGGCCTGGGATCACCTCCACCAGCTCGCGGTGTCCGCGCACCTGGACTGGAACCAGGGCGGGCGGATCCACTGGGTAATGATCTTGATGCACTACGCGTACCTCAACGGCAAGGCCGCGTCGTTCTGGCCCGGCACCGGTGAGGCCGACGCCGTCGCGGCCGACGGCTACAACACCGGCGGTTGCCGCCAGGCCCGGCGGGCCGGGGGCGGCTTCACGAACGGCCGGACGCCACCGGTGACCCCCGCGTCACTGTTCGCCAAGGCGGTCTCGTTCGCCGCGGCGCGCCACGTGCCGCTGTTCATCGCGGAGTGGGGCAGCGTCGCGTACTCGTCACCCAGCGTGCGAGTCGGCTTCATCCAGCAGATGCAGTCCTTCGTCCAGTCGAATCCGCAGATCGGCGCCGCGCTTTACTGGGACAGCCAGGTCCCGCCCTGCAACTACATCGTCGATAACTCGTCCTCGTCACTCGCGGCCTTGGCCAGCATGGGCCACGCCCCGTCCATGCAGGGGTCAGCTCGCTAGCTGGCCCCAGGGCCCCCGCTCGTGGGAGTTGACATCAAGTCGACTTGAAGAGCCAGTATGC